>ENA-UERN01000494-UERN01000494.1-human-gut-metagenome-genome-assembly--contig:-NODE-494-length-46831-cov-12.502845_pt1 | contig 46831 bp, 39 predicted proteins | sample MGYA00242950_ERZ507950 | MGnify/ENA primary metagenome ERZ507950 (study PRJEB26167, sample SAMN06115515) | human gut metagenome | host: Homo sapiens | place: China:Ningxia | collected 2014-11-26...
TTTACGAACAGGGCTCCTCCCACCGCCTAAAGGCATTGGGTTTCCGCCCAAACTATGTTGGAGGTATTTTTTATGAAGCACCATCGCTTCCTTTACCGAACGCTGAGCGCGCTCCTTTGCCTTGGACTCTGCGCCCAGCTGACCGCCTGCGGCAAGAAACCCGTTCCCAAGCCCGGTTCCTCCGGGCCGTCCGCACCATCCACGTCGGCGAAGGTCTATGATGACAGCCTCATCACCGAGGTCTATGACGAGGAGGACTCCTTCACCGACGAATACGGCACGGAATATTCCTACATCTGTCACGTTCCGCAGCTGGAGGCCGACACGCTGGACGCCGCCGAATCGGGAGAAACGCCCAACTCTCAGTACATGGAGGTCACATGGCAGAGCTATTGGAACGACAGCCTGCTGAGCCTTTCCATCCGTGTTCTGGGCTGGACCAGCGACCTCATCGACTACGCGGTATATCACTACGATTTTGAGACCGGCCAGCGGCCGGACAACCTGGAGCTTCTGGACCGCTTCCACGTGGACGAGGGGGACTTTATCGCCGCCCTGCGCCGGGGCGCGGCCCGGCAGTTCGATTCCCATTACGCCCCCTGGGGCACGGGAGGACTCTCGCCGGAGGATGAAAACTACGGTGGCATCTCCATTGACTTAGCGGCACTCCGGGCCTGGACGGTGGCGGAGGAAAACTTCTCTCTGGATCTCGCCATGTTCTGCCCCCAACGGGGACGGCACCTTCACCGCCTTCCAGCCTGTCGCCTCTATCGCGGGGGGCAACGGATGGTATTATGAGCCGGTGCTCGTGGAGCCCGGCCCCGGCGACTGGGCGGACGGCGGCCCTCAGGCCGAGGACGCTTTCGTGTCCGCCTGGCTCACCGATGACGGCGTATCGGTCTCCTTTGCCAAGAGCCAGTCGAGGGATTTCCCGGACAGCGAGACCTACCGCAGAGCCTACGGCTTTGCGTATGACACGGAGTACCCCGTAGCCGGGTGCTACGGCGACTATCAGGACATTTTCGTAGGTGCCAGCGGACAGGATTTCTGCCCCTATGTGTTCCTTCTGACCACGGAGGGCACGGTGGAGTACATCGACATCTTCGGCGGTCTCTGGCACGGATGCCTCTGCTCCGGCGGCCCGCTCTACGGTTTCCGGGACATCGTGAGCTTTGAGTCCGGCGTCTATGAGGACGGCTTCGGCGGCGGCTACGAGACCGTGTACGCCGTGGACAAAAACGGCAGGAAATACGACATGCCCGCCTGTATCACGGCGCAGGGGAACGCCATGCCCAGCTACGCCGCCGGAAAGTGGTGCGCCAATGTGTATCACAGCGTGGCCAGCGGTGCCTCCTATGAGGGCGTCTACTATCTGAGCATCCACGAAAACGGTCTCGTGGAGATCAACGACGTTATCGTGAGCATCGATGCGCCCCTTCAGATCGCCGGCTACTGCACCTATTTAGGCACCACGGAGCTGGGCATGGTCTACCAGTTCGGCCTTTACAGCGGCGACCAGCTCCGGGAGGGCGCCTTCGCCCTTGACCTCTACAACACGGATTACGGCGAGATGACCATTACGCCCATCTCCGGCGTCAACCTCTTTGACGCCCCCGGCGGCGGCTACACCATCTTTTCCCGGCTGTAATTCCAAGCAGGCTGACATGGTATTTTCAAAAAGAGTGCTGCGGTTCAAATGAACCGCAGCACTCTTTTATATGCTCTGTCTGTGTGCGCCCTGATTCTTCCCTCTCCGGGGTCGTTTCTTTGCCTGCCGCTTGAACCTCCAATGACTGCAAAATTACCTTGGGTTCAAGAAAAGTACCTCTTGCAATTAAATGAAAAATAGCGTATAATTCAAATTGTAAGATTCAATTTCAATAAATGAAATAATATCATTCAATTTTCTTTATACACCCCGGTAACCCAACGCTGCGGAGATCTGCGCCGCCGTAGCAGAGAGCACCGGCAGGTAATGGAGCACCTGTTCATCCGTCAGCCGGGTATTGGGTCCTGTAATGCTGATGCCGGCCACAATGTCCCCGGAATAGTCCCGGATGGGGCAGGCCATGCACCGAGAGCCCACTTCGTTCTCCTCGTCATCCAGTGCGTAGCCCTGGCGGCGGACCTTGTCCAGTTCCGCCAGCAGCGCTGCCTTCGTGGTAATGGTGTGTTCTGTGTAGCGAGTCAGGCCCTTTCGGGCGATCATCTGGTCCAACTGCTCCTCACTGTAATTCAGCAACAGCAGCTTGCCGATCCCCGTGGAATGGAGAGGGCTGCTGTTGCCCACCTGCTGCATATTCATCAGCCGCTGGTTCTGCCGCATCCGCACATCCAGATACAGCATGCACATATCCTGCTCTACTGCAAGGCACAGTGCCTCGTGGATTTCCTGGAAGAGGGCTTCCATAAAGGGCCGGACAATCGGCAGAAGCTCCGTGTGGCTGCGCATCTGGTTAGCCACACGGCAGATCTTGAAGGTTAGATAATACCGCTGGGTATCTGGATCCTGGGCGGCATAGCCGCAGTTCTGCAAAGCATTGACAAATCGGAGAGCCGTGCTGGAATTCAGTCCCAGAGCGGTACTGATGTCCCGCAGGCGCATAGGTCCCTGCGCCTCTGAAAGCAGTTCCAGAACGGCGAACGCTTTTTCCGTGGATTGATTGGATGTAGCCCGGGCAGGTGTGGTTTCAGACATGGTCGGCCTCCTTGATTGATTGGCTCCATGATACCACACTTCTTCCCCTGCGTCCATCTATATTTCAATAAATGAAACTCAATTTTGTAAAGGAGATTGCTATTATGAAAATCGTAGTACTGGACGGCTATACCGAGAATCCCGGCGACCTGAGCTGGGCCCCTCTGGAAGCGTTGGGCGAGGTAACGGTTTATGACCGCACTTCCTATGAGGAATCTCCCCTCATTGCTGAGCGCATTGGTGACGCGGAGATCGTGGTGATGAACAAAACCCCCATTTCCAAGACCACCTTGGAAAAATGTCCCAATGTGAAAATGATTGCCGTACTGGCCACTGGTTTCAATGTGGTGGACCTGGCTGCCGCCAAGGAGCGGGGCATTCCCGTGTGCAACGTGCCCAACTACGGCGGCTACTCCGTCAGCCAGTTCGCTATTGCTCTGATGCTGGAAGCCTGCCTCCACATCGGCCATCATGACAAGACCGTCCATGACGGCAAGTGGCAGAACGGTGACGAATGGTGTTACTGGGACTATCCCCTCATTGAGCTGGCCGGCAAGACCTTCGGTCTGCTGGGCTGCGGCCGTATCGGCATCCACACTGCGGAGGCCGCCAAGGGACTGGGGATGCACGTCATCGCCTATGACAAGTTCCCCTCTCAGGCTGCCAAGGATCTGGGCGTGGAGTTCGTGGAGTTGGACGACCTGTTCGCCCGGTCTGACGTGCTGGGCCTTCAGATGCCCCTGATGGACTTCAACACCGGCATCATCAACAAGGAAAACATCGCCAAGATGAAGGACGGCGTCATCATCATCAACAACAGCCGTGGACAGATGGTGGTAGAGCAGGATCTGGCGGACGCCCTGAACAGCGGCAAGGTGGCCTTTGCCGGTTTGGACGTGGTCTCCACGGAGCCCATCCGGGCCGACAATCCTCTGCTGACGGCGAAAAACTGCATCATCACCCCGCACATGTCCTGGGGCTCTCAGGGCAGCCGCCAGCGGATCATGGACTGCACGGTGAATAATATCAGGGCGTTTCTGAGCGGAACACCGAAAAATGTAGTAAATCCGTAATTTTTCCGGCAGAATGCCGATTTATGAAAGGGGAATCTGACGATGGACAGCAAAACCCTGCAAACCCTTCGCCGGGACGCGGAGGATATCTGCCGCAGCGCCATTGAGGCCTCGGTGCCGGACGCCGCCATTCAGCGGGCGCTGGCCCAACTGCCCCCCTGTCAGGGGCGGACGGTGCTGGTCTCCATCGGCAAAGCCGGATGGCAGACCGCCAAGGCCGCTTACGATGCGCTGGGCAGCACCATTGAACAGGGCGTGGTGGTGACGAAATACGGCCACAGCCAAGGCCCCATCGGTGATCTGGCCATTTACGAGGCGGGCCATCCCGTACCGGATGAACATTCCGTCCGGGCCACGGAAGCGGCGCTGGCGGCAGTCAGCGGCCTCAGCGCAAGGGACCGCGTGCTGTTTCTGGTGTCCGGAGGCGGCTCCGCCCTGTTTGAGCGCCCTCTGGTGCCTCTGGCGGAGCTGGAGGACATCACCGGCCAGATGCTGGCCTGCGGCGCGGACATCACCCAGATCAACACCATCCGCAAGCGGCTCTCCGGCGTCAAGGGCGGGCGGTTCGCCCAGCTCTGTGCCCCGGCCCATGTGTATGCCATCCTCCTCTCCGATGTCATCGGAGATCCCCCGGATATGATCGCCTCCGGCCCCGCCTACCCGGACAGCTCCACATCAGCGCAGGCCATGGCCCTTGTGAGCCGGTACGGTCTGACCCTCAGCCCCCAGGCGCTGGACTTGCTGGAGCAGAAACCGCCCAAGGTGCTGGATAACGTCACCACGGTCATCACCGGCAGCGTAGCCCAGCTCTGCCGGGACGCGGCGGCCCGCGCGGAAGCGCTGGGCTACCGGACCTGCCTTCTGACGGACCGGCTCCAATGCGAGGCCAGGGAAGCGGGCCGCTTCCTGTCCGCCATGGCAGGGACCCACGCCGGAAAGGGCGAAAAAACCGCCTATATCTTAGGCGGCGAGACGGTAGTCCACCTGGCGGGCCACGGTCTGGGCGGACGGAATCAGGAATTGGCGCTGGCAGCGGCGGAAGGGCTGGCAGGATTGGAAGCAGTGGTGGCCTCCATTGGTTCTGACGGCACCGACGGTCCCACGGATGCGGCCGGCGGCATCACCGACGGCGCCACGGCGGACGCTCTGGCCGCTCTGGGCATTTCCATCGACAAAACGCTGGCGGACAACGACGCTTATCACGCCCTGAAAGCCTGCGGCGGGCTGATCGTCACCGGCCCTACCGGCACCAATGTCAACGACATCACGGTGCTGCTGGTGTGACCCCCTCCCCTGCCGATCCTCCCCACATATCGCAAAGAACTCCCGGAGTCCTTGTGTGTACAAGGGCTCCGGGAGTTGCTGCTTCAGTGCAATGATACCGTGAATGCCGTGTTTTCAGAGGCCGGGTTCTCAGTCCTCCTGACTTTTTTCCATCATGATCTCCAGAATGGTCCGGTCGGTCTCCACCATGCCCGGGGTGCTGACCCGGCCCATATTGCGGATGGCCTGCTCGGGGGTAGCGCCGCAGATGCCGTCCGTGGACTGGAGGACCACATCGCTCATCGCCAGATAGGCGCACATCATAGCGGCGTTGGTGGCGGTAGCCAGCTTCAGCGCGCAGCCGATCTTGCCGCCGTCGCAGATCATGCCGGTGAGGTTGCCGCTCATATTGATGATGGCCTTGCCGATCTGCTCGTCCGTGCCGCCCATGAGCCACACCATAGCGGCCGCGGCAGCCGTGGCGGCGGAAACGCCGCAGCCGCAGGTGGCGGACAGCTTCCCGGTAAAGGACTTGATATAGACGTTCAGCACGTGGGAGAAGGCCAGCGCCTTTTCCAACATCTCGTTAGAGGCCCCCAGATGATGGGCCATCTCCACCACGGGGATAACGGCGGTGATGCCGTGGTTGCCGCTGCCGGCGCTGCTCATAACGGCGTAGGGACAGCCGCTCATGCGGCCCTCGGCACTGCTGGCTACCCGCATCATAGTGCGGCTGAACAGGTTGTCGCCCATAGCGCCCTCCGTGACCTGCTTTTGCAGCGCGGCGGCGATGCCGATGCCAAGCCGGTGCTCCAGACCGAAGTCCGCCAGCTTTTCGTTCATCTCCATGCCGTCCAGCATGGGGGCCAGCTCCGCCTCGCTGCACTGATCCACCACGGCCCGGATCTCCGCCACCGTCATGGGCATCAGTCGGGCGTGGATGTCATCCTGTGTACCGGCGCTGTATGCCTTTTCCAACAGAACTTCATCATTCCGCTGGGTGAGGATGATATTGGAGTGGGTGCCCCGGATCTCGCTGATGCCGGTACCGGCCTCCGTGGTGACCTCCGCCCGGACATAGAGCTGCGCCTCGTCATGCTTGATCGCAACGGTAACACGGCGCGCCTCCGCCAGAGCGATGGCGTCGGCGGTGACGGTCTCATCAATGTCCGCCAGCAGCTGCAAGCCCTTCTCCGGGTTGCTCAGGCGGGCGCCCAGCGCGGCGGCATAGTTCAGGCCCACCCGGGGGAAACCGGGAATTCCCACGCTCATGCCGTTTTTGTAGATGCCGGGGTTTACCTCCACCTTCACGGAGACGATGTTGCCCTCCACGGCATGATGGGCGTCTGCGGCGGCCAGAGCCACGCACACCGGCTCCGTGCAGCCAAGGGCCGGGACTACCTCCTGGCGCAGCAGTGTCAGCAGTTCTTCTTTGGTGATCATGGGAACGCTCCTCCTTCTTGTTTTTCAGGTGCCACATATCAGATCGTCACAATAGAAAGCAGATTCCGTGCCAACTTCTTTTTTTGACAAATTCTGCGATTTCTCTTGTAAAACCGCCCGGTCCATGATTAAATGGTTGAAGAAACTGGTCAAAGGAAGTGATTTTGTGGTGACCAAAAAGAAGATCTCCGTCATCGCCTTAGACCCCCGGGCAGGCAAGTCCTACGGCGAGGACATCGCCGGGCTGTTTTCCGATGTGGTGGATATTTCCGTCTTTTCCATGCTGGACGGCAGCGCCGCCGGTGTTCTGGAGTGGGCGGATCTGTTTGTAGCCTCCACGGACGCCTACGGTTCCCCGGAGGAGCTGGCCAAGCACATCCCGCTGGACAGCCAGACCATGGCGATCGAGGCATCCTTCCGGTGGAGCGAACTGCGGAAACTGAAGGAGCTGCCCGCAGGCAGCAAGGTACTGTTTGTCAACATGACCGAGACCATGGCCCGGGAGGCCATTGCCCAGCTGGAACAGTTCGGCATCACCCACATCCACTGGATTCCCTTCTACCCCGGCGCGTCGCTGGAGGAGGACGTCCATATCGCCGTGACCCCGGATGAGATGCGCTACGTCCCGCCGAAAATGGAAACGGTCATTGATATCGGCCAGCGGGTCTGCACCTCCGGCATGATGATCGAGATCGCCCTGCGGCTGGGACTGGAATCCCTGCTGGAGGGGCCTTCTTTTCAGGAATATGCCCGCAGCGTCGCCACCAGCAACTACAGCTTTGACCAGATGTTTGCCCGGTCCGTCCGTCTGGAAAGCCTGTTCCATATTTTATTGGAGAGTCTGGAGGACGGCGTTATCGGCATCAACGAAAAGGGCGAGATCTTCGCCTGCAGCCGTCAGGCGGAGGATATGACCTGCGTCAGCGCGGCGCTGATCCAGGGAAAGCGGTGCGAGGAGGTCTTCCCCTACATTCCCTTCGCCGCGTGTCTCCGCGCCCGGCAAACGCTGCCCGCCAAGGTCATCAAGGTCAACAGCGTCAACCTCAGCGTGGAGGTGGTACCGGTCATCCGGCAGAACGCCTGTATCGGCGCCTTCGCCCTGCTCCAGCGGTTCAACGACGTGGAGGTCCGGCAGAACGAACTGCGGGGCCAACTGCTCCACAAGGGCTACTACGCCAAATACAGCTTTGACGATGTGATCGGACAGTCGGCGGCCATCCGCAGGACCAAGGAGACTCTGACCCGGATGGCCAACAGTGAAAGTCCCATTCTTCTGATCGGCGAGACCGGCACCGGCAAGGAGCTGTTCGCCCACGCCGTTCACCGGGCCTCCCGCCGGGCGGCCGGGCCGTTTCTGGCCATCAACGTGGCGGCGTTTCCGGAAAATCTGCTGGAAAGCGAGCTGTTCGGCTACGAGGAGGGGGCCTTCACCGGAGCCAAAAAGGGCGGCCGCCCCGGCCTCTTTGAGCTGGCCCACAGGGGCACGCTGTTTCTGGACGAGGTGGAGGGCATGAGCCCCGCTCTTCAGATCAAGCTGCTGCGGACCTTGCAGGAGCGGGAGGTCATGCGGGTCGGCGGCAACCGCATCATCCATGTGGACGTCCGCATCGTGGCCGCCACCAACGAGGCGCTGGAACGAAAGGTGCGGGAGGGCACCTTCCGCCGGGACCTCTATTACCGGTTGAACACCCTGCCGGCGGTCATCCCGCCCCTGACGGAGCGGGGGGACGATATGTTCCTGCTGATGGATCAGTTCCGCCGGGAGCTGAACGGCGACTTCCGCCTGACGGAGCCGGTGCAGGACTTTTTCCGCCGTCACACATGGCCCGGCAATATCCGGGAGCTGCGAAACGTGGTGGAATACTTCATCTATACCGACCACCGGGACATCACCATGGAGGACCTGCCCCCCACCCTGCTTCTCTCCGGGGACGCCCTCTCCCGTCCGGTGCCCGCCCCGGCGGCGCGGCAGAACGCGGCAGCCCCTTCCATGTCGGATTCCTTCCGATTCGTGCTCGCCCAGCTGTATGCGGCCTCCGAGGCCGGGACGCCCATGGGCCGGGATAAGCTGCTGCAAAAGGCCCGGGAGTCCCATGTCCCCCTCTCTCAGCAGGAGGTACGGACCATCCTCTCCGAAATGTCGGAGCAGGGGCTGGCCCGCGTCAGCCGGGGCCGGGGCGGTAGCCAGCTGACGCCCAAGGGCCGGGAGCTATGGGAAATCGGTCAAAGATGAAAAGCTATAACCATTTATACCAATTCAGCCAATAAAAGCCGATCGTGCGCGGCCCTGTTTTCCGGGGCAGTCGCAGCGTCCGGGAGGGATTTGGGCGATTTGCCAAAATCCCTCCCGGGTATTTCATGTGCTTTCCCGCTTTCCAACGGGTTTCCGTGCATAGCTACGCCGCCCCGGCGGTTTGGCACAGTTCTTGCTTAGTAATCAGTCAAAGCATACAGACGTGCCACTGAACACGCAAAGAAAGGATGTGGGAGTCATGCAATATGATTTCGACCAAGTGGTAGACCGCTCCAAAAACCTCTCCGCCAAGTATGATGAACGGGTCAAGAAGTTCGGCACCGACGATGTGATCCCCCTGTGGATCGCGGATATGGACTTCCGGACCGCCCAGCCCGTCATTGACGCGCTGAAGGCCCGGGCCGAGGAGGGCATCTGGGGCTACACCGCCCGGCCCGCCAGCTATTTCGAGGCCGTGAAGAACTGGCAGAAGCGCCGCAACGGCTGGGACACCGACACGGCCCTCATGAGCTTCAGTCCCGGCGTGGTCCAGACCCTCAGCGTCATGATCCGGCTCTATACCCCCCAGAACGGCAATGTTCTGATCCAGACCCCCGTGTACGGTGAGTTCTATGACATGACCGAGCTGGCTGGCCGGCACGTCATTGAAAATCAGCTGGTAGAGCAGGGCGGCGCATGGACGGTGGACTGGGCCGACTTCGAGGAAAAGCTCCGGAGCGCGGACATCTTCCTGCTGTGCAACCCCCACAATCCTCTGGGCATCGTCTGGACGGAGGAGGAACTGCGCCGGATGATGGAGCTGTGTCTGAAGCACCATGTTCTGGTGGTCAGCGACGAGATCCATTCCGACCTCATCTTCCACGGCAAGTGCCACATCCCCACCGCCTCCCTCTCCCCCGAGATCGCCGCCAATGTGGTCACCGGCATTTCCGCCACCAAGACCTTCAATCTGGCAGGTCTTCAGGCCAGCACCGCGGTGTTCCCCAATGCTCACATGAAGGCCATGTTCGACAAGTTCTGGACCGACATGGATATCCACCGCAACAACGCCTTCTCCGTCACCGCCATGGAGGTGGCCTTCAATGAAGGCGAGGAATGGCTGGAGCAGCTCTTGCCCTACATTTCCGCCAACTTCGACTTCGTGGTGGACTACTGCAAACAGCACATCCCCAAGATCAGGACCTACGCCCCCGATGCCACCTACCTCATGTGGCTGGACTGCCGGGATCTGGGCCTGAGCAACGAAGCGCTTCATGACTTCATGATCCGGAAGGCAAAGCTGGGCCTCAACGACGGCTGTGCCTTCGGCCGGAGCCTGAACGGGTATATGCGGCTCAATGTTGCCTGTCCCCGCAGCGTTCTGGAACAGGCCATGCGTCAGCTGGAAGCTGCCGTCAACAGCCTGTAAGGCTGGCGGTTTCACGATAAGGCAGCCTCAGAAACGCCGGACGAGCTTCAAGTCCCGAAAAAGCGCCACGCATACCGAAAAGCGTTGGGTTATAGTAAAATCGCCGGTTCAATGAACCGGCGATTCAGCGTGTCAAAAAAGTCTTTTTGCCCCGCTGAGCAAGTTTTCAGAACTTTATAATAGTTCTGAAAACTTAGGATTTCAATGGCGTAGGGAAACAGGCGAAGCACCGCCGGTGGCGGATCAAGTGAGCCTGTTTCGAGGAAGGCTCCCAATCAGCGGTTGTGCAGTATCCGCTGATTGGCTTGAGCCGACGGTGTATCCTTTCTTGGGTTATCTCCGCGCTAAGAGCCGCCTTGCGGCGGTTGCGCTCCGAAACACGCCTGCGGGCGTAGTCCCGCGCACACCCTTCACCCGCAAGGGGTATGCGGCATCCGTAAAGCGGCGGAGCCGCTAACGGCTGCCCTGCCTTACCGTCGCGGAGAATTTACCACTTTATCGACAGTCTCAGATCCGGTTCCATTGTGATGGGACCGGACCTTTTTACGCTTCCATGCAGAAGGTGGAGTGGAGGAGCCGCTTACCGCTTTCAGTCTTCATGTGCTCTTCCAGGAAGTTCTTCCTGTTTTCCGGGCTGTAGCCGCTTTCGGAGGCGTTTACGATGTAGTCCGCCTCGATCAAAATTTGATAATCGATGCCGTCAATATCCGTGTAGGTATGGTGGTGGCTCACCAGATAAGCCACCCGGTCCACCTGATCCCCGGGCAGGCCCGCATCCGCCAGAAAGCTCCGTACCAGGGGGCCGCCCTCTTCCTCCTGTCGCTTGCCGTTAGTATTGCCGTATTTTTCCCGGCACAGGGGGCAGGCGATGTCATGGGTGATGGCAGCGATCTCCAATGTCTCCTGGGTCCTCCGGTCCAGCCCCTCCAGCTCGCCGATGGTTTTGGCGTAGGTCCACACGCACATAAGATGGTTCATGTCATGCAGGTTCCCGTTGGAGAATGCGATCATTTTTTCCATGATCTGAGAGATGTTCATAAAGAAAGCCTCCTTAAACTTACAGGTTGAAGCGGCGGCGGGCCTCCTCCCGGAGAGAGGGCACCCGCCGGACGATCCGCAGGGGGATGATGAGTCCCACGCAGACCGCCAGCACGATCAGGGACCACCCTGGCTGCCACACACCACGGAAATACCGGTCGATGCAGAATTCAATGCCCATCGCCAGAAGCCCAGCCGCCCCGATGATCAGGGCAATAGCGGAGAGGGTGGAGCGCCGCCCGCCCCGGAGCAGAAAACTCAAAAGAAAGACCAGCACCCCAGCCCAGCCGATCATGGGCAGGGCCAGCCCCCGGAACCAGCGGCTGCCGCCCAGGTCGATGGAGATGAGCCAGACATAGATGCCAATGGCCGCCACATCGGCGGTGAGCCGGAAAAAGACCGGCAGCCGCCGCAGCACCATAGGCAGGGCAAACCAGACCCACAGCATCACCGCCGCCCCGATGACGTACAGGGACCAGGGACGGTCCGTGGGCAGAAACAGGTTCAAAAGCCCGCAGCACAGGGACACGGACACCAGCATAGCTGTCAGCAGAATGGCGGCCTCTCGCCTGGAGGCGGGCTGTACGGCGGCGGAGTTGGCGGGAAAGTAGGGCGGCGCATCCAGTTCCGGATGCCAGGCAGGCGTCCCGCACAGGGGACAGGTTTTGGCGCTGGGGTCCAGCCCCACGCCGCAGTTGACACAGTAAGACATAAAATGCTCCTCTTATCGGTTGCTCTCGATCCGCACCGGAATGCCCTCCCGAACCAGAAAGCGGAAAAAGTCCCGCTCTGTGTCCGTTTCGGCCTGGGTGCCGGCAAAGGTGATTTCCATGATGTCTCCATAGCTGATGGAGGCGCAGTGGCACCGGGGCACGGTGGCCTGGCCCAGCACCACCTCCATGCCCTGAATATGGGGAGCCATCTCCGGCGGCACGGTGAAGGCACCGGGATTGGTATAGGTGCAGGAGTAGGGCCGCACCCCCAGGAGATAGTAGTTGAGGGCCATCACCGGGTTTTTCAGAAACACCGGCACCGCCCGGAGAAAGAAATTCTTCGTGAAGCGGACGTTGCCGGTAAAGGAGGCCTGCAGCTCCTGGCGGTGGACGTGGAGCTTCATATAGTGCCGCACCTGGGAGACGATTTCCGGAAAAGTGTAATCCCCCAAGGCAGGGTCGATGCTGGGACGGACGGTGGTAATGAAGTTCCGCACCGTTTCCGAGGGGAACCAGCTCCGCAAGTTGATAGGCACTGCCAGAGCCACCGGGCGTTCCTTGTGGGGATGCTCCCGGCGCTGCTTTTCCAGCAGCACGTGGATCAGCACGGCGGAAAGGTACTCTGTGATGGAGGCGTCATAACTCCGTGCGGCCTCCCGGAGCTTTCCCAGGGGCACGAAGCCCATGGTGACATGGAAGGTGTAAAAAGGCTCCGGGGTGCCGGTGTTGGTATAGGCCTTAGGCATCCGCCGCAGACCCAGGGCGTGGCGTCCGGCATAGCGGGCGTAAGCGTCCTCCAGCTCCTCCTTCCGGGGCGGCTCCTCCAGGTCCAGCACGCCGTTTCCGGCCGGAACGCTTATGCCTGTCTGCCGCAGATACTCCGCCAGCAGCGTCCGGAAAAAGATCAGGGCCCCGGCCCCGTCGGACAGGGCGTGGAACACCTCCAGAGAGATGCGGTTCCGGTAGTAGTAAAACCGCACCAGCCAGCCGTTGTCCTCCCGGAAGCGCACCGGCTGGCAGGGATTGGCCACGTCGGCCTTCAAAAAAGGGCCCGGGGCGGTGTTTGGCTCCAGATAGTACCAGAATAAACCCCGGCGGATGCGGACGGCAAAGCTGGGGAACCGGGGCAGCACCCGGTCAATGGCGTTTTGCAGGGCGGCGGGCCGCACCGGCTCTGTCATCAGGGCGGAGAAGCGGTAGATGGCGGAATACTCCTCCCTTTGCAGGGCGGAATAGAGAATACCGGCATTGTCCAGCCGGTACCACTGACTGTCCGGTTTTGCCATCCGCGTCACCTCCCTGAAAATAGTTACAGGTCATTGTAGCACATGGGGAATGGCGTAGCAAGAGTTGGCCCATTTTCCACTTCCCATTTTCCGCGATTTATGATATTCTGCAATTAACACGAAAGAGCGGAGGACCTATGGAAAAGCTGCAATTAGGCAGAAAACGGAAAACGGATGCCGAAAAACCCCGGATGGACCCGCTGATGCGGGCGCTGAAAGCCCTGCACAGCGCCGGTTCCCCGGAGGCCATGACCCCGGAGGAGCTGGAGCATCAGCGCCGGAACCAGGAAATTCTGGGCCGCCTTACCGCCCCTATGGCGGGAATGGAGTATGAAGAGCTTTCCATCGGGGCCATGCCTGCTGCCTGGACCCGGCTGAAAGCGCCCCATGGGGACCGCCGGGTGATCCTCTACTGCCACGGCGGCGGCTATACCAGCGGTAACCTGGGTTATTCCCGGGTGCTGTCCTCCAAGCTGGCCCACGTCACCGGCTACGATGTGCTGAGCTTTGAGTACCGGCTGGCGCCGGAGCATCCCTACCCGGCGGCAGTGGAGGATGCCATGCGGGCCTGGGACTATCTGATGTATCAGGGATACGGGGCGGAAAACGTGACGGTGGCGGGAGATTCCGCCGGGGGCAACCTGGCCCTGGTGCTGTGCCGCCGCTTGAAGGCCGCTGGGCGCCGGATGCCCCGGGCCCTGCTGTTGATGTCCCCCTGGACGGATATGACCATGTCCGGGGCATCCTACCGGGAGCGGGCGGAGAGCGACCCCATGCTGACGCCGGAGTACATCGAGGCCGTCCGGAGGGCATACGCCGGGGACAGGGATCTCCATGACCCGGAGTTGTCGCCCCTGTTGGGGGATCTGGGGAGCTTTCCGCCTACCCTGATCCAGGTGGGAGACCATGAGATCCTCTATTCCGATTCCGCGTCCCTGGCTGCGGCTCTGCGGGCGGCCCATGTGCCCTGCCGGCTGGAGGTCAGCGAGGGAATGTGGCACGTATTTCAGATGTTCCCCATCAAAAAAGCGGCCGCGGCCATGGAAAGCGCCGCTCGGTTTCTGCTGGAGCTATAAAAATGAAAAGGCCTGCTCGAAAGAGCGGGCCTTTTGCTTTTGTAGTCAGGTGCGTTCCAGGCGGCGGATGGGCCGGATGTATTTGAAAGCAGCGGTTCTTTGGCAGACCGGCACGGGCGGCTGAAGGCTGTGAAGCTCAATAGCGGCCGATGGGAGGCGTCACATAGTCCGGCAGTGGGCAGTGGTAGCTGCCGCCGCCGTTCTTCTGCTTCAGCTCCTCCCGGGCTTTGGCAATGACCGCCGGCTGGTCCATGGTGCGGATGGCGGCCAGGGTCATGATCTCCGCCGCCCGCAGCATACCCTTCATGCCGATGTCGGAGCAAGCGAAGGCGGTATTCTGCCAGGAGTGGCCCACGTTGCCCAGGCAGGCGGTGGCCACGTGGAACATGACGGTGGGGGTGGCGTAGCCCACGTCGCCCACGTCGGTGGAGCCGGAACTGTAGGCGGTCTCCTTGGGGTTGAAGGGATGGATGATCCGATCCAGGGGCTTTTCCAGGGCGGCGTCCAGCTCTTCCGGCTCGAAGTAGTAGCCCAGCTTTTCCCGGATGCCCACCATGGTGGTGCGGGGATAGGTGCGGAGGAACTCCGCTGCCAGCTGGTACTCATCCTCCGTCCATTCCGGAGCGCCCAGCTCCCGCATGCACTGGTCCACCACGGCTCCCAGCGTGCGGTTGGGGACGTAGTCGGAGAAGGCCATGGTGATCTCATATTTCATCTTGGTGCCGGTCATCAGGGCCGCGCCCTTGGCCACGTCCACCACCCGGGTGAACAGCTCCTGGACCTGGCTGACCTTGGGGGCCCGGACCTCGTACTTGATGACGGCGTGGCTCTGGACCACGTTGGGCGCGGTGCCGCCGGGATCAGAATAGGCGTAGTGGATGCGGGCGGCGTCGATCATGTGCTCCCGCAGGTAGTTGCAGCCCACGTTCATCAGCTCCACGGCGTCCAGAGCGCTGCGGCCCAGATGGGGCTCTCCGCCGGCGTGGGCGGCGATGCCGTCAAAGGTGAAGTTGGCACCCATGATAGCCACGCTGCCCCGGGAGCCCACTTCGTTGACGGTCTCCGGGTGCCAGGTGTAGGCAAAATCCACATTGTCAAAGTACCCGGCCCGGGCAATGAACTGCTTGGAACCGGCGCCCTCCTCGGCGGGACAGCCGAAGAAGATCACGGTGCCGTCTTTCTTCTCCTTGATCAGGTAGTCCTTCAGGGCCACGGCGGCGGCATAGCACCCCGCACCCAGCAGATTATGGCCGCAGCCGTGCCCGGCGCCCCCCTCCCGGACGGGCTCCTGGACCGGGCGGCCCGCCTTCTGGCTCAGGCCGGACAGGGCGTCGTACTCCGCCAGAAAGCCCACCACTGGCTTGCCGCTGCCGGCGGTAAAGGTGGCGGTAAAGGCGGTGGGAATATCCGCGATGCCCTCCTCAATGGTAAAGCCCTCCTGCTTCAGGGCGGTGACGAGGGCAGCGGCGGACTTGGTTTCCTCATAGGAAAGCTCGGCGCAGCCCCAGATCTCCTTGGCCAGGGCTACGGTGGTATCCGCCTTGGCGGAAACCAGATCTTTAATGGTCTGGATCATGATATCAGTCTCCTTTACCGAATAAGTCATGGGGAGTGTCAAAGTACCATGCTCAGGAATTTAATGGTGCTGGGCTCGTGGGGGCAGGTGAAGATCTGCTCCGGAGTGCCCTCTTCCTTGATAACGCCGTCACAGATGAAGAGCACCCGGTCGGATATCTCCCGAGCGAAGCCCATCTCATGGGTGACGATGAGGATGGTCATGCCGCTGCGGGTCAGCTCCCGGATGACGTTCAGGACTTCCTTGACCATTTCCGGGTCCAGAGCGGAGGTTGGCTCGTCAAAAAGCATGACCTCCGGCTTCATGGCCATGGCTCGGACGATGGCCAGCCGCTGCTTCTGGCCGCCGGAGAGCTTCCGGGGGTACTCATCGGCCTTGTCCCCCAGGCCCACCCGGCGCAGCAGGGCCATGGCCTCCTCTTTCGCCTGATCCTTGGGGACCTTCTTTTCCAGAACCGGGGCCAGTGTCACATTTTCCAGCACCGTCAGGTTGGGGAACACATTGAAATGCTGGAACACCATGCCGATGCTCTGGCGGTATTGGGAGATGTTCAGCTTTTTGTCGGTGATGTCCTGTCCCTTGAAGAGGACCTGGCCGCCGTCCGGCGTTTCCAGCAGGTTCAGACAGCGGAGAAACGTGGACTTTCCGCCGCCGGAGGGGCCGATGATGGACACCACCTCGCCCCGGCGGATTCCCGTGGAGATGCCCTTCAGCACCTCCAGCTTGCCAAAGCTCTTTTTCAGGTTCCGGGTTTCCAGAATCACGTCAGTCACTGACGGTCAGCCTCCTTTCAATGACCCGCAGGAGCCGGGAGAGAATAAAGTTCAGCAGGAAGTAGATGATGCCTACGATGGTCAGGGATTGGAGGGCCAGGAAGGTGGCGCTCTGAACGGTTTTGAAGCTGGTCATCAGTTCCCCCACAAAGAATACGGAGGCAAGAGAAGTGCCCTTTACGGTGGAGATGAACTCGTTGCACAGGGCGGGGAGAATGTTCTTCACCGCCTGGGGCAGGATGATGCGGGTCATCACGTGGGCCTCGGAAAGGCCGATGCTCCGGGAGGCCTCCCACTGGCCCTTGTCCACCGCGCCGATGCCGGCCCGGATGATCTCGGAGATGAAGGCGGAGGCGTTCACCACCAGGGCTGCCACGATGCACTGGGTGTCCGTCAGTTCAAAGGGCACCAGCTTGGGCAGGCCGATCCAGAAGAAATACAGCTGAAGCAGGATGGGGGTGCCCCGGAGGATCTCCACATATACGTTGAAGACGGTCCGGAGGATTTTCAGGCGGCTCATCCGCATGAGGGCCACCACCATGCCCAGCAGGGCCCCCAGGAACACGGTGACTGCCGAGATCCAGAGGGTGCCCCACAGGCCTGAGAGGTACACCGGATAATATTTCAACCAAACCTTGATGACCTTTTCCATGGGATTCCGCTCCTAAAACCGATTTTGCCGCTTATTCGATGCCCAGAGCCGCGGCCTGCTCTTCATATTCGCTGTACCAGACGTCCGTCTGGCCGTTTTCCTTCAGCTCGGCGATGCACTGGTTCACCAGCTCTGCCAAGGACTCCGTACCGTCCATGGGCATGGCCACGCAGGTGCCGTTCATGTTGGGGTCCACCTCAAAGCGGTAGTCGGGGATGGACATGCCGCCGTTGGCATCGGCGTACAGCTGGGCGGAGGCAGTGGAGCAGATGCACACATCGGCCTTGCCCTCGGCCACGGCCAGATAGCCGTCAGTCATGTTGGCCACCAGCTTGAATTCCTTGCAGGCGCCGTTGATATACTGGTTATACAGCGCTTCCTGAACGGAGCCGCTCTGGGTGATGACCACGGCATCCTTCAAAGAATCCAGGTCGTTATATTTGTCAATGTCCTCCGTCCGGACAATGAAGCCATAGCCGGTATTGGAGGAGTAGTACACATCGCTGAGCCGCATGGCCTCCGCCCGGGAAGGGGCATAGGCGATGGCGGAGATGGCGAAATCATATTTGCCGTCCGCCACACCGGCCAGTACGGCGGTGAAATCCAGAGCGGTGATCTTCAGGTCCACGCCGATCTTGTCGGCGATGTACCTGGCCACCTCAATGTCCATGCCCTGATACTGGTCCTCCCCGCTCTTGTTGGGGTCTACATATTCATAGGGGGCGAAATAGGGCTCGGTACACAGCTCGATATAGCCCTTTTCCTTGATCTGCGCCAGACGGTCCTTGGTCTCCTCGTTCTTGCTGCCGCCGCAGGCGGTGCAGGCCAGTGCCAGAACAGCCGCCAACAAAATTGCCATTGCCTTTTTCATGTCTTTGCCCTCGTTTCTGTTGGTTTTGGGACGTTGGTGCCGCCCTTTTGATGGCATTTATCATAGCAGGGCCGTTTTAATTTGTCCACGCTTTAGCGTGGTAATTCGTTGCCAAATTACTAAGTCAAAATTTCAACGTTTTTGTAGCCTTTATGCAAGGGGCCTCCGGATGCGGAAAGCTATGCACGGCCATGCGGAAAAATCATGAATTTTGACCAGACGCTGCATCACACGCGCAGTATTTTTGAAATAATCCGGAAACAACCGATTTCGGAGCGCACCGAAGGCTGCAAAAAAATCTTGACATCTTTTTTTCAGTGTGTTAAAGTTGCCCTGTTCTTTTTCAGAACGCCTGTGCATATGCACGTCTTGACCATCCCTCCGACGAGGGATCGAGGCTACACGGACGGCCGGGTCAAATGCCGAAAACCCGTCGAAGAGCCGGGGACCGCACCGCGGGTGCGGGTTGGCAACTTTGTTGCCTTATTGATCGAGCGGAAGAGCTCAAGTTTTTAAGTTGCTTATTACGTTCTGGCGCACACAACTTGTAAACGAGTAAACCTCACCACCCAAGCGTGACCGCTATGGATGGTGCTTCCGGGGGTTTAGGCCCCAGACTCATTTCCACCGTGGGGCCAAGACTCAGAAACTGAAACTGATTGACAGTTCAGCACCGCGTAGAGGCTAAAGAGGGTGGATAATGTGCAATTTGTTCTTCGCTCTAATTCTGGAACTTTTGCCACAATTAGAGACCATTCCGTTTCCGGGATGGGTTTTAAGTTTTCTCGGATAAAGTAGCGTGCGCCGATGTTATAACTCGCATTCAGGTCGCAGTTATACTGCTTCCCGTTTCGGAACCGGCACAGCGCCATGTTGGTACTATTCCGGGCTACTTCGCCAGAACCATCGAAAGCCAACCTGCTGGTGTTTCGTGCGTTGACGAAACGCACACGAATTCCATTGCGGCGGGCCTGATGCATGACGATTTTCTGAATGTCGCGATTTCTCCACATGTGGAGCCGCTGCTTTTTGTGCTTGGGTTTTTGCCCGGTGAAGTCAAGATGTTCCATAACAATGATGTCGGCTCCGACAGAAACAGCATACCGAACGATTGCCGGAGCGATTTTCTTGGACAAGTCCTCGTTGATGCGAACAGCCTTCTTCATGTGGCGGTTGCCGCCTCGATGACCATTCTCTCGCTGACCTCTGCGTGCGCGGCCCAATTGCGTATTCAGCCGGTCTTTTTCACTCGGGAAGTCGATGAACTTCCGTGCGAGGACAGTTCCGTCTGGACGCATAACGCTGCACACAGCGTCGGTGTTAATGCCAAGGTCAACAGCAAGAATGGTCTGGTCTGTGAGTGGTTTCGTGCCGTAAGCAACCGTTTCTTCAAAGGCAAAGCATAAGGCATAACGGCGGTTCCGTTTCACGAGTTTAGGCGCTGACCCGCTAACCTCCCCCCAATGCTCCCGGATGTAGTCTGTGTCCTGCTTGCGAAGCCGGACCTTTACCCACACCCAGTCGTTCTTGTGATAAAGTTTCAGACGGGCAGTCCCATCACCGTTGTCTTCGTACATATTGTCTTTGTAGAAAGTCGGCATAGCTGAACGAGAGGTCTGGAGTTTAGGTTCTTTCCCTTTTCTGCCTGCACTCTCCCAATGAGAAACAGCAGCACGGTACGAAGATACGGCGCCAAGCGCCTCGGAAATCGTGGACCGCCGCAGGTAACTGGGGTACTTATAGAACTGTTTGTCGAATTCAGGATACTTGGCAACACTCGTACGGCTTGTATGAACAAGCAATTCAACTGTTCTCTGGGCTTTGAGCGTAGACTTCGCATAGAGCTCTCCAAGACCGGTATCCCATTCAGACTCTACGATGCGGATAAGAAGAGAAAGCGCATCGTGATAAACCCGAATGGTATCTTTGAAGATTCTGTTTTCGCCAATGACCTTCGTGCAATAGCTTGAAACAAGCTTTGCCATACGCTTTCACCCCCCTGTTGCTAAATGCCTTTGGCTATGGTATTATTCTACCATAATAAGAATTGGTTGTAAAGCGACATGTGGAGGGCATAAACATGAGCTATCGAACGAATAGGCACAGTTGCTATGACCTGGAATATCATTTGGTTGTAGTAACAAAATACAGGCATCCGGTCATAGACGGAGCCTTTAAGGACCGGCTCACAGAACTGACGTATCGTATCTTTGAGGAGAACTTCCAGTGCTACGTGAATGAGGTAAACACCGATAAGGACCACATCCATATTCTCTTCGAGGCACCGCCTCAAGTGGCTTTGTCCTCCCTGGTCTGTTCCTACAAGACGGTAACGGCAAGACTACTCAGAAAAGAATTCGCCGAATACCTTGCTCCGTTCTATTGGAAACCCTATCTCTGGAATCGTTCTTATTTTGTTTGCACTGTGAGTGAACGCAGCCACGAACTTATTACCGAGTATATACGAAACCAGGGGAATAAGGAAAAAGGCTAACCCCTCCCAAACTGCTTTGGAAGAGGTGTGCGCCTTTTGTTAATCAATAAGAGTGATAAAATGGACTGCATGCACGGTGCTCCCCGGTCTATGCGGAAAAGGGTAATTCTCTCTGTTTGGATGTTTCAAGCCACGGGCGCAGGTGCGTCTGTGGCTTTTTTTCGTTCTTCCGCCGGTCTATGACTGCAAAGGCGAGAAAAAACATGAAAAAGAGAATCGTGAGTGCACTGCTGGCAGGATTTCTGCTGGTATCCGCGACTGCCTGCGGCAAGCAGCCCGCTGCGGACGCCGCACAGCCCGCGGCTGACCCCACACAAGCCTATCTCGACACGGTAAACGTGGATTACGCCTATGATCTGGCGCTGAAGCTGGAGGACATCCGCAGCAACGAAACGCTTGGCTACCGGACAGCAGGCTCCGACGCGGAGCTTGCCACCGGCGATATGCTCAAGGCGGAAATGGAGCGCATCGGACTGCAAAACGTCACGAAGGATGCGTTCACGCTGGATACGCAGGATTCGCTGTTTGGCTTGAGCCGACGGTGTATCCCTTCTTGGGTTTCCCGCGTACACCCTTCCTTTCCGTTGCGGAGAATCTACCTCTTTATCGACAGCCTCCCCTCTTATCGTGTCGAAAAAGTCTTTTCTCCCCGCTGTGCCGCATAAAAAACGGCCAGCAGCGCTTTGGCTGCTGGCCGTAATTCATATTCTTTCGCCATCTTTTTGGCGGGGAGCAGGTCCATTTGGAAAGGGTCCCTCCCCCCTGCTGTTTGCCCTGTGTTACGCGTTGCCGGCCAGATAATCCACGGCAAACTGCGCCATCAGCGCGGTTCCCTTGGGAAGCAGGGACTCGTTGACCGTAAACTTTTCGTGGTGGTTGTTGTAGATCATGCCGTTGGCCTCGTCCCGACAGCCGATGAAGCCGAACACGGCGGGAATTTCCGCAGCGTAGTTGGCAAAGTCCTCGCTGCCCATCATGGCGGGCATATGGCAGAGCGTCTCCTCGCCGAAGAGCTTGACCACGGCCTTCTGGGCGATCTCTGTGAGGTCATCGTCATCGTTGATCACGGGATGCACCACATGGGCATACTTGAGCACAGCCTTCATGCCCAGACCCTCCGCCGTGTTCTCCACGATCTGCCGCATGGCCTCCTCGTGCTTATCCAGGAAGTAGGCACGGGTGACGCCCTCCATGGTGACATGATTGGCGATCGCGTTGTAGCGATTGCCGCCGGAGATGGTTCCGATGGTGAGCACCACGGGGTCCAGGGGGTTGCTCATGCGGGAGACATACTGCTGGAGGTTATTGATGATCGCCGCAGCGCCGGTGATGGCATCTGCGCCCAGATGGGGCGTGGCCGCATGGGAGGAGGTACCAATCACATCCACCGTGAAGCGGCCGGAGTAGGCCATGCGGGGACCGGCGGTAACGTCAATATAGGGAATATCCAGCGTGCCCCAGACATGCTGGCCGAAGATGGCGTCCACCCCGTCCAGCGCACCCTCTGCGATCATAGCCTTAGAGCCGATGACGTGCTCCTCCGCCGGCTGGAAGATGAGCCGCACATCGCCCCGCAGCTCCTCCCGGTGCTCCTGAAGGAGCTTGGCGGCGCCCAGCAGCATGGCAATGTGGGTATCGTGGCCGCAGGCGTGCATTTTCCCCGGTTCGCAGGAGGCGAAGGGCAGTCCCGTCTCCTCCTGGAAGGACAGCGCGTCCGTGTCTGCCCGCAGGCCCACGGTCTTGCCGGGCTTGCCGCCGTGGATGGTGGCGACCAGACCGTAGCAGTTGACCATATCCCGGATATCGGTGATCCCCAGTGCCTCCAGATCCCGATGGATGGCGTCCCGGGTGTTCTTCTCCTCTCCGGTCAGCTCCGGATGCTGATGGTAGTAATGCCGACGCTCCACCACATAAGGGGCAGCGTCCTGTGCCAATGCCTTGATGTCCATTGTCCGCTCCTTCCTCAGCTGAATTACTGCTGTGCGGTCTCAGCGAGGTAGTCAGCGGCGAACTGCGCGGCCACCGCAGCGCCGCGGTGGAGGATCGTCTCGTCCACGTCGTACTTCTCGTGATGATTGCCGTACATATAGCCCCAGTCCTTATTGTGGCTGGCCACAAAGCCGTAGATATAGGGGATGCCGTCCTTGCCGAACCAGGAGAAGTCCTCGCTGCCCATCAGAGGTGCGGGGGTAATGAGGGATTCCTTACCGTAAAGCTTGGTAACGGCGGTCTGAGCAATGCGGTTGAGCTGCTCGTCGCTGTTGATGACAGGCTCCGTCATGTACTGATAGCTCAGGGTCGCCTTGGCACCGAAGGCGGCAGCGGTGCACTCGGCCACCTTACGCAGCGCGTCCTCCACCTGCGTGCCGGTGAGGAAGGTACGCACGGTGCCCTCCAGTGTGGCGTGGCCGGCCAGCACGTTCCAGCGGTTGCCGGCGGTGACCTTGCCCACGGTGATGACCAGCGGGTTGAGAGGATCGTTCATCCGGGAGACCAGCTGCTGGATGGACTGGAGAATGGCGCTTGCCACCATCACAGCATCCACGCCCTCGTGAGGAGCGGAAGCATGAGCGGACTTGCCCTCCACCTCAATGGTGAAGCCGTGGCAGCAGGCCATAAGGTTGCCGGCGGGGAAAGCGATGCCCGGGGCGTCATAGGTGCCCCAGACATGCACGCCGTAAATGGCGTCCACACCGTCCAGCGCATGCTCCTTCATCATCTGCAGAGCGCCCACGGCGGTCTCCTCCGCAGGCTGGAACACCAGGCGCACATCGCCGGAAAGCTCGTCCTTCACCTCGTTGAGGATCTTGGCGGTGCCCAGCAGCATGGCCATGTGGTTGTCATGGCCGCAGGCATGCATCTTGCCCTCGTTGTGGGAGGCGAAGGGCAGGCCGGTCTCCTCCTTGACGGGCAGAGCATCAATATCGGCGCGCAGCGCCACGGTCTTGCCGGGCTTGCCGCCGTGAATGGTGGCGGTCAGGCCGTAGCAGGTCTCCATCTCGTGAATGTCGGTGATGCCCAGTGCCTCCAGATCTTCCTTCAGATGGGCGCGGGTGTTCTTCTCCTCGCCGGAGAGCTCCGGGCAGGTGTGATAATACCGGCGGCGATCAATGATGTAATCATTGTACTGTTCCGCAAGAGTTTTGATATCCATAATACACAAGATCCTTTCTTCATGTAATCTGTGGTAGCTTTATTGTATCGATTTTTCCGGGATGCGCAAGAGTGATTTTATGAACAAAGCTGTCCGGCGGAAAGGGCCGGACAGCTTTGCGGATGACTGAATCAGAACATTTCGGCAAAGATGCCGGCGATTACCACGGAGGTGATGGTCACAGTGGTGAAGCCACCCACGATCATGGGCGGGAACATCTTGCTCATCAGGAATTCCTTCTCCTCCGGGGTCTGCGCCAGAGCGGTGCAGGTGGCCTCGGTGATGATAGCATTGGGCGGGAAGCCGTAAAGTGCGGTCAACGCCGTGGCGGTGGCCATCAGGAAGGAGACCTTCAGGATCTTGGACGCGATGAAGCACAGAATGACCATGCCGATAACGCCCACCACGATCAGGAGGATCATGGGGCCGATGATGCTACTGAGCATCTCGGGGGTGCAGTCCTTCAGACCGTCGAACACATACATCATCAGAGCGAACATGATGATGCCATAGGAGTTGGCCTTATTGATGGCGTTTTCATCCAGGAAGCCGATGCTGGTGAAGATGACGCCCAGAATCAGAGCGTACACAGCGCCGCTGATCTTCATGTTGATGACGGGGATCACGATAGAGCCCAGCTGGGTCGCCAGCCAGGACACGATGCCCAGCTTCAGCAGGATGACCACAGGGCCATTCCAGTTGGCAGGCAGAGGGGGGATCAGCTTCTTGTGCTCCTCAGCAGTGCCGTTGTTGAGCTTGCCGTTGACGGCGTCCACATCGCTGACGGCGCTTTCCAGCTTGTACTCACCGGCGCGATAGCCCTTGAGCAGCTTCTTGCCCTCCAGCTGGAGGCAGACAGCGGTGAGGGGATAACCGGCAAAGCCCTGCACGCAGTACATAGCGATGGCGAAGATGGCGGCTTCAGCAAGGCCATTAGCCTCCGCAGCCTTCATCATGGTGGTGGCAGCAATAATGCCGCCAGTCAGCGGGGGCAGACCGGCAACCACCAGGTCACGGCCGATCACGCCGGGCAGAATGACCAGGCACAGCGCGCACATACCGGCAAGGCCAGCCAGGCACACAACGATGGTCTTCCACTGGGATAGCAGCTGCTTGATGGAAATGACCGTGCCCATGTGGGTGATAAGCAGGTAAATGCCGATGGTGCTGCCAAAGGGGATCAGCATGGAGTCGCTTACAACGGTGGTGGGAATAACAGTCCAGAAGCCTACCAGAAGTACGGCGGCGGTGACGAAAACCGACGGGATCCAAGCCTTCGTCAGGTTTGAGACTGCTTCGCCGATGAAATACACGACGCCGCAGATCACAAACGCGAGTGCAAAATTGTACATAGTGTTTCTCCTCTCGTCTCTCCTTACATGACGTACGCTTTTTCGGATTAAAGAGTTAAATCCAAAAAAGTTGTTTTTATGGTACTCTGATCACGGTTAGATGTCAAGATAAATTTTGACAAAATTTAACACCGCCCATGCTTCGGATTTTTTACCAAAGCACGGGCGGCGCTTTTGCGGAAAGCCTTACGATGCAAGGTCTTCCGCTTCTTTATGAAGCAAGGCGCATTGGGAACGCCAAAGCTGCGAGGATGATCCGTTCATCAGCTTCGCAACGAACACACTTTTCTGATTTGTGTATACGCTAATAGCTTGTAAACGGTAAGTAACCTGTACCTTGTATACCTTATACATTAGCTTTGGCGGTCACAAAGCAGCAGAAGCAGAGAACACTGCGGGGGCGCTCCTGACAGGAGCGCCCTCGCGGCACTTATGTCATATCCATTTATTTTTCGGGAACGCAGCTCCCGGCGGCAAGATTGTAGATATCGAAATGGGCCTGCTTGTCCAGGCCGATATAGCCGCCGGTCTTGCCGTCGCCGATGTGGTTCATCTCCACCAGCTCCGGGATATCTGCCGGGTCTGCACCGATCTCGGCAAAGGTCAGGGGCATCCCGATGGACCGGAGGAATGCCCGGAATGCCTCGATGCCCTCCAGCGCCGTGCGTTTGGGATCGTCGAAGTCCATCTGACACCCAAAGACCCGGACAGCCATCTGGGCCAGGCGCTTTTCGCCGCCGTGCTCCGCGCAGTAGTGCATCCACGCCGGCATGATGACCGCCAGACCCGCGCCGTGGGCGCAGTCATACTTGGCGGAAAGCACGTGCTCCAAATGGTGGCTGTTCCAGTCCTGCTGACGGCCCACGCCCATAATGTCATTGTGGCACACCATACCGGCCCACATGATGTTTGCACGGGCCTCGTAATTGTGAGGGTCCTCCATGACCCGGCGGCCCTCATGGAGCATGGCCAGCAAAACGCCCTCCAGCATCCGATCCGTGACCTCCACGTCCGGCGTATTGGTGAAATAGCGCTCAAAGGTGTGGGCCATGATGTCCGTGATGCCGCAGGCCGTCTGATAGGCGGGCAGGCTTTCCGTGAGGGCAGGGTCCAGCACGGAGAAGCAGGGACGGAGACAGTCGGCTTCCGCGCCGTTCTTCTCCAGAGTTTTCTCGTTGGTGATGATGGAATCCGGGGAGCCTTCGCTGCCGGAGGCGGCAATGGTCAGGACGGTGCCCACGGGCAGAGCCTGCTCCGGCATCTTCCCGGAGAAAAAGTCCCAGAAATCACCGTCATAAGGCACACCGATGGCGATGGCCTTGGCGGTGTCGATGACGCTGCCGCCGCCCACGGCCAGAATGAAGTCGATCTTCTCCCGGCGGCAGAGGTCAATGCCCTCATAGACAAGGCCGCTGCGGGGATTGGGCTTGACGCCTCCCAGTTCCACGGCATACAGGTTTTCTTCCTTCAGGCAGGCCATGATCCGGTCCAGCAGGCCGGAGCGTTTGGCGGACTGCCCGCCGTAGACCACCAGCACCCGGCTGCCGCCGAAGCGCTTGACATACCTGCCGGTCTCCGCCTCTCGGTCCTTTCCGAACACGAAGTAGGTAGGGCTATAAAAATCAAAGTTCCGCATCGTAACGCTCCCCTCAATATCCGGTCTTTTTCGCACCGGGCTGACCGTAGGACTGGAATTTCACCATGACCTCAGCCATCTGCTCCTCCGTCAACACATTGGGCTTGCCAATGCTCATGGCGCGGCACTGGATCTCCGCGATGTATTCCAGATTGCAGGCGAGGCCGTAAGCACCCTTGATATCCTTGCCGCAGCATACGAGGCCGTGGTTGCCCAGCAGAACACCATCACTCTTGCCGCAGACCTCCATAGCCGCTTCCGCCAGCGCCTCTGTGCCAAACAGCTGATAGGGGGCACAGGGAACTTCCGCCGCGCCTGCGTCACCGATCACATAGTGTACTGCCCGGATGGGCTCACCCAGTACGGCCAGCGTCGTGCAGTAGACGGAGTGGGTGTGGACAACGGCTCTTGCGTGGGGCTTATGCTTATAGAACGTTGTGTGCAGAGCCCACTCGCTGGAGGGCTTCCGCTTACCGTCCACCACCTTGCCGTCCAGATCCAGGATCACAACATCCTCCGGGGTGGTAGAAAAATAGTCCATACCGGAGGGGCTGATAGCCACCAGACCTTTTTCAGCATTGTAAATACTGATATTGCCGCTGGTTCCGGTGCTCAGCCGGGCGGCGCTCATCTTTTTGCCGTATTCAACGACCAGTTCTCTCTCTTCCTGCATCAGCATAGCAAGTCTCTCCTTCCGGTCTTAATAGAACTTCTTTACATCAGAATCAAAATAGTGATCCAGCAGATAGGGCACATAGACACCTTTATCCGTGACCACGCCGGAAATGAGGTGAGGCGGCACCACGTCGAAGGAGGGATAGATGGCCTTGACCTCCGGCACGGTGTTGGGGATGCCCCGATAACTAAGGACTTGGGCCGGATCCCGCATCTCGATGACGATGTCATCCTTACTGCGCTTATCCTGATCGGGGATGCCGGTGACGTAATACGGAATACCAAAATACTTGGCCAGAATCGCGATCTGGAAGGTACCGATCTTGTTGGCGATGTGGCCGTCCCGGGCGATGGTGTCCGCCGCGGAGGTGAACAGGTCGATGCCCTCCCGCTCCATGGCGTAGGCCACCATGTTGTCGGTGATGACCGTGGTATCAAAGCCCATCTGGGCGAAGCAGCCGGAGGTGAGCCGCGCCCCCTGCAGATAGGGCCGGGTCTCGGCGCAGAACACCTTGAAGTCCTTGTTCTGACGGCGGGCGGCCCGGATCACGGTGCCGATGATGGTCTCCCCGAAGCACTGGGTCAGAATCGTGCCCCCCTGCGGGATCAGCTCTGCCAGATGGTCGCCCACGATCTGCATGGTGGAATACCGGCGGTTCAGGGACTCCACCGTGTTCTCCACGATGGCCTGGATGGGGTCCTTCCCTGCCGCCAGCGCCTCCTTGGCTACCTCGGCGCAGCGGTAGGTGATCTGGCCGTAGCGGTTGGCGGTGGTGGGGCGGGAGTGGGCCAGATCATAGGCCGCCTGCTGCAAGAAGGCGTCCTGCTCCGCAGCGCCCTTGTCCCGAACCTGCCACGCGGCCAAGGCCATGCCCATGCCAACGGCGGTATAGGGGCCGGCGCTCTGGGTCACCATGTCTGCGATGGCCTGCACCACCTCCTGATAGGTAGCGCACTCCACGAACCGGACCTCCGTGGGATAGATCCGCCGGTCTAAAATGCGGACCTTGCCGTTTTCGTACCACGCAACGTTTTCATATTGCAGCAGAAACGGCATATTTTCATCCATTCTGACCATGTGTTCCCCTCCCCTCTGCCAAGATCTTACGGAATTCCTCCGTCACAGCCGCCCCGTTGAGGCCGCCGGCACGGTTTTTGATGAGATAGATGCCCAAATCAATGAGGGCGCGCTCCATGGGGAGCCGCTGGGCCGGGTCCGTGACGGAGGTGACCTCCATCACCTTGGAATCGCCCACCACCCGGCGGATGATCTCCGTACCGGCGTAGCCGTAGGAGTCCGCCATCACGCCGTCCAGATAGGCCTTGCGGAAGGCGGGGGCGCGGTACAGCGGGAAGGTCACCAGTTTGTCATATTCCGCCGCCAGCTTTTCCGCCGTCTTGTCACAGGTCTCCCGGATGGTTTGCTCCAAAGCGGCCTGGGTTTCGATGCTGCCGCCGGTATAGGCCTTGTTGGCCCACGCGAAAAACAGGTTGCCGATGACATTGCCGATGTCGTAGCCCATGGGGCCGTAGAAGGCGAACTCCGGGTCGATGACCTTGATGCCCTGCTCGTTGGCAAAAATAGAGCCGGAATGGAGGTCGCCGTGGATCAGCGCCTGCGCGTTGTTCATAAAGCCGTTCCGCAGGGCGGCGACTTCCCCGTGGAGGGCCTCGTCCTCATAGAGATGCTCCCGCACGAAGTCCTCGTTGCCGGGGGTGACGATATTCTTGTTTCGGGGGTTCATGGGCTGGGCCAGATACGGCTCCGTGAGCACCAGATCCTCCGTGATGTCGCACAGCTCCGGATTGGTGAAGAATTTGACCTGCTTCTTCTTTTCCTGCCGGTCCATCACCAGATCTGTGGTGGGCAGCAGGGACTGGGCCAGAAAATCGGAGAGATTTTCGCTGAGATGGCCGTAGACCCGGTCCGCCGCCAGCTCCTTGCGGAGATTTTTGTAGGCGGAAATGTCCTCCATAGAGAGGGCGGCCATGGTCTCATCGTAATGATAGACCTCCGGAATGAATTTAGGAGCCAGCCGGGCCTCCAGCATCAGGGTCTCCGCCTCGATCTTGTTGCGGTAGAGATCCAGCGGACGGCCGGAGGACCGCAGCAGCTTGTCCGCCTGCTTCACGATGACGGAGCGGCCGTCCTTCCGAGACCGGACCTGAAAAACATAGTTGATGTTGCCGTCACCGATCTCAACGCAATCGGTTTCCTCCTCCGGCTGGAAAAAATGGAGCACTTCCACGGCGTACCGCTTCACATCCTCCGGCTTCATTAAGAAAAAGGCGCTGTAATCTGACATAAAATTTCCCCCTTCTGCAATAGGCGGTCAGTCCGCCATGATGGCCCGGACGGCGGTTTTCGTGTCGGTTTTGGGGAACAGCTCGTAGCCGATGAGCCCCCGGTAGCCCGCCTGTTCCAAGGCGGCGAACACCGCCGGGTAGTGAATTTCCCCGGTGCCCGGCTCGTGGCGGCCCGGCGCGTCCGCCACATGGATGTGACCGAACTGGTCGGCGTAAGCACGGATATGGTCGCACAGGCTGCCCTCGTTGAGCTGCATGTGGTACACATCGTACAGCATCTTCAAGTACGGGGAGCCGATGAGCCGGGTCAGCTCCGCCGCCGTGCGGGTATGGCGGAGGAAGTTGCCGGGATGGTCCGTGGTGACGTTCAGCGGCTCCAGATTGATCCGGACGCCGCAAGTTTCCGCCCATTCCGCCGCGATTTTCAGCGTGTCGAACATGGTGCAGAGCTTCACGGTGTCGCTGAGGTCGTCATAGGGGCAAAGGACCCTTCCTCCCTCCCCCAGACCGTTTGAGTGGACCGTGACGGACCTTGCCCCTATCTCCATAGCGGCGTCCAGAGAACGCCGCAGAAAGGCCTTGTAGGCCGTTTTCTGGGCAGGGTCGATAAGGGACAGCTCCGCGTCGCCGTTGAAGCCGGAAATGCCGACCCCGGCATCCTCCGCGGCGGCTCGCACGGCGGCGAGATCCTTGTCGGTCCAGCTCCAAAATTCTACAAACTCGAAGCCGTCGGCTCTGGCGGCGGAAAACCGCTCTAAAAAGGGCAGCTCCGTGTACAGCGTTTCGATGCAGGCGGATTTCTGAAAAATCATAGGCCCCTCCCGGTGTTGTTCTCAGGGTCATGATAACAGGTTCGGGGCGGGCGTGCAACACTTTTTCAAGTCGCTTTTTTAGAGCCTTTGTCGAGAAAACTTGTCTAAATACAACTTTTTTTCACCAGATTTGGATGTTTGAATGCAACTTTTTTGTTATGCAATCATAACAGGGCTTTTTTAAGGGAGGTATTTATGGCAAGCCAAGAGACACCCAACTACCGGCTGTCCCGCTGGGCGGGGACTGACCGCATTCTGGTGGAGGAATTCAATGACAACTGGGACAAGATCGACACGGCGCTGAAAAGCAGCGCCGACAAAGCGGCGGCGCTGCAAACGGCGCTGGCGGGGGCGGGAAACTGCGAGATCGGGATGATCTCCTACACAGGCACCGGCAAAAGCGGCGCAAGCAACCCCACCACCGTCACATTTCCGAAAATGCCCGCAGGCTTTTTCCTCTGCGGTGCAGAGACCTATCTGGTCGTCCGGGGCGGGGATGACCACGCCCTTATGATCTACTACACGGGAAGCACCACCTACGTAAGTCAGATGCAGGTCAGCTGGAAGGGCAATCAGTTCCAGATTTCCAGCTCGAAACCCACTTATCAGCTGAACGAAGAGGGCGTCCCCTATTGGGGGCTTGCCTTTTATCAGAAAAGCTAAGAAAAGAAGCCCCCGGACTTTCGTCCGGGGGCTTTCTGCACTTACAGATGCAGCTGTGATCGACTAATCAGAGATTAGGCGATGTAGCAGGTGCCGCTGACAGTGTAGGTGTTGGTGTCAGTACCAGTACCCTTGAAGGTAACCACGACGTTGATCTCGAGGTTGCTGCCGTTCTTCACGGTCAGGCCGGGGACGGTCATAACCTTCGCCAGAGCAGCGGCGTCAGCATACAGCTTAACGTTGCTGGTGAGGGTCTGCTTGTAGGTGCGTGCAGCGCCGCCGTTCACAGAGATGGTGTACTCAACGGTAGCGGGGGTACCCAGCTCCCAATCGCTGATGTCAGCGCAGGTAGCGGTGGAGAACTTGATCGCACCGGTGGTACCATCAACATAAGCAGTCAGGCCATCGAAGGTGTAATCAGCCTTGGTGGCGGGCTTGCTGCCCTCATACTCGCCAGCGGTCAGGTCGCGGATCACAACGGTGGTGGCGATGCCATCCTCGATGTAAGCGCTGAACTCATAGCTGTAAGTATCCTTGCTGACCTCGTTCAGGTTCTTCAGAGCGGTCTCCAGAGCCTTGACGCCGGTCTCGAAGGAGGTGGTCTCCTTGTTGTCGTTCTTCTGGATGAACACGATGTTGGTGTCATCGTCGACGGCAACGCCCAGCTTAGCGGAGGTCGCATCGTACAGGGTGCTGCCCTTCAGGGTCAGCTTCTTGTCCAGAGCGTTATGGACAGTCTTGGTCTCGACCATCTCCAGCAGGACAGTGTCATTATCGTTGACAGCGGTCTCGATATCGCCAAAGCTGGTGATATACTCCTTCTTGACAGCACTCAGAGCGTTGGAAGCGGTATCAACAGAGATCACGTTGCCCTTGGCATCGTACTTCACCTGATACCACAGGCCCTTGACCATCTTGTTCAGCTCAGACAGAGAATCGCTCTTCTCGGTGAGGACGATCTCCTCGCCCTTGGCGTTGACGACCTTGCGGGTCCAGGTCCACTCGTCCTCGGTCTTGTCATAGCTCTCCAGCTCGACGTCCTTCTTGTGAGAGAACACCAGATTCTTGGTGGAAGCGGCGTCATCGCCCACCACGACGGCAGCGATCACATAACCGTTGTCCTTGAACAGAGTGTAAACACCATTGGAAACACCGTCGGTAGCCCAGAAGTCGGTTGCAGTAGCGTTCTTGGAGTCAACGTCCTTCTTGGCCTGAGCGGCATCCCAAGTCTTGATGCTGGCGTTCTTGACGCCGGTGGTGACGTTGTCAACGCCAGCGATCACAACATAGTTCGCATTAGCAGCCTTGGTGACCTTCTTCAGAGAAGCGGTCAGGTAGATGGAGTCGGCATTGCCGTAGACCTTGGTGAAAATGCCGGAGCCATCCAGAGAAACATGCTTCTTGTCGATCTCAATGTCGCCAGCCTGCTTCTTGCTCTGGCCGACCTTGTCGCCCTTAGCATAGGTGTCATTGATGTCCTTCAGGGTGTAGACGCCGTTCTTGTCCACAGTGTAGGTGAACCACTTGTTGATAACGGGAGAGATATCAGCGTTGTCGATGCCGTCACCCTTGGTCTTGCTGACCTCGATGACCTTAGAGGTGCCGTCCAGGAAGATGGCGTTGGCATCGGTGGTCTTGGTGGCCAGGTTGGAGGAGTTCTCGTCAGCGCCGGTGATGAACACATAGTTATCAACAGCGTCGACCTCTTCCAGACCGATCAGGTTGCCGTAGGTATCCAGATAAACGTTGTAGGTGGTGTCCTTCAGGTTGATGGTGTCGTTGTTGTTCTCACCGGTGTAAACCTTCAGAGCCTCGTTGTCATAGTAAGCAGCATTGCTGAAGTCATACTTGGTGCCGCCAACGGTGACGTTGGAGCCCTTCTTGAAGGAAGTGATCTCGGTGCCCTTGATGGTCTCAGCGGGAACAAAGGTCTGAACCTCGCCGGCGGCCACGGTGAACAGGTAAGCGTCATCTTCCTCAACCTTGGAAACGTCGAAGTCCTCGCCGCTGACCTTGAAGGAAACATAGCTCTTGCCGTCGTCGGCCTTGTCCATGACATGGACCTTGCCGCTCTTCTTCAGGCCGTAAACGGTGAAGTCGGCCTCGTCCTTCTTGGCGCTGTAATCGCTGTCAGCGATGCCCAGATAGGTGTTGATCTCGGTAACAACAGCTTCCTTCTCGTCATCGTTCACGAAGACCTGAGTCAGAACGCCGGTGTCGGTGCCGGTCAGATCGTCCTTGTTGTCCTTAGCAACGTTGGGCAGGATGGTCTTGGAAGCATCGTTGCCGCCGACATAAGCAGCCACGTCATACTTGTCCATGGCGGTCTTGCCGACCTTGTTGTAGACTTCCTTGCCGGAAACACCGTTGGTGTACTCAGCAACCATCAGGCTGTAGTCCACATAGGTGCCGATGTCGGTGTTCTTGTAGGTCCACTTGTTAGCGGGACGGCCGAAATCGTCAGCAGTGGGCTCCTTCTCCAGGTTGGTGAAGTACTTCTCGGCGAACTGCATCTTATTGTCGTCCTTGATGGTCTCGGTACGGGCATTGTTCTCCATGTCCTTCGCGACCTTGTCGGTCTTAACAGTGCCGTTGGCGATCACGATGGTCTGGTTGGTGTACTCAACCATGGTGGCGTTCAGGGTGTTGAAAGCGTACAGGCAGGCTTCCTCACGGTTGACAGCCTTGACACCGTTGAACTCGCCATTCAGGCCGTCATTCAGGCCGATGGAGATGGCCTGCTTGGCGACGTTGATGGACCAGTTGGCACCGGTGTAGCCCTCGTTGGCAGCGTCATAGCCCAGAGCGCCCAGCAGCATCTTCATGAAAGCATAGCCGGTCAGGGAGTTGGCGGGCTTGAAGGTGCCGTCAGCATAACCGGAGATGATGCCGGTCTTCTGGCAGTAAGCGATGTAGCCAGCGAAGGGATGGTTGGCAGCAACGTCCTTGTAGGGAGCGGCGTCAGCCACCAGAGCGGATGCGGCGGTGGGGCCAAGGATCAGGTTGCAGATGATCTTGGCAGCAGCGCCACGGGTCAGGGTGTTGCTGGGATTGAAGGCACCGTCGGCATAGCCGTCGATGACCTTTGCTTCGGACAGCACGTCAACAGCTTCAGCGTAGTTGATCTTGCTGCTGTCCGTGAAGTCCTTGGCACCAGCGCTGACGGTGACCAGAGACATGGTCATCACCAGAGCCAGTACCAGAGAAAGGAACTTCTTCATGGGATTTCCTCCTTTTGAATTTCTCCCGTTCGGGAGTTTGTTTTACAAAACAAAGTTTTCTTAACCGCCCCGATTTACATATCGTGGCTAGCCTACCCAATATCTGAACCGGGGGTAAGTTTCGATCGCATTGTTTTGTAATGCTAAGATAACATTCGACTTTTTGAAATGCAAGTGGTTACGCCGATTTGTTACACGGTTGTAACATTGAGGAGGTCTGTGTAACTGAGGCCGTGGCGTTCTTTTTTTATATAGGGGTTTGCGGGGGAGGACAAAAAAACGGACAGAACTCAGCGTGTCGAAAAAGTCTTTTCGCCCCGCTGAGCAAGTTTTCAGAACTTTATAGAGTTCTGAAAACTAAGGATTTTAATGGCGCAGGACACCCTTCTTGGGTTTCCCGCGCACACCCTTCCTTACCGTCACGTAAAGTTTGCCGCTTTATCGACAAAAAAACGGACAGAACTTGGTAAGTTCTGTCCGTTTATGACGGTTTTCGCGGGGAATCAGGGGATGTAGCGCCAGGGATCGTCCGGTTCCGGCGGGGTTTCCGGTTTTGGGGGCGGCGCGTCCTTTTCTAATATGTCCGAAGCGGTGAACAGGCCGTTTTTCCGCCAGCTTTCCAGAATTCCGTGACAATATTTCCAGTTCAGGCGGCCGCAGTTCAGCACGGTGCGGTCGAAAGCCAGCTCGATGAGCGCCGGGGAGAAGCCCCAGTCCAGCCACGCGGCGATGTAGGCGTCATCCGACGGGATTCGCGCGTCCGGGTCCAGGCGCAGCCAACGGCGGACCTCCGCCACCGTCTGTTCCCGCCGGGCCATCCGCCGGATCGCGGCCACGGCGTCCGCCTGGGAGCGCACGCCCAGACGGGCCCATTCCAGTCCCAGCTTTTCGATGCGGCGGGCCGTGGGGCGCTCCTCGCCCCGGAGGATGGCTTCGTCGCAGCACTGGGCCGTCAGCAGCTCCAGCGCCTCCGGAGACAGGCCGTGGAAGTCGAACAGCTCCGTCAGGGCGCTGAGATCCGCCGTGGGCAGGCGGCGGCCTGCGGCGTGTTCCACGGCGTGTACGGCCCGGGCAAAGGCCGGAAAGTCCGCCAAAATGGCCTGAATTTCCGGGAATGTGTACGTTTTCCGCTGTTTCAGGGGCTTTGGCAGGATGGCGGCTGCGGGGTCTATGATCCCAGCGGCCACCAGCTCCTCCATGGCCCGGGCGATGCGGCGGTGCTCCCAGCCCAGCTCTTTTCCGCAGAAGAACGGGGAGACCTCGCCGCCGTGGTGCAGGATAGCCTGATGCAGCGCTGCTGCGTCGGCGGTCAGCTGTTCGGTAAGCATGGCGCTCCCCTCCTTCCCTGCTGGTTTTTTGTATAGTATACAACAAAGTGGCAGCGGTTGCCACGATTTGTTTCCGAGGGGAAACAGGCGTGTGCGGAGCAGCGGGATCGGCCTTACCTTTGCTTGTTAATTTTTTAACGCATTGTTCTGAAACCTCCCCTCCCTTTTGAGTCCTCAGCTGTCAGTCTCCGACAAAAAATACCGGGCGGCAGGTGGTATGATGAGGTTGTCCCCCACTCCGCTGCGGGATCAGGCGGATTTGCAGGGACCGTCTCATTTGGGTTCTACACTCCTTGTCACTATTTATAGGGTCCGTGTCAAGTGGGTCTGTTCTGCTGTCGGTCTATTTACAGGGTCCGTGTCATTTGAGTTTCTTTTGGAAAAAGCCCGAGAAATGTGTGGCTTTATATTGACAGTTATATGAAAAGCAAGCTATAATGAGAACGTAAAAAATACTGCAAAACCGGGGGTAAATCTCCCGAAACACGCAAAACGGAGGGGTTTTATGTCTCTGATCCTGACAACCGCCATCGAAAAGGGCGGTACCGGCAAAACCACCACAGTGGTGAATCTGGCAGCTCTGATGGCCGCCGAGGGAAAACGGGTCCTGGTGGTGGATATGGACCAGCAGGCCAACACCACCTACATGCTGACGCAGCACAAGAAGGCTGAGAACTTCTACAAGGGTCACGGCCTGGTGAATATGTTCATGAATTTTGATCTGGGCGGCATGGATCTGACACCCTACATCCACCCCACCAATGTGGAGGGCGTTCATATCATTCCCAGCACCGCCCAGACTCCCAGAGCCGTTCATCAGTTGGATCTGCTGGCGGACGAATACAAAATGAAGAACTACACCTTCCTGATCCACTGTCTGGCCAATATCAACGATGATTATGATTACATCGTCATCGACACCCCTCCCGCCCGGGATAATCTCACCATGAGCGCCCTGTTCTGCGCCGACGAGGTTTTGATCCCTGTCCGGTGCGATAACTTCTCTTTGGAGGGTTTTGAGACCACTTTGGCCATGATTTTGGATCTGGAAACCCGGGAAGATGTCAAAATCGACATTTTAGGCGTGGTTCTGACCCAGGTGGAGCGGACGGCTGCCGTCAATCTGGTGCGCCAGATGTTCGAGGAAAACCCGGAATACGCTTCTGTTCTCTTCAAAACCGGCATCCGCAAGGGCAGCGCCGTGCCGGAGAGCACCATTGCTGCCGTACCGGTGGTGCGCTACGCCAAAAAATCCAATCCTTCTGTGGACTACATGCAGCTTTGGAACGAGATCAAACAGCGTCTGGCAAAAAAGGAGGCTGACGAATAATGGGTAAGCTTGATAAGCTGAAAAGCCAAATTCCCCAGGGTTCCCAGGAATTATCGACCAAAAATCACCTGGCAAAAACGGAGATCGCCATGTCCTTCCAGAACGAAGGCACGGAATTGACCCGAATTCTCTTGCGAAACATTGAATTTAACCCCCATAACCTCTGGTCCTGCAACGATGATGACGAGAGCATCCGGCAGCTTGCGGATGCCATCGAGCGCAACGGCCTGCTGCACAACATCGTGGTCAGTCAGCGGGAGGATGGCACATTTATGCTGCTTTCCGGTGAACGGCGGGTGAAAGCCCTGCGTTTGCTGCAAAAACGGGAGCAGGAAAGCGATCCAACCGGCCAGAAGGCTCATAAATGGGATCGGGTGCAGGCCCAGACCTACACCGGACTGGACGAGCTGTCCGAACTCATTATTCTGGATGAGGCAAATATCATGGTTCGCGGCCTTTCCGGTGACGCAAAGACCATTCAAGCCTGCATTTCCCGGTATTTGGACAATTTGCAGGCGAAATTTCAGGTAGATCGCCGGGCTGCCGAGGCATATTTCAAGTCCCGTACCCAAATGACGGATTCCACGGTCCAGCGTTACACCCAGTTTGACAAGTCCTTGATCGACGATGTGAAGGAATTCTTCCAAAATGGCACCATTTCTCATGCGCAGGCCCTGTCGCTCTGCCCGCTGGAACCCAGCGAGCAGGTTCTCTATGTAAATGCCATCAATAAGGCCATTCAGATGTCCAACGGGGACAAGGCTCTGAAACATACCTATGTCACCCGGATCACGGACCGGGCTGCTCAGGCCGCCCGCATGACCAACGGCCGGGAAGATGAACTGGCCCGGCTGGAAGAGGCTATTATTCCGCCGGTTCACGCCAAGCCCGCCGGAGATGTGGCGGTCCGCACCCAAAAGGCTACGCTGATCCGAAAGTATGAGAAGGTCACGTTTGACCTCTCTAAAATCACCTCCAGCAAGCGGCGGCTGAATTCTCTGCGGAAAATGGACGCTGCCGATGGGGACGGTTCCATTGTCGAAAGTCTGGATAAGCTGGCCAAGGAGGCCGCGGAGCTGGCCGATCTCCTGCGGAACGGACAGTAATGGCCCGTCCAAAAGGCCCGGAGCAGCGTGTCCCCGTAAAAATGCGGGTAAATATCGGTCTGATGGACCGGTTGCGGCAGTTGGCTGCGGAAAACCGGTATTCCGTCCCGAAAATGCTGACGGTGATCATGGAAGAAACGCTGGCAGACCTGCCTGCGGACTATGAACTGCACGAAATGGCTGAGATCTACACGCTGACCAAAAATCACGCCGTCAATCTCAGCTCCAATCGGATGAATGTGTATCTGCTGCCGGGGACTCAGGAGGCCATGCTGGAGTTGGCTCGCCGGTTGAACGCAAGCATCGGTGCCGTCCGCACCAGCTTTCTGCTGGATTATCTGGATCTGCGGGGGTTGCTGTAAAGTGAATCATGGATCCGAACTACCCGGGGAGCACCTGAACAGGGCGCTCTCCGGGTCTTCTTTTCCATCTTCACGTTGACTTCCCACGCCTTAATATCTCCACGAAAATACGAGGGGAAGATCACAGCAACTACGAAAGCGACCGGGCTGCATTTTGTCCCGACTTATTTTTGATTTTGTCTCAGTTCGACTTTGTTTTTCAAAAGGTTCCAAAGCCTTGCACCTTCAAGGGCTCAGGAGATCACAGGAACACAAAAGAGAATTGGGAATTGATTTTTGAAATATCTTGCGCATATTATAGGAGCCAAACCATCGGAAACAAGAATTGGTTTGGCTCGGAAGCTTTCTTTTTCGACATGATATTTGCTTTTTGTCGATCAGCAGCTTTTGTGGAAGCGCAAGCCAGTCATTCGACTGTCATTCCTTGCGGGAAGGGGAGAGGCCGCGGGCAATGGCCTGTATTTACAGGGACCGTCTCATTTGGGTATACTGTTTTAGGCAACGCCGACTCCGATGTACGCAAGGAAATTCTTCTTGTAAGACCTCTTATGAGTATATGGCATTGGCCTAATTTTTTAACGTAATCGTTTACTTGTGGCGATCTATCATTTCCTCCCGGTTCATTTTTGATCTTATGTCTGTTTGCTTTTGTGTTTCCAAAGGCTCCAAAGCCTTGAGTGTCAAGGACTAGAGCATGGGAACACAAAGACGAACTTGGCATAATTTTCTGCCGGTCCAGGGGTCCGTTTGCTTCTGCGCCAAGTTTTATGTAAACTTATTCCCGCATAGCGGAATTCAAATCGCTCCCGAATGCTCCGCAGCCAAAGAACAGGTCCTATCATCAGCTTAACCGATCTGTCACCGTTCTAAACCGGGTTTTGCAGATTTTCTGCGGACCCATGACTCAAATGTCGCCAAAAAGAGGGTAAAACAACCGAGAGACTCTAAAAGAGCAAGGCAATATCGTTATCTTGGCTCTGTGTTCTTTTGCCTGTGAGCCCATTTTTCGGTCAGCGCTCCCATGCATTTTCCTGTTCCAGCACGTTTGTGTCGGCAGAATAGCTGGTTCTGAAGATTTTAGGCTCGGAATCCGAGTAGACGAACGGATAGAAAGCGTAATTGAAGCGCTGCTCTTCCAGCTTCTTGCTCCGGAGAGTCTGTTTCTCCGCTGTGATCGAAGGAAATGGAGTTGTTTTCCTGACTGGAAGTCGGAGGAGCGTATTTCCCTGTAAATATCAGAAAGCTTCTTCTTCGAAAAGCAGGATCGACTGAGTCCCCGTAGGGGACCTCAGTCGGTTTTTCCTACTTTTATAGAACTTTTTCTATTTTATCATTTTTATTTAATAAGTATCGCCCCTCCCGGTACGAGGTTTGTATCTCGTTTCTGCGAGGTTTGTATCGTATATAGACGAGGGTTTTATCTCTGAAGTACGAGGGATGTATCTTTTGATACGAGGTTTTGATCTCTCTTTTCATACCGAAATCAGCTGATTTACGAGGCCAATGTCTCAATTTTGCCCTCAAAAAATGACGAAAAAACCGGGAACAAAATTTAGGAGATCCACAGGCGATTTCTCGAAAAGCTTCTAATTTAAGAACATTTTAACCACGAAAAAATGGGCGGTGCCCGCGTATATACGAGGTTTTGATTCTTTTAAGCCGCCTATGAGCCGATTCTGCTTATGGAAGGCTGCATTATTCACGAGGTTTTGATCTCTCCACTTGCCGTTTCTGGCATGATTTAAGAGGTTTTGATCTCGCATTTTCACCCAGGGAGACTTGATTTAAGAGGTTTTGATCTCAGGAAAGACAATATATATACTATATATAATGTATATACGAGGTTTTGATCTCGCCTCCGACACTCAGACGGGCTGCTATATACGAGGTTTTGATCTTCAGCACACAAGTTCCGGAGGCTTTATGCACGAGGTTTTGATCTCTCTGCTGGCGTGGCGCAGGGAGCTGATTCACGAGGTTTGTATCTCTCTCCGACGTGCGGAATCCCCAAAACGAGATCAAAACCTCGTAAATGGGGTGACGCTGGGAGAGGCCGGAGGTGGACACCAAATGTGATTCACTTTCATAAAAAAGCAACAAGATATTGAGAGTCAGATTGGGCGGTTTCTACGAAAAACGTTGATTTTTGCCGGAAAAGAGGCGGGAAAAACAGGGCTGCTCCGCATAAGAGGGGTTGAAATTCACAAAAAGCAGTGAAAAGTAATAATGCTTTACAGAGCTTACCGATAAACAGCAATTTCGAACGATCATACCGAAAATGGTACAATAGACGAGATCAAAACCTCGTAAATAGGCTGCCGGAGTGACATTGCCCTCGTAAATGCCCTTCGGCGGGAGAGGGGAGAGATCAAAACCTCGTAAATCCCCAAAACGAGATCAAAACCTCGTGAATAATGCAGCATTCCATAAGCAGAATCGGCTCATAGGCGGCTTAGAAGAATCAAAACCTCGTGAATAGCAGAAGGGCTGCCGCAGCAGGGCAGGGCGGCTGCCCGGGCAGACAGCAGGCCAGTCAAAGGGGCAGGAAGGAAAAACCACAAACTTCGAAAAATTGGGTTGACTCTTTTTCGTAAATGGAATATGATAATAAATGAATTTGCAAAAAGCCGCACAGAGGAGAAGAACATGGAAGAAAAACAGATCCAGATCCCGGATGTAAATGCAGACGCTGAGGAGCGTGACAATTATACGCTGATCCAGGAGACACCGGAGGACAATCTGTCCGGGGAAAGCGGCATCGCCATCCGTTACAGCAAGGACTTCAATATCGTGCAGGCCAACGAGCTGCTGCGGAGCAAGCAGTCCGATCTGACGCTGATGGAATCCAAGCTGATCCGCCTGGCGGTCTCCCAGATCATGAAGGGGGACAAGGACCTGCGGACCTACAAGGTCAATGTCTCGCAGCTGGCGGAATTTCTGGAGGTGCCTAAGACCAATGTCTACCGCTCCATGCAGGACATCAACATCAGCCTCATGCAGCGGGTCATCTTCATTCGGGACAAGGAAGTGCCTGATAAGAAGGGCAAGCCCAACTACAAGATCCTCCACTGGCTCAGCAGCGTGGAGTACAAGGACGGCACCTTGACCTACCGCCTCAGCGACGAGCTGAAGCCGTACCTCATCGGCCTGAGCGAAATGTTCACCCTCTATTCCTATGACAGCATCATCAAGCTGCCTACCAACTATTCCATCCGCCTCTTTGAGCTGCTGACCAGCTGGGTGAATATCATCATCAAGGGGGAGAACACCCCGGCCTTCCCGGATATCTCCACCGACCCGGACGAGATCGTGCTGGCCATCGACTACCTGCGGGATTTCTTCGACTGCAACGATAAGTACAAGAGCGCCGGGGACTTTGTGCGCAACGTCATCGAGGTAAATCTGGGCTTTATCAACCAGTATACAAACTTGAAGGTCTCCTTCCGCAAGCATAAGAAGGGCCGCTCTATCTCCCACGTGATCTTCAAGTACGAGAACACCTGGAACAACGACCCCAAGGCGGAGGAGCATAACAATCAGATGCTGGATACCATCCGCAGCATCAAAAACGGCGAGCCTGCCCAGTTTGAAACGGACAAAGAGGTCATCACCTTTTAAAATCAGCGCAGAAGCCTACATAGACAAAGCCCAGGAACGTAACGTTCCTGGGCATTTTTTAGCGGGATCGTCCGGAAAACAGGGGATAGCGGCGGAAAATGCCGGTCAGACCCGGGCGGCAGCGGCCGCAGAAGAGAGCGAAGGAGAGTTTTGGCGATTTAACCAACAGGAAACGCCTATTTCCTACATTTTGAAAAAAATTTCCCTTGAAACGAAAAAATTCTTGTACCGTACATCGATGTGCGGTACATAATAGAAGCAGGGAAAATCAGGAAAAGGCAAGCGAATGGTTGAATGACAGGGAAACCTGACGATTCCATAAAAGCACCTGCTTCCATGCGCAAGTGCTTTTATATCTTGATTTGACTGGGACGCAAGGTCTGAAGCCATGGTCCCGCTTACGGCGCAGAAGTCTGTGTGGCACGAACTGCGTCATATTTGGGATCCGCCAGAGCCACTACATAGGCATCGTAGGCTTCTTTCAAGGTGAAGTATTCCTTGCCGGCCTTCAGAATATCTTCATACTCCTCATTTTTGTAGAGATGACCCGACACCGCGACATACTTTATCCCCTTGCCGTCTGTTCGCCCTCCGGTTGTAGTTTCGGAGACATAGTATTTCCCGTCACCGGTCTGGATGAGCACGGGGATTTTCGCTCCGGGGCCGACCTTACTCGTGTCAAGAGAGGTCCAGAAAAGATAGCGGTCCGCCTCCTGTCCTTCATGCCCGTCCCCTAAAAAAGCCCAGGTGCAATCCTTCTGCTGCAGAAGGCTGTTGCTCGTGCTTTCTTCGAGTGCTTTTTTGATCTGCGGGATGTAGATTGAGTCCGGACAGCGGGAGTCGAACTCAAAATTTGGGTTATTGTTCATATCCCCCCTTGTCCAGAATTCGGTTTTATATAGGACCTCACCAAAAAACTCCGTGTGCTTGGTGTCGAACGGATAGCTGGGATTGCCCGGCGCTGCCGTTCCGCTCCATATGAGCACCACACCGTGGGTCTCATCATAGGTGACCTTGCAGGTCCCGTCCGGCGCGGCATCACCCTGCCAGTTATCCGTGTCACCGACGCTTTTGGAATGGACGATGCCGCCGATGTTCACGGGGTCCGCCGACTGCCACCCGGCCTGCTTCTGCTTCAGCTTGACCGTGACGGGGACGCCGGTATTTCCAAGCAGGGCCTCCGTGGAGACCTGCGCATAGGCGGAGCGCACATTGGCCAGATCCACCGCCTCCCGGCTCCTTTCCAACTGCGAGGAAAGCACCGGGACCGCGACGGAGATCAGCACGGCAACGATCGCGATAACGATCAGCATCTCCAGCAATGTAAAACCTTTGCGATTTAGCTTCATATCGTTCTCAGTTCCTGTCCCACCGAGGGACGCCCGCCAGAATCCGGCCGCGGTTATTCCGGCGGGTTTTGGCTGTTTTCAAGTCGAAAAAAATCATTTTTTCAGCAGAATGAAACAAGACAAGACAGGAACGAAACTGTCGATAAAGTGGTGAATTCTCCGCGACGGTAAGGTAGGGCAGCCGTTAGCGGCTATGCCGCTTTACGGATGCTGCATACCCCTTGCGGGTGAAGGGTGTGCGCGGGACTACGCCCGCAGGCGTGTTTCGGGGCGCAACCGCCGCAAGGCGGTTCTTAGCGCGGAGATAACCCAAGAAGGGATACACCGTCGGCCCTTTGCTGATCGGCCACGGATTCATCTGGCGCAGGCGGACGATGTGCGCTTGCGCTCCCGCAGCGCCATGATTCGCTGGCGGTTATACCGCTGCATCATCACAAACAGCAGGTCATATCCGGCGGACAAAACGGAGGTCACGATGAATACCGGGTATGCGCCAAACCGGAGCCCTGCCGCAATGGGCAGAAAGCTGAGCAGCGCGATCGTTTCATGGACCAGCTCCGCCTGACACATGGCCTGGGCGACCTCGTCCCATGTGTGCAGACGCGGATCAAACAGCGCGTTGTCATAGGTGGGCATTCTGCGCTTCCACCGCTTTACCTTCAGCGCTTCATAGACCGCCATTTCCCGCCTGCCGACCCGGTACCACCGCTTGCGGAGATCTGCATGATTCTGCATCACTGCCTGAAATGCGCATCCCACCAGCAGCCGCATGACGAGGTGGTAGGAAGCCGTTCCGAAGGTAATGGCGAGCGAAAGCACCGGCCCGTAAGCGGTCTTTTCGTAGAAAGCGGTCAAAATGACCGTCCCGATCATGAAAAACAGCGCGGCCCGCGTCATTTTCTTTGCCATATCCGGTCACCTCATTCAGAGAACGTGCATTGTGTTTTCGCCGCTGCCGAGACACACGGCGATCTTTCAAAAAACGCAGACAGCTTGTCTTTGCTGGAGCTGCTCGGATGCGCATGTGAAATAGACGCTGTTTTTCTTGTCTGCGCCTCTCGGCTTTCTATGAGAAATGATACCACAGGGCTGTGCAAAAAGCCAGTGCTTCCGATGCTTCTCTGCATTTCCCGCAGCCGAAGCCGCAGTGCAAAGGGCATATATTTGACCTCCCGCCCCGAAAGCCTGGCCGTCCCGGTTTTGTCCCGGTTTGCAAAATGGTCTTGCAATCCACTTGCCGCCGTGCTATACTTCCACCGTAATTGAATAGAAAATCTTCAGGGCAGGGTGCGATTCCCTACCGGTGGTACAGCCCACGAGCCGCAAGGCATGATTCGGTGAAACTCCGAAGCCGACAGTACAGTCTGGATGAAAGAAGATGACAACGCAACGCAGGGGGACTGCTTTGCGTCTATGGAAGTTGCTCTGGGATGTGCTTACATTCCGGAGCTTTGCTTTTACACAAGGATCTTGTGCCTTTCCGCCTTGCCCTGAACGGTTCGTTCAGGGCTTTTTCTTTTGGAGGTAACGGTATGAATGATGTGGAATCTATGCGTCTGGCCTTGGCGCTGGCGGAACGGGGCCGGGGCTGGACGGCGCCCAATCCCATGGTGGGCGCCGTGATCGTAAAGGACGGCGCGGTCATCGGACAGGGCTGGCATGAGCGGTACGGGGAGCCACACGCGGAGCGGAATGCGCTGGCAGCCTGCACCGCCGACCCCGCCGGAGCCACCATGTATGTGACGCTGGAGCCCTGCTGCCACCACGGAAAGCAGCCGCCCTGCGTGGATGCGATCCTGGCATCCGGCATCCGCCGGGTGGTGATCGGCTCCGCCGACCCAAATCCGCTGGTGGCGGGAAAGGGCGTGGCGATCCTGCGGTCTCACGGCGTAGAGGTGACGGAAAACGTTCTGCGGGAGGAATGTGACGCGCTGAACAGGATCTTCTTCCACTACATCACCACCGGGCGGCCCTTCGTTTCCATGAAATACGCCATGACGATGGACGGCAAGATCGCGGCCTACACAGGCGCGTCCAAATGGGTCACAGGTGAGACAGCCCGGAGCCATGTCCAGCAGCAGCGGCACCGATTCCGGGGCATCATGGTAGGCGTGGGCACCGTTCTGGCGGACGATCCCCTCCTGACCTGCCGTATGGAGAACGGGCGAAACCCCGTTCGCATCATCTGCGACACCCAGCTTCGGACGCCGCCGCAGGCGCAGGTGGTCACCACCGCAAGCCAAATTCCGACCATCCTCGCCACCTGCTGCGCCGACCCGGAAAGGCAGGCGGTGTATCAGCGGGCCGGGTGCCAGGTGCTCTGTCTGAATGAGGAAAACGGCCATGTGGATCTCCGGCAGCTCATGGAGCGGCTGGGGCGGGAGCAGATCGACAGCATTTTGCTGGAGGGCGGCGGAACGCTGAACTGGGCCGCACTGGAATGCGGCATCGTGCAGCAGGTGCAGGCGTATATCGCCCCGAAGCTGTTCGGCGGAAGGGACGCGAAAACCCCCGTGGAGGGCGTGGGTGTCCCCGCCCCGGACGACGCCTTCCGATTGAAAAACAGCCGTTTGGAACGGTTGGGTGAGGATCTTCTGATAGAAAGTGAGGTGGAATATCCGTGTTCACAGGAATCGTAGAAGAAATCGGAACGATCAGGAATATCAAGCGCGGGCAGCACTCCGCCGTCCTGACGATCCAGGCGAAAACTGTTTTAGAGGAGACCCGGATCGGAGACAGCATCGCTGTGAACGGCATCTGCCTGACAGTGACCCGGCTTTTTCCCGATGGCTTTTCGGCGGACGTGATGCACGAGACGCTGAACCGCTCGTCCCTTGCGGGACTCACGGCGGGGAGTATGGTCAATCTGGAACGGGCCATGCCTGCCAACGGCCGCTTCGGCGGGCATATTGTAGCAGGCCATGTGGACGGTGTCGGACACATTTCCAACATCCGCCGGGACGATACCGCCGTCTGGTACACCGTCCACGCGGGGCCGGAGATATTGCGCTATGTGGTGGAGAAGGGCTCCATCACCATCGACGGCATCAGCCTAACGGTGGCCGCCGTGGACGGCGAGGGCTTTTCCGTGTCCACCATCCCTCATACGGTGGCCCAGACCAACCTGAGCCAGCGGCGCCGGGGCGACCCGGTGAATTTGGAGACCGACGTGGTCGGCAAGTACATCGAAAAGCTGCTGCGTCCGGAAGCCCCAAAACAAAATACCCTCACAAAAGAAATGCTGCTGCGCTGCGGCTTTTAACAAGGAGTTTTTACTATGAATTTCAATACCATTCCCGA
>ENA-UERN01000509-UERN01000509.1-human-gut-metagenome-genome-assembly--contig:-NODE-509-length-46188-cov-10.987769_pt1 | contig 46188 bp, 47 predicted proteins | sample MGYA00242950_ERZ507950 | MGnify/ENA primary metagenome ERZ507950 (study PRJEB26167, sample SAMN06115515) | human gut metagenome | host: Homo sapiens | place: China:Ningxia | collected 2014-11-26...
TGGGGAAGGGAGGGAAAAGCTTTTCTCCAGAAAAGTTTTCCCTCCCTTCCCCAATCTTCATTTTCCTTCCCTCACTACTCCCCTGCCGTGTAGCAGCCCAACAGCCTGAACGAGTGGCAGGTGTTGCGGAGTTCGGCGAGGACGCCGGAGAGCTCGGGCTTGAGCAGGTTCGTCTCGAGATCGGCGAAAAAGGCGTACTTCCAGCTCTGAGAGCGCAAGGGGCGCGACTCCAGCTTGCGGAGATTCACCCCCGCCTTGAACAACAGATCCAAAATACCCGCCAGAGAGCCGGGCTTGTCGGGCAGCGTGAACAGTACCGAAGTCTTGTTGGCTGCGGAAGTGTCCGTGGGCTTGGGGCCGATGACCACAAAACGCGTCTGATTCGTCGGCTCATCCTCAAGATTATAGGCAAGGATGGGCAAACCGAGCATCGTGGACAGGCTCTTGTGCCCGATGGCGGCGCTCCCCGGCTCGGAAACCGCCCGGCGCGCGGCGGCGGCGGTGGAATCGCAGGCCATAAGAGAGGCTTCGGGCAGGTGCTGACGCAGCCAGCGCTGGCACTGGGCAAGTGCCTGCGGATGGGAATACACCACTTTGATCGCTTCCGGAGACGATTCCACGGACAGCAGCGTGTGCTGGATGCGGGCGACCGACTCGGTCTGGATGTACACATCGTATTCCATGAAGAGATCGAAGCACTGCCCCACGGAGCCCTGCAGGACGTTCTCAAGCGGGATCACGCCGAGCGCGCACTCGCCTCCGTGCACGGCGGCGAAGGCCTCCCGGAAGTTCTTGCAAGGCCGGTAATCCATAAGATTCCCGAGCAGATCCACAGCCGCGAAATACGAGTTCGTACCCTCGGGGCCGAGATAGGCCACGGATACGGGACGCTGAAGGGTACGGGACGAAGCGAAAATTTCATGCCAGATGGAACGCAGATGCTCCTCGGGCAGGGGGCCTGAGTTCTCGCTGGCAAGGTTGTCCAGAATCTGCCGTTCGCGCTGCGGGCGGAAGACAGGGCCGGACGTATTCGCCTTTACCCGCCCCACTTCAAGGCTCAGGGAGGCACGGCGGTTGAGCAGGGCCAGCAGTTCGCGGTCCACGGCGTCGATCTGGAGGCGCAGCCCCTGAAGCGCTTCGGACTGTTTCGCGGCTGCTGCTTCGGACCAGCCGTCCGGGGTATCGTTGGATTCGGGCATGACTATATCTCGCGGATGTTTTCCTGAATGCGCATACCGAAATGACGCCCGGCCACATCGGCTCGGCAGATGACTTCGTCGCCGGGCCGGAGCGCGACCACGCTGACGGGCGTCCCGTCAGGCCGCACAAGGCGGATGGTTTCGGCGTTCTGCAAAAAGACGGAGCCGGTGCGCGTGCCTTCCGGCGTTTCCATCTGGGCCGTGATCATCAGCATGGGCCGCACCTCGGTCTTGATGCGCCCTATGGTGGCGAGCGACGTGCGCCCGTCCTTATCCACGATAAGGACTTCGTCCCCGGAGCGCAATTCGCCCACGTAGCAGGTCTTGTCGCCGGGCATCACCGCATAGGCGTGCACGCCGCCCGCGTTGATGCGGAAAGGCCGCGCCGCCACATATTCGTTGTGCTCCGTTTCGGCGTGCGTAAGGAAGGTGAAGGCGCTGGAGTTGCCCACCAGCATCCCTTGCCCCCGCTCCATGAGGGTCAGCGTATCGACGCAGACGCGGTGCCCGAGGCCCACGGTCTTCACTTCGGTAATGGTCGCCTTGTCCAGCGTCAGCGTGCCTTGCGACAATTTCAGCTCCGATACGATGTTCTTGAGGCTTGCCAGCGCTTCGGGAAGCACCACCACGACGGGCACGCCGCATTCGAGAACCCCCGCCGCAAGACGGGCTTCGGCCAGCGAAGCGACCTCGACCGCGAGCTTTCCGGCCACGGCGGGCTGCGCGAGCAGATTTTCCACCGGGATGATCTCCCACCCCTGAGCCAGTACGAGCCGCTCGCCCCCGGCGATGCGGGAGGCGATGGATTCTTCCTCGGCCTTGGAGCCGAGCCCCACGGACGGCATGTCCGCCTCGGCCCGCACGTCGCACAAGGCCAGGGAGCGGACGCCCTCCACATGTTCGGCTTCGGTGATGATCCCGTCGACGCCGGATTCGAGGGCCAACGTCACGTCTTCCTTGCTGAAAGGCACGCTCTTGAAATAAATGTCAGGCATGGTCCCGTTCCTGTTGTTTCAACCGCATCAGGCTTCATGTCCTGACCGGAAAATGACGGCCCCGGAACTCCCCGGAACCTTTCCCCTTCCCTTTTCCCAGCGCAGCTTCCGCCGCGCAGACGCCTCTACCAAACCGGCGTTTCCCGGATTGAGGCCGGGGGGAGCGCCCGTCAGGAAACGCCCTCCCCCGCTCCCGCTAGCCTTCCACAACGGCCAGCGCTTCGTCCAGGGACAGGCCCTGATGGACCAAGCCGCGCAGGGCACGGACGAGCTGCACGCGCTTGGGATGCTGGAACACGTTGCGGCCCACGGAAAGGCCGGAACCGCCCGCCTTGAGGGAATTGTCCACCATTTCGAGGAATTCGCGGGTGGTCTCGGTGCGGGGGCCGCCGGCGATGACCACAGGCACGCAGCAGCCGGCGATGACGTCGGCGAAGGAATCGATGTCTCCGGTGTAAGGGACTTTCACGATGTCGGCGCCGAGCTCCACGCCCACGCGGGCACAATGGGCAACGACGGCGGGATCGTATTCATTGGAGATGCGGGGGCCGCGGGCGTACAGCATGGCGAGGAGAGGCATACTCCATTCTTCGGCCACACGGGCGACTTCACCGAGGTCGGCGAGCATATCGCTCTCGTTGTCGTCGCCGAGGTTCACATGCACGGAAACGCCGTCGGCACCACGGCGGATGGCTTCCTCAACGGTGCATACGAGGCGTTTCTTGTTGGAGTAGCTGGACAGGGACGTGGAAGCGGAAAGATGGATGATCAGGCCGACGTCTTTACCTTCGCCGGAAGCGCGGAAGCAGCAGCGGCACAGCCCTTTGTGCATCAGAACAGCATCAGCGCCGCCGTCGGCCATGTCCGAGACTGTTTTGTGGATATTCTCGATGCCTTCGATAGGACCGACAGAGACACCGTGATCCATAGGAACAATGATGGCGCGGCCGGTTTCACGATTGAAAATGCGCTGGAGACGAACTTGCTTGCCGAGATTCATGGTATTCCATCCTTTGTGGTTTGCACAGGGAAGCTGCTGCATGGATCCGCGGCAAAAAGAAAGGCCGCGGATTTGCACCCGCGGCCCTGAATGTCTGGTTTTGCTTTACAACAACACCCCACACACCCCTGTACCGCAGGCGCGACCAAAATAAAAAAAGAAGCCCCAAAAGCGGCTGCTTTCGTTGGAAGCGGTAAATGCGGTGGCGGTGTAGTTGGTCATGTTGTCCTCAAATGTGTTTCGTGAAAACTAGTCCTCAATCCGGTTTCCTGTCAAGAAAAAAATGTACCTTTTTTCATCAGCGCGAAAACGTTTGGTTTTCGCCACAGTTCCGTCACTGTCCGCTTTTTCCCCCGATCCTCGGCTTCCGGCAATGCACAAGAGGGAAACGAATAAAAGGCGGCCTCTTGTTTGTTAACGAAAAAACGATTACAATCTGATTAATCTCAAAGAGCGCTCCTGCGCCGTTCCGCAGTAAAGCTCTCCACTGTGCAATCTTTTACAGGGAGAAGAGTCATGCCTGCCTTGAAGAAGATCCTGTGCGCCCTGGACCTGTCGGATCAGAGCGAATCCGTAGCCGAATACGCCGTTATGCTCGCCAAGATGTCCGGAGCCAGCATTGTGGCAGTATACGCCGCCCCCACGCTGACCCAGTACACGGGTTTCCATGTGCCGCCGAATACCATCGACAACTTTGTCGGTGAAATCGTTTCCGGTGCCGAACGCTCGATGACCGACTTTGTATCCGAACACTTCACCGGCGTGGATGCCCGCGGCGTTGTCGTCGTCGGCTACGCGGCTGAAGAAATCCTTGCCCTCGCCGAAAGCGAACAGGCCGACATCATCGTTATGGGTACCCGCGGACGCAAGGGCATCGACCTGATCCTGTTCGGCTCCGTAGCTGAAAAGGTCGTGAAGAACGCGACTTGCCCTGTGCTGACCATCCGTCCTACCGACGACGATTGATTGACAGGGGGGCAGTCCGGCGAAACCGGGTTGCCTCCTTTTCCTTCCCTCGGACGGAACCGCTCCGTTTCGTCCTTCTTGGTGTTTGCCCAACGTTCCGCGCCATTCGATAGGAATGCGGACCGCAGGACTTCACTGCCGGAATCCGGACCTGCCCCCCATGCTTTACAGAAAAACGCTTCCGCATCATGGGAGGACGTTTTATGGCTCTCTCCAGCTTTCCCGCCTTTTCCAGAAAATGCACGCCTTCGGGAGACAGATGTTTCCTTGTGTTCCTCGTTTCAGTGCTTGGGGTGTGCGTGAGCGTGTAGTATCACTTTACGCCCGGCATTCCCTTTGATCGGAACCTGTTCGCAGCGCTGGGGATGATCCCGGGCGCGATCCTGTGCGCCCTGTTTCTGCTCATGCCCTACGGAGGCTGGATTCCCGCCCTGATCTGTGCGTTTGCGGGTGCCCTCTTCGCTCCCGCCACCGCCGCATTGAAAGGGCTGGATTTCGGCCTGATTCCCACGATGCTCTGGGGCTTCATGGCCGGAATGGCCGCGTATCCGGGAGTCGTCCTTCCGCAAGCGGCGCAGCCCGAAGACGAACCGGCGGGCTAGCCTGACGGGTTGCCGCAGAGCCTCAACCCCGCCCCTGCCGCCAAACGCAGCGGGCCACGACGCAACGCAGCCAAGGAGACGGCAATGGGCTTCTCCATACGGTCCGAGCTTGCAAGCTACGCGCGCCTCAAGCGCCGGTGCTACTTCCTCTTCGTCATATCCTACGGCGGATTGCTGGCGGGCTTGACCTACGCGGCCATGACGCATCAATCCCCGCCCCTCTGGATCGGGCTCATCCCCGGGGCCGCCCTCTCCGTCCCTCTGCTCCTGCTGCCCACGCAAAGCTGGCTTCCCTGCCTTTTCCACGTCCTGCTCGGGGTCGTCTTCGCCCCCATCATCTGTGCCCGGCGGGAAGCGGACCTGTCGCTCATCGAGGCCGTGGAGCTGGGCGCCGTGGCGGGGCTGGCCCTCATCTACCCCTTTTATATCCTGTGCAGTACGCTGGAAAAAGAAGGCACACTCAAAAAATACGCCCCGGATCAGAGGCGGAAGGCCTCCCAAGAGACGGAGGAATGAGGTTCGCCGCCCCTTGCAGCCGCTTCAGCTTGAGCCGTGCAGCAAGCCCTTTCGCCTGCAAAAGAACCAAGCCTCGCCTAGGGGCGCGGGCCGTGCTGAGAAGTACGGGGAAGGGCGGCGGAGAGCGGAGAAGAGTAACGGCAGTGGCAGGAGAAAAGAGGAGGACCCCTTCCGCAAAGAGGCCCCCTCCTCTTTTCCAATCTGGCTTTTCTACAATTCCCCGGCCTTCAGCAAGGCTTCGCGGGCGTCCGACAGACGGCCCTGCACTTCGAGGGCGCGGGAAAGCACCAGCCAGCCATTCCGATATTCGGGACGCAGGGCCACGCTCTGGCGGGCCAGCGATTCCGCAAGCTCCGGATCTTCGCCGCCGTCAAGGTAGAGGTCGGCCATAAGGCTGAGGGCGGCCACATCTCGGGGATTGCGGAGCAACGCCTGGTGCAGATGTTCGCGGGCCTGATCCGCTTTGCCGAGTCGCAGGGCGAGACGGGCAAGATGCCGGTACGGGAGCGGGCTCCCGGTGTCGAGGGCCGCCGCCGACTCGAACCGGGCGCGGGCCTCTTCAAGCCGTTCCTCCGCCTCGTCGAGCTGCCCGAGCCGGATCAGCGCATACAGATGCGAGGGCGACAGCCGGATGCAGGTGCGGAAATGCTCCGCAGCCGCCTCGTTGTCGTGCAGGCTCTGGCAGACCGCGCCGAGGTTGTAGGCCAGCGCGGGATCGTCCGGGGTACGCTGGATCGCCTCCTCGAAAAAGCGCCGGGCTTCGGCATGGCGCCCAAGCGAGGCAAGGCAGACGCCGAGGGAATTCCACGCCAGTACATTATCCTCGTCGGCCAGCAGGGCAAGCTTATACTCTTCGATGGCCCCGAACACGTCGCCCCGGCAGTGCCGCTTGTCCGCGCTGATGTTCAGGGCGAGAGAACCGAACTGCCCGATATGCGGCGCGGGGAGCAGGAGCGCGTATTCGAGCGCCTTGCGGGCGCCTTCGATCATGTCCGAAGGCCGGAGATCGAGGAACGGCCAGCAGGCCAGCCCCACGCCCGCGCGCACGCCGAGGCGCGAGGCGATGTCGGCGCACAGCTTTTCGTACAGCTCGCGGAGCGGTTCCGCCTCCAGATCGGGATGGAAAAAGATGAGGCTGTTCAGCCCGAAGCGTCCGCCGGGCACCTTCCTGCCGCATACGGAACGGGCGAGATCGGCCACCTGCGCCATAATGTGCTCGGGCTGCGTCATGGGCTGGATCGCGCCGGAAGATTCACCGTCGCGGCGCGCCATGTCCACGTGCAGCAGGGCCAGCGAAAACCGTTCGCACTCGCTGCACGCCCGCGCCAGATGGGCAAGGAAATCGCCATGCCGCAGGAGCCCGGTCAGAGGATCGGGACGGTGGAACACGCCGTCGTCCTGCCCTTCGGGGGCCGCGTTCTGCACGCTCAGCCTTTGCTCCTCCTGAAGCAGCGTCAGGGCGTCGTCGGGCTCAAGCGGCCACGCGGGATCGCCAAGGTGCAGGATCTCCGCCACGGATTCCGATTCACGGACTTCCAGCAGGACGATCTCGCCTTTGTAGAGCGGCTGGAGGGATTCGTCCCCGGAACCGCCCTTGACCGCGTAGTTCACCGACCAGACCGAGAAGTGCTGGCCTTCCCGCGCGCCCACGCTCCGGCCGAGCGAGGTCAGGACCCGCGAAAGGGGCATCACCTGCCGGATGTGCCCGCCTTCGAGAAGCAGCCTGCCGTACCCCATGACCCGGCCCGCCTGGAAACCGCCGGGGCCGCGCGTGCGGGCCACTTCCGCCGCGAGCTGGGCCTTGTGCAGCAGGATACGCCCGTGCTCTTCCGAACTGCGCTGGCGGGTCCCGTCCATATCCTGCGGATAGAGCGCATAGCCCGCATGGGGCTGCACGCCGAACTGCCTGCCGATCAGCGGATCGGGCAGGCGTACCTGCTCCATCGCCCGCAGGATGGCGGCGGAAAGGTTTTCGCACTCGGGGCGCGTGGCTTCGGGAAGGAACACCGCAACCGCGCTGTCGCCGATGCGCGCGCCGAACGCCTGCTCGGGGAGCTGGCCGGAAAACGCCTCCACCAGCTTGCCCACGAGCCGATCCGCAAAACCGTAGCTGATATTCCGGGCCACCTCGCGCACGCCGTCGAACCGGACGACAATGAGGCCGAGCGTACCGCCCCGGCTGCTGCCTTCGCCGCTTTCCAGCCCGAACTCCCGCGCGAACGCCGACTGTATGGCCCCGGTTTCCTGCGTGAGCCGCTCCAACAGCACTTCATGGGTCGCAAGCCCCGAACGGGGATCAAGCCGCCCGGCCTTGTACAGCTCCAGATTCTCAAGGCACAGATCGACGATGCCGGGCAGGGACGGCAGCAGCGCCGTCACGCGCTCGGCGTCGGGCACACGGGCCATGAACACGCCGAGGAGTTCCCCGTGCCGGACGAGCGGCAGCAAAAGCTTTCCCTCGTCCGGCAGCCATTCCGGTTCCTTCGAACGGGTCTGGCGGGGAAAATAGACGGCGTGTGCCTCGAACGGGAGCACGCGGTACAGACTGTCCCGCAGCCGCTGCTCCAGATCCAGCAGATCACGCCGGACAAGGCCGGTCGTCAGGCCCGACATGCCTACCACGTCAGGCGGACGGGCACGCCGCGATCCGCCATGTATTGCTTGAGCTGCCCGATCGTATATTCGCCGTAATGCACGATGGAGGCGATGAGCGCCGCCGAAGCGCGGCCTTCCGTCACGGCGTCCACCATGTGCTGCGGGCTCCCCGCGCCGCCGGAAGCGATGACGGGGATACGCACGGCGTCGCAGATCAAACGGGTGAGCGTCAGCTCATAGCCGTCCTTGGTTCCGTCGGCGTCGATGGAGTTGACGCACAGTTCGCCCGCGCCGAGCGCCTCGCAGCGCTTCGCCCACTCGATGGCGTCGATTCCCATGGCCTTGCGCCCGCCGTGGATCACGATCTCGTATCCGAACGGGATTTCCGGGGTGACGGGAACCCGCTTCACGTCCATGCCGACCACAATGGCCTGCGAGCCGAACGCGTCCGCGCCCTGCGAAATGATTTCAGGATGCTTCACGGCGGCGGAGTTCACGGAAATCTTTTCCGCGCCCGCGAGCAGCACGGCCCGCATGTCCTGTACCGTGGAAATGCCGCCCCCCACGGAGAAGGGGATGAAAATCTCCGAGGCGACCTTTTCCACCACGTCGAGGAAGATCCCGCGCGCCTCGGCGGAAGCCGTGATGTCGTAAAAGACGATTTCGTCGGCCCCGGCCTCGTAATACTGCCGGGCGGTTTCCACCGGATCGCCGATGTCTTCGTTGCCCACGAACTTGACGCCCTTGGTCAGGCGCCCGTTGCGCACGTCAAGGCAAGGGATAACCCGTTTCGTCAGCATACCCGGCCTCCCGCGCTGCGTGCCATGCACCATTCATAGAAATTGGAAAGGATCTTCAATCCCGGCCGCCCGCTCTTTTCCGGGTGGAACTGGATGGCCCACAGGCCGTCCTGCCCATACACCGCGCAAAACTCCGTGCCGTAACAGCTTGTGGCGATGACCTTTTCCGGGGCCGTCTCCACATAATAGCCGTGCACGAAATAGAAGGCCGCGTCAGCCGGGACATCCTTCAGGATGGGGCTCTCCTGCTTGCGGGAAATCGTGTTCCAGCCCATGTGCGGGATGCGGATAGGCGCCCCACCTTCCTCCAAACGCTCGTCGAAACGCACGCAGCGGCCTTCCACGAGGCCGAGGGTCGGCGTGTCGTTCTCGTCGCTGTGGGCCACCATGATCTGGCAGCCGAGGCAGATCCCGAGCAGGGGCCTGCCCGACGAGACGACATTGCGCAGCACAGCGTCGAGGCCGGAATCCTGAAGGTGGCGCATGGCCTGTCCGGCCGCGCCCACGCCGGGGAAAATCACGCCGGCCGCGCTGTCCACGACGGCGGGATCGGCAGTGATGACGCAGGGAATGCCCAGATGATCGAGCGCGCGGCGCACGCTGGTCTGGTTCCCCGCCTTGTAGTCAAGGATGGCAAGCATAGTTCTTCCCGGTAAACCGTTGTCCGCCGCCTCCGCGCGGAAAAACGTCCGGCGGGCGGGAGCGGGTGAAAGCCCATCGAAAGGGCCGAAAACACGATACTATCCGGTTCAGCGCCAGGTCAAGGCCCACGGAGCGCCGGCCCAAGTGTCGGTACGCCCGGAAGCCCGCATGTTCCTTGCCTTAAGAGGCTTGTTGAGGGCGCATGGAAAGCCGGGGTTGACAGAATCCGTAGTCTGGGTGAAATATATGACAATTCCACACTCCATCACGAGGTAAACCAAGGCCCTTTCTCTTCCGCCAGGCGCGGGAGGCCTGCCGTACGGGGCCGCAGCGCTAAGGATACGCATGATAAAACGAGCCATCACCCTGCTGCTCTTGGCTCTTCCCTTTTATTTGGCCGCCGTCCAGCAGGCGGAAGGCCGATCTCCGGGCCCCATGCTTGAGGTCTTCACCGGGGGAGCCACCTTCTACAGCGACTCGTTCCACGGCAAGAAAACAGCCAATGGGGAACGCTACAACAAGAACGAATTCACGGCGGCGCACCGCTCCCTTCCTTTGGGGACCATCGTCCGCGTGACCAACCTTTCCAATGGGAACAACCTGCTCGTCCGCATCAACGACCGCGGGCCGGGCAAGAAAAAACTCATCCTCGACGTTTCCAGGGCCGCCGCCAGCAAGCTGAACATGATCCGGCGCGGCGTGATTTCCGTTCAAGTCGAGGTCGTCGCCGACAAGCGGGGCATCCCGGTCCTCCGGAACAACGCTTTTTACCTGCGGCTGGCCAGCGCACGCACGCTCAAGGACGCCCAAAACAAGCTCAAAACGCTTTCGTCCGCCAGCTCCTCCAAGCTCACCAAGCAGACTTCCCGCAACCGGTCCGGCGAACTCAAAATCCTCTCGGAACGCCTTCCCAACGGCCGCACGCAATACTTCGTCGGCCAGGGCCCCTTCACCCGCTACCGGGATGCGCAACACGCCCTGAGCAAAGCCAGAGCCAGGCACACTGAAGCAAGCGTCACCTGCCTCCCCACGCTGGTCGCCGAAAACACCCGCTAACGACGGTTTGAGCCGCCCTCTGCAAGCGCCTTTCCGTATGCCCGGCACCCGCCACTCTTCGGGGCTCCACACCGCGCCTTTTGGGACAACCTCCCCTGTTTTTCATGGGAGTCTTTTCGTGCGTCCTGTTGGACTTTGGCCCAAAAGCAGCTTAATCAGCTAGTATTAAAGGGGAAATATACTCAGCTCCCAGAATATTGTTCAAAAAATCACTAAATCTTTTTCGTTCTTCTTTGCACAACTTTTTCCGTCAACAACTATCACACTGTTTAAACATACTTTTTATACAAAAAAGACAAAGAGGGAAACGGTTTTCAACTCCCGAAAAGCCCTTTCCGGACTGGTGCAGAAATTCACTCTATCCTCTATCGTGCCCTAATCACGCGCCATTTGCACGAGTTCCTGGCTCCGCGGGGCTAAATGTGCACAAAATCCTTTGATGACACTGTGTTTCTCGAGCCTTCCTTGACACAAACAAGAACTGCATGGTATTTTTAACAAGAAGTAAGATAACTGAGATCAGGCTCGCGCGTTTGCGCCCGGGCCGTCTTAGAATATCCCGCGGCGCTCAGCCGCACCACAATGCGGTTACCAACCAAACCAAGTGGAGGTAAGGCAATGGCAATCAAACATCCAACTCCCTTGTTGGATCAACTCGAAACTGGCCCCTGGCCCAGCTTCGTGTCCGACATCAAGCAGGAAGCTGAATACAGAGCGGCCAACCCCGACAACGTGGAATTTCAGGTTCCCGCCGACGCTCCCGACGACCTGCTCGGCGTGCTTGAACTCTCCTATAAAGAAGGGGAAACGCACTGGAAGCACGGCGGCATCGTGGGCGTGTTCGGTTACGGCGGCGGCGTTATCGGCCGTTACTGCGACCAGCCCGAAATGTTCCCCGGCGTGGCTCACTTCCACACTGTCCGCGTGGCTCAGCCCTCCGGTAAGTACTACTCCACCGAATTCCTGCGCGGCCTGTGCGACATTTGGGAACTCCGTGGCTCCGGTCTGACCAACATGCACGGTTCCACCGGCGACATCGTGCTCATCGGCACCCAGACCCCGCAGCTTGAAGAGATCTTCTACGATCTCACCCACAAGCTTGACGTCGACCTCGGCGGTTCCGGTTCGAACCTCCGTACGCCTGCCGCCTGCCTTGGCCAGAGCCGCTGCGAATACGCCTGCTACAACACGCAGGACGCTTGCTATCAGCTCACCATGGACTATCAGGACGAGCTGCACCGTCCCGCCTTCCCCTACAAGTTCAAGTTCAAGTTCGACGGCTGCCCGAACGGCTGCGTGGCCGCTATGGCCCGTTCCGACTTTGCCGTCGTGGGTACGTGGAAGGACGACATCAAGATCGATCAGGAAGCTGTGAAAGCCTACGTTGCCGGCGAATTCGCCCCCAACGCCGGTGCTCACGCCGGTCGTGACTGGGGCAAGTTCGACATCGAAGCCGAAGTCATCAACCTGTGCCCCTCCAAGTGCATGAAATGGGACGGCAGCCGCCTCTTCATCAACAACGCCGAATGCGTGCGTTGTATGCACTGTATCAACACCATGCCCCGCGCCCTGCACATCGGCGACGAACGCGGCGCGTCCATCCTCTGCGGCGCCAAGGCCCCGGTCGTTGACGGCGCTCAGATGGGCTCCTTGCTCGTTCCCTTCGTCCCGGTTGAAGCTCCTTACACCGAAGTCAAAGAAATCATTGAAAAGATTTGGGATTGGTGGATGGAAGAAGGCAAGAACCGCGAACGTCTCGGCGAAACCATGAAGCGTCTGTCCTTCCAGAAGCTGCTTGAAGTCACCGAAATCCCCGCTCTTGCTCAGCACGTCAAGGAACCGCGTTCCAACCCGTACATCTTCTTCAAGGAAGAAGAAGTGCCCGGCGGCTGGAACCGTGACCTGGCTGCTTACCGCTCCAGACATCAACGCTAAAGAGAAGGGAGAATTACCATGGCGTTTGTTTCTTCCGGCTACAATCCTGAAAAGCCGATGGAAGGCCGTATCTCCGATATTGGCCCCCGCAAATACGACTCGTTCTTCCCTGAAGTCATCAAGAAGAACTTCGGCAAATGGCTGTACCACGAAATCCTGGAACCCGGCGTGCTCGTGCACGTCGCCGAATCCGGCGATAAGGTGTACACCGTGCGCTGTGGCGGCACCCGTACGATGTCCGTTACCAACATCCGCGAAATCTGCGAAATCGCCGACAAGTACTGCGATGGACACGTTCGCTGGACGACCCGTAACAACATCGAATTCATGGTGACCGACGAAGCCACCCTGAAGGCCCTGAAGGAAGACCTGGCGGGCCGCAAGTTCGCCGCCGGCTCCTACAAGTTCCCCATCGGCGGCACCGGCGCCGGCGTTTCCAACATCGTGCACACCCAGGGCTGGGTGCACTGCCACACCCCCGCCACCGACGCCTCCGGCCCGGTTAAGGCTGTGATGGACACCATGTTCGAAGAGTTCAAGAACATGCGTCTGCCCGCCCCCGTGCGCATTTCGCTGGCTTGCTGCATCAACATGTGCGGCGCCGTGCACTGCTCCGACATCGGTATCGTGGGTATCCACCGCAAGCCTCCGATGATCGACGACCAGTGGGTTGACCAGCTCTGCGAAATCCCGCTGGCTGTCGCCGCCTGCCCCACCGCCGCCGTGCGCCCTGTCAAGAGCGAACACGACGGCAAGAAGGTGAACTCCGTGGCCATCAAGCAGGACCGCTGCATGTACTGCGGTAACTGCTACACCATGTGCCCCGCCCTGCCCATCTCCGACGGCGAAGGCGACGGCATCGCCCTGATGGTCGGCGGCAAGGTTTCCAACCGTATCTCCATGCCCAAGTTCTCCAAAGTGGTCGTGGCGTACATTCCCAACGAACCGCCCCGCTGGAACACCCTCACCAGCACGATCAAGCACATCGTGGAAGTGTACTCCGAAAACGCCAACAAGTACGAACGTCTGGGCGACTGGGCCGAACGCATCGGCTGGGAATCCTTCTTCGAACTGACCGGCCTTGAGTTCACCCACCACCTGATCGACGACTTCCGCGATCCGGCTTACTACACCTGGCGCCAGAGCACCCAGTTCAAGTTCTCTGAACTGGCCCTCGCCGCCCACGGTGGCGAAGCCCACGAAGCTGCTTCCGCCGCTGAAGTCACCGCCGAAGACAAGGAAATTGTCATCAACTTCCTCAAGGACAAGATGTCCCGTCCCGGCGCGAAGACCAAGTACTACTTCAAGGACTTCCTTGAACTCTTCCCCGCCAAGGGCACCCGCGACGTCAAGAACGTCCTGTCCGTGCTCGTGTCCGAAGAGTCTCTGGAATACTGGTCTTCCGGCTCCACGACCATGTACGGTCTGAAGGGCGCCGGCAAGCAGGCCTCTTCCGAAGGCGAAAACTAGTCTTAACGGTTGCGGGGGAGCTTTCCTCCGCGCCTTTCCCTCCCGTCCCCGCTTTGCTGGGAACGGGAGGGAATATTGAGGGAAGGAAGCGATTCCTTCCCTTTTCTTTTCCGGGAGACGGCATGGCCCAAAACATTCGACTCAGGCACGCGCAGTCCGGCGTCATCACAACCGGATTCTACGGGTTCAGCTGGACGACGTTGTTCTTCAGCGGTTTTCCCGCCATATTCCGTGGCGATCTCATCACCGGGGTCATTGTCCTGATCCTCAGCGCGTCATCCTTCTGGCTCGTGGCCATCATCTGGGCGTTCCTCTACAACCGCGTGTACACGACACGGCTGCTTGAACGCGGGTATGTCTTTGACGACGATCCGGAGAAAGTCCGGGAAGCCAAACGCGCCCTGCGCATTCAGGAATAAACATGGATGCCGCTTTCCCCTCCATCACCGCGCCCCGCCTTGTCGTCTCCGGCCTTTCCGGAGGCGGCGGGAAAACGCTCCTCTCGCTCGGCCTCGCCCGGGCCCTGACGCTTCGCGGCCTCCGCGTCAAACCCTGCAAAAAAGGCCCGGACTACATCGACGCCGCATGGCTCGGCCTCGCTTCGGGACGCACGCCGACCAACCTTGATCCCTTTTTTTTGACGGATGCCCGGTTGCGCGCGCTTTTCTGCACCTCATTCGGCGATGCCGACCTTGCCATTATTGAAGGCAACCGGGGCCTGTACGACGGGCGCGACGTGCAGGGGAGCTGCTCCACCGCGACCCTCGCCCGCGCTCTTGGCGCGCCCGTCCTGCTTACCCTCACGGTCACCAAGATGACCCGCACCGCCGCCGCGGTCATTGCCGGGCTGGCCCACTTCGAGCCCGTCAATCTCGCGGGCGTGGTCCTCAACCGTGTGGCTTCCTCGCGGCACGCCGCCCTCATCCGGCAAAGCATCGAAACATACACCGGCATCCCCGTCCTCGGGGAAATCCCCCGGCTTGCCGAAAACCCCATTCCCGAGCGGCACATGGGGCTCGTCTCCATGCACGACGAAACTCCGGACGCTCTGGGCCGGGCCTCCCTGCTCGCCGCCCTCGACTCCCTTGCCGGGCTTATTGAACGCCACATGGACATCGACGCGGCCCTGCGCCTCGCCCGCTCCGCTCCGGATCTGCGGGACGTCGAACCGTTCTGGGAAGGTGGAGAGGATGCCGCTTTCCGGGAAGCGGACACCCTTCGGGAAGGCTCCGGCAACGCTCCTCAGAGTGCCGATGCGACGGCTGAGGATACCGATCTCGGAAAAACGTTCATCGCCCCCGGCGATACTACGCAGCCCCATAATGAGGGGGTATCCGCCGAAAGCGCGTCTTCCGGCATGGAGCCCTCTCGCCCGCCGGAACCAGCCAGCACAAGGAAACCGTCCGCCTCAGCGTTGATCCACTCCGGCCTTCCGCCCGTAACGCCTGTGACCATCGGCTTCGTACGGGATGCGGCCCTGTGGTTCTATTATGAGGAAAATTTCGAAGCCCTGCGCCGGGCCGGAGCCGAACTCGTCGAATTGAGCCTGCTCTCGCCCGAACCGTGGCCCGGCGATCGCCTTGACGGGCTCTATCTCGGCGGCGGATTCCCCGAAATGGTTCCCGAACGCCTCGCGGATTCCCCGCATCTGGCGGAAATCCGGGAATACTCCATGCGCGGTATGCCCATTTATGCCGAGTGCGGGGGATTCATGGTCCTGTGCCAGGAGTTGCAGGTCAACGGGAAGCAGTACCCCATGACCGGGATTTTCCCCGCACGGGCGGAATTCTGCCCGCGCCCTCAGGGCCTCGGCTATGTGGAGGCCACCGTGGAAGCCGAAAACCCGTTCCATCCGGTAGGCGCTCTCCTGCGCGGGCACGAGTTCCACTATTCCCGCTGCGTCGCGCTCGGAGAACTGGAACCGACCCTGCGCCTCTCGCCCGGCGTGGGCATGTCCGGACCGGGGCATCGCGCCAAAGGGCTTGCGGCGGAAGGCCCGGACAACCTCAAGAGCCGCGACGGGCTCCTCGTCCGCAACACTTTCGCGGCGTACACGCACCTCTTTGCTCCAGCCGTCCCGCACTGGGCCGCCCGCTTCGCCGCCGCCTGCCGGAAAAATGCCTGATCCCCAGAGAGGGTGGCGTTTCCTCAAAGAGTCACACGCCTCCCTCTCCCGAACCTTCCTTCCCACGCGCTTCATCTTATCCGCCACCTTAGGTTTCGAGATCCACTTTGACGCTCCCACTCTCGTTGATGAAACACCCGCCATCGTTGCGCCGCCCCCAAAAAAGAAAGGGAGCATGATATGTTCCGTGATTTTCTGTTAATCAGGAATCATTTCTATTTACATCCTATCGTGTTTGCGGTAACGTTTTTTCCACATCACAGAACAACACTACGCTCCCGTTTTTTGGGGGATGGAGGCTTATCATGATTGAGGAACGCACCGGCATCATCACTTTTCAGGGCAATCCCCTGACCCTCATCGGCAAAGGCGTTTCCGTGGGCGAAGCGGCCCCGGAATTCTGCGTGCTCGCCAATGATCTCACGCCGCGCACGCTGGCCGACTACAAGGGCAAAGTGCTGGTCATCAGCGTGGTTCCTTCCCTCGACACGCCCGTCTGCGACATGCAGACCCGCCGTTTCAACACCGAAGCCGCCAAGCTTTCCGACAACGTCCGCATCCTGACCATCAGCTGCGACCTGCCCTTCGCCCAGACCCGCTGGTGCGGAGCCGCCGGGGTCGACGCCGTCGAAACCCTCTCCGACCACCGCGACCTTTCCTTTGGTACGGCCTATGGCGTCGCCATCAAGGAACTCCGCCTCCTCAGCCGCGCCGTGTTCGTCATCTGCGCCAACGGCGTCATCGCCTACGAACAGATCGTCAAGGAAGTTACCCACGACGTCGACTTCGAAGCCGCTCTCGGGGCCGTGAAAGCCTGCCTTGAAAAATAGTTCCGCCAAAGCGTGAACTGACCAGCCTCCCCGCCGGACCTCTCTTTCCTTCCTTCCGAGACCTTCCGGCTCATATGGCAAAGGCCGCTCCTGATCTCTCAGGAACGGCCTTTATTCTAGGCGGAAGGCGGCTCTTCCGCCGCTGCCTCCAGCGCCGCCACGCGGGACTTGAGGGCCTCCAGTTCCGTTTGCAGGGCCTGCACCGCATTGGACGGCTCCCAGTTGCCGTTGACGGCGTTCCACACGGGGACGGCCCCCGCCGTGCGGCTCCGGCTGTCCATCAACGGGAGCAGCTTCCCGAGCCATGTATTGAGGCGCTGCATGTTCGCCGTCACGATGGCATTCCAGCCTTGCTGCCCATAGGTGATCGTTTCAAGCCCGGTCGGGGTCAAACTCGCCATTGCGTCTTCTCCTTGCTTGTTTCGCCGGTCCGCTCCCCCAAATGACCGCAGGGCCGGATGGCCCGGAACTCCGGCCACGGGAACCATGCCGTTGCGTTCTTATCCGTTGGAATGCCCGGCTCAGGCCACGTATTCCCCGTCCTGCGATTCCACGGTGACGTATGCCGCCGGGGAAACATACCCGAGCTGCCGCGCCGTCACGGACAGCGCGAAGCGTCCCGAGCGCGTAAGGGTGATGGACGTGCCGTTGACCACATGCTCCGTACCCGCCGCCGTAAGGACGAAATCCCCGGAGAATCCGGCGGGCACCGGCTCGTTCTCGTTCTCGGTGCGCGTCCCGGCCCCGCCGAAAGCAACGTCCACCGGGCTCCAGCTTACGGCGACGGAATCCCCCGTGCGTACCGCCCGCAGCCCGGCGACGGGCCACGGGACCATCGCCTTTCCGGTCACGGCGAGAGACAGGCGATCCACCCGATCCGCGCCGAGCACCTCGTCTCCCGAAACGGGCCGCAGTTTGATGTTGTGCGTGCCTATGGGCAGTCCCTGCACCGTGTTTCCCTCGCCCGGATTCCGGAATACCCATATTGCCGCTCCCGATGCGTGCGCCTGGACGGGCGTATTCATGTAGCCCCGCACCACGCCGGAGAGCCGCGTCGTCTCGGAGCCCTCAAGCACGACCGTCTGGAAAAGCATCAATTCGTCTCCGACGAGCGCCATGCGCCGCGCCCCGAACAGATCCGTCCGGCTGACCGGGCCGAAGGCCGGATCTTCCTTATAGGGCCGGTACAGCAGCCCCTGCGTGTCGTCCACGGCAAGCGTACTCGCCGGATACGCCTCGGCAAGGGTCCCGTATTGCGCCCACGGAGCCGAAAGCAGCCCAACGGGGCTGTAGTCGGCGTTCGTGGCGGAACGCTCCACCAGCACCCCTTCCTCGGAAAGCAGCTCCCTCGCCGCCAGCACGAGCACCACGGGCTCGGATCCGGTTTCCGGGTTTCGCGGCAGTTCGAAAAGCCGCGCGTGCCGCAAGGGAACCGGCGAGAGGTCCGGAGCCGACCACGGCGGGATGCCGGTGACCGGCGGGTACACGACGGTCGGAGGAGCCATCGGATCGGGCAGGGTTTCCCCCGGAGGAACGAACGTTCCGGACAGCCGCTCCACAACCTGCCTGGCCTGAATCGAAATGCGGTTCTCGGACAGGTTCCCGCGTACGACTTCCAGCACGCGCACCCGTACCCCGGAAAGGCCGAAACGCGAGTGCGTGATCTCGAGGATCTGCCCCTGCTCGATGTGGGCATAGTCACGCGACACGTCGAATGAGAACGAAGCCGCCGGGTAGGATTCCACATCCCGCAGTTCCTCAATGCGCCGCTGCGCCGCGCTGCGGTCGCTGAAGGCGGTCAGATCCACGCTCTTTTTGCGCCGCAGCCCGAGGAGCTGGATGGAGGCCGCGTTGTTGGCGGTCACGGCACGCTCGGAATAGTCCTGCGCCGCGTCGGTGAACTTGCCGGAAAGATCGTTCCACGTCGTATCCCACGCCGCCCGCTTGAAGGAAAAGGAACCTTCCAGAAAGTCGCCTTCCCCGAGCGTCGCCGAGGGCGCCACATCCGGATCCGGAGCCCGCAGGGACAGCGTCCCGTCAGCCCGCTCGATGAGCCAGCCGCCCACCGCCCCGAGCACCTGCATAATGTGATCGCGTACGGGTTTCTGACGCGAGAACACGATGTTCAGGCCATAGCCCTTCTGTGCCCAGAACGACGCGGCGGCGGAAAAACTCGGCTTGTCGATGGAAGACCACGAAGCCCCGGCATCAAGGAGCAGCTGGAGGATGATCGCCGCCGGATTCACGCCGTTGGACAGGATGGCGTGTTCCAGCGGGATATCCCCGCAGAACCGCACCACGTAATGCAGCGTCGGCATCATGGATACGTTGAATCCCAGATAAAACTGCCGGAGCCAGATATGGGACACTCCCGGGAGGCGGCTGGCGTACGGCCCGGCCTGCGCGGGATAAAACGCGCCCGTGCCGTTGTTCCAGACCTGTTCGGCGCACGAGATGGCCCCGCCCTGCTCCGTGAGCAGCCGGTCGTCCTGATACACGCCGGCAAGTTCCAGCGGCCCCATGCCGATGCCCTGCCACACGTCCATGCGGTAGTGGTAGCCTTGCAGCACCTTCTGCTTTTTCTTTTTGCCGCCCTTGCCACCCACGGTCGTTTCCTCATACTCCGGCTCGCTGGAAAGGTTGCCGTAGTACAGCAGGTTTCCCGGCAGCCTGACGGTGCCGAAAACGCGGGGGATGACCGTACCTTCCTCAGCCGTGGTCAGACGGAAGGCGTCGAGATTGGCCGGGGCCATGTCCGCCCCCTTCGTGGAGCGCGGGCCCTTGGCGAACAGCGTCGTCGCCACGGTCGCCCCGATGGTCACGGCGGCGATGATAAGCCCTACGCCCATGCGGCCACCTCCGCTTCGGCAATGACGATGCGGAAGTGCCGGGTCATGCGCCGCAGCCACCAGTTCCCGAGCGGCGTAAACGATACGCCCCGGTCGTTGATGGCGTGCAGCATCTGAAACCCGCCGTCGGCGCAGGGCCAGACCAGACCGCAATGGTTGGTCACGCGGCGCTCCGTAGTGGAAAACGCCAGCCAGTCGCCCCGCAGGAGCGGCGTACCCACAGGCAGGGAAGCCATCTCCAACCCCGGACGCAAGTAGTCGCGCATATGCCGGTGGCTGGCCTCCAGCACGTATTCGTCCCGCGTATGCTCGTGCCAGTCACGGGGATAGTAGTCGTACTCCAGACGGGTCAGCAGCCCGGCATCCAGCAGCGCCTGCCCGACGAACAGCGTGCAGTCCGCGCCGCGCCCCCTGCACCGCTGCAAATGCCTGTAGGGCGTCCCGAGCCATGACTCCGCCTCTGCGCGGAATGCTTCCCACGCGGCCTCGTTGTCGAAATAGTGCATAACGATCCTTCCTTTGGAAACGGAAAAGAGGCCTCTTCCCCTGAAGCATCCCCTTCCGGTTTCCTATTTGAATCCCCAGACGGCGGGATTCCGGCTCGGGATGGAGGCGCAGCCGCCGAAACGGGCGGAATTGCCGAAACGGTCCCGGCAGGTGGCGGGCGAGCCGTCGCATCCGGGGTATGCCGTGACGGTCCCTCCATTGCCCACCCGGGAATCGAAGGGCAGCTGGAGCGTGATCGTGTCGCCGCCATGCGCGACGATGAACCGGAAATCCCCTCCCGCCGCCGCGTACCCGCGCGTGAAATATCCGTTCGGGTACGCGGCGAAGGACGGCGACGCCAGCAGATACCCATCCACGGACACGGACGCCGTCACTCCCCATGACTGCGCCGCCAGCCCGCAACCGGAATCGAACAGCACGAACTGGCACTGTCCCGAGTAGATCATGCGGGGCAGCATGGCATCGAGGATGCAGCTTGACGAAAGGCAGTTGACCGAAACCTGCGTGGCGTCCGCCCCCGGGATCACCTCCAGCACCACGCCGCCGAAAACCTGCACCGTATCCCCGCTCTCGGGCTCGTGCTCATAAATGTTCACCCGCGTCGGCAGGATGGGCAGTGAAGCCAGATACCGGGTGAGCAGCGTATCCATGCACGCCGTCAGCGTCACCGTGGCGGCTTTGCCGTCCACGCTGCCCCGCAGTTCGCCGCGTTCGATGGCGGCGGGCGTCCACTCCGCGCCGCGCCACAGGACGGGCTCCCGCGAGGTTGTGAGCGTATGTATGGTATCGGCTATGATTTCGTAGAGTTCCACAATCTGGGGCAATACGGTGCGCATCAGCTTTCCTCCGGTATGGTGCAAAACGACAACTCACACCGGGAAACCCCGGCGGATTCGTGCCGGATGGCCACGCAGTCCGTGTCCAAACGGGCGAAGTAGTCCCGGCCCACCCGGGAGGCCGGGGGCACGGTCACGCCGAGTTCGGAACTGAGATGCAGCGCCAGTTCCCCCACGTTCGCGGTTTCCACGGCCACGAGACGGCGGAGCAGGATATCCCCGCCCGGCAAGGCGATCCACAGCCGCTGGTTGGGGATGAAACCGTCCTTCGCGCCGTTGTCCCGCACGTACAGGATCGCCTTGTCCGCCGTGGACCCGCGGGTCAGCGTGAAATATTGACGCGGATCGCGCACCAGCAGCGCTTTCCACCGCCCCCGCAGGGCTGTGGCCCGATCCAGCAGGTCGGCGAGTTCCGGCTCCCGCAACAGGTACTTCTGGCGATGCGTCGACGGGGCCACATCCCTCCGGACGCCCAGTTCCATCACGCCGCCGCGCACGGTACGCAGCGTACGCAACAGGGACGATGTACCGCCGACGCCGTCGCCCGACCAGTCGGGGCGGTGCGGCCAGAGGTATGCGCCCGTCCCGGAAGGAGCGTTGGGCAACGCCCCCAGCGCAGGCTGCGCGCCCGCCAGTTCCCGGAATTCAACCGACCACGTTTCCATCCCGTCGGAAACCACGGCAGGCTCCGCGCTCGTCAGGATACCCGTAAACAGCGGGACCAGCCGCGTGGCGCCCCCTGCGAACACATCGGAAACCGGCGCGGTCACGGAAAGCGTCCGGCCCGCCGGGTCCCTTGAAAGCAGGGAGCAAGCCATGAATGTACCGCTCCGGCGCTCATGCAGCATGATCAAATCGCACAGCCGCGTCAGATTCCAGCAGTCGCTGAAATCCCTCCCAAGCATGAGCACCTGCCGGGTGGCGTCGATGTCCGTCACGTCCAGCGCCTCCTGCCACAAAGGGACGCCGAACACGCGATCTTTCCCGTGCTGGACAAGGTGGTGGAGCCGCTGCCCGTTCACGCCGTCGCCCCAGATCGTGGCACGGAGCGTCCGCAGGGGGCGCTTCGCCAACGGGCGGCGCTGCTCGTCGCCGTTCTCACCCCGCGTCAGCACGGTGTCGAACGCATAATCGATCTCCAAACCATCCGACCAATCGGGCCAGAACGGAAACAGAAGCACGCGCGACGCCGTGATCGTCAGGCTCCGCTCCCCGATGCCGGTAACGAACGTATACGTCGTATCCTGCTGCGCCGGGCCGGAAGACAACACGGTGAGAAGGCCCTTGAGCGCGCCGGTAGGCGGCAGCACCCCCGGACGGAACCCCGAAAGCGTCGTGCCCGCGGACGATGCGCTGTTGACGCCGACGAGCTGCACGGGGGCGAACGTCGCGTTCCAGAGCACCACGTCGAGCGCCTCCATCCCCGAGAGCAGCCCCAGATGGACTTCCGAGGGATACAGATGGATCTGCCCGTAAATGAGGTCCGCAACGCTCTCGGCCATGCGGTGCCCCGAGGGCCGGGGGAGCGGCGTGGCCTCATGCCGCACTTCGTCCCCCCGGTGCGGGGCGTCGCCGATCCACGCGCCCGACGTGCCGGGGACGCTGTACGAGCACTCCGGGACGCCGCCCGCGCGCGGCCACAGCACCTCGAAAATCATGCCTCCACCTCAACGGCGAGGCCGATCTCATCCGAGTCCGAGATGTCTGGCAGGACCATGAACACCCGGCTCCCGATGCTGATGCGATCCTTGGGCTTGAGCCCATGCAGGTTGACCGCCCAATACGGGAGCTCGCCCGCGAGGCGCACGTCCGCGCCGTTGCAGACATACAGCAGCGGTTTGATCAGCATGTGCCGGAGCGTCCCGCTGTTCTGGAGGAGCGCCGCGTTGTACTGGGGGACCGATGCGCAGACCCCGCCCTTATGCGTATAGTTTATGGTTTTCCCGCCCGCGTTGACGGTCCCTGTCAGGCAGTAGTCTGTGTTCACCCGCCCGATGACATTGCGCACGGTGACGCTGGTGCGGACCACGCTGGACGCAAGCGGGCTCGTCCTGTAGCCGTAGGTCCCCTCGGGCGGGAATTTCTCGGCATTGGCCCCCTTCCAGAGCAGCCCCACGTTGCCGTAGTTGTTGTTGCAAAAATAATACTCGTTGTTGACGTCCCGCTGGGCCACGTACAGCGCGGAAAGCATGAGCCCCATCGCGCTGTTCGCGCTCCACGCCGACCACAGCACCATGTTGAGTTCCGTCTCGGCATCGAAGCCGTCCGCCGCTCCGAACATCAGAGGCACCCAGCCCGAATACGGCGTATTGGCCCCGTCGGAAAACGTGTAGACCACCCGCATCGCCGTCATGACGAATGTCGGGCAGACCAGCACGATCTGTTCGGCGACCGGCGGCAGGATCCACCAGCCCGTGGACGTGATGCTGTATTTCCCCGGGGTCCTGAGCCAGATGGGTTTCCCGGTCGTCCGCGAGCAATAGCCGTGCGCCAGCCTTTCGGTGAACCGGCCCGGCTGCGCGTCCCATGCCGCGGAAGCGTCGAACCCCGTATTGCCGTGCACGGCCAGCAGAAAGCGCTCCGCGTTGTCGTGCGCCTGCAAGAGCCGCAGCGAAAAAAAGAGCCGCCGGTTCCCGCCGCCCGCACTGTGCAGGTACAGTTCGCCGTCGGCGTCCACGGCGTTTTTGTCCACCGTCCACCCCCCGGCCTGGGCGGCACTGGCGATGTTGGCGAGCACGCCTTTCTCCGTCCCTACGTTCGTGTAGCTGAAAACCTTGCAGGGCTGCGCCATCATTCATCTCCTATGGCCATAAAGCTATGCCACTCCACCCGGTTGACGTCGGGGAAGAGGATGTAGCCGTCCACGTCGCTTTCAATGCCGGCCAGCGAGTCGGGAGCCCAGCGCACCCCGTACATCTCGCCTATGGCCGACGCCCCGGTGTAGTCGCCCGTGTTCTCAAGCTGGATGACGTACATGGGCAGGAGCAGGCGCGGCGTCCCTTCCGGGAACACGATCCCCGTCCCCTGCGTGTCTATCTTCATGTCCGTCTCATAGCCGCTCGACGAGCCCAGCAGGCTGGTCGTGGGGCAAATGGCGAAGTGCGAGGTCCATACGCCGTCCGGCCTGCAAATCTGGTGACAGGCGTGATAATAAGAAAAGGTCGTTGCCAAGGGGAAAGAGCCCCGCCGTACGAATGCCAGATTCCGCCTGTGCAGATCCGCATCGCGCGAGCCCGTGCTCGTGATGGCGTCGTGCCATGTCGTGTATTGCCACAGGCTCGTGTAGCCGTCCGTCAGGCAGGCCAAAGGCCACGGGTTCTCGCTCGGCAGCGAAAAACGCCGGAGTTGCCCCAGATAGGCGTTGGCGTATACCCCGTTGCACTCAGCCACGATCACGACGCGCGCCTTGTTGCTCCAGATCCAGACGTTCATGGCGGCATTCCAGCAAGGCAGGAAGGCATGGGTCCCGTTCTGCCCCGTCCCGTTGCCGTAGGCCGTATCCAGAAACCCCGTTCCGCCCGGCGCGCTGTCGAAGGCCTTGTAGACCTTGCAAACAAGCCCCCCCTTCACGCCGTCGGTATACGTGGCGGCGCAAAGCCCCACGTATACCTCTTCCGAACCGGACAGCCCGGTATTGCGGAAGACCGTCGCCGGGCCCCACGCCAGCGAATCCTGACGCGCCACCGTCCAGTCGCGGCCCGGCGTGCCCGGATCGCCCGTGATGAAGTTCGTCACTTTGGCCAAAAGGTCGGCATGGTTGGCCGCCGTTATCTTGCCGCTGAATGCCATTGCTTTCCTCCTCAGGCGCACGGCCCGCACAGGGCGTCAGGACGCAATCCCTTCCTCGCCCAAAATATTGATGAGCACGCGCCGCCCCCGCGTCGAAGCCAGCGCCCGATCGAATTCACGTTGAAAATCCATAACGTTGATCACGGTCAGCCCCTCATTGCCGGACGCCTTGCCGCCTTCCGTCAGGGAACCGTTTCCGATCTCGCCGCCGAGGGCATAGGCCGTGCGCTTGCCTCCCGATGCAGGGAGACGCGGCGACGCGAACGGCTCCAGCAGTTCGCGGGGGACACTCCTGCGCCGCAGCGCCTCCAAAGCCGATACCCCGTAATGGCGTACCGTGGGCCTATCGAGCATATATTCGCCGGGCGTGGCGCGGATCAGCACGTTGTCCGCCCGCTCGCCTTTATCCTGCCCGCCGATGAGCCCGCCGAACGCGAACCCTTTCAGCGGCGTGCTCTTGATGGCGGCAACACGGGCCATGCCCGCGGCGACGGCGGTGGCGGCCATGATTGCGCCCACCACCGGGCCGCCCCACTCCATGCCCTGCGCGTACGCGGCCTGAGCGGCCTTGTAGGTGCTGATGGTGGCCTCGGCGATGGCCAGTGCCTGATACAGCTGGTACACGCCCTTGCTCTGGGCAAGGCCGGACTCGTAGACCTGCTTCATGGCGTCCGCCATGCCGCCAGCCAGCGACAACGCCCCTTCAAGCCGCTGGGCGTCGATCGCCTTCTCGCGCTCCGCCTGCTCGGCCTTGATGGACACTTCCCGATCCGCCTGTGCCTGCTGCGCCTCAGCCCAGTTCTGCCCATGCGCCACAAAAGCTTCCAGCTCGGCCTGATACGCGTCCTTCCGGGCTTCCAACTCCTGCGCCATCCGCTCGGCCTGTTCCAAAGCGTTTTCCCGCTCCATGTCAGCGGTTTCTCCCGCCTGACGCCGCCGCTCGGCATAGTAGTCCGCCATCGTCTTGCCGCTGTCCCGGAATGCCGCATCCAACTCCTGAAGCGCCCCCTTGGACAGCCCTTCCAGATGATCGGCGGCCCCTTCCGCCAGCTTCCCCAGATCCAGCCCGGAAACGGCCTGCCCGGACTCCTTGTTCAGCGCGGAGACATCAGCCCGGAGCGAGCCCACCAGTTCCCGCACATTCGAGAGCGCCCGGCCCATATCCTTCAACCCCGCGGAAACCGAATCCTTGAGGCTGAGTTCCAGCGTATAGCCGCCATGTCCCATGTCCCGCTCCTATGCTTCCAGAAAGGCTTTGAACTGCCGCCCGTCCGTATGCAGCGCCACACGCAGGGCAAGGGCGGCGTCCTTCATGCGTTCGTCCCGGCGCTGCGCCTCGGCCTCAAGCGCTTCGACGAACGCGCTCCACCCATACTCGAATACGTCCCTGTGCCCGGCCCCCGCCAGCCGCATCACCGTACGGAGGAGTTCCCGTTCAGAGCCGCCTCCATCAGATCGCTGCGCAACTGAGCCCGGAACGCCTCCAGCACCCTGCCGAAGCCCAACGCCCCGGCTATCCTGAAAAAAGCCGCGTTGACCTCCTTGACCTGCTCCCACAGCATCTCAAGCTCGCCGGGCGTCATGTCCATGAGGTCATTAGTAGTGAGGTTGGACATCCTCGGCAGCAGCCGCTCCAAATCGTGGACCAGCGGGCCCTTGCCGAACTGCTCGCACATATCCAGCACTTCGCGCACCGTCAGTTCCTGAAGGCGCACGCTCAGGGTGCCCTTGTCGTTTTCCATCGTGAATTCAGCTGATTTTCGCATTGGGTATCCTTGTCGGGAAAAAAATGATGCGGGGGAGGGAAACCTTTCTGAAGAAAGGTTTTCCTCCCCGCGCCCCTCCCTTCCCAAGACTTTCGACTGGTGGGAAGGCGGCGCGGAGTAGGTCCCTGCCGTTTGGAAACGAAACTGGAAAAGAAGGAAACGCGGTTCTTCAGGGAAGGGTTCCCTCATTTTCACAATATGTTTTACGGTTATCCGAGATAGCGCACCCGGAAGAACGGGCTTTCGGGATGGTTCAGATCATCGGCGAGCACTTCGCCGGTCATGGGGATGGAGGCCAGTTCCTCACTGATGAGGCCGACCTCGCCGCTGAGCGAAAGGGTCACCTTCCAGCACTGCACGACAAGCCCCGGCCCCTGATCGGGCTGGCCTACGAACAGCAGTTCTCCGGTGACGTCGCTGGCGGTCAGCGCATCAACAAGCTGCTCGTCGGAAGACTCGCAATCGGCGGTCAGGAACACCGTGTCGGCGGAGCAGGATTCGCGGACGCGCAGCAATCCGGTGCGGGCGTTGAGATCGTAGTCGACGCCCTGGCGGTAGCGGACGGTCGGCGCGCTGGCCTTGTCCGTGAGCACCACATCGGCGACGCGGGCGATCCCCTGTAGCGTGGCTTTGATTGCAGAGGCGGCGATCTCCTCGCCGGGCACAAAAGTCCCCCGCACGTTTACGCACTCCAAAACCCCGTCCGTTACATAGGCGACGGTCGCCGTGGCGCTGGACGTCGAGCCCACCACGGAGGAGCCGGGCGCGAACGTCCCCCCGGCCACCGTGCCGTGCTCCAGACGCGTGAAGCCGAGCTTCTCCTTGCCGACGAACGTATACAGGCCCTTGTTGGCGCTGACGGACTGGCCGGACACCGTCGCGGCGGCCTGCATCTGCTTCGCCACCGCCGCGCCCTTGAAGGCCCGGAGGATGTTTCCGGTGGTGAATTCCTCCAGCGTGAAGGCCACGGTCGCCCCCTTCTGGGTGACCAGCTGGAGATCCTTGGTCTTCGTGCCGCTCATCGAGCTGAAATGCTCCAGCTTTTCTTCGGTCAGGCTGATGGTGAAGGCCGGGGCGTTTCCGAGATGGTCGTAGCCTTCGCTCCCTACGGCGCGGAAAAACAGCTCGCCCTTGCCGTACAGGTAATTCCTTGTCTGCGGACTTGCAGTCATATCCAATCCTTACAGTGCAATATTGTGTATGGTCGAAACGGTCATGCGGTAGACGCTGGCTCCATCCAGAACGAACCCTTGGATAGAGGACGGCAGGCACGGCCCCATGCCCGGAAGGGGCGGCACGCCGAGGAGCCGTTCCCGGGCCGCGGCAAGCAGCGCATAGGTTCCGGGGTGCCCCGGTTCCGGTTTTTGGCCGTTTGCTGCCGATCGGTAACTTTTATCCATGACGTAGACCTCGAACTCCATGCGTTCCTCAAGGCGGCGGCCCGAAGGCGTGAACGCGGGAGACCCCGCGTACAGGACCAGCACCGCCGGAAAACCGCGCCGCAGCCGGGCCCATGTATCCTTGTCCGGTTGTCCCTGAAACGCCGCTAGGGTCTTTGCTCCCGGCGTTTCCCTGAGCGGCTGGAGCAGTTCGAGAATCGCGTCCTCAACCTCCATCGGCGTGCGGCTCACGGCGTCACCCCATCCCACGGGCGGGTGCCCGGTTCGAGCAACACGGCTCCCGGCGTTTCCGTTCCCGCAGGCGGCAGGCCGGGAATGCCAGCCTTGCCGTCCGCGACGTCGCGCAGCCAATTAAGCGCCTTGGTGTAACGCTCACGGATGGGATCGGTGTCGCGGATGTCGCCCCCGGTGAGCCGATACCGGGCGATGTCCCCGGCAACCGAAACCACCACGGGCGGAATAGGATCAGAGTCCGAAAGCGGCGTCGCATAGCGATCCGCGAGATAGCTGTCCACTTCCGAGGATGCCCGCTCCAGGGCGTCGGAAATGACCGCTTCGTCGAGTTCGCCCGTGCCCTGCCTGTCCGAAAGCGTGCGGATTTCGTCCGCCCCGAACAGGCTCACAAGCTGATCAAGCGTGGCGTATGCCATAAAGAAATGCCTCCGGCGGCAATCCGCCCATTCTTGTTCGGCTGAGGCGGACTCCCCCGCCTCTCCTCCGGCTGACGCCGTGCGGGGGAGCCCAGAAGGGCACTTTCACAAGAAAAGCCCCTCCCACGCCTTCGCTCCGCTAAATCAGCCAGTGGCTGACCAGCAGCGTCGCGGCGCGGTACCAGATATTGCTGCCGCCGTCGGGGTCCTGCTCGGCGGAAACGACGCGGCGGGCGGCGGACTGAAGGGACGGGGGCACGACAAGCATCGTCCCGGCCTCACCGCCGAAACCGAGGCCGAGGGGACGCCCGCCATCGGCGCGGAAGCTCTGCATGGCTTCAAGGGCGGCGGCGAAATTGGCGGCGTTCAGCTCCTGCGTGCTGCACACGGCCTGCTGCCAGAAGCCGTACCCGCCGTTGCAGCGGTAACGGATGCCGTAGGGGATCTTGTCCTTCATGAAGACATAGTCGTTGTCCGGATTGGTGATGACCTGCAATTCCGGGGCGGTGCGCTCCTGAAAGATGAACGGGCGCAGCGGGCGGGAGACATCCAGCACGAACCACGGCGTCCCGTCGGTGACCGTTCCGTCCACGGCGGCGGGACGCAGCCAGTTGGAGACGGTTTCGGCGTCGCCTGAGCCGTCCGCGTTCAGGTACACGGGATGATCCACGGCAAAGAACGCCTTGCCGTCATAGCATGTGCCGGACATGCCGTTCTTGAGGAGGCCGAACACGATCTCGTCGGGATGCGTCCCGGCGGCATAGCCCATTTCGCGGAACAGCGGGGCATACACGCCGATGTCGTCGTCCTCCACGGCCGTGCGGGGGATGTCCACGGTGGCCTCATAGAGGTTGTTCATCACCGAATAGCCGTGCTCTTTGATGTTCTTGAAGGAGCGGTCGCCGGACCATTCGCGGAGTTTGGGGAACTGGCCAATCCAGCCGTACGTATTGCCCGCCGAGCTGCTCGGCACACGGGTGGACAGCCTGTCCCACTGGGACGGCGCGGACGAAAGCGCATCCTGAAATTCACGCTGGAAGCCCACACGCAGGGCCGAAACAAGGGAACTCGTCACTACTGCCATTGATATATCCTCATGATGAAAAACGGTTCTGAAGAGAGGAGACGGGCCTTTTCCAAAGGAAACCGCCGTGTCCTCTCCCCCTGGTTCCCTCCCCTCTCCCTAAAAGCCTTCGCTGATAGGAAGATGATGCGGAAGGAACCCCTGCCTTTTCACTTTTCCAAACCGGGGGACGGACGCGAAAGAAACAGCTTTTCAAGCCGCCCATCCCGACGCCGACCCTCCCCGGCTCTCCCTTACCCCCGTACAGCGAGATACTCGGCCTCGCTCAGGCCGAGCTGGGCGCAAACGAAGCGCTCCTCATCGGAGAGCGGGGACGCGGCGGGAGCCGACAGCGCGGGGCGGCTGCCCGTGCTCTGGAACGACGAGAGCGCGGCAATGGGCGAAACGGCGGCAAGATAGGTTTCCAGCGCCTCCGGGTTCTGGCGTCCCAGCGCGGTGGCCCAGCCGACAAGCCCACGGCTCAAGCGCCCGTCGGTTACGGCGGTTTCGACGCTCCGGGCCACGCGATCCCCCTGCGTGACGCTGAGCGCCACGGAAAGCTGATCGCGCAGCGCTGTGTTGGCGCGTACCAGAGAGGTCAGGGCCGCCTGAGGATGGCAAGCCTGCAAAAAGTCGAACAGCGTGGGCCGGGCGTTGCCGGGCAGCGGATCTGCCTGATGGGGAAAAGGCGGCTGTCCGGGCAAAGCGGGCGGATCGGACGCGGCGGGATTCGCGGGCGTGAGCAGGGATTCGAGCTTGTCCAATTCCGCCTGCAAGGTTTCCTCGGCTGCGTCTTCAGGCAGGCCGAGCAGCTGTTTCAGCCGATTGAGCGCATTCATGGCTGTCTCCGGTTGAGGGGTGTCGGATGGAGGGAAATCCTCGGTCGCGGCGACGGCGCCAAGCCCGTCAAGCGCGGGAACATTGGTCAGGGCCGCGCCTTTCAGTTCCAGTACGTCGCCGTTTTGGGGGTTGAAGGAGAACACCGGGGAAATGAAACGGTATTCGTCCTGTTCGATGAAAGCCTTGGCGCCTTCCGTCCACCGGATCGACGCGAACAGCCCCTGCCCCGGCTCGTACCGGAGCGACTCGATCCAGCCTGCGGCCGGAGCGGGCTGCCCGTTGTGGCGGGCGTTGAGGCTCTGGTGCTCATAGTCGATGGCCAGAGGCGTCTCGCGCCGCCTCCATTGGTCGAGCACATGTTCCGCGCCGGGACCGGAGAGGTTCCATGCGTTGAGGTTTCCTCCCGTGAGCGTGCCGGGCCTGCCGTCGCGCGCGGCGAACGCGCCGTCGGGCAGAAGCCGGATCTCCGGGAAAGGCCGGCGGAGCGAATCCGCCACCGCGGACAACAAAAGGGGATGTAGGGGTGATTGCTTCATGAGCTGCACCCTACGCGGCATTGCGCCGCAAGAAAGATTGAACGATGTCAGCGGGTGGAAGAAGCAAGGAGCGGAAAGGAGCTGGCGTGGAACAGGCCGACCCTAAAGGGAAAAACGGCAAAAGGGCTACGAGGGGCACCCTGCGGCACACCGTAGGAAGAAGAGGGCGGTAATTTGGTGAAAAACAAAGCTTATGCGATAAAAACAATCGAAATCGTAAAAAATTTTCCGCACAAACTCCGAAAAGGCTTGTAAGCGAAACCCGCCGGATCTATGATTGGTCAACTGAACAATTTTCGGGGTGGAGCATGAAAAAAGTTCTGACGACCTGCGGCTATTGCGGATGCGGGTGCAACCTGTATCTGACCGTGGAGGGCGGGCGCATCACCGGCGTCCTGCCCAAGCCGGATCATCCCGTCAGCCAAGGCATGTTGTGCTCCAAGGGGTGGCAGGGGCACGGCTTCGCGCGCCATCCCGATCGGCTGGATCAGCCCCTGCTCCGTCAGGAAGACGGCACGCTGAAAGGCGTTTCGTGGAGCGAAGCCTACCGCGCCATTGCGGAACATCTGCGCTCGGTGATCCGCACGCACGGCCCTGACAAGTTCGCCATGCTCGCCTCGGCGCGCTGCACCAACGAAGAGAACTACCTTGCCGCCAAACTGACCCGCGCCGTGATCGGTTCTCCGAATATCGATCACTGCGCGCGCCTCTGACACAGCCCCACCGTAGCCGGTCTGGCTACAGCGTTCGGGTCCGGGGCGGCCACCAACGGCCTTGAGGAAATCCGCTTCGCCGACACCATCCTCGTGATCGGTTCCAACACGTCGGCGCAGCACCCGCTGGCCTACGCCCGCATCACGGCGGCCAAGAAACGCGGGGCAAAGCTCATTACCGTGGACCCTCGGCGTACGCCCGTGGCAACGCTGTCGGACATCCACCTCGCCATCCGTCCGGGCAGCAACCTCGCGCTCGTCAACGCGCTGATGCACGTCATCCTGTTTGAAGAAAAAGGGCAGGACAACGCCTTCATCAACGAGCGCACGGAGCATTTCGACGCACTGCGCGCCTCGCTGGAGGGCTGCACTCCGGAATGGGCCGCGCCGCTCACCGGCCTCCAGCCCGAAGCCATCCGGGAAACGGCCCGGCTGTACGCCAAGGGGCCCAATTCCATCATCCTCTACTGCATGGGCGTCACCCAGCAGGTAACGGGAACCCGAACCTGCGGCGCGCTGGCGAACCTCGTCATGCTCTGCGGCATGATCGGGCGGCCTTCCACCGGGCTCATCCCCTTGCGCGGGCAGAACAACGTGCAGGGCTCCTGCGATATGGGCGCGCTCCCCGAAACCCTGCCCGGCTACGTCAAGGCGGATTCCGAGCTGGGGCACCAGCGTTTCGCCCGGCTCTGGGGCCCGTTCGCCGACGAGCAGGGCAAGAAGCTCACCGAAATCATGGACGGGATGCGCGACGGGAGCATCCGGGCTGCCTACATCATGGGCGAGAACCCCATGCAGTCCGATCCGGACGCGGCAAAAGTCGAAGCAGGGCTGCGGAACCTCGATTTCCTCATCGTGCAGGACATTTTCATGACGCCCACGGCGCGGCTTGCCGACGTGCTCCTGCCCGCGGCCAGCTATCTCGAAAAACAGGGGACGTTCACCAATACCGAACGCCGGGTACAGCTCATCAACGAAGTCCTGCCCCCCCTGCCCGGCACCCGCCCCGACTGGCGCATCCTGTGCGACGTGATCAACGCGCTCGGCGGGCGGGCGGACTACGATTCGCCCCGCGAGATCTTCAATGAGATCCGTCAGGTGGTCCCGAGTTACGCGGGCATGGACTATACCCGCCTTGCCGAGGAACAGGGGCTGTGCTGGCCCTGCCCGACCCCGGATCATCCGGGCACGCCCTATCTGCACGCCGCGTCCTTCACGCGGGGGCGCGGGCTGTTCACGGTCAACGACGTGCCCGACGATCTCGGCTGCGCCACGGATGAAACCTATCCGTTCACGCTGCTCACCGGGCGCGTCTCGCACCACTACCACACCGGCACGATGACCCGGCGCTCGTGGGCGCTGGACCGCGAGTATCCCGAGGCGTTTCTCGACATGCACCCGGACGATGCGGCGGCCTTGCGGCTCAAGGACAACTGGAAAGTGCGCGTGACGTCGCGTCAGGGCTCCATCGTGGCCCGCCTGCGGACGGCCACGGATCTCCAGCCCGGAACCGTTTTTCTCCCCTTCCATTTCGCGGAGAGCCCCGCCAACGCGCTCACGAGCCACGAGCATCTCGACCCCACGGTCAAAATCCCCGCGCTGAAGCTCACGCCCGTGCGTGTGGAGGAGGCGAAGTAGGGAAAGGAATATCGGGGGAGGGGGAAACCTTCTGGAGAAAGTTTCCCTCTCCCCTCCCCCGAGCCCCCTCCTCTCTCCCTTCAAAGACTTTCGTGTTTATCGAATCCCTGTTCGCGGTTTTTCCTTTGGAATAAAGAGTTGCTGTGTATTCAACTAATCAGCAAGGTTTTTGAAACAAATGGGGCGCAGCCTCCCCACCAGTCGAAAATATTGGAAAAGCTGGGGGCGCGGGGGAGGGATACCCCTTCACCAGCAGGGTTTCCCTCCCCCGTATTCCCGCCTTTCCCCCAGGAGCCCTCATGTTCAAGTTCAAAGCATCGGATCTCCCCGAAATACTGACGCGCTGGTCGGCGCGGTATTCGGTATTCGTCCCGAGCGGAAGCCCGGACAACGCGCAGATGCGCATCTGGTCGCGCCGTACCCGGAAAGAGGTCCGGTTCATGGAGCCGGACGAATACACCAACCTGATCGTCGCGCCCAAGGGATTCGTCTTCGGCGAGCGCGAGGAGCTGTTCCGCTGGGAAGGCAACGAGAAGACCTGTACCGCCATCAGCGCGCCGTCTTCGTCATCCTTGCAGGAAGAAGACAAGATCCTGTTCGGTCTGCGGCCCTGCGACACGTACGGGCTGGCCTACATGGATCGCTTTTTTCTCGGCGAGCACCACGACATCAATTACCATTTGCGCCGCCAGCACGTGTTCATCGTCGCCGTGAACTGCCTTGAGGCCGGGCCGGAATGCTACTGCGCCTCGATGGGAACCGGGCCGTTCGCGGAAATCACCGCCCACACCGAATACGGGATGCAGGCGGGCAAGGGGTATGACCTGCTTCTGACCCCGGATTACGGGCCCGACCACAAGAAAGGGGGGAAGGGAGAGAACGACTGGTACTGGGTGGAGGCGGGATCGGACCGGGGCAAGGCGCTCCTGTCGCACGTCGCGCCGCTCCTGTACCGCGACCTCGAATTCACGGGCCGCAGACGCAAGAAAGCGTTGCAGGAAGACGCGCTGAAGACGTTCCGCCGCACGCTGGACACGTCCACGGTCCGGCAGGTGCTTGCCGCGCACTTCAAGGACGAAGAATGGGACGCCATCGCCTCAAGCTGCATCGCCTGTACCGGATGCACGCGCGTTTGCCCCACCTGTACCTGTTTCACCACCGAAGAGGAGCAGGACACGCCCCATTCCGGCACCCGCGTCCGGGTCTGGGACTCGTGCCAGTCGGTATCGTTCACCCGGAACGCGGAATTCCATAACCCGCGCTCCAAGACTTCGGCTGTGCGCTACCGGATCTACGACAAGCTGCAATATATCGAAGAGCGCTTCGGCATGAAAGGCTGTACCGGATGCGGGCGGTGTGCGGCCGTCTGCCCGGCATCCATCGACATGGTGGACATCATGGCCCGGATGAAGGAACGGACGCCCCACGAGGTGCTGGAAGCCCCCGCCCCGGCGGTCAACGTGCACTACGAGCGCGAGGAACGCCTGTTCGACCCTCAGCCGTATACGCCGCTCGTAGCGGAGATCATCGATATTTTTGAGGAAGCCAAGGGCATCAAGCGGTTTACGGTCCGCTACCGCGACCGCCCCAATCAAGGCCGCCCCGCCCTGCGCGGCCAGTTTTTCATGCTGACCGTGTTCGGCGCGGGGGAAATCGCCATTTCCGTGCCGTTCAGCGACCGCGTGAAGGATGCCTTCACCTTCTACGTCAAAAAGGTCGGCAAGGTCACCACGGCCATGCACAACCTGAAGGTCGGGGATATGATGGGCCTGCGCGGGCCGTTCGGCGTGCCCCTGCCCTACGAGACGCTGAAGGGACGCGATCTGCTGGTCGTCGGCTCCGGCGTGGGCCATGCGCCCGTGCGCGCAACGCTGGTCCGGGCCATCGAAAACAAGCCGGACTTCGGGCGCATCGCCATTATGGCGAGCGCTTCGACCTATGACGGGCTGCTGCTCAAGGACGACCTGCGCGAATGGGCGAAAGTCCCCGGCGTCGAGGTGCACTACTCGCTCTCCAAGCCTACGGATCAGGTGAATGCGCACATCGGCTACATCAACGACCTGCTGCCCGGCCTCGGCCTCGACTGGAAAAACACCTCGGCGATCATCTGCGCCTCCGCCCGCCGCATCAAGGCCGTCGCCCGCGACCTCATGCAGCTCGGCATGAAGCCCTCGGACATTTACACGGCCCTCGAAACCAACATGCACTGCGGCATCGGCAAGTGCGGGCACTGCAAGGTCGGGAGCCATTACATGTGCGTGGACGGCCCCGTGTTCACGTACGAGGAAATGCTCCAGCTTCCGCCGGAGTTTTAGACACATTGAGGAAGGGAGAGGGACGCTTTCCAAAGGAGTACGCCCCTCCCCTTTCCCACTTCAACCTCCCGCTGTCATTGAATCTCTCGGCCCAATCCCCCGGCAGCCTCATACGGAAGCTGTGCTTCTTGTCTTTTTTCAAGAAGATAAAAACAGATAATATCATGATATTATAGTGGAAAAAATATTTCTTTCCGCACAGGAGAGATTTTTTTCGCGAGAGTTCCCCAAAAAACGCTTGACGGAACCGGGCCGTCCGACTATACCTCTTTCTCGTGATGCGGCTGTAGCTCAGCTGGATAGAGCAACAGGCTACGAACCTGTAGGCCGGGAGTTCGAATCTCTCCAGCCGCACCAGAATTTTGAAGGACTTATGATGAATAATCATGAGTCCTTTTTTTGTTGATGCTCAATCTGCCCCAACATAGCCCCACATTTTCAGAGCATGGAGAAGTAAAGGAAAAGGGTTTTTAGTGAAGGTTTCCCGCATCGGGGTAGCCCCACACAGCCCCACGCCCGCCGGAAGGGACGCGACAGAACATTCCCACGGCAAAGGATGCGAACACTATTCGTACCCTGTAGGCAGAACCGCCGCGCCTATACTGTTCCACGTACCCCCGTTCAAAGTCCCTACGGGCATCCTGAGAGGCGTTTTGCCCTCTACATAGGCAGAGAGTCGTCTTCCCCCAAAAAACGGGCCTCAGATTGGCTATATAGAGATTCCCTATCGGGGAGGGGAGGCCACAAAAAGAGGCGGCCCGTTCCCGAACCGCCCCGCCATTTCGTGAGTCCTTACCCCTGCCGTGCTTCCCCTGTGCTTCGTTGCCGTTCGAGTTGGGCCTGTACAGCCGCAAGCATGGCAAGATCGGCTTCAAAGTCTGCCCCCCTGCCTTCCTCGCTTCCTTCCCTCACGGTGGCCTTTCCGTCGCGTTCCCCGGTGCGGCGTCGAGCGTTCGGAGTATTCCGAACGTGAGCCCCCGTCTGGAGGGTGCCCGGCAAGGGAAGAGGTTCCCTTTTCATATTAACCGGGATCTCTCTTATTTCTTCTTTTATAGAATATATAGTTACGGTACTGAGCGGCGCGCTCTCGGTACTCAGTGGCGCGGACGTGGTACTGTATGGCGCGGACTCGGTACCCAACGGCGCGTTTCTTTCCTCACTCGGTACTGTATGGCGCGCTTCCGCCGTTTTTTCAGGTGACGCGGTACTCAATGGCGCAGTACGCGGTACGCTGTGGCGCGCTTGCCCCTCTTCAAAGGGGAAAACCCATCCCTCCAGCCCTATCGTGAGCAGGTGGGCAGCCTCCAGCCTGCCGCGAATCTTGCGGGCGGCTCCCGGATGGAGTCCCGCCAGTTCCGCGAACTCCCTTGGGTGAACCTCTCCTATCGGCAGGAAAGAATCATCTCCCCCGTCACTGGCGACACAATGCGCCCGCAGGACGAGGTAGAGCCTTTTCGTAGCCCCGGACATCTTCCCCCACACCCCGGAGAGGACAAGCGCGTATGGCAACGCAAGGAACAGCGACGCCGCAGCGGGGTAGCCCTTCCGATAGTGCAGGTACTCCATCCGGTAGACCGTGTGCCATGCCCGAAACGTCTTGCGCTTGGTGAGGCTGATCCAGCCCTGTTCGACAAGGAACCGGAGCCCCGCCCCGAGCGTCGTCTTGCTCACCCCGGCAAGGGAAGCAATCCGCGTCTGAGAGGGCCATGCCTCAAGCAAGGGGCTTTCATGTACCGCCAGCACGGGGAGAATGGAAACGGCGGCGTCAGGCCACGCCCGCAAGCCGCCGCTCCGTATCTGTTCGCGCCACGGTATCAAGGCAAACTGATTGCCTGTGCTCATGGCGTGCCCTCCTATTCTGCCGGGCGTTCCTGTATATCCTCCTGCCGGGCGATGAAGTCGGCAAGCAAGCGGCTTGTCTGCCTCGACATCAACAAGGCTGTCTTCATTCGAGAAAGCCCTTCATCAAGCCAAGTCCGGGAGTCATATGCCGGGCCGTGCAATGCACCCAACAGGTGATCACGGGAGATGTTGCGGCGCGGGCTTACGGCATCCAGCAACGCGGGATACAGCCCCCCGGTCAGGCGGCGGTATTTGTCCTCAAGCTCACTCGCCCGTTGCCGGGTTTCCCCGGTGAACGCGCACCATTCGGAATAGAGTTCAGACAGCCCCGCTTGTTGGGCCTCAAGTGCAGCCAAGAGTTCCGATTTACGGGAGGCGGCGCGTCGGGAATCATCATTGCCGAGAATGGGCAGGGGAATAGCGTTCTGGCTCATCGCGCACCCCCAATCTGCCGGGCGGATTCCATCGCACGGGCAAACGCATTCATGGACTCAGCCAAGTCTTGCGCCGATTCCTTGAGGCTTTCCGGCGTCGATTTCACCTTTTCAAGCACGTCATCAACCAGCCAGCGCACAAGCTCCCATGCCCGGCCCCGTCTGTTTCCGGTCGTGTGCGTCGCCATTTTCACCACGGCAGGGAAAGAAATGTACGTCAGCATGTGGGAGTTGTGGATTCCACGCTCCGGCATGATGCGTATCCATGCGGCGGGGAGCTGGTAGACACCCTTTTTCAGGCTCGAAGACGAGTAGACCAGCCCGAACGCGGTATAAACGTCCTTCACCACAAACCACGGCTCCCCAGCAATGGATTTTGCCCTGACAGGGACGCCTTGAAAAACGTAGGGCGAGAATGGAGCGGCGGAAAGGGCCGGAATCGGATTTCGCTCCCCGAATCTGTCCAGTACGTCGAGAACCCACTTGCGGAAAACCTTGGCTACGGGCGTCTGTGCGAACATGGCGAGGAGGTGGCACCCGCGAAGGGAGAAGATGCGGACTCGGACGGTCAAATTGACCGTGTCGAGGATTTCAATAACTTGCGTCATATCATCCGTGAACTCGTCAGCGTTGCGTTCGTAGATGCGCCGAACAGAATTTTCGTCCTTGTAGCCAAGCGCACGGGCAAGCTCCGAAGAGCGGAACCATAACTGACCGCCAAGGGAAAGCGGCATCAGTACAACACCGTTGAAGGTGAGAGATTGGGAGGCCAACGGCAAAGGCAACTGAGGCTCGCGGCGGATGTTCGGGGTCTGGTTCATGCCGTCACCCCCACAAACGCCATGAAGAACACGGCGGCAAGGGCGAGGACGGAAGCAAAACGCTCGGCAAGGGAGTTAAGGCGATACCGGAGCCGCAGGAAGCGGGAAGAGAGGAGAAATCTAAGCATGATGCACCTGCACTGTTTTGGGATTGGGGTACAAAAAAAGGCGGAAACAACGCTCCCCGGCCAGTGCAAGGCCGCCGGGGTCTCACGAACACCCGGACGTTGTTCCGCCAATATGTAACCGCAATCCCAAAGGCCCATGAAGGCCAGCGGGCGCAATGGTGGCAGGAAACAAGAAAAACCGCTCTTCTCGTCGTGTGGGGCACGGCAAAGGCGACGGCTACGCCTTGCACTGTTTCGAGGAAGTCCAGAATTGCCCAACCACGGGGAAAAAGTCAAGGGGAGGGTTGCGGCGGTGTTCATTCGGCACCCCCGGCAAGGAAGAGTTCGGGGGCGAGGGAAAAGGCCAGCAGGACGCCGAGGAAGGCCACCAGAACGGCCCGGCAAGCGAAGACGCCGCAACGGGTGAGGGAGGAGGCCAGACGGTAGCGGATGCGCGTAGCGCGGGAGGAGAGAAGGAACCGGAGGAGCGCCCGCGCATTGACGGCGGACGTGAGATAAGACAGACTGATTGTAGCCATGATTCACACCTCGCATGTGAGTGTTGGTTAGGCCCGTCTCGGTGTTGGTCGCACCTTGGCGGGTCGTTTTGTTGTTTGTCCTAGTTGTTGTCTTCGCCAGACACATAGGCGTCAAGAGCGGCTATGGTCGTTCGCCACTCCCTGCCTACCTTCCGGGCTTTTACCTGTCCCGTCTGAAACAGTTTGAGCATAGTAACCCGGCTGACTCTCAAATACTCCATCGCTTCTTCAAGGTTGAGAGGACGTTTTGCCTTCTCGCCTTCTGTGAGCGGTGTCATTCAATCACCTCCTCGTTGCTATTTTTCTAAAAAGTATTGTAAAGTACAATTAAAGTCAATATAAATAAAATTAAATCAATTAAAGTTTACGTAACACTCCTTAAGGGACAAAAACGGCACTTTTCGGCTTTTCCCGGATACCATTGATATTCAAGGCTTCACGGGCATAATCCAAATTGTCCTATCGAAAAAAGAATTATGGGCACCCCTATTTTTACGTTATCGAAAGCACTTTTCCCGGCAGGGGCAAAAAATGGCTTACGAAATCGAAAGGGGGCAGATGCGTCCAATCTTGGATTGTCCTCACCCCTTGACCTATGCCGGGTGGAATGGCTATCTTCCCAAACAAGAGGGACGGCAAGCGCAGCAACGCCCACCGTCCCGATGTGGGGCACGTCCCCCGATGTTTGAGACATCAGTTTTTGCGCCCCGGTTAGGATGCACCTCCTACCGGGGCAACTGCTTTAGAGGTTCAGCAAATGAACCACCACAGCCGCTATGACGTCAGCCAGCGCAAGCGCTGCGACGTCCCGCAGGAAGTGCCGCATGGGGATAACCTCCTTTACGGGAGGCGTACCCCACGCCGCACACACTACACAGCCCGCCCCCTCATGACAAGGCGTACCTTTTCACCGTCTCCCCCGCCACCATCGCCACGCTACCGTAGCCGCCATCACACCCACAAGAGCAACCGCAGCCGTGCCCCATTCCCGTTGAGGCCATTCGGCGGGGTTCCATCCGCTTCGCCAGCCCGTAGCCAAATAGATGCCTACGGCATAGGCCGCCGCCGTTCGTGTGAACTTCATCATGGGAAGCCCTCCTTTCATGCAGGGTATCCGCCGCAGCATGCCACGGCAAGAGGAGGGGGTGCATCGGATACACCCCCTTTATACCCGGCACTAGGAAAACAACCCCATGAGCGCCTATATCCGCCGTCTGAGCGTTGTTTCGTGTCGGAATGGGGTTTTCATCTTGCCGGGAAAACGGGCCTTAGATTGGCAATATTCGATGGGCGCAAATTTGCGCACTCCTCTTTTTGTGGTTGCACCCTGCAACCAACCTGCAACAAACTCAATTCTGAAGGCACGGAGCACCCGCCGCCCCCGTTCCCCCCAGCGTAAAATGTAGCCCCAACCGTGCTTGCTATTTCAGCATGTTAGGTAGATACTTACTCACATGAGATATAAGCCGATCCCCCACATGCCCGGCGGTGAATACGTCCTTTTTCAAGACTACCAGACCATGCCGGAGCAGTTGATCCTTGCCCGCATCCTGAACCGATGCGCCCACGTCTTTGATGAATTGAACGACATCCGCCGCCGCGCCGTTGCCGAGCATTGGGCCCCATTCCTGATAGGGTTCGCGGAGTGCTGCATATCCCGCAATGTCGTCTGTTCCCTCGACCTTGCCGGGCTGACGGGACGCCGCCACCAAAACGTTGTGAGGGCCATTGAGAGACGCACGGAACGGAAACGCGGACGCGGGGCCGTCTACCCCGTGAAAAGCCGCTACGTTGCGCCTACAGGCTTGCGATCCGGCATGTACATTATGACCCCTGAAGACGCCTTTCATGTCCTGGGCTTCATGAAAGGGGACGCCGCCGAGTACGCCTACTCCGAATTGCAGGACGCGCTTGTGAGCTGCGGCGTGCTCTGGTTCAAGCCCGACCCGTGGACGCCCGGTAAGCAATGGCCCCAATACGATTTCAAGGCGTTCCGGTGGCCGGGGTGGGCAACGGACTATATCGCCAGCCTTCCGGCCTATGAACCGTTTTAGAGGTGCCCGGCAATGGTGGAAAGAGGGCGGAAAATGGCCCGGTCTGGGAAAAGTGAACCTCGGATCGAGATCGGGCAGTAATTCATAGTAAATCGCTTGCAAATTGTAATATCAATAAGTTATGAGGGTGCCCTCTAGAGTCTCGCTATCCGCCTGCCTTGTGGGTAGTTTTCCACTATTGCCGGGAGAAGATGCCGAATGATTGAAGAGTTTGACCCTTTCGCCGGGGAGTTCAGATTGCCGATGCCCGCCCCCATGCCTACACATGGTAAAGCCCACATTTTGATCCGCCGTCTTTTGAACGCAGGAATGCCCGCTACGGTCGTTTCTAGGGCCTCTTCATGTACTGCTAGATATGTGCGCCGCATCAAGGCCCAAATGAGGGCAGAACGCGCCGACATGCGCGCATGAAGAAAGGCCGCCACCCGGCAAAGGGTGAACGGCCTCTTTTTTAAACTTTCGGCAGGTTAATATCCGAATGCGCTATCTGACTGGAAAGTTTGGGAACGCCATACTTTATCCAGATCATTCGCCACACCTTGCCCGTCCGTCGCCTGCGTGATGATTTCAATATCATTGTTGAATACCGTTTGCCGACTTGAGTTGTTGACGTTGCTCACGCTTCCCGGACGCGCATCCCCCGCGCGTACCTGCGGCGGCAGAATAGACGGACGCGCATCAGCAACCCGCATCGAATCGGCAACGCCGCCGAGCTTGGCCTCTGTCTTTTCTTCTTCCGGGCGCGAAGATTCATCACCGCCGAGCCATTTTTTGATCCAATCTGGAAGCAGGTTGTAGAGTTTTTTTGCTACCCAATCCAACATCGATCTAAGTACATCATAAAGCTTGGTGACACCTTTCCAGATTCCTTCGACTGCCTTGACGACACCCTGTCCAGTCAACGAAAAGATAAGGATGAAGAATTTCGCAACGGCTTTCAGCGCGGCGCCGACGCTTTCAAGAATGCTTTTGATCCCTTCCCATAGAGCCTTGAACCGAGCCCCGATTTCGTCGCCAGTACCGAACATCTTCCAAAAGTCTCCAAAAGCGGACTCACCGCCTTGGATGTAAGTAATGAGATCGTCGATAACCAGCGCGGGGCTCCCGCGATAAGAAGGAAAGGAGCTAGAGGAGCCATCGCCGCCCATGCAGCCTCAGCCATTTTCATCAGTGCACCGCGCATAACGACACCAATAATTGTAGCAAAGGTTGTAAACGCAATGATAACGAACTGTTTATTTTCTTCAATGAGTTCAAATAATTTTGCTAAAACCTTTGCAACGATTGAAATTGCGGGAGAAACGATACCAGCAAACGCGGCGGCGGCCTTTTGCCACCCCACAGACATCTCTTGCAGGGCTTTCCGCTGTTTTGCGGCGTTCTCAATGTCCTTTTGATCGATCCACGCCTTTTCTTTTCCTGTCTTGATCAACTCCTTGAGGCGTTTTTCCCCGAGCATGATCATCTTGATCGTATCGGGCTGGAACCCGTATTGGCGCAGGAGGGCATTTCCCTTATCTGCCGAGAGATTTCCAACGGTCTTTGAAAGCCGCAACAGCATATCCGAAGACGTAATTGCGCCATCTTTGACACCCTGCAATGACAGGCCCATATCTTCCATAGCGTCCTTAAAGGGGCCGCTGTCATGCAAAACCGCATCTTGCATCTTGTCGCCAACGTCACCTATGAGATCGACGAGTTCCTTGCTTTCAAGCCCGACTTCGCGGGCAGCGGATTGCCACCCTTGGAATGTTTTTATGTCCATGCCTAGGGCCTTACTGCCCTCCTCAACGTCTTTGACGGCATCGGCATATCCTGAGAGCTGATCCTTCAAAAATGCGATACCCCCGATAATACCCACGACTTTCGCAAGGGTTCCCCGCATACGCTCGAACCCGTCACTTCCCCGAGCCGCAGCACGTTCGAGTTCTTTTCCAGCATCCCGAGCAGACGACCTAATGTCATCAAGACCACGTCCGCCTCTTTTGCCCGCGTCCTCAAGCTCTCCCCCTGCATCACGGGCAGACGACCCGAGATTGCCGATATCGGCAGCCCCTCTTTCCGCCGCGCTCGATATGTCACGGCCCGCATCCCGCGCGGACGCGCTGATCTCAGAGATAGCAGCGGCACTTTTATCGGATGCATCGGATATGCCTGTGCCTGCACTATGTGCTACGGCCTGCACAGTATCAAACTCTCTTTGGGCATCCTGTAACTGTGCTTTGAAACGATTCACATTCAATATCAAACTGACAACAAGTTCTCCTGCGTTCATTCTGAAATCCTTCTTTATGGTTTATATGCTGCATATAAAGCGTCACCCCGACGCCGTTTCCTTGAACGCCTCCCGTGTCAGCCGGAGTAGCTCATCGGCGGAAAGATGCAAGAGATCTACCGGACGCGGGGACATGGAACCATCTGAGCTGGTGTGATCCATGCCGGAAATTGGTTTCTCGCCTATCGAATCCCGAATTTCCGCAAAGGCGCGCACGTCTCCCTCCTTGGCCTTTTCAAAAATGGCAAGCGCCATTTCTTCGACTCCCTCAAGTCCGTTATTCGGGTTCCGGCATGACAACAGGGCTTCAAGGGCCTGTCGGATGGTCTTCTTGCGGCGGCGGGATTCCCCGGATGCGATGCCACCTTTCCGGCCCGCTTCCGCTCCTGTTTCGCTTGTGAAGGGCTTCAATCCTTTTTTTGTGCTCATGCGTCGTGTCCTTATCTTTTCGTGCCTGAAAAGGCCGTTGTGCGCTTCACGCAGGATTGAACCCTGTTTGCCGTGAAGCCATTTCAAACGGCTACGCCGCATCCCCATGCGCCTTGATCAACGCCTTAAGCCTGCCCTCTTGTTCCGCAAGGAACTTTTGGAGGAGGGAATAGGCCATGTACTCGCCTCCAGCCCGCCCCCCGCACCAATGGACATGCAGCCCGTACCGGACGGAATAGGCCGCAAGCGTCTGCAAAAGGCTCTGAGGCGTCATTTGAGAGCGGTAGACGTGGTTTCGTACATCTTCCAAGCTGGCCTCAATAATCAGCCCGAAATAATCCAGTCCCCGCCCACGTTCACATTCGCGCTGGAAGCGTTCCCGGCCCTTGGTGAGGGTTCCCGTCAGATCGTCCAATGATTTGCGCTCAAGGCCGATATGGTCATGCAGCCCGGCAAGGGAGTAATCACACGTTTGCAGCGCGGCCCGTTCCACCGTCACCCCTTGGTAGCGGTCAAAGGTGTAGGGGGCCTGTTCACGGGTATCGCAAAGAATCTTCATGCGGCACACCTCCTGCCCGTCTTCAACGCCCGAATCACACGTTCCCGGCGCGGTTCGCCGCCCGGCCCCTTATGGGCAAGCCACCGTTCCAGCCCGGCCCGGTTTTCGGCGTCAAGCGCGTCCATGCCGTCAATGACGAGTACCCCGTCCTGAAGGTGCGGTACCAACCTCCAACCCAACAGGGCATCAATGTTGGTATCGATAGCCGCCAGACGATGGAGGGAGTCCACACTATGGACGCCCTTTGGAGTGGGATCAGGATGCGGCGCGGCCTTTGGTTCGTCTTCGGTTCGATTCGCGGCGCAGGGGGCATTCTGGGGCGTTTCCGGGGCACACGGCAAAGGAAGGGCTTCACCTTGCCGGGCATATTTTCCAGCTTCGGCTATCCCGGCCTCAACCCACAGACGGATCGGGACTCCGGCCTTGAGCATGTCGCCGGGGTCTTTGCCCACGGCGCAAGGCCATGCCTTCACACCGGGGAAGTGCTCCCGCCACCATGCCCACGCCTTCGTGCCCGCCTCGTCAAAGTCCAGTGACCACAGAATCAGGGGAGCAGCCCGCAGAAACGCCGTAGTGCCCGCGTCAGGGCGTTTGCTGGCTCCGGTGAGAGCCACCGCCGCCGCCACGTCCCGCGCCTCCTGCCAGACCAGCACGGCGTCCAAAAGGCTTTCCACCAGCACCACCGGAAGGCCCGGCTTGCCGATGACGTAACAGCCATTCCCGGAACCTTTGACCTGCCAATACTTGGGGAGGTCATCTTTCGGTTTCCAGTCGGCCCGGCGAATAAGCAATGCCGTCACTCCGGCCTTGCGGCGGATCTGAAGCACCAGCCCACGGGGAAGCCACACCTTGCGGAAGCGGCCCGTCTCGGGGTTCACCTCTTCATCAAGCCCCCAATCGGCGCGGCGGCCGTACCTGTCCGCAGGGTTCCAACCGATGCCCAGAGTGTGGGCTGTCTCGACCGTCAGGCCGCGCGCGTACAGGCTTTTCAGCCCGTCCCCGGATTCGACGCCAGCGGCGCACTCGCGCACGAACGCGGCGGCCCGTTCCATCCACCCGGCAGAGGGGAGGCGTTCGGGGTCGGGTGCCCATTCCTTCCTTGCCGCGCTGTTCGCTATGACATGCCTGTTGTGGCGGTTTGGTTCGATTCTCAGGGCTTCGCAGGCTTCCCGGTAGCTCATGCCCCGGAATGTCCGCAAAAACTCCACAGCGTCCCCCTGAACGCCACAGCCACGGCACAGAAACCGCCCACCTGTAGCCCCGCTAGGATGTTCAGGCCACACGAGGAAGCGATCCCGCCCCCCGCATGTTGGACATGGGCCGCAGTATTCGCCGTTGCCCTTGCTTTTGATCTCCCCGGCAGGAGAGAGAGTTTGATAGAGGGTCAAAACATCCATGAAGAGTCCTCACAAATTCCTTTTCGCGGCCCCCTAAAGACTAAAGGGGAGGGGAGGAACTGGGGAAAGTTCCTTCCCCATTCCCCCCTTTAGGGGGT
>ENA-UERN01000520-UERN01000520.1-human-gut-metagenome-genome-assembly--contig:-NODE-520-length-45406-cov-38.533257_pt1 | contig 45406 bp, 37 predicted proteins | sample MGYA00242950_ERZ507950 | MGnify/ENA primary metagenome ERZ507950 (study PRJEB26167, sample SAMN06115515) | human gut metagenome | host: Homo sapiens | place: China:Ningxia | collected 2014-11-26...
AGGATACCGATCTTTCGACATCGTTGTTTGAATTCTTCTCTTATTTTATCATGGTTATATCTGGGAATCAATAGAAATCCTTACAAATGCATCCCACCTGACCTTAGAAAAAAACTCGCAGAAGCTAAAAGTTTTTTGCACATTGCCCAGTTCTGCATGAAAAATCCAGCAAAAAACGAAGGTGGACAGAATAAGTGGTCAGAAGGGTGTCCAAGACGCAGGAGGAAACAGAAATGGCACGACGGGGAGAAAACATTCACAAACGCAAGGATGGCCGGTGGGAAGGCCGCTACATCAAAGCGCGTACACCGGAGGGAAAGATCCAGTGGGGCTACGTCTATGGCACGGTCTATGCTGAGGTCAAACGTGTGCTGATTCAAAAGAAAGCAGAGGCAGGCTTCTACAATCTAAAGAGAACCGACCTGACCTTTGAAGCACTGGCTGAGGTATGGCTGCACTCCCAGCGGAATGCAGTAAAAGAATCCACCTATGCGCATTACTCGTACACGCTGCACAAATATCTTCTTCCGGTTTTGAGTAAAGTGCCAGTCGCATCCCTTGAGGAAAGCTTTCTGGAACAGGCTATGCAGCAGATCATAGCGCCGATAGATGCCGCACACAAGCCGCTGGGGAACTCCTCTGCCCGGGAATGCCTCTCCATGCTGCGCCGTATCTGCAAATATGCCGCGCACTTGCGCCTGATCCGTCCGATGGAGCTGGAAGTAGCGCTGCCAAAAGCCATCGACAAAATTTCTGTGCCCCTCTCCCCGGCGGAGCAGCAGCGGCTTTATCAGTATGTACAGGAGAACCCAACGCCTCGTAAAATCGGCTTATTACTGGGGCTTGAATTAGGTCTGCGTATTGGCGAGATTTGCGGCTTACAGTGGGGTGATTTTGACCTGAAACTCGGTACACTGAAAATCAGCAGGACGGTCTGCCGAATTTCCTGCGGAAACGGTCACACGAAGGTAGTCATCCAAACGCCCAAATCCCGCACCTCTCGCCGGGAAATTCCAATCCCAAAGCAGCTGCTTATTATGCTGAAAAAACTGCGTGGATGTGTCAGCAATGCTGCATGGTTTCTGTCCGGCAACGAGTCCAAGCCCACCGAACCCCGTTGCTACCGAAAAAGCATCAAAGCATATCTGAAACAGGCAACTGTCCGACAGGTACGTCCGCACGCGCTGCGCCATACCTTTGCAACGACTTGTCTGCAGGCGGGGTGCGATGTAAAGACCCTCAGTGAATTGCTAGGACATGCTAACGCCAACATCACCTTGCAGCGCTATGTGCACTCTGACCTGACCCGAAAGCGTCGGGAGATGAACCGAATTTTCTCCCATCAGGTGTCCATGAGGGGCAGGAGCATGCTAAATATGACGTAGCGGCGCATGATTTATTTGCCGTTCCTCCATTATCACTATGGAGGATACTTTTTTATTAAATATATTCTTTGCCATTACGCGGCTGCACATTCTCTGTATCATAAAATACTTTTGCATCATACGCAGATGCGTATGCATAGCTGCACGGATTTCTGTAACATCATAGTGAGGTGAACTTCATCGCGACTGTAAACGATGCCGTTGCCAAACGCTTTGAACAGCTCTGCGACCAACGGGGGATATATCTCAACGAGTTGACGTCCCGCGCCGGTGCATATTCCAAAATCGATTTATTGTTTCAATCGAAAAATATTTTTATTCTACAAACTGCACCTCTTGCGAACATAAAAAGCGAGTGTTATACTGAAGCCATCAAAAAACATTGGAGGTGTCCCCTATGCCCCGTCCCAAAGGAAGCAAGAACAAGACCAAGACCGTAAAAGCAACTGTTGACTTTGCTGCACAGATTGCTGAAAAGCAGTCTGCAAAGGAAGCCGCTGCTGCCGAAATTGCATCGATCACCGCTAATATCGATGCGCTGAAAGCTGACCTGAAAACCAAGAAGGCAGCACTGAAATCCATCGACAAGGAAATCGCCAGAATTGAAGCCAAAAAGATCAAAGCTGAAACCAAAGCAGCGGAATCCGCAAAGAAAGCCGAAGCAGAGGATGTTCTGAAAAAGCTGCTGGCAAGCGGCGTGAGCGCAGACGATATCCTCGCAAAGCTGAAGTGATCTGAAAATTTCTGACGCAGTAGTCGATGAGATCATCTACGTCGCAAGCAGTGCAACTTGGTACCAACTTGCGATTTTTGAATCGGATTTTTCAAAATCCAAATTCAAAATGCTTGTTGGGCTGTGCCCAAACCCCTTGTGTTCTGCATCCGGTGGATGCAGGCTGCGCATTTTTGCAAAATGCTTTTTTGATCTGAGTGCCGATGCCTGTGGTATCGGCACTTTTTGCACAGATGGATTCCCGGAAGCAGAAAATAGTGCTATGCAGCACATCCGGGATTGTGCTATACTTGATTTACACAAACCTGTTTGTCCTAAAAAGTTGGAGGTGTTCATGGCTACACGAACCATTTGTTTTCCCATATCCGGCTACCCCTATTGCAAAGAACAGCCGGTGACATTCACATGGATAAAAGGTAGCAAGCGGCAGAATATCCGTGCCGTCCATGATGCCGTCCATACAACAGACCCGGATGTTTCCATTCTGGAAGTCAGCTCCGCATCCGTTCAGCCGGAGGGGGAGGCTGTTTCTTCTCTGCGGCTTCTGCTGCGTCTGGATTCTGTTGCGCAGGATGTGCCCATCAGCACGGTTTTTGAAGCCGCCAAGGTATTTGAACATGGTGGTCCATTCGCTGACCTTCTGACCTGTGCGCCATCCAAAGTCCATAAGGACGCTCGGCTGCGAACCAATGGAAAGTTGCTGCGCTACTCTCTGGAAGGAAGTGAGTATCCGATAGAGCCGCACCCAGATTCATTTTTCGAGTGGCTCTACTGCCGTGCGTTGAAACAGTTCCCGGAAAAGGCTGCGCAGCTGAGCAGATATCATGCCTTTTCTGATATTGCTGCCGCAGCGGATTCTAAAAAGTATTATGGTGATTCCTCGCGGGCGGCTGCAATCTATGTAGGACTTGCAGCGGCTGGAAAACTTCCGTGCATCGATTCCTATGAATCATTCATTGCGGAAGTTTACACGGAGCCAAAGCCCTTGCCCAAGTCAGGAAAATCTGAGATTGCTTCAAAAAAGGCACCCGAGGTTTCTGCACCAGCAAAGGAGATTCCGGCAGACGAATCGTCGCAGTCCGATAATGCAAATATTCCGGACGGTGCGCAGATGGAACATATCCTTGAGCTGCCCAAAGCGACCTGTCTGCTCCTCTCTTTGGCAAAAAATGCTGGTCTTTCCGCAAATAATTCCAGTGAGCTGGCGTATAAGGGAAAGGAATTTTTTCTTGCCGCTTATCAGAAAGCACTAAAAAACAAAACGCTCCAAATCAATGCCCATAAGAACAAGATTACTTTTCCGATGGAAGAGCATGACAGCGGATTTCATGCGGTCGGAGTACTGACCCGTTCGCCTGCTTGGGAATACGGATGGAAGTTCAACTATCTGGCCGAGAATACACCCGGAGCAGAAAAGCCCGAAGTCAAAGCAAAAATCCAGAAGCCTTTGACCGCATTGGAGCATCTGGAACGCTGTGGGTATAAAATCGTTCAGCAGGTCGTGCCGGAAAAACTCCCACCGATTGCCGTTCAGCGGATGGCATGGAAAACAGGCGAGGCTCTTTGCGACCCGGTGGTGGTGGATTTCTTGCAGTTTATCCGAACACATATGCAGAGCGACGGCTCTTTTTCGTTCCGTATCCCAAAGGGTGCGTCCAAAAAATCGTTTGCCACACTTTCAGAGATTGCTCAGACGTGGGACAAAATGGGACTTTTTGCAGCCATTGTGATCTACCCGCAGAATATCGTCTATGAACTTGCGCAAAATGAAACCGTCCGGCATTTTTTGAGCGGAAAGTGGCTGGAGCTTTTTGTAGAGCATCAGGTTCAGCAGATCCTGAACCGCTATCAGGAGGAGCAGGGCGCAGAAGTTTCGGTTTGCTCCAATGTGATTCTTTCAGAAACGGCATCCGCAGGGAGCACGCATGAGCTGGATGTCGTGTTCTCCATCAATGGAAAATTTTTCTGGGTAGAAGCCAAATCCTCCAGCCGAAGCATTGATTATGGAAAATATGCTTCTCTGTGCGAAAAGCTGAACGTGACACCAGAAAGCTTGCTTTTGGTCAACAGCGATTTGTCCGTGGAAGAGTGCGAAGGTGTTTCTTATTTCTGGAATTACCGCGTTGCAAATTGTGCAACCATCACGCAGGAACTGGAAAGCATGATCGCTAAACAAATTGAAAGCACCGGGAATACTGCTCTGAGTACAGACTGAGCAATAATCAAAAAAGACCCTGAGAACCCTGCCGGATAAGCGGCAAAGTTCTCAGGGTCTTTTTGTTTATCAGGCTGCACAAAGCTTGCAGCCCGATATTGTGGTGTATGACAGAGCAGCCCCCACAGCACAGCAAAACCGGCATTTTTCATAAACATTCGTAGCATCGCTATTTTTTATTTTTAGAGGCGTGAAAGTGTTTTTGAGTATAATAGAATCGTCCCCGGGGGGCATCGGCCGGGAATAGCAAAACAGAAAGGACGTTGCCTATGAGCAAAGAAAAATTTCTCGCAGCCTTGCGGCTGCTGCTGTGCATCGTGCTTTGCATGATCGTAGGGGCTCTCATGGTGTGGTTCCTCACATTGAGCGGGCTGGCAAAGCACGCTGGAACAGCAATTGCATTTATCCGCTCGTTCCCTGGGCACCTCGAAGATGTTGCCGAGGTAATGACCGGCGCGCTTTGCATGGCTCTTGTAGGCGGGATGATATGGGAACTGGTGGTGCACTGGAGGGACCTGCTGGCACTGCTGGATGGTCTGTTTGCGATGGTGGGAGCGCTTGTCAGGATCTTCGATCTGGTCAGCGACGATCCCGGAGAGATTTTTGACAAAAAAGAAGCCAAACCACAAGATACAAAAAAAGACAGCAAACCGCCTGAAATCGATCTTTGTGCGGACATTGATGAACTTGCAGACACAATTTTGACAGAGGAGGCATCATAAAAAATGAAGCTTGAAAAAAAGGAACCCAAACCCGGTATGAGGACTGAGACCCGCCTGTGGGTGCTCTCGTTCGTGTTTGTGCTGGCATCGTTTCTCTCTTGGCTTTCCACCAAAAAAGGCATGGTCACGCTGTTTTTCGTGGGTCAGGCAGGGCTAGCACTTCTGGCATCTGCTGTCGTTCAGATCACGGAGATCGTTTTCAGCGGCCGCTGGAAAAGCTTCAGCTTTTGGCTGGCATTTCTGATTTCGGTCAGCCTCTCTTCTTTCCAATTTGTGGAAACTTCCTACCCCGCCGGGCAGTTCAGAGAAGTAGCTGAAACCGGCGTAAACCATATCTACACAGAGCTTCTGCCCAAAATCCAGAAGGACACTGCCGCCCAGCTGGATGACCTGCGCACGACAGTTTTTTCTGAACTGGACGCATTGGAAGCCGCCGCCGCGGATGCCGAAGGGGCGGCAAGCAGCGGAAATATTTTTACTACAACAGATGCGGAGGCTCTCAACTCCCGGTATGCACAGCAGACAAGCCGTTACCCCAAAGGGTATGAAAACGACATCATGTTCCAGAATCTCCTTACGGCGGCAGCGCTGGTGCACAGCGGAGACACCCAGAACGCCCGACTGCTTATCGAGCAAAGCCTTGGCGCACTGGATGAGCTGGTCGATATTGCAGCCACAGGCAAACAAAAAGCCTTCTACCGTGATATCAGAACCGATTTCAATGTCCTTTTGGTCTCTCTGGGTGTACAGGAAAATACCGGTGCAGCAGCGGTGAGCGCCGGTGCCAAGGCGATGCGCAGTGCACTGATGAAGGGCACTCTGGACACCGGCGCCTTGCGTGCAGATGCGGACACCCTTGTGGCACAAGCCATGGCAGCGGAGCTTCCCATTGATACCGCGAAATTAGCCATTCTGCGCGACAGCGTGCTGGATTTCGCAGCCTTGGTCGAGCTGAACACCCGCCTGAAGGAACATCAGGCGGAACAGCCTGCGCTTGCGCAGCGCCTTGCCGCCGCCGGTGCAGCGGAGGATGACCAGCAGGCGCTGGAAGGGGTGCAGACTGTATGGCGCGAGGAACTGGAAGCGCTCCGCGCCGAGATCGCTGCCTCTCCGCTTTCGAACCACGAGGATCTGACAACGCTGGATAAAATGACCAGCGTCTATCTCCAAAAAGAGCGCAATTCCATCCAGACAACGTGGGCTGTGCTGCACATCCAGCAGGTTGGTATCAGGAACGCTCTGCCTGCCATCGGTTCCATCTTACTTGCTGCCCTACTCGACCTCTCTGCCAGTGCAGCTTTTGAAAGTGCAAAAGAGCTGCGCCGGCAGCGTGCCAAGGAGAGATTTTTTGAAGGCACACAACCAAAAACGCTATACTAGGATCATAGGATCATCGGAGATCCTCTAAATTCATCATATAGGAGAGAAAAGCATGTTTACAATCGTAATTTTTTTGGTGGTCCTAGCAGCAGCTTTGGCGGCGTTGATGCTCATTCTGGATAAGGCTTCAATCAATGATGCGATCGACCGCCTCACTCGTCCCGCCACGCGTAATTATCGTAGTAAAAAGTGAAAGGAGCAAACCCTATGGAACTGTTTTCGGTGTTGGCCGCCTTTTTGGTAAGTCTTGCGGCTATGCTTTTTCTGCTCGCTCGCTCTGGGCGCATTCGTATCAAGCTGCCCTCTTCCCATCATGACCGGGAAGACTGGGAGGATGAGGCGGCCACCGTTGGGGCGGAAAGTATCGTTCTCCGTCAGATATCTATCGCCAGTCAGCACGCAACCACCGTCGCAACGCATCTCGTCCCTCTCCCTGTGAAGGAGGGTTCCTACACCGCCATCATCCCGCCCCGGGGGAAGACTGACCCTGAGGCAACCGCAGTGGTCACCCTGAGCAAAACGCCCACCATCGCCACGGTCAGCCATGACGAACCCCTCATGATCTACAAGGGGCGTAATCAAACCTACTACATCAAAGTTAACCCCGAGAACCTGAACAAAAGCCGTTTTCGCGGAGAGATCGTCGATGAATTACCTCTTGCTGATGTCCTTTCCGCTAAGGGCAGCTATCAGCCCTTCTTCCTTGGAAAAGAAGCCCTGCTTTTCCAACGCCGCGAGAAGAAGCCGGAGGAAACTACCGGGACTGTGATTCTCGACGACGATACATCTAATAACAAAAAGCAGGCTGCCTTTGAGCGTCCCGCGAAAAAACACAATTTCAAGAATTAGAGAGGAGGGATAAAAGGTGGAAAATATTTCCTACAAGGTCGCCCTTGGACAGCGCCGTATTTTCAGTAGGGAAGGGGCAAAAAAGCTGGTGCCATGTATCACTGCCGTGGTCATTGCGTGGGTCATCAGTGTGCTTTTGACGCTCAGGGCACAGGATGCTGCTGCCGCACAGGCTGCAACGCAGCTCTGGGTGCTGCCCTGCCTCAGCATCGCGGCCATGGTGTTCTGTGTCAGTGTCGGTGCTGAACCGCTCATCGTTTTGTTCACCACATTTCTGGCAAATATCGGCATCACATGCCAACTGCTGCTGGATGCCAACACAGCAAAAAGCCTGATGGCTGGTTATATTTTGGGCTTTGCAGCCTCTTTGATCTGTCTGGGCGCAATCCAGTTCATTTCTCATTGCAGCAAGGCCGTTGTAGAGGCTGCCTCCCTTGTGGTATGTTTCGTCATTTTCGCCGCTGCAATGCTGAGTCCGGCGGTAAACGGCAGCCACATTGCCGTTCAGGTATTAGGTCGGTCCGTTCTGGTGGGTCAGCCGATGCTTCTGGTGGCTCTGGCCGGAGTAGCCGCAGCGATCAGCGACCGCGAAAGCAGTTCTGCCCAGCGGCTCTTGTCTGCCGCCGTAGTTGCCATCATCAATACGCTCTACTATATCGTGATGAATGAAATGGGCAGCGCACTCATTTTTGTCTTAGCTATTGCCGTTATGGTCATTGCCGCAAACGAGGTCGAACTGCTCGATCTGCTCCCTCTCGGCGTATTGGCAGGTGGAACGGCTTATCTCTCGTGGGGTGTACTTAAGATTTTTGGAACGAAGTTTCCGGGTTCGCTTTTTGGCAAGATCTGGAACAAGGTCACACAGCGTCTGGCGTATGTGGATATCCTTTCCAAGATGAATAACCTCTCCAGTGAGGAGCTGCTCGGGGCAGCCTACCAGCCCGTACAAGCAAAAAAATGCTTGCTCACCGCAAAGTTTATCGGTTCCTCTCCCTATCACGTCCACCTACCCGTACAGGCTACGGACTATGTGGCATGCGTGGTCGCCAATAGGCTGGGGGTTGCAGCAGTGCTGGTATTAGTCGTTTTGGTGTACATCATCTTTGCGCTTGGGCTTGTCAACAGTGGCCGCAGCAAAGGCTTCGTTAGTACGCTGGGGCTTGGATGTGCGGGAGCGCTGGCCGCTGCTGCGGTGCTGAACCTGTTAGGTGCAACCAATACCTTGCCGGCAGTCGGCGTCTCTATGCCCTTCGTCAGCGCCGGCACCACGAGCCTCGTTTCCAGTATGGTCATGACGGGCATTGTTGCTCACTCTTCGGTAAAACAAAAGGAGGAGAACCATGAAATTTGAAAAAAAGTTTAGTCGGCGCGCGTTCCTCGGTGCTGCAGCTGCAGTAGGTCTGGCCGCAACGACCGGCAAGTTTTTCCAGCAGACGGGAGCTGTCCCCTCTGCTGAAAAAGAAAACATCGAAAACTGGCGGACTAAATTTACCAAGGAAGCGCAGCGCAGCCAGACCATCGAGGGCGCCATCGTAGACCGGAACGGTGAGCCCCTGACCGAGCCCGGCGACCCCGGCACCCCGGCCAAGGTACTGGATATCAGCTACGGGTCGCTCATCGGCCTGCGCACCGCAGGCGGCGAGCTGACAGGCTTGCGGAAGACCTATCAGGAGGAGTTGCTTTACAGTACGCTTCCCGGAAAAGGTGCAGGACGCACACTGCATTTGACCATTGACAGCGAATTACAGAAGGTTGCTTACAGCCTGATTGCTGGCACTCGCGGTACCTGCGCGGTGATGAACGCGCGTACAGGCTCTATGCTGGCCTGTGCCACAAGTCGTGGTACGCTTGAGTTTGACGTAAACCATTACGCAGAGTTGTATGACGTTTATAAGCGTGAGCCAAACTTTTTTGTAGATCCGCTTATCACACCTATGGCACCCGGCAGTGTGATGAAATTGATCACGGCGTCTGCCATGTTGAAAAACGGCGTAGATATGACGTATTACGATGACGGGCCTTACCATGGAATCAGCAATTATGGGAAGAAGCGCTATGGCAAGCTTGAGTTGAACAGTGCAGTTGTTCACTCCTCGAACACCTACTTCGCGCACGGCGCGGAAATGGTCGGTACATCAAACTTTTTGAAAGAAGCCGGACAGTGGGGCTTCGCGGACGCGGTTCCTGCTCCCACGGTGATCCCTTCTTACGAAGGGACGGCTCTGAAGTCCTCTCTCGGTCTCCAAGCAGATAGCAGCGAAGCAAACCTCCGCCAGATCGGCTTCGGCCAGGGCAGCGCCCTTGTGACGCCCATACAGGTCTTGCTTTGGTACAGTGCACTGGCTCTGAATAATGATGAAGCTGTTGGCGCTCCGCATATTGTCGATTACATCGAAGATCCCAATACTGTGGAGGATGCGAAATATATTGAGACAAGACCTGCCCTGCCTGCCATGTTTGCCGGATACGGCAAAACTCAAGAGACCCTGCGCGCGGCTTTTGCAGGCGCGGCCGAAGCTTATAAGTTGAAAAACGACAAATTAAAGGCAATTTATGGAAAAACCGGCACGGCGACCCAGCCCGACGGAAAAAACACGACACTGCTTGCGTTTTCCTTCATCACACAGCGTAAGGAAGCCTATGCAGCCATTATCACCCGGAGCGGTACCGACAAAACATCGGCCATTTTGAAGGAGCCAGCACGGGCACTGTTGAAACACACCTTGGAGGTGATTGAATGAAACTGAAGGTCAGCTGGGCTTCCAGCAGAAACCGGCGCAAAGAGAATCAGGATAATCTCTCCATCGGTGAACAGGCAGCCTTTCCGGAGGGCATCGAGGAGCGCCACATCAGCGGGCAGGTCCTGATGGATATCCGTGAGGATAATGAGGTGCTTTTTGCCGTAGCAGACGGCCTTGGGGGGTGCACCAACGGAAAATATGCCGCAGCCCGCTGTCTGGAAGTGCTGAGAGAGAGCTTTTACAGCTTTTATAATACCGCCACTGAAACCGAAGCAGAGGAACAGACGGCTCTCTGTGAACCGCTGCATACCTGTACAACGGGCGAGTCCTCGCTGCCAGTGCTGCGGCCGGTGAGCCAGCTGTTACCGCTGCGCGCAGCTTCCCTTGAGTATGAAGAAGAAGCAGAACCTGCGCCGTCCCGGCTGATGGCGGCAGCCATGGAGGCACGGGATGCGCTGGCAGAAACCTACCGCTATGTTGACGGGGGGTGTACGCTGTGTGCAGTCTCGGTGTGCGCAAACGGAGAGGTGGAATGGGTTTCGGCTGGCGATAGTGGCATCTGGTTGGCACACAGAGGCAAATTTACTCTCATCAATCATCCGTTGGATAACCGCTATTATTTCCATAAAGCGCTTGGACTACCCGCGGATCCAAGAGAGAAAAACATTCTGTTGAATTATATGGGGGCGACTGACACAGAGCTTCACGCAGGACACTTCCGCCTCCAACACGGAGACACTCTCGTACTTTGCACAGATGGCGTGGATCTGAATCCGCTCAGCCGCTTTTTGTTAAAGCTAAAGGGCAGCGCTGACCAGCTGTGCGCCATCAGCAATGCCAGCGACAATGCCACCGCAGTGCTTATCAGGTGCAAAAAGGAGTTTTTATATGGCTGAGAGAAAATACTATACCGCCCCCGATGTGGCAGAACGAGCCATTCGAGGTTGTTGGTCGGAGCTCAACTTCAGGCTTGGAGAGCAGATCGGACACGGCGGCATGTCCGATGTATACAAGCTGGCAGCCGGCGGCAGGGTCGAAGCGCTCAAGGTCACTAATAGCGCCGCCCGTGCGGACACGCCGGAGCTGTACGAAGAAGACCTTTGCTGGCGAGGCGCCAATGAGCTGGAATACGCCCGCCGCATGTCTGAAGCGGGCTGCGGCGTGAAGGTTTATGACACGGCAGAATTTGCTCTTTCGGATTCGGATAGCAATCGCAGGCTGTTCCTCATCCGAATGGAATACCTTCAGTCGTTGCCGAAATACCTCGAACAACTTCAGGAGGCTGAACGCACTGCGACCGTGCTTGCCGCACTGGAGTCCGTCGCAAAAACCATCCAGAAAATGGAAAAAGAAAAGACGCTGCACCGGGATATCAAGCCGGAAAACATTCTTGTAAAAAACTGCGGTGCATCGCCGGAGTTTTTTCTGACAGATTTCGGGCTGGCCCGGCCGAATTATCTGGAAAGCAAAATGGATAATTTTTCCATCAGCGGGACAGGCTGCTACCGCGCCCCTGAGCTGCTGGAAGGCCGCGAAATTGTTGGCAACAAAAGCGACATATACAGCCTTGGGGTCAGCTTGTACAAGCTGCTGGTGCATAAAGGCAAGAAGCGGCTGCAATTCGACCCGCTTATCTTTGCTCATCAGGTCGATCAGTACAAGGACGTACCGGACGACATTCTGGAGGTCATCCTTGCTTTGACAAAGAACGACCCGCAGGAACGGCTCTCTCCCCAAAAGGCTTCCACGGCGCTGCACAGAGCGCTGTTGGTACATGACAAGGAACGATATGCCGTAGCGCTTAAAACCGCACTGTATGCTCTCCGCGGGCGTTGTGCCAATGCAAACGAACTGGTCAACAGTCTGCCGCGCGGCGCAGCAGCCACCTTGCTGGCAGCAGCAGCAGCCCTGCAGCACAGGGACGCCAAAACCGCGCGGCAGCTTCTCGCAGGAAGCGATCACCCCGCCTGTTGGTTCTACCTAGCTGGAGTTATTCCCGAGCAGGCGCAGAGCCTTCTCGAACGCGCTGCGCGGGCAGGCTACGCGCCAGCGCGGGCAGCCCTGCTGGGGCTGCCAAGGAACCCCCAAAAGCAGCTGGCAGCCCTGCGCGCCGCCTTGCAGCAACTGTAAAAGGAGATAGGAAATGTCAGGTCCTGCTTTGCCCTGGTCGAAGGGCGGTTATTACTACGCGTACCTCTCTTCTTCCCACGAACAGGAATGCTATTCGTTGATCTACGGGAAGTTAATCGAAGATGAATTCGACGTGGTTCTGCCCTGCAAACTTTCTTCCGAGGAGATCACGCGCATCATCAACGCCCTCAAATATGACAAGCCAGAGCTTTTCTGGGTGGACTTCCGCCACACCCATGTTGGATCCACCGCACTGCGGTTTGAAGCGTTTTACAGCGGAGCAACGCTTGAGCGCTGCAAAAAAACAACATTGAACCGTATGGAAAGCATTCTGACCCGAAGCAAGCAGGCTGCCGGCACGACGGACCGTGAACAGGTCTGCTGGCTGCACGATGTGATCGCCGCTGAGACTGCTTATGGCTCCAGCAGCGCCAGCCCCTCTCACGATATTCGCGGCGCTGCCGGCGGCACCAGCGTATGTGAGGGCATCGCCCTGTGGTTCTCCGCGCTGGCTACTCGATTAGGTATACCCAACCGGGTGGTGCTGGCTGACTGCCGCAATGCAGGACGGCTGAACCATGCGTTTAATCAGGTCTGGCTGCCGGACGAGGGTTGGAGAACACTGTATATCGACGTTACCGCCGACCTGCGGCATGACATCCTTACACCACCTTCGCGGCTGCATATCGCACCTCCCGATGCTGCTATTTGGCAAGAGCAGGGGTATGCTCCGCTGCCGTCAAGCCAGATCCCGCGTGTATTCTCATTTTAAAAGAGAACTTGTAAGGGACTGTTGCGCAAAAACGCCGCAACAGTCCCTTCGCGCTTTATGCGGCGTTTTTGGGTGCTGACAGCACAAATATGGTATCATAAAGCCGAAAGCTGCACATCCAGTCAAGGAGGAGGAAAATGAGCAAAAAGGAAAAGCGCGTAACGCTCATCCGTTTTGACCAGCGGCGGATACGCAGGCTGCGGCCGCTGGCAAGGCTGGTCAGTGGGCTGCTGCCGTGGTGCGGTCCGCTCTCGCTGCTGGCAGGCTGCACCGCCATGGCGCTGGCAAGGCTGTCGCTGCGGCAGCTGCTCTTAGAGCTCTGTATGACAGAACTGCTGGTGGCGCTGGCACTGGCGCTGCCCGGGATCGCTTTGCATGAGATCGGCCACATGGTTGCAGCCATAGCCGATGGGTGCGCCGTGGACGAAGTTGGGATCTACGTCTGCGGCTGGCGGGTGACCAGTGCCTATGTAAGCATGGACAAGCATCGTAACGACCGCTCAGGGGTGCAACAGGCGTTGGCGGGAGTACGTGCAGAGAGTCTTTACGTGGGCATACTACTGCTTTTGGGCACAGTATGGAACCGCCCTGTTTTCGTTGCAACGAGCGTATGCCACATTTTCTCCATCACGGAACAACTGCTTCCGCTTGCGCAGCATGACGGCGAAGCGGCACTGTCGGCACGGCTCGGGGTGGAAAGTATTGCCGCTCTGGCAAAGATCACCTTTGCACAGCCTGTCCGCTGGCGGCAGCTGCTGCACCGGGGTGCAGACGGGCGGCGAGCGCTGGTGCTGCTGGCGCTGGTGCACTGGGCAGGCTTCCTTGCGATGCTGTTCGTCGTGTTGTTTGCCGTATTTCAGGTTCTGGCACTGTTTCTGTGTTGAGCGCGGCCTGATATCATTACTCCCGCTTTTCAGCGTCATCGCATTTTTGTACGGTTTCTTTTTGCTGTATCTGTTATATTTTTCAAGCAGTTTTAATTGCCAACCGCAAGTTTTGCAAAAATATTTTCGAAATTCTGTTAATTTTACGCAGATGGCGTTCCATAACACGAGCGATGACCTGCCGTAGCAAAAGAAAGCTGCCGCACTGCTTTTTGTGCGGCAGCTTCTACTTTTTCTCTGCTGCGCCCCTGCGTGCGCCGGCAGTTCCGTTCCGCCTTATTCTGCCCCCGCAAAAGGCCGTTTTTGCCCGCCGTATTTGTGGCCGCAGTGCTGCCCGGCTTTCCCGGGAATGGCTGCCTGTTTTGCCGAAAGGTCGTACTATACCCGAGAAAAAAGCATCGGAACACCGCTCCGGGCATTTATTCTACTGTTTCCTCCCGTTTTTACAATGTTTTTTATAAAAAAGTCTTTACAAATGAATTTTAAAAACTTATTATATGATTATAAGTTCAACTTCTTTACGCAAACATTTTCGTTCCGGTTCGTATGGGGCAGCGAGGTCTGCGCTTTCCGCGCCGCTTCTGCCTTGCGATAGATCATTGGAGCCCGCCGGTGCAGCCCCGCTGCATCAGATCAAATACAGAAGGAAGGTTATGTATTATGCCTGAAAAGAAAGTTTCTGCTCCTGCAGCCGAAGCTCCGGCTGCCGAGGGCAAGACCCGCAAATCCACCAAGGCTCCCGCCCGCCGTGGCCGCCCGCCGCTGGCACCCGAGTTGTATGTAGAGATGGGCGGTGAGCAGTACAACATCACCGACATCATCGACCGCGCCAAGGCAGACTACCGCACCACCCACAAGGTCGGCGTGCAGTCCTGCAAGGTGTACGTCAAGCCCGAGGAGGGCGCAGCTTACTACGTCATCAACAAATTCTCCGGTAAGCTGGAACTGTAATTTTTTCACAGAGACGCAGGCAGTACCGCACTGCTGCCGCGCCCGCCATTCCCACATAAGGCTCCATCAAAAAAAGACACCGCACAGCTGTGCGGTGTCTTTTTTATAGGCAGCAGTCGCTCAGAACCCCAGCATCCGCCAAAGGGACTTACGCTCTTCGGCCGGATCCGGATCCGGGATCTCGAACACATAGCGCTCGGTGGCGTTGATGACAGTGGTGTTGCCGCGGGTACACACCCGGGGCAGCTTTGCATCGTAATTCAGGTGTATATGCCCGTGGATGAACCATTTAGGCTGATACTCGTCCAAAATCTCGTTGAAGCACTCAAAGCCCCTGTGGGCACAGTCGTCCCCATCGTTCAGTCCCTTGGCCGGGGCGTGGGTCAGCAGCAGGTCGATGCCGCCCCTTTTGTGTGCCTGATGCTCCAGCTTGTGCACACGGCGGCGCATGGCCTTCTCGGTGTACTGGTAGGTGTCCTCTTTATTATAGCGCTGACACCCCCCCAGCCCCATGATGCGCAGACCCTTCCATGTGTACACCTGATCGTCCACGCAGATGCAGCCGCCGGGCTCGCCCTGGGTCTGGTAGCTGCCGTCGTGGTTGCCGTGCACATACAGGATGGGCGCAGCGGTAAAGTTTGTGAGATATTCCAGATACTTTTTGGGCAGATCCCCGCAGGAGAGGATCAGGTCGATGCCTTCCAGCCGGGCACGGGTGTCATAGTCCCACAGCGCCTTGGACGGGACATCTGAGATGGCAAGAATTTTCACGTTCGTATGCTCCATTCTTTTCCGGTCAGGCCGGCTCATTTCTCCAGACCCTTCACGTTGTCCAATCCGTTGATGGCCAGCACGGTACGGGTCTTGACGTCCAGTTCATCGTAATGGGGCAGCTTGCCGTGCACACAGGCATCCAGCCAGTCCATCTCCATCAGCTCTTTGGGGCTGTAAACTTTATTCTCCGGGGAGTGCAGGTTATCCTCGTTGTCATACAGCTTTTCCGGGAAGATGTGCACATTGTCCGAGCCCTGCAGCGTTTCCAGCAGATCCAGCAGCTGCCGCGTACCGCTGGGCAGCGCTTCCTGATACTCCAGATCCTCTGCGCCGCTGCGCAGACCCCACCAGTAGTTCACTGCGCGGGTGGTGGCTGCATTGTCCCAGCTGCCGTCAAAAATGGAGCGCACGATCTGCACATAGAAGGTATCCCACCGCCAGATCGGCAGCCCCAGCGGCTGCAGGCTGCCGTCCGGCAGCTTGCGGCACAGGCCGTAGTCCCGGTGGGTGTTGGCAGGCTCCCGGCTGTCCCGGGCGTAGACCATGTCGATCTCCGGACAGTCGGCAAAATCCAGCGGATGGGCGGCATCTGGCTGGCAGGCCCAGCGCAGCCAGATGCGTCCTGCCGGGCGCACGCTCTTCAATCCCTGCGCAAAGGCGTTGATCGCAGCGGGCACGCCGTACACGGGGTTTGCCGCCACATAGCCGATGTGCCCGGTCTTGGTCATGATACCGGCCAGCATACCCAGCAGATAGGTCACCTCATAGGTGCGGGGGTAGTAGGTGCGCACCAGCGGGTGCGGCGCGTTCAGCGAGCAGTTCAGGATGCGGGTCTTGGGGTGTTGCGCCGCCACCTTCAGGCAGGCGTTGTACATCCGCACGCTGGTGGCGAACACCACGTCCGCATTGTTGTGGGCTACTTCCTCCAGCACCTGCTCTGCGTCCACCTCCGGGTTCACATCCTCGTAGCAGCTGATATACACCTTGTCCGGGAAAACCTTGGCCAGCGCATCGCGCCCTTCGTCATGCGCGCGCACCCACGCGCTGATCTTGGCGTTGTACTCGTGGATAAATGCCACCCGCAGCTCGCTGGGCTGCTTGCTGGGGCTGAAGATATTCAGCTTGGACAAAAGCGGCTCTGCGGGGCTCTTGGGCGGTTCCAGCGAAAGCTCCACACCGTGGGGCTCGGTAAGCACCTTCACCTCGTTCCACAGCTTTTCCAGGTTCTGCCGCACCTGCGCCGGGGTGGCGTCGTAGGTATCGGAGTAGCGGTACACCGACAGGTACACCAGCAGCGCATCACCGGTGGTCAGCCCCATGGAAGTGCCACCCAAGGCTTCGAACTGCTGGTGGAACATGGTGTAGAAGGCGGCAAAGTTCAGCCGGTCATCCTCCGACCATGCCTCGCCGCTGGCCTTGCACACCAGCGTTTGCAGTTTGTTATAGCCGCCCAGCTTGGAGAAATGCACATAGTTCACCTTGGACAGCTTATAGAAATCCAGAAACTCGTAGTAGATCTTATTTTCAAGGTCATCCGTGCGGGCGGGGATGAGCCGGGTGACCGTGCCCGGGATCTTGACGGCGCCGTAATACTTGAGCACCGAGACTCGCTTGTTGCCCTCCTGCACATAAAACTGGTTCATGTACTCAAAGGCGATAATGGGGGTATGGATGCCCTCTTCCAGATGCGCGTCGCACAGGTTCGACCACTTGGCAGCAAACTCGGTGTCCGGCTCCAGCAGAGGCATAAAATCATACGAAAAGGCAGTGTGCCGTCCGCTGGTCTTGGTGCCCACAAGGCTGTCTGACGGGATCTCCACCAGACCCAGCGGCTCCTGCGCCACGATATCCACGCCCTTGAGCACATCGTCCAGAACAGCCAGATAGGGCGACTGGCCGCGGGCTATGCGGGCACGATAGGCGCGCTGCCCTGCGCGCAGTGCACTTTTATAATCTTCCAGCATAAGAACTCCTTCTTTATCATAACCGCAGTGCCGCAGTCCCCCTGCCGCACCGGAACACCCCCAGTATACCACAAAAACAGAAATAAGGCAGTATTTTGGGGCTAAAACTGTTGATTTTCCCGGTAGATTCAGGTACGATAAGAATGCTATTCAAAACCGACAGGAGTTTACGATCATGCAAACCGTTTCTCTGCCCGTGCTCGAGGCTGGCGAATACGCCGGCGGCGTCTGGTATTATGAGCCACACACCTACCAAAACTACCGTTATGTCCTTGGCCGCGTGGGCAAACACCCGCTGGTGTGCATCGGCATCAACCCCAGCACCGCCCAGCCCGGCGCACTGGACCCCACCTTAAAAAGCGTGGAGCGTCTGGCTGCCGCCAACGGCTTTGACAGCTGGATCATGTTCAACGTCTACCCCCAGCGCGCCACCGACCCCAACGATATGGATAAGACCCCCGACCGCGCCCTGTGCGATGAAAACCTGCGCTGGCTGCAGGCCATGCTGGCCCAGACCGAGCCTACCATGTGGGCGGCATGGGGCACCCTGATCGAAAAGCGGGACTACTTGCCCGGCCTGATGCGGGAGATGGTGGCCCTGACGCGGGAGCGGGAGATCCCGTGGGTCACCTTTGGCAAGCGCAGCAAAAAGGGACACCCGCACCACCCGCTGTACCTGCGCAAGGATTCCACCCCGGAGCCCTTTGATGTGGAAAACTATCTGGACACCTGCTTCTGATGTCCGACCCGACAGGAGGAGAGCTGCTTTGACCGCAGAACAGTACAAGCCCATCTATCACTGGTTCAGTGCCCACCCGGCTGTAAAGCGGCTGGTCGTTTTTCTGGACCGGTGGCTGCCGCTGGTGCCCTTTGTGTGCTACCCGGTGCTGCTGTGCCTGCTGAACATCCGGCTCTCGCGGCTGTTCCTCACCCAGAAGCAGGCCGCGCTGGACTTTATGGTGCTCATCGCCCGCTCCGTCTTTGTGCCGGGGCTGGTGTTCTGGGGCGGCACGCTGCTGCGCACCCGGCTGCACTTTCCCCGCCCCTACGAGCAGTCCGGCTTCACCCCGCTGGTGGCAAAGGAGAGCCGTGGGCACTCCATGCCCTCCCGCCACGCGCTGAGCGCCGCCGTGCTGGCGGCGGTGTGGCTGTATTTCTACCCCGCTGCGGGCTGCATGATGGTGGGCATCGCCCTGCTCATCTGCTGTCTGCGGGTGCTCACCGGGGTGCATCATGTGCGGGACGTGGTGTGCGGCTTTGCACTGGGCTTTGCGCTGGGCTGTGCCGGAATGTGGCTGCTGTAAGGCCGTTTTGTGCACGCCGGAGCGTCTGTTTTTGCCCGCAGCGCAAAAAAGTTGAAACTTTTTTCAGATTTTCCTTGACAGAATGCGATGGGTATGGTATTATTTCTCTCGCAGCCTGTGCCGACACAGTGCTGCCGCCATAATGGAACCCATTGGGATAACAACGTGCGCCCGTAGCTCAGGTGGATAGAGCAACTGCCTTCTAAGCAGTGGGCCGGGGGTTCGAGTCCCTTCGGGCGCATCTATGTGGTGCCCATAGCGTAGTCGGTTAACGCGCCAGATTGTGGATCTGGAGACCGTGGGTTCGAGTCCCACTGGGCACCCCACCAAAAAGTCCGCTGTTCAAAACAGCGGACTTTTTCTTTTGGCAGGATATTATAAAAGTACGGCACTCCGGCAAAGCAGCTGCTTTGCCGGGGTGCCTTTTCTCTTACTCGTTCATTTCTTGCAGGATTTTTGCGATCTGGGCGGGGGTGTAGCCCTCCTGCCGCAGGGCGGAGGTGATGTCCACATCGCTCTTGCCCTGACTGCGCAGTAGCGCTGCCGTGTAGGGTACCCCTGCGCTGACGGTGCTGCGGCTGCCGCCGGAAGCAGAGCCGCTGCTGCCGGTGGCCTTTCCGCTGCCGGAACTGCCGGACTTTTTGCCCGCAGCCGCCGCCTTACCGGCAGCCTGTGCGGCCTTCTGCTGGGCGTTAGCCTGCTTCAGCGCCCACTCGCCCTTGGCGATGTTCAGCTTCTGGGTGGTCACGTTATTGTTGAATGCCTGCTGCTTCAGCGCATCCTGATAGGCGCGCTCGCTGGCGGTATTGTCGTACTGCTGCTGGGTCAGTGCGTCCTGACGCTGCTTCTCCTGCATCTGCTGGCTCCACTGGGTGTCGGCGCGCTCGGCCTCGTAGGCGCGGTTGCCGGAGTAGATGTTGTACCCGGTGTTCAGCAGGCTGCCCGCCAGCGTGCCCAGACCGGTGGTGCCACTGATGGCCAGCTGCACCACGTCTCCGATGACCCCCAGCACAGTCATAACATTGTTGAACGCCTGCTGGCGCTGACTGATCTGTGCCTGTTCCTGCGCGGTGTAGTAGCCGTGCAGGGTGTCCAGCCGGTTCAGGTGCTCCTGATACTGGCCGTAGTCCTTGGCGTAGGCGTCGTTGTAGGCCTCGCCCTTCTGCTGCAACTGGGTATAGTAGTCCTGCAGTTGACGGTCGTACAGGGTCTGGGCGTTCTGCTCCTGTCCGTTCAGCTGATCCAGCCGGTTTACCAGTTCTTCGCCGCCGCTCTGGTAGGTATCCAGCGCCAGACTATACAGGGTGGGGATAGCGCTTGCCAACCCGCCGATCTGCTGCTGATAGGCCTGCTGCGCCGCACTGGTGGCATAGCTGGAACCGTAGCCGCCGGTCAGGGCTGCCGCCTGCGCCGCTGCGTCCGCGCTGGCGTTGTGGGCGTTCTGGGTATATAGCTGCTCATACTGGCGGTAGAGCGGGTCGCGGGTGTAACTGTACTGAAAATTCTCCCGTTCCAGCAGCTGCCCCAGCAGGCTGTTGATCTTATCCTGATAGTTGCTCTGGTAGTCTGCGGGACGGTTCTGCTGCCACTGCTTCAGGGCATCGGCCGCATCCGTCACCTGCTGACTGGGGCGGTAGCTCATGTTTGCCATGGCCTTTTCCACATCAGCACGGCTGTTCAGCCCCTCAGTGCTGTAAGTGGGCTGCGCTGCGGGCTGTGCCTGCGTTTGCACATCCGGCTGCAGCAATTCCTCCTTCTTTTTGGATGCCATAAAATTCTCCTTTCATTCTTATAACCCCTGCAGCTTGCTGCGCAGAGTGTCGGACATATTTTCCGTATCCAGATTGGTCAGCACATACTGCAGCTGCTCCTGCATCTGGTACAGATAGCTGCGCAGTGCCCGGGCATCCTCCGGGTCCATGTGATCGCTGAGCTTGGGCAGGCCCAGCTTGCTCAGGCCGTTCATGCTTGCCATGAGGCATCCTCCTCCCATAATTTTCCCTTTGCCGGGGCGATGGTGCGCACAAGACTGCGCAGGGTGATCTGTCCTTTGCCGCGCAGCCGCAGCCGTAGCGACCCGCACCGCCGGGGCACAAAGGGCAGGTCATAGCAGCGACGGCTGCCTTGGGCGGCAAGGGAAGCTACCGTCTCCCACGCGCCGCCGTCATAGCTCACCGCCACCTCCACCGTGCTGGTGCGTTCGGCGTCCAGCCGCAGGGTCAGCCGGGAAAGATACCGCTGCTCGGTGCCGTCCAGTCCCACATCGCCGGTGACCAGTTCAAAGGGGATATCCGTTTCCACGCCGTCGGTGGTCTGCCAGTCCGGCTCGCGGGTGGGGTCTGCCGCCCACAGCGCCTGCCCGTCCCACAGATAAAGCTGCCCGCCGGTGCTGGTCATATCGCAGGAGCAGACGTCCTCCTCGCTCCACAGCCCCTTCTCGGTATCATAGACCAGCAGTCGAGCGCTCTCCCGGGAGATGTGCAGGTAGTACCGGCCATCCAGCGCACCGCCCACGGCGCTTTGTACGTTGGCAAGCTTTGCGGCGTCCAGCGCACCGGACACCTTGGTGGGCAGACTGCCGTCCCACGCCATGACACCGTCCGGCGAGAGATAATATAGCGTCTCGTTCAGCACGCACAGGCTGCGGGCGGCGTTTTTGGCTACGCCACGGCAGCGCAGGCTGGAAAGCTGAAAGTCCGAGGGCTTGGAGCCATACAGCTTGTGCAGGGTGTTCTCTTTAAAAAACAGCGCATAGCCCATGCAGGAAGCTGCCCCGGTAAAGGCTCCGTCGCTGCCCACGGTGACGGCGTAGCTGTCCGCGGCGATGCCCCGATAGCTGAACCAGTTGGTGGGGTCGCCCAGCTTGCAGCCATAGATAACGTTTTCTTTGCTGTTGCAGCCCCACACCCGGTTGTCGCACTCTGTCACAAAATCCAGTTCCGGCACCCGGCGCTCCATGGATACCGTCTGTGCGGCTTCCACGCTGCGGCGCTGTTTTCCGTCCATGCTCTGCCACTGGGCGGCGGCGGCGTTCTGCACCAGTGTGCCGTAGAAATACTCGCCCTGTGGGGTGCAGCGCACCCGCAGCCAGTCCTCGCCCACGTCATACACGATCTGATCTCCGTTCAGCTCCGGGCTCTGCCCCGCTGCCTCGGCGGCTGCACCCTGCACGGTCACGGTGTCCCACTGCCGGAACAGCTTGCCCAGCCCTGCCGCCGTGATGCGGCAGTATTCCAGCGGGACGGCTGCCCAGCTGCCGGAGTTTTTGCTGTACATTTCCAGTGTGCTGTCGTACCGCCATGGGTGGTCGGCATCCTCCACCTTTAAAAACAGCTGTCCGTCTGCCGGTTCAGCGGGCTCGTCCGGGCCAAAGGCTTCCACCTGATAGGTCTTGCCTGCGGCATCGCAGGGGGCAAAGGTCACGCTTTTGCCCGCCGCTGTCCACAGCGCTCCCAGTGCGGTCACGCTGCCGTCTGCCGTATCAAAGGCCAGCTTGTCCGGGAAGATCAGGATCTTTGTGCCGATGCCCACCAGCGCCTTCCGTCCATCGGTCACAGCATCCAGCTTTTTCACCGCCGGGGCAGCGGCATCGTCCGGGGTATAAATGATATCCCGCCCGCAGACCGTCAGCAGGCCGTTCAGGTGGTACATCCCGTTCAGCCCGGTCAGCGCCCGCAGTTTGCGGCGCGGGATGCGGGTGCTCAGGGCGGGAAAATCCCGGGTGGAAAAGTTCACTCCGGCGCTGTACTCTGCCTCCGAGCAGCCGTAGGTCTCGTTCAGGCCGCCAAAGGCCCGCAGCAGCTGCCGGGTGTTGGCAAGCCGTATTCTGTCTGCCAGTACCATCGCCTCACCCCCTTACCAGCGCCACTGCGCCCGGCTGCGAGGCGGGTAGTTCTGCCGCAGCCAGACCGCCAGCTCTGCATACAGGGCGTTGTACTGCGCCTGCTCCCCGGCGTAGCGGTCGGTCTCGCCCAAGGCGGCATCCATCTGCGCACACAGCAGGTGCGGGTACAGAGCATCAAAGGGCGGCGGTGCCAGCAGCGTCTGGTCGTCCTGCACCGGCTGCTCCCACGGACGGTCTGCGCCCACGGCGTCAAACGCCCCGGCAGCGGCGCGGTCAAACAGCTTTGTGCGCAGCAATGCGTCCGCCTCCCGCAGCCATTGCAGCCGGGTCTCGGTTTCAATGCGGCAGTTTGGGCGCAGCTGCTCGGCACGCTCCAAAGCCTCTCCTATGGTCATCTCATCACATCCTTTTTATAAAAAGCCCGGCCGGGGGCATTTCTCCCAGCCGGGCAGCGTTGATATTGCAGATTTTACTGCGCCGCGTTCTCCGCAGCGGCAATGCGGGCAGCGGTCAGCTCGTCCTGACGCTGGCTGTGCTCCAGCACCTCGGCCACAGCAGGCGGCACCTCCACCTCCACGCCACGGCGGATCTTATAGTTCACGCCGTTGACGCTGACGAACAGGTCACCCTTGTAGCGGCTGTTGTCCTTGAACAGCCGGATGCGCACATTCTTTTCAGCCATGGGCACCTCCTTAGTTAGCGGCAGCGGTGGCAGAGTAGCTGGACACGCTCTCGATGCGCACCATGTACTGCTCCACCAGACGCTCGGCGGCGCGCATACCCTTCCAGCCCACAGAGGCGCGCTGGTTCAGCGGGTCATCGCCGTAACCCAGCTGCTTGACGATGTGCTCAAGGCCGCCGCCCTCCAACTCGGTCACGCCGTAGGCATGGGCGCCCAGCACCAGCGTGCCGAACACTGCAAGACCCGTCGGGCAGGTATCATCCTTCCAGATCTTAGCCTCGCTGGTCTCGATAAAGCGGATGTTGCCCAGCTTGCCGATCTCGCCGCGGAACATGGTGTCGGGGTCGGCGTACTTGTGCACCTCCATGAACTCCTTGCAGGTCTTGAGGTCGTAGGCCGCATAGGGGTGGATAATGGCAACGTAGCTGTCACCGATGGGGTCGGCGTTCATTGCACCCAGCTGCGCTGCTGCCTGAAAGAAGAGCTTCGGGGTCAGGGTGCAGCTCTTGTCCAGTGCCTTGCGGCTGGTAACGGCGGTCTCGGTGCCGTCTGCGCCCAGCTTCGGGGCGTAGATGACATTGGTGCCGCCCGCCAGCACATCGCGGGTGATGCTGTCCATGGTGCGGCCGGCCTGACTTGCCAGCACGCGGGTAGCCTGCACCACATTGTTGTCGATGGCGGTCATCTGCAAAACATCGGTCAGCGGGGTCCAGCCGCCGTACTGGTGCAGGTCGCTGGTGATACTGGTCACGTTCAGCGCCTGACCGTTGGGGGTAACACCCTCGGTCAGCGGGGTGCTGGCCTTGGGCAGGCTGTCGTACTTGCGGAACTCAATGGTCTTGCCGCCGTTCTGGGGCACAGGGTAGTAATCCGCAAACTGGTCGTGCACAAGGCGCGGCTCTGCCTGATCGATCAGGCGCTTCTCGTAAAAGGTCTTCATCTCCACCGACATGGTGCCGGTAGTGTTGGTCTGCGCGTCCGCAAACAGCTGGATGTTGAAATTCATCATGCTTTTTTCCTTTCTTCTGTTGGCTTACAATTCGATCTGTGCACCGTGCAGCACACGGCGCTCCAGGGCTTCCCGCTGGGCGCGGGTCATGGCGGCTACGTCCGGCCGTACCGAGGCGGCTGCGCCGGGACGCAGGCCGTTTTCCAGCGGACGCGCAGCGCGCTGCTGCACCCGCTCCACTACCCCCTGCTCCACGGTCTGTGCCGTGGTGCGCAGGGCATCCTCGTAGTGGGCAAGGCGGTAGGCGTCCTGCACCCGCATCCCGGGCAGCTGCATCAGGCGGCGCATCTCCGGGTTCTTCAGCTCTGCCTTCAGGTCAAAACCCGGCTGGCTGCGGCGCATGGCGGCTTCCTCTGCCGCCCAGCGGGCGTGCAGGCTGCGCACCGTGTTCTGCACCGGCAGCGGCAGGGGCGGCAGCACCGGGCGTTCCGGCTGTGCGGGTGCTTCCGGCTGCGGCTCCGGCTCTGCCGGGGTCTGCCGGGGCGCTTCCGGCTGCGGGGCGGGGGCTTCCGGCTTCAGGGTGCCCGCAGCCACCGCCTGTCGGCTCTGCTCCGGGCTCAACGCGGGGGCAGCTTCGCCTTCTGCAAACAGCTGCAAGTCCATCATGCTCTGCTGCCCGCTGCGGCTCACATCCGCAAAGCGCAGATTGTCCGGGTAACGCTCGGCCAGCAGGGTAAAGCCCGCCTTGGCCAGCTCAAACGCGCCCTGCACCCACGGCGCTACCGGTGCCTGTGCTGCCACGGCAAGGCGCGGACCCTCCGGCTCGTCCCATGCATCACTGCGGGCGTTTTCCTCCCCTGCCAGCAGGTACACCAGCGCCTGCATCAGGGTGCTTGCGCCAGCGCATACGATATCCTGCCCGGCGGGCGCGTAGCCCGCGTGACCGGCGGCTTCCAACCGCAGGCTCAGCCCCTTGGGGCCGTCCAGCTCGCTGTAACATACCTTGATCATCTCACTTCACCTCCTTTCCGTTCCAGTTCATGGCGCGGGCAGCCGCCGCCACCGGCAGCTGTGCCGTCAGCCCGGCGGTGTCCTGCGCCGTTTGGGTGCCGCCGGGCTGCTGCGCAAGAGCGGCAGAAAGTCTTGCCATCTGCCCCTGCAGCTGCACCAGCTGCTGCGCCAGCGTACCGTTCTGCCGCACCCGGGCGCGCACCTTTTCCACCCCTTCAAAGTCCATCATTTCCAGCGCCGCAAGGGCAGCGTCCGCGTTGGCGGGGTCGAAGAAGCCCAGTTTGTAGCACTCCTTAGCGGTCTCGTTCTGGGACAGGCGGCTGAAGGTGCTCTTTTTGGCGGCGCTGACCACAATGTCAAAGACAGGCTCCCGGCTGCCCAGCTCCACCCCGCCCACGGCGGGCACGGGCTTTGCGCGCAGTCCCTGCGCCGAAAAGGGCACGAACTCGCTCTCGCCGCGCTGCCCGGTGATACGGAACACCCGCTGCTCGTCGTAGAACTGCCGCATCAGCTCAATGATAAGGTAGCACTGCCTTGCAAAGGCTCGGTAGGCGCTCTTGAGCATATCCCGGCTCAGCTTGCTGCCCGCCTCCTGCAAGGCAGCGATGGCGCTGGCGGCGGTCACGCCGCCGGTGGTGCCGCCCTGCGTCAGGTCTCGGTTGCCGCTGATCTCCTTCAGCTCCTCAATGCGGCTGTTGCGGTAGCTCAGGCTGTTGCCCTGCAAGCCTGCCGTTTGCAGCGGACGGAAACTATCCTCGTTCAGGCGGCCCACAACATGCACGATGTCCCGGCTCAGGTCGGCCAGCTCTTCCTCGTTCACCCCGGCGGTGTCGCTGAGCACATACCGCTGGCGGGAGGCCAGCAGCACGTTCTCGTCCATGGCGTGGTTCATCCGGTCAATGGCGTTCTGGCAGTCCTTCATCACGTCGATGTAGCCGAACCCGGCAGGAGAATCCTCCTCCACGAACAGCGGGTCGAACACAAAGGGGTACTTGCCGTGGTCGTACAGCCCGCGCGCCGCCAGCGCCGGGTCGTTCTGGCTGGCATACAGCACCACGCCGTTGCAAAGCTTGCAGTAGTGCAGCCGCAATTTGCCGCTCTCGTCCGGGCGCTTATAGTACCAGTCCACCACCACGCTCTTGTTGGCGGTGGTCTGGCCGTCCTCGTGGATGTACCGGGGCACATCCACCACACCGGCGGCGTGCCCTGCCAGCTGTGGGTACTGCGCGGTCAGCCGGGCGGTGTCCTCAAGGCTGAGGTGGAACAAGTCCGGCGAGTCCTGAATATCCTGCACGCCCGGCTCCCAGTAGAGCATCAGCAGGTTGACGCTGCGCACCGCAATGTCACCCAGCCCGCCGCGCGCTGCCGGGTCCCAGAAGATGCCGGTAACACCGGTGCCCTGCTTGAGCTTGCGCCACCAGACATCGCTGTACACCTGCTCGTAATCCGCCTGCTCCAGCACTACCGGCAGCACGCTGGAAAGCGCCTGCGCCGTGGCCTGATCATCTGCCGCCCGGGGCAGCACCATGGGCTCAGGGTAGTTGTCCATGGCGTCGGCGTGCTTGTTGGCGATGCTGTTGAACAGCCACCCGCTGGAGGGCTGCGCCTTGCCGGGCATCAGCGGGTCGCGGTAGTTTTTCCAGTGTCCCATGCGGAACCACAGCTCGTTGTCGATCAGGCGCTTGTCCAGCGCCGCCTTGCCCGCCTTGTAGCGCTGCAGCGTCTGCAGCGCAGCCGCCGCCTCTGCCGCGCCGATGGGCAGGGCTTCTGCTCTTGTATCTTCCATAATCTTTCCTTTCTGTCCTGTTTTTTCAGATGCGGTAGAACCGCGCCTGCCGGTGCAGCTCCAGTGGGTCGTCCGGCCTTGGCGGCGCGGCAGAGGCCTCGGGCGGGCTGATGGGATGCTCCATCAGCACATAGCGGCACTCGTCGTAGATGTGATCCTCCTGCCGGGTGTCGATATCCTCCACATTGCTCTCGTCGTACACAAGGTTGGGCAGAGTGCGGATGAAATGCTTGCAGCTGCTGAACACCTGCAGCATCGGCCGCCCGTCCGGCGCGAACCGCAGCCGGTAGTGGAACTGCATCTTGCCCGCCAGCCGGGTGTGATCCCCGGGCTGCCAGCGCAGAAAATGCGGGCTGCGCTCCATCATGGCCGCGATGCTCTCGCCCCGGCTCTCGTCAAAGATGGCGGGGTCTGCCACCCCATGGATCACCCTGCCCCGCAGCAGCGGGTCGTTCTGCTCGGCCTCCCGGATGCGCTTGGCCTGCTCTACCGGGTCGATGCGCAAGCCCTCGTTGGGGCGTCCGGTGCAGCCGTACAGCTCCTTGATGCGATACAACCGCCCCTCCTCGTCCACCGCGTACCATCCAACCGAAAAGGGCTTGGAAAAGCCGAAGTCGTATCCGCGCCAGATGGGCCAGTGCTTGGGGATGGCAAAGGGCGCAATGACGTGGGTCCAGCGCTGGTCCTGATAGTGCGCCGGGTCGTTGCGCCACTCGGTAAACACCTGCCCGGAAAAGCTGTCCCAGCTGCCGTAGAGCAGCGCTTGCTTTTCCGCTTCCGGTAAGCTGGCAAGGCTTGCCAGATACCCGGGGTCATTCGCTAAAAGGGCGGGGTTATCGAACACGCTGGACGGAATGAACACCCGCGCCCGCTCCATCTGCTGGTCGGTGCCGTCCGGCAGGCGCACCGTGACCGTCTCCACAATGGGTGTACCGGGCGGGGCAGGCGTGATGAACCGCGCCTTCACCCAGCCGTGGCCGATGCCGCCGGGGTTGGTGGTAGCACGCATATACACCCGGGTGCCCGGCCCGGTGGGGCGGTTGCGGCTCATCATGTAGCTGTATTCGTCCCACTCAAAGTGGGTCAGCTCGTCAAAGCCGATAAAATCGTAGGCTTTGCCCTGATAGTTGGTGCGGTCTTTAGTGTACTGCATGGAGCCAAACCAGATCTTCGCCCCGCTGGGAAAGACCCATACATGGGAGGTAGCGTTGTACTGCGCCTCCGGGAAAGCCCGGCGGTAGTACATCTGGCTCTTATCCACAAGGTCGGAAAGCTGTGGGTAGGTCTTGCGCAAGATCAGCGCCCGGTAATGCGGGATATGCACCTGCCGCAACGCCTCGATCAGCAGTGCATCGCTCTTGCCGCCGCCCGCCGCGCCGCCGTACAGCGCCTCCGGTTCCGGTCTGCGCATAAATTCCAGCTGCCGGGGCTGCGGCCTCCACACGATGACTGCCCGCTCGGTTCTGTTCATGGTTTTTCCTCCTGTTCCACCGGCGGCAGCAGCACCACACCGCACTCTGTCCCTTCCAGTTCTGTGCCCTGATCGTTCAGGGTCTTTACCACGCCCGCCAGATCCTTGAGCACGGCGGTAGCCTCCTTCAGCCCCTTCATCATCCCGGGGTCGGGGGTGTTTTCCCGCCGGGCGGCCTTCTGCCGCTCGTTCAGTTCCTTTACCTCCTGCGCCAGCAGGGTGCTCAGGGTGTCGGCGGCGCGGTTCAGGCTCTTCAGCCCGGCGGCGGGCTTTGTCTGCCCCATGATGTTCTTCCTCCTTTCGTCCGGTGTCCCGGGCTCTGTACACAGGATATCACCCGCCCGCTGCACCCGACAGTGTGCACTTTTGCAGGGCCATCAGGTATTTTTGTGCAAGCATTATCCAAAACGTATATTTTGCATTTCCAAGGCAGAACGCAGCTGCGTCAGTTTTGTTGTTCCGGGCAGTGCAGCACGCAGAAAACGGCCGCTCGTATTTCGGGCACTTCCCACAAAAACGTTCGCTGCGCCCTGACCGCCCTGTTACTATAAAGGTACAGTGCTGCCCCACCCGGGGAGTAAACATTTTTCTCGACCCGTGTTGTTTTTCCCTTCCGGTAAGAGTGTATAAAAGGCGTTTTCTTTCCGCTGTGTAGTATCCCTGAAAATATCTTTCAAGAAATGTATCGCCCCTTTTCGCGGTTTTTTAGCAGCCATGCAACATTCCGTCATGTTCAAGCATGTTTTTTTACATACCTTCATCATATTTGGATGTTGGTTGCATCGGCATGAAAAATTGTGATAATTCGCGAAAAGATTTTGTAACCTTTGGTCCGCTTTTGTAGAAACGTAACAAAACATTTGCACCAATCTTGTGAACTTATTCTCTTGCGGAACACCCCCACACAAGGGTATAATACTGTCAGGGATTACGGACACATGCGACAAATGCGTCTGTGAATATGCTGTGACACACAAATGAAGGAGATTACTATTATGAAAATGATTTCTCGCCGCGACTTCCTGAAGGCTTCCGCTGTTGTGGGCGCTACCGCTGCTATGACCGCTTGCGGCGGCTCTTCCTCCACCAGCACCGCTGCTTCCAGCGTTGCTTCTTCCACCGCTGCTTCTGCCGCTGCTACCAACGGCTCCGCCAACATCGGCGTCTGCATCTATCAGTTTGCTGATAACTTCATGACCCTGTACCGCGCTGATCTGGAAGGCTACCTGAAGGACATGGGCTACTCCGTCACCATCATGGACGGCAAGAACGACCAGAACACCCAGACCGAGCAGATCAACACCTTCCTGCAGCAGGGCGTGGACGTGCTGGTCATCAACCCTGTCCAGACCACTTCCGCTCAGACCATCGTTGATACCGTTTCTCCCTCCGGCACCCCCATCGTGTTCATCAACCGTGAGCCCGAGGAGAGCGTTCTGGATTCCTACAAGGGCAAGTGCTGCTACGTTGGCGCCGATGCTCGTCAGTCCGGTACTTATCAGGGCGAGCTGATCCTCGAGACCGAGACTCAGGGCGATATCAACGGCGACGGCAAGGTCACCTACATCATGTGCAAGGGCGACCCCGAGAACATCGATGCTCAGTACCGCACCGAGTACTCCATCAAGGCTCTGACCGATGCCGGCAAGGAAGTTGAGTGCCTGTACGAGTACCTGGACAACTGGGATCAGACCACCGCTCAGCAGGACGTTGCAAACGCTTTGTCTCAGTACGGCGAAAAGATCGAAGTCGTCTTCTGCAACAACGACGCAATGGCACTGGGCGCTCTGCAGTCCATCCAGCAGGCTGGCCGCACCGTTGGCAAGGACGTCTACCTGGTCGGCGTCGATGCTCTGGTAGAGGCTGTGCAGAACGTTGTCGATGGCAACATGACCGGTACCGTTCTGAACGACGACGTTGGTCAGGCTACCAAGGCTGCCGAGGCTACCAAGCTGTTCGTCGAGGGCAAGGATGTTGAGAAGTACTACTGGGTCGACTACGTCAAGGTCACCAAGGACAACGCTTCTCAGTACCTGAAGGAAGACTAAAGTTTCCCGGAACCAATGCAAGGTGCGCAGCAGGCCTTAACGGCTTGAACGAAAGCTAAAAAGCGCGTGCGTGCGAGAAATCTTCTCCGCGCACGCGCCTTATTTTAGAAAAAACCTGCCCGCCTGTAAACAACCATAAAGGAGGCTTTTGCGGAATGTCAGAATACCGTCTGGTAATGAAAGGCGTGGTCAAGACCTTCCCCGGTGTCAAAGCCCTGGATCATGCTCAGCTGGAGCTCCGTCCCGGCAAAGTCATGGCTCTGATGGGTGAAAATGGCGCCGGTAAGTCCACTCTGATGAAATGTATGTTCGGCATTTACAAGATGGACGAGGGCGAGATCGAATACGAGGGGCAGAAGGTAACCATCCCCACCCCGCTGGATGCACTGGATCGTGGCATCGCCATGGTGCATCAGGAGCTGCAGCCCATTCCGGCCCGTACCGTGGCTGAGAATATCTGGCTGGGGCGCTACCCCACCAAGAAATACGGCATCGTCACCGTTGTGGATCATGCCAAAATGTACAAAGATACCGATGAACTGCTGAAGAAACTGAAGCTGGACATCGACCCCCATGCAAAGCTGGGCTCTTTGAGCATCGCCCAGATGCAGATGGTGGAAATCGCCAAAGCCGTTTCCGCCAACTGCAAGGTGCTGATTTTGGACGAGCCCACCTCCTCTCTGACCGCAAACGAGGTCGAGAGCCTGTTCCGCATCATGCGGGAGCTGAAGGAGCAGGGCGTTGCTCTGGTCTACATCAGCCACAAGATGGACGAGATCAAGGTCATCGCGGACGAAGTCACCATCATGCGCGATGGCCAGTACATTGGCAAGTGGGACGTTGCCAACATGACCAAGGAAGAGATCATTGCAAAGATGGTCGGCCGTGAGCTGTCTAACCTCTTCCCCCCGCTGGAGAACGTGCCCTCGGACGAGGTCATGATGAAGGTGGAGGACTTTACCTCCATCCATCCCCGCTCCTTCCGCCATTGCAGCTTTGAGCTGAAAAAGGGCGAAATTCTGGGCGTTGCCGGTCTGGTGGGCGCACAGCGCACCGAGCTGATGGAAGGCATCTTCGGCCTGCGTGCCCATACCTCCGGTAAGGTGTGGATCAAGGGCGAAGAGGTCAACATCAAGCAGCCCCGCGACGCCATTCAGAAGAGCGTTGCTCTGCTGACCGAGGACCGCCGTGCCACCGGCATTCTGGGCGTGCTGAGCGTTGCCGATAACATCTCCATTGCTTCTCTGGACGCCCTGCGCAAGGGGCCCATCATGCTGGACAACAAAAAGATCCTAGATCTGGTGGCTACCAACAAGGAAAAAATGGCCATCAAGGTGCCCAGCCCCAAGACCCAGATCAAGAGCCTTTCCGGCGGCAACCAGCAGAAGGTGCTGATTGCCCGCTGGCTTGCCAACAACCCCGATGTGCTTATTCTGGACGAGCCTACCCGTGGCATCGACGTCGGTGCAAAGTACGAAATTTACTGCATCATCGCTGATCTGGCCAAGCAGGGCAAGAGCATTATCATGATCTCCTCTGAAATGAGCGAGATCATTGGTATGTCCAACCGTGTCATGGTCATGTGCGATGGCCGCATCACCGGCTTTATCAACGGTAAGGATGCCACGCAGGAGAACATCATGGCGCTGGCTACCCAGTTCGAGACCGCACCTGACGCAGCTGCGGCAAATCAGTAATTAAGGAGGCTGTCTATCGTGGAAGCTACCAAAAAATTGAATGGCAAGGCTGTGGGCAAGTGGCTCAGCAACAACGCCATTATCATGATGATGCTGGCCGTCACTCTGATCGTTGGCATCATTCACCCCAACTTCTTCTCCGGCACCAACATGATCAACCTGTTCAAGAATGTGTCCATCCGCTACATCATCGCGCTGGGCATTTCCGGCTGTCTGATCACCACCGGTAACGACCTGTCCGCTGGCCGTCTGGCCGGTTTTGCCGCCTGCCTTGCCTGCATTTTTGCGCAGACCGAAGGCGCTTCCGGCAAGTTCTACCCCAATATGCCCACCCTGCCCACCCCTGTGGTGTTCGTTCTGGTCATTGCCATCTGCGCCATCGTGGGTCTGTGCAACGGTCTGGTGGTCAGCTACCTGAAGGTGCAGCCCTTCATTGCTACCTTGGGTATGCAGCAGGTGGTCTACGGTATCTGCTTGGTGTACACCGGCGGTACCCCCATCGGCTCTCTGAACTCCAACTTCACCGCACTGGCAAAGGACACCTTCCTTGCCATCCCCGTGCTGATCTGGTTCGCCCTGATCGTGGCCTTCTGCTTCTGGTTCCTGTACAATAAGACCCGTCACGGCAAGTATATGTACGCCATCGGCGGCAACGAAGCTGCTGCCGAGGTTGCCGGTGTCAACGTCTACGCCACCAAGATCCGCATCTACATTCTGGCCTCCTGCATGTTCGGTCTGGCCGGCTGCCTGCTGGCTGCAAAGTCCGGCGGCGCATCCGTCAATACCGCACAGGGCTATGAGTTGGACGCCATCGCAGCCTGCACCATCGGCGGTGTTTCCACCACCGGCGGCGTCGGCACCGTGCCCGGCGTTCTGGTCGGCGTTCTGGTCTTTGAGTTGATGAAGGTCGCTCTGCAGTTCATGAACGTCAACTCCTCCTACACCTACATCGTTCAGGGCCTTGTCATTATCGTGGCTGTCGCCATTGATATCCGCAAGTATCTGGCTAAGAAGTAATCTCCTCATCATCCCCCTTTGCACCCGCAGTCTTTGTACTGCGGGTGCTTTTTTTGTCCACATTTTTGTGGTATCATAAGGAAAACATCTTATGCTTACAGGAGGGACTTTCCATGGCACAGCCCACCCCGGATACCCAGACCGAACTTGAACGCCGCGAGGCCGCACTGGCCGCCCGTGAGGCAGAACTTGCCCGCCAGCAGGCTGAATTGCAGGCGCAGAAGGCCGATTTTGAGCAGGGCAAAAAGCGCCTGCTGGACAACGGCAACAAGGACTTTGTAAACCCCAAGGAAAAGCTTTACGATAAATTCCCGCTCACAGTGCACCAGATGGACATCATCATCGGCGTGCTGTTCGCTCTGATTGCTCTTTTCCTTGTGCTGGGTGTGACCCACACCAGCTTTTTCGGCCTGTTCGGCGGCTGAGCCGCAGGCGCATCCTCTGTGAAAAATATCCCGTAAAGGAGAATAAAAATGGCACACTATCCCGGTTATACCGTCCTGCGCACCGAGGACTGCCCCGAGCAGCACGGTACTTTGACCCTGCTCACCCATGACGTCAGCGGCGCAGCCGTGCTGCTGGTGGAGAACGAGGACGTCAACAAGGCCTTCGGCATCGGCTTCGGCACCTTCCCCTCCGATGACACCGGCGTGTTCCACATTCTGGAGCACTCCGTGCTGGCGGGCAGCGAAAAATACCCGGTCAGTTCCCCCTTTGTGCAGCTGCTCAAAAGCAGCATGGCCTCCTTCCTCAATGCAATGACCTTCCCGGACAAAACGGTCTACCCCTTTGCCACCCCCAACGAGACCGATTTCTGCAACCTGATGGACGTTTACCTGAACGCGGTGTTCTGCCCGCTGGCTATGGTAGACTCTGCGGTGTTCGAGCAGGAGGGCTGGCACCGGGATGCGGACGGCACGGTCAGCGGCGTAGTCTACAACGAGATGCAGGGCGCGCTGGCCTCCCCGGACGCCCAGCTGCAAAACGCCCTGCAGCGGGCCATGTTCCCGGATACCGCCTACGGCTTTGTGTCCGGCGGCGACCCGGCGTCCATCCCCGCCCTGACCTATGAGAAATACCAGCGGGTGTACCGCCGCCATTACAGCGCCGACAACTGCTGCATCACCCTGTACGGCAAGATGGACATGGCCGACAAGCTGGCGCGGCTGGATCAGGATTACCTGTCCAAGATGCCCAAGACCGCTGCCCGTCCCCGCCTGACCATGCAGGACGAGCTGCCCGGCGCATTCGTGGAGCTGCCCTACTACACCGACCAGCCCAAGCCGGACGAGGTGCAGTGCGCACTGGCATGGTACACCGGCGCATTTGCCGACCGGGAGCGGCAGCTGGGCGTGGAGATTTTGCTGGGTGCGCTGCTGAGCACCAACAGCTCCCCCCTCAAGGCCGCTCTGCTGGCCGAGCAGCTGGGCGCAGATATCGACATCGGCTTTGACGACAGCACCCTGCAGCCCACCTTGGAGCTGCTGCTGCGCGGTGCTACGGTAGATTCTGCCCGCAAATTTGCCCCCGCTGTACGCAAGGCTGTGGACGAGCTGCTAAAGACCGGCATCCCTCACGAGTTGCTGCTGGCCGCTTTGAACGAGGCCGAGTTTGCTTCTTTGGAGCGTCCGGGCAGCCTGCCGGACGGCGTGCTGGACGCCATCAACGCTGCCACCGGCTGGCTGCACACCGGCGATGCCGCCCTGCTGCTGCACACGGACAAGCTCTTTGCCGCTCTGCGCAGCAAGCTCGAAGAGGGTTGGTTCGACACCCTGCTGCGGGAGCTGTTTGCCCCCGCCCCGGTGCAGGTGCTGCAAATCCCCACCGCACCCAAAGCGGAGGACGCCACCGCCCCGGTGCGCACCGATGGCAAGCTGGTGTTGGAGCACCCTCTCACCGCCGCCGACCTTGGCGCGGGCGATACCGCCCCGCAGGGCAGCGCCGAGCAGCTGGCAGGCGCCACCCTGCTGCGCCACCCCTCTGCCGGCAGCCTGTACCTGAATTTCTACTATGACTTGGGCGCTGTCACCCCGGAAGAGCTGCAATACCTGAACCTGCTCACCGATGTGCTGGACGAGCTGGACACCCCCGCCCACACCGCCCAGCAGCTGAACACCCTGCGCAGCACATGGCTGGGCGACAGCCGCGCCCAGCTGGATCTCTGGACCGGGCGGCAGGAGGGCAATCCCTGCCACGCGAAGCTGACCCTCTGCCTGAGCCTGCTAGAGCGCAGCTTGGAAAAGGCGGTGGAGATCGGCGGCGAGTGGCTGTACGATACCGTCCTCACCAGCGCTGCTGCCGAAGCCGCCTATGCCCGGGTGGTCAGCCAGCTGAAATTGCGCATGGAGCAGCTGTTCATCCAGCAGGGCAACGAGTTTGCCTCCACCCGTGCCCGCGCCCATTATTATGTAGAGGGCGCTGCGGACGAAGCCTGCACCGGCGTGAGTTATTATCACTTCCTGTGCGGTCTGCTGGAAAAGGCCGACTGGTCCGCACTGGGCGCAAAGCTGGACGCTGTGCGCAGCCGGGTGCTGCAAAACGCCGCCCTGACCGTCAGCCTGCATGGCACCGAAGCCGCACTGGAAAAACTGCGCACCCTGCTGCCGGAAAGCCGCTTTGCCGCCGCCCGGCGCACCCCGGCGCAGCTCTACACCCAGCCCCTGACGCCCCCGGTGAACGAAGCCTTTATCATTGACGGCGGCGTGAACTACGATGTGCTGGCATGGCCCATGCCCCGGGACAGCCGCCGCCGGGTGCTGGCGCGGGTGATGAGCTACGAGTACCTGTGGCACACCATCCGGGAGGTGGGCGGTGCCTACGGCACCGGCATGCTCTGTGCCGACGGCATCGAGTTTTTGTACACCTACCGGGATCCCCATCTGCGGGAAAGCTACGACACCTTTACAGCCGCCCCTGCCGCCCTTGCCGCCCGGGACTATACTGCCCGGGATCTGGACGAGTTCATCGTGGGCACTGCTGCCAAGCTGGACACGCCCCGCAAGGCGCGTGCCGCTGCCCGGGAATTGGATCACCGGTATTTCTGCGGCATCACGGACGAGATGCGCGCCGCCGACCGCAAGGCGCTGTGCAGCGTGGACGCCGCCCTGCTCAAAGCACAGGCCGCAGCCCTGTCTGATGTGCTGTCCGGCGGCGTGCGGGTGGCCTTTGGCAGCAAGGACGCCGTGGAAGCCGCAAAGGATCTGTTCGACCGGGTAGAGACGCTGTAAGCGCCGGTCATTTGTAAAAAATATTTTATTTGTAGTTCCGAAACACCCGCAGGGTGTTTCGGAACTACTTTTTTCCGCACACATTTTTTCTGCACAAATTGCCTGCATTCCGTCCAAATTACTAAAAAATGCCAGATTTTTTGTCAGATAAGTCATACTCATTTAAGAAAATTTGAACAAATTGCGAAATTTGTGTGTTTCCGATGTGGACAAAAACGTTTTCAGCTGATAGAATGGGAGCTGTTCTTTCTCCGCCGTCCGCAACCGGCGGAGTGTTTTATTGGAAGCAGGAGGTTTCTCATGTTAGAAAAATTCTTTCACCTGAAAGAAAACCACACCGATGTAAAGACCGAGATCATGGCCGGTATCACCACCTTCATGACCATGGCTTACATCCTTGCCGTCAACCCCAACATCCTGTCCGCAGCGGGCATGGATTCCAAGGCTGTGCTGATCGCCACCGCGCTGGCATCCTTTATTGCCACTGCACTGATGGCTGTGCTGGCCAACTACCCCTTTGCACTGGCTCCCGGCATGGGCCTGAACGCCTACTTTGCCTACACGGTCGTGCTGACCATGGGTTACAGCTGGCAGCTGGCTCTGATGGCTGTCTTTGTTGAGGGCGTCATCTTCATCGCACTGTCCCTGACCAATGTGCGCGAGGGCATCTTCAACGCCATTCCCATGACCCTGAAGAGCGCCGTCAGCGTGGGCATCGGCCTGTTCGTGGCCTTTGTCGGCCTGCAGAACGCCAAGCTGATCGTCAACAGCGATTCCACGCTGGTCACCTACCAGCACTTCAAGGGCGCAACCTTCCACAGCGTGGGCGTGGGCGCTATTCTGGCTCTGCTGGGCGTGGTCATCACCGCCATCCTGCTGGTCAAAAAGGTCAAGGGCGGCATCCTGTACGGCATCCTGATCACCTGGCTGCTGGGCATCGTGTGCGAGCTGACCGGCATCTACGTCCCCGATGTGGAAGCCGGCATGTACTCCGTGATCCCCACCGCTTTTGTCAGCTTCGACTTCTCCGCACTGGGCGAGACCTTTGGTCAGGTGTTCAAGACCGACTTCTCCGGTGTCGGCCTGCTGAACTTCTTCGCCGTGATGTTCTCCTTCCTCTTCGTGGACCTGTTCGACACGCTGGGCACTCTGATCGGCGTGGCCTCCAAGGCTGATATGCTGGACGAGGACGGCCGTCTGCCCCACATCAAGGGCGCACTGATGGCAGACTCCATCGGCACCTGCGTGGGCGCTGTGCTGGGCACTTCCACCACCACCACCTTCGTGGAGAGCGCCTCCGGCGTTACCGAGGGCGGCCGCACCGGTCTGACCGCTATGACCACCGGCGTGCTGTTCCTGCTGGCTACCATCTTCAGCCCGCTGTTCCTCACCATCCCCAGCTTTGCTACCGCTCCGGCTCTGATCATCGTGGGCTTCTACATGATGGGCTCTGCCATTAAGATCGACTTCAATGATCCCAGCGAGGGCATCCCCGCCTTCCTGACCATTCTGGCTATGCCCACCGCTTACAGCATCTCCGAGGGTATCGCCATCGGCATCATCTCCTGGACCATCATCAATGTGATCACCGGCAAGGCCAAGGAGAAGAAGATCAGCCCGCTGATGTATGTGCTCACCGTACTGTTCATCCTCAAGTATGTGTTCCTCTAATTCCCTGCGCGTCTAAAAAGCCAAGCCCCCCTGCGGTCTGCCCGTACAGGCCGCAGGGGGGCTTTTTTGTACAGTTGAAAAGAGGCCGCAGCCTTTACAAAAACAGCCGCGCCCCATCTGCTGGTTCAGACGAGGCGCGGCCTTTTGCGGTATTTGGTTTGGGGTATAGGAGGAATCATGTCCCTGAGAGGGGGCTTGCGGTTTTCCCCCTCCCGGTGACTTTATGATACCCCAAAAATCCTGCGAAATTATACTTATTTTATGAATGTGCTGTAAACATTACTCCGGGGCCTTCATGCTTTCCACCATGCTGATGCGCCGGACGTGCCGCCGCATCACAAAGCAGACCACTACGGTAAACACCATGGTCAGCGCCACCGCCAGCAGGTAGCTGCGGGGCGCAATGGTGCGGATGAACATGAGCTGATCCATCTCCACGGTCAGCACGATGAACTTGTGCAGCGGCACCCCCAGTGCCAGACCCACGCCGGAGCCGATAAGCGCCAGCAACTCGATCTCGCGGAAGATGTAGCGGTACACCTCCTGATCGTAGAAACCCAGCACCTTGATGGTCGCCAGCTCCTTTTTGCGCTCCCCAAGGTTGACGCTGATGAGGTTATACAACACCACAGCCGCCAGCGCCGCCGCACAGATGATGATCAGCACCACCACATAGCCCAGACTGACGATGAGGTTATCGAACAGCTCGGTGGTGTCCTCGGTAAAGCTGATGCTGCTGACATAGTTGCAGTCCAGCAGGTCGGTGCGCAGGGCGTTGTACCCGGCAGCATCGGTGCAGGTGGTCTGCCCGTAGACCGTGTTCCACGGGATCTCTGCCGTGCCCAGCAGGCTTTCCAGCTGTGCGCGGGGGAGGTACAGCCGGGTGAACATATAGTTCTCGGTGATGCCGGTCAGGGTCAGCTCCACCCGGGTGCCCTCGGCGTTTTCCACCCAGAAGGTATCGCCGGTGTGCAGACCCAAGTTCTCGGCGGTCTTTTCGGTCAGGATGACGCTGCCGCTGTCAAAGCTGATGGCCTTGTGCCCCTTGCGGGTGCGGAAGGTGACGTAGCGGGTCAGGTCGCTGTCCTTGGCGGCAGCCACGATGCTCACGCTGGCGCTCTCGCCTTCGGCATTGTAGATGGTGGTGGATTTGGTATACACCGCGCTCCAGTTCTGCACGGCGCTGTTGCTGTCCAGCTCCTCTGCCAGCCCCTGCTCCATGGTCAGGGCTTTGGGGTCGCTGAGGGTAATAGACATATCGTTGTGGGTCAGCTCGGTAGACTGCTTTGTGACGATGGGCAGCAGCGAGTCCTGAATGCCAAAGCCGATGAGCAGCAGCGCGGTGCAGCCCGCCACGCCCAGCACGGTCATGAAGAACCGCTTTTTATACCGGAACAGGTTGCGGGCGGTGGTCTTTTGGGAGAAGGACATCCGGGACCACAGCGGGGTGATGCGCTCCATCAGGATGCGCTTGCCCGCCACCGGGGCCCGGGGCAGCAGCAAAGCTGCGGTCTTTTCGGCCAGACTGGAACGGCAGGCGTACCATGTGGCAAAGCCGATGACGGCAGCGCTGATGCCCACGCTGGCAGCTGCCATGCCCGGGTAGAAGTGCAGGGTGAAGGTGGGCAGGCTGAACACCAGCTGATAGGCGTTCCAGATAATGATGGGGAATACCACAAAGCCCACCACCATGCCGACGATACTGCCCAGAATAGTGGCAAGCAGCGCGTAAAACAAATACTTGCCCGCGATGCTGAAATTGGAGTAGCCCAGCGCCTTTAAGGTACCCATTTGCAGGCGGTTCTCGTCCACCATGCGGGTCATGGTGGTGGTAGCCACCAGCGCCGCCACAAGGAAGAAGAACACCGGGAACACCCGGGCAATGGCGTCCATGCGGTCGGCGTACTGGGCAAAGGTGACGCAGCTCATGGTGGAGGTGCGGTCCAGCACATACCACTCGCCTTTTTTGATCTGGCTCACCTGCTCCTCGGCGTCGTTCAGCTGGGCAAGGCCGTCTGCCAGCTTCTGCTCTGCCTCGGCCTTCTGGCTCTCGTACTCAGTGCGGGATTCTTCCAGCTGGGTCTGCCCGGCGTTATACTCTGCCCAGCCCTCTTCCAGCTGCTTTTGTGCGGCATCGAACTGGGTGTAGGCGCTGGCGGTGCCGGTGGTCAGCTGCAATTGCCCCTGCAAAAGCTGCAATTTCATCTTGCGCAGTGCAGCCTTGGCCTCGGTCACCAGCTGGTCGTTGGAGAGGTTCGGCGAGGAGATCAGTCCCTGCTTGTACATCTGCCGCTTGCCCGCGTCCAGCTGCTGCTGATAGCCCTGCAGCTGGTTATAGATGTTGTCGTAAGCGGCCTGCGCCTTTGCCAGCGCATCCCGCAGTTCAATGTAGTCCTCGTCCTCCGGCTCGGCTTCATCCAGCGCCTTTTCGGCGTTGCGCAGAGCGGCTTCCGCGTAGGTCAGCAGGGGGTCTGCCACCTTTTTCAGGTTGACCAGCAGTTCAATTTGCTGCAGCTGCTCCTCAAATTCCAGCACCTGCGCTTCGCTGCTCACCAGCTTGTCGGCACCGCTCTGCATGGTGTCCGGCAGGGCAGCTTTCTGGGCGGCAAGCTCCTTTTCCCCGGCTTCCAGCTGCGCCTTGGCGGCATCCAGCTGTGCCTGTGCGTCCGCAAGCTTTGCCTCGGCTTCGGCGAACTGGCGCTCGGCTTCGGCCTTCTGGTTGTCGTACTCCGCGCGCGCTTCGGTCAGCTTGTCGTTGGCGGTGTCCATCAGCTCTTCCCGCCGGGCGGTGCACTGCACGCCCTGAATGGCCTTGAGCTTTTCGGCTACGGCATCCACTGCGGCCTGATATTCATCGGAATAATTATCGTACAGTCCGGCGTTTTCCGCTTTAATATAGCACACCGTATAATAATCTGCGGTCAAAGTGCCCTCCGGCACAAACAGGATGCAGTCCAGTTGGCCATCGCCCACGGTGCTGCTCTCGGAATCGGAGGAAAAATGCAGCGGGTCCTGCACCGTGCCCACCACCGTGAACACCTGCCCGCTGACCCCTTCGGTCTCCTCCGGCAGGGTCAATTGGGTGCCCAGCTCCACCGGGCTGCCGTGGCCCATCACATGCACCACGCACTCCCCGGCAGCTTCCGGCATCCGGCCGGACAGCAGCACCGGGCGGTTCATATTCTCCGGCGTATCGGCCTGCGGGTCGGCAGGCAGCTGATACAGCCGCGCCACCGTGGTCTGCTCGTCCCCTGTCCAGTGGCCTTCCACGTCCTGATACTTCACCGCCTGCACGGCGTCTACCCCGTCCACAGCGGCAATGGCGTCGATATCGCCCTGACTGAGGCCAAGGGTGGACAGCACCCGCAGGTCGAACACATTCTGCTGCACATAGTATTTCTGGGCAGCGGTGCGCATATCGGGGGCAATGCACATCAGGCCGGTGAGCATCATCACCCCCAGCGCCACGATGCCAAACAGGGACACCACCCGGCTGATGCTGCTTTTCATCTCGCGCAGGATATTTTTGCGGTAACTTTTCTGCACAGTTCTCACCACTCGATCTGTTCCACCGGCACCGGGTGCTCGTTGACCTGATTGGACACGATGCGGCCGCTGCGCACCTGAATGATGCGGTCAGCCATACCGGTCAGTGCCGTGTTGTGGGTAATAACGATGACGGTGCGTCCGGTCTTGCGGCAGGTATCCTGCAAAAGACCCAGCACCTGCTTGCCGGTGCGGTAGTCCAGCGCACCGGTGGGCTCATCGCAGAGCAGCAGCTTGGGGTTTTTGGCCAGTGCGCGGGCAATGGACACCCGCTGCTGCTCGCCGCCGGAAAGCTGCGCCGGGAAGTTGTTCAGCCGCTCGCCCAGCCCCACGCTGCGCAGGGTCTCGGCGGGGTCCAGCGGGTCGCGGCAGATCTCGCTGGCCAGTTCCACATTTTCCAGCGCGGTCAGGTTCTGCACCAAGTTGTAGAACTGGAACACAAAACCCACATCATACCGGCGGTAGGTGGTCAACTCCCGGGCCGAAAAGCGGCTCACGTTGCGCCCATCCAGCCAGACGTTGCCCTCGTCGCAGTTGTCCATGCCGCCCAGAATGTTCAGCAATGTGGTCTTGCCCGCGCCGGAGGGCCCCACGATGATGCAGAACTCGCCCTTGTCCACATAGAAATTCAAATGGTCGGCTGCAGCGATCTTCACACTGCCGGTCTGGTAATATTTACAGACATCTTCAAACTCCACAAAATGCTCCATGGCGTTTTTCCTTTCTGTCAGAATGCAAAGTATTTCAACTTAAATATAGCATAAACCCACCGGGTTTTGCAAAGCCCCCGGCACGAATTTTCAAAAACTTAACAGAAGTTTTCATAAAAAGCAAAAAGCCCCTGCACGCAGGGTGCAGGGGCTTTGGAACAGCTTTTTACTTGCGGTTTGCCAGCAGGTTCTCGATCTTCTTCAGGGGGTCGATGATGCTGGAAACGGACATATCGTGGTTCAGTGCCACCACAAAGTAGGCAGCGTACTTGGAAACGTCCACGTCCACATACCAGTCGCGGGTCAGCAGCTCGGGCATACGGTAGGTCAGGTTGGTGCCCACAACGTAGGTCAGGGTGCCGTCTGCCACAGCCTTGTCGAACTTCTCCAGACCGCTGGTGAACAGGGGGAAGGTGGCGTTGGCGATGATGTTGGCAGCGCCGCGCTCCTTCAGGTTGCTGGCGACCTCCAGCATGCTCTCGCCGGAAGCAATGATATCGTCGGCGATAAAGACGGTCTTGCCCTCCACGCTCTCGCCCAGATACTCATGGGCAACGATGGGGTTGCGGCCGTTCACCACACGGGTGTAGTCGCGGCGCTTGTAGAACATACCCAGATTGCAGCCCAGCACGCTGGAGAAGTACATATTGCGGTTCATAGCGCCCTCGTCCGGGCTGACCACGGTGAACTTCTCCTTGTCGAAGGACAGGGTGGGGTCCTTCTTCAGCAGGCTCTTCAGCACCTGATAGGTGGGCATGGCGTTATCAAAGCTCATCAGGGGCACTGCGTTCTGCACGCGGGGGTCGTGTGCGTCAAAGGTGATGATGTTGCGCACGCCCATGGTCTGCAGCTCCTGCAGCGCCACAGCGCAGTCCAGACTCTCGCGCACCACGCGGCGGTGCTGACGGCCGCCGTACAGGCTGGGCATGATGACGGAAACGCGGTGTGCCTTACCGGCCACAGCCTGAATCAGACGCTTCAGGTTTGCAAAGTGGTCGTCCGGGGACATGTGGTTCTCGTAGTTGAACAGCTTGTAGGTGACGCTGTAATTGCCCGGGTCCACCACGATAAAGATATCGTCGCCGCGGACAGACTCCTTGACCAGACCCTTGGCGTCGCCGCTCTGGAAGCGGGGGCAGTCGCAGGAAATAATGAAGGTGTCTTTTTCAATTCCGGCAGCCTTTGCCCAACGGACAAGGTGCTTGTCGATCAGGCCGGTCAGCTCCTCGGCACCGGGGCAGGCGATCAGCCGCATATCCGCCACACTGGGCTGCTCAAAGAAGGACTTCGGGGAAATTTCAATAGACATAGTCACATAACTCCTTATTGCTGTTTACCATCCGTACCATGCACACAAGTGCGCATATCTGGTTTTATTTTATCACATTTTGTCGATTGTTCCATATCAATTTGTTTCATGTGTGGATTTTCTGCGCCTTGCACAGCTGTTTTTCCTTTTCCTTCAAGAGAATGTGAGTTTCTTACAAAAACGCGACCAAATCTTTACCGTTTCGCAAAGTTTATCTGATTTTTGAAGAAAAGTAATACTTTTTATCGTACCATTTTCTTTCCCCAGTGACGCAAAAGAGCCGCTGCACGGTCGGGTGCAGCGGCTCTTCTCTTCACTTACCTTCTATCAGGATAAAACGCTTTTTACAGGGCAGCAACGGCAGCCTTCAGGGCATCCACGCGGTCGGTGTTCTCCCACTTCACGCCCAGATCCTCGCGGCCCATGTGGCCGTAGGCAGCCAGCTGGCGGTAGATGGGCTTGCGCAGATCGAGGTCACGGATGATGGCGGCGGGGGTCAGGTCAAACACCTTCTCCACAGCCTGCTCGATCTTTTCGTCTGCCACGGTGCCGGTGCCGAAGGTATCCACCATGATGGACACAGGCTTTGCCACGCCGATGGCGTAGGCCACCTGCACCTCGCACTGCTTTGCCAGACCCGCAGCCACGATGTTCTTGGCCACCCAGCGGGTAGCGTAGGCTGCGCTGCGGTCCACCTTGCTGGGGTCCTTGCCGGAGAAGGCGCCGCCGCCGTGGCGTGCATAGCCGCCGTAGGTGTCCACGATGATCTTACGGCCGGTCAGGCCGGTATCGCCCTGCGGGCCGCCCACAACAAAGCGGCCGGTGGGGTTGATGTAGTACTTGGTGTTCTCGTCCAGCAGCTCGGCAGGGATGGTGGCCTTGATGACCTTTTCCATCACGTCTGCGCGCAGCTGCTCCATGCTCACGCTCTCGCTGTGTTGGCTGGAAATGACCACGGCGTCCACGCGCACAGGCTTGTTGTTCTCGTCGTACTCCACGGTCACCTGACTCTTGCCGTCCGGGCGCAGATAGTCCATCTCGCCGCTCTTGCGCACGGCAGTCAGACGCTTTGCCAGCTTGTGGGCAAGGCTGATGGGCATGGGCATCAGCTCGGGGGTCTCGTCGCAGGCATAACCGAACATCATGCCCTGATCGCCTGCACCGCCCACCTGATCGTTGGTGCCCAGTGCAATATCGGGGCTCTGGCCGTCAATGTTGGAGATGACGGCGCAGGTGTCGGCGTCAAAGCCGAACTTTGCGCGGGTGTAGCCGATATCGGCCACCACCTCGCGGACGACCTTCTGGAAGTCCACATAGCAGCTGGTAGTGATCTCGCCCATGATGTGCACAAGGCCGGTGGATGCGCAGGTCTCGCAGGCCACGCGGGCATCGGGGTCGTGGGTCAGGATCTCGTCCAGAATTGCATCAGAGATCTGGTCGCAGATCTTGTCGGGATGTCCCTCGGTGACGGACTCCGAAGTAAACAGGTGTCTAGCCATTTTTTGCCTCCTAAATGTTGCAGTTGCGTGTATTTACCATTCCATCAAGTTTGTTCTGAAAAATAAAAGCGCCCAGAGCCGAAAGCTCTGAGCGTTGCACTCTTATCTTCCGGTTTCCCGCAGGATTTGGCACCT
>ENA-UERN01000526-UERN01000526.1-human-gut-metagenome-genome-assembly--contig:-NODE-526-length-45259-cov-7.156788_pt1 | contig 45259 bp, 41 predicted proteins | sample MGYA00242950_ERZ507950 | MGnify/ENA primary metagenome ERZ507950 (study PRJEB26167, sample SAMN06115515) | human gut metagenome | host: Homo sapiens | place: China:Ningxia | collected 2014-11-26...
GTTTTCGTTTTGCGTTATGGAGATGAAACTCTCCATTTGTGGAAGCCTCTGCTGAACACAAATGATCAGAGAGGTTCATCGCAATGTTTAACGCAACGAAACACAATATTCGTCCATTTCACATTCATGTTTTCGTAAACATGTCAGACTGCAATATTTTGTTCATAACCTAAATTATAAAATTCAATCTAAAAATCCGTAACACCACCTACAGGCGGCAGTTCATAAGTGAAACTCCGCTTACTCCTGATAGATTTTGATGATATCCTTCACCACTGCAACCAGTTTCTCATAACTCATCGACGAAGTGTCCAGACAGAAATCGTAATTTCTCGCATCATTCCATGCATTGCCCGTATAGTACTTATAATAGTCTGCGCGGTATTTATCAATCTTTGCTATCTTCTTCTCCGCCTCTTTTGCAGAGATACCATTCTGGTCAACGACACGCCTGATACAGTCCTCCAACGGTGCGTAGAAAAATAAACGGATCACATCCGGATTGTCTTTTAAAACATAATCTGCACAGCGGCCAATGATAATGCACGACTCCTGTGCGGCAAGATCCTTGATGACCTTTGCCTGATAATTGAAAAGATTGTCATCTGATACAAAATCACTGCTTTCCGGCGGAAGTACTCCACCTTTATATGGATTCTTTTTTAAGATATTAAACAGGAGTGGTGACTTTTTCATTTTCTCATCCACTTCGCCAAACAATGCCTCATTGATTCCGCTCTCGTCAGATGCCATTCTTAAGATTTCCCTGCTATAACAGTTAATGCCAAGATCTTCTGCCAGTAAATTGCCAAGTGTCTTACCACCACTGCCGTAGCTTCTCGCAATTGTAATTACAGTTTTTTTCATATCCTGCCCAGCCTTTCTGCAATTCTTTCTTTCAGTATACACCTCTCTGTCCGAAAAGTGTATCTCTTATCCTCATTTACATCGTCCGTTATTCGCCAAGATATGCCTTTTTAATGGAATCATTGTTCATCATTTCCTTTGCATCTCCGGACAGCACAATATTGCCGGTCTCTAATACATAGGCACGATCTGCGATCGCAAGTGCTTTTTTTGCATTCTGCTCTACAAGCAGTACCGTTGTTCCACCCGCAGAAATCTCCCGGATAATATGGAAAATTTCTTCTACAAGAATCGGAGAGAGTCCCATGGAAGGTTCATCCATTAAAATGATCTTCGGCTTTGACATCAGTGCGCGTCCCATAGCAAGCATCTGCTGTTCGCCACCGCTCAGTGTTCCGGCAAGCTGGTTTTTTCGCTCCTCCAGACGCGGGAAGCTCTTGTATACACGTGCCAATGTCTCCTCGATCTCTTTTTTATCTTTTCTGGTATATGCGCCTAATTTCAGATTTTCGTACACAGATAATTCTGCAAACACACGTCTTCCTTCCGGTACATGTGCCATTCCCATGGATACGATCTTATGTCCCGGGATTTTGCTGATATCTTTGCCCTCAAAAATAATCTCTCCGGCTTTCGGCTGAAGCATTCCGGTGATGGTCTGTAACGTTGTGGTCTTTCCCGCTCCGTTGGCACCGATCAATGCAATGACTTCGCCCTCATTTACTTCAAAGGAAATACCTTTAATGGCCTGGATCACACCATAATATACTTCCAGATTTTTTACCTCAAGCATTGCCATAATAACGTCCTCCTATTCACCCAGATATGCCTTGATAACCTGTGGATCATTTAATACATCACTGGTTTTTCCCTGTGCTAACACCTGTCCGAAGTTCAACACCGTAAGTTCCTCACAGATTCCTGACACAAGCTTCATATCATGTTCGATCAGAAGAACCGTCATGTCAAACTCATCCCTGACAAAATGGATCGTTTCCATCAGTTCTTTTGTTTCATTTGGATTCATACCTGCTGCCGGTTCGTCAAGCAGTAATAATTTTGGATTTGTCGCAAGTGCACGGGCGATCTCCAGTTTTCTCTGTTTACCATAAGGAAGATTGGATGCAAGGAAATCAGCCTCTTGATCCAGATCAAACACTTTCAGAAGTTCCATTGCCTTCTCATTCATCTCTGCTTCCACTTTGCGGTATTTTGGCAGACGCAGGATTCCTGTCAATGTAGAATAAGGCATTTGATTATGTAAACCTATTTTGACATTATCCAGAACAGACTGCTCTTTGAAAAGCCGGATATTCTGGAACGTTCTGGCAATTCCCTCTTTATTGATCTCCACCGTCTTTTTGCCAGTAATGTCTTTTCCGTCCAATGTGATGGTTCCATCGGTTGGTGTATACACACCTGTCAGCATATTAAAACAGGTCGTTTTTCCTGCACCGTTTGGTCCGATCAGTCCATATAACTGTCCCTTTTCAATTGTAATGTTGAATCCGTCTACCGCACGAAGTCCACCAAAGGAGATTCCAAGATTTTTTACCTCTAATAATGCCATATTATGCTGCCTCCTTTTTTGCTGACTTTTTGAATTTTGCTGCGATACGCTGTCTCATCTCAATACATTTTGGTGCCCAGTTGAAAAGCATCATTACGATCAGAACGATGGAATAGATCAACATTCGATAATCCTTCAGTCCACGGAGCACCTCCGGAAGCAGTGTTAAAATGACTGCTGCAATGATCGATCCACGGAAGCTTCCCATGCCGCCTAATACAACAAATACCAGGATCATGATGGACATATTGTATCCAAAGTTTGTCGGAGTTGCTGTAACGGTAGAAAGATTATGCGCATAAAGCACACCGCCAGCACCTGCGATCGCTGCGGAAATGGTAAATGCCATCAGTTTGAACTTTGTTATATTGATACCGACAGATTCTGCTGCGATCCGGTTGTCACGGATCGCCATCACTGCACGGCCGGTTCTGGAATTTACAAAGTTATATACGATAAATAAAATGACCAGGATCATGATCACACCGGCTGTAAAACTGGATAAATGAGGAATCTTTGCAATTCCCTTTGCTCCATTGATCAGCCAGATACCATCTTCGCTTAACTCGATCTTATTTCCATCCGAGATAGCAAAATGAAATCCATTCTCATCTTTTGCAATATATAAAACATTAATGACATTTTTGATGATCTCACCAAAAGCAAGCGTTACGATCGCAAGATAGTCGCCACGGAGACGGAGCACCGGAATACCGATGAGGAATCCAAAAAATGCGGCTGCGACAGTTCCAACTGCAATTGCAATCAAAAACAGAATCACTTCATTCTGAATGCTGTCCTGTAACAGTTTTGTGCAGAATGCACTGGAAAATGCTCCCACACACATAAATCCGGCATGACCGATACTAAGCTCGCCCAGATAACCGACACAGAGGTTTAAACCAATTGCCACGATCGAATAGGTACACATTGGAACAAGAAGTCCCTGCATCAGTGAGGACATGTTGCCGGTTATGATCATAGTCTGTACAATTATGTAAACCACAATGACCATAGCAAATGTAATGATATGATCTTTTGTACTTTTTTTCATTGATTTCAAATTTAACTTTGCCATATCTGCCACCTACACTTTCTCATGAACCTGTTTGCCCAAAATTCCCGAAGGCTTCACAAGAAGCACAATGATCAGGACTGCAAACACGATTGCATCGGATAACTGGGACGAGATATATGCGCGGCCTAAAATCTCGATCACACCAAGAAGGATCCCTCCAATCAATGCTCCCGGAATGGAACCGATCCCTCCGAATACAGCGGCTGTGAACGCCTTGATACCAGGCATTGCACCCGTATACGGTGTCAGTGTCGGATAAGCGGAACAGAACAGTACGCCTGCTACCGCTGCAAGACCGGAACCAATTGCAAATGTCAGGGAGATCGTTGCATTTACATTCACTCCCATTAACTGCGCTGCATCTTTATCCTCAGATACTGCAAGCATTGCCTGACCGGCTTTGGTTTTCTTGATAAAAAGCATCAGTGCAGCCATGATCACAACGCACGCCAGAAATGTAACAATTGTTGTACCGGAGATTGTGAGTGCTCCACCTGCCAGTTTCAATGCCGGAAGTGTTACAACATTTGTAAACGATCTTGTATCAGCGCCAAAGATCAGTAATGCTGCATTCTCTAAGAAATAGCTGACACCGATGGCAGTGATAAGAACTGCCAGAGGCGCTGCCTTTCTGAGTGGTTTGTATGCGATCTTCTCAATCACAATACCAAGCAACGTACACACGATAATAGAAAGTACCACTGCCGGGACCGCTCCCCAGCCCTGTCCGCTCATTGTCATAAAGACAATATAGCAGCCTACCATAATAACATCACCGTGTGCAAAGTTTAACATTTTTGCGATACCATAAACCATGGTGTATCCCAATGCGATAATTGCATAGACACTACCGAGGCTGATACCGTTGATCAGGTAGGATAAAAAATTCATAACTACACCTCTGTCTTTCTGTTAATTTACTACGTTAAAACATTACTTTTTCACATCAAGGATTATAACATATAAAATACCTGTATACAATCTTTCTGTTAAAAAGAGGGTGTCATACGGCAGCCCTGGCCACCGTTGACACCCTCTGGGGAAACTGGATCACCCTTATTTTCATTGTATCATTATCGCAGATTACATTGCTGTATAAGCACCATCTTTGATCACCATAGCCTTTGGAGCTTTACTTACTTCTCCGGTAGCTTCCCATGTCATGCCATCACCTGTCAGACCATCTACAGAAATCTTTGTCATAGCCTCTGTCAGAGCTGTTCCGATATCAGATACACTCATATCCGGTGTTACGCCAGCTTCCTCGATTGCAGCTTTGATCGCATAAATTGCATCATATGCATCTGCACCGAACTGGTTTGGTGTATCACCGTAAAGCTCTTTGTATTTGGATACAAATGCCTGTGTCTTCTCATCATCTGCATCTGCAACGAATGGTGTTAATAACATTAAACCTTCTGCTAAAGATGTATCAAAGTTTTTCACATCAAGGATACCGTCCATACCATCACATCCGAAGAATGTCGGTTCATAGCCCATTCCGTTTGCCTGATTTAAAATGATGGAAGCCTCTGTATAGTAGATTGGAAGGAATACCAGATCAGCACCTTCACTCTGTGCTTTCTGTAACTGTGTGGAGAAGTCTGTCTTGGAATCTGCTGTGAAAGCTTCCTCTGCGACAACCTCAAATCCCTGATTTGCTGCTTCTTTTACGAATGTAGCTTCAATACCGGATGAATATACATCAGAGCTGTCATAGATAACTGCTACTTTTGTTGCAAGTTTGTTCTCACCAATGTACTGTGCGGAAGCTGTTCCCAGATTCGGGTCTGTAAAGCATGCCTGGAATACATTGTCGTTTTCAATGACATCTGTGGAAGAAGCGGATGGTGTGATCTCAAACATACCATCTTCTGCTGTCTTATCTGCAACTGCAATACATGGAGTTGTTGTAACAGTTCCCATCAGAACCTGCATACCCCAGTCTTTTAAAGAGTTATAAGCATTGACAGATTTCTCTGCATCGCTCTGGTCATCTTCTGCTTTGAATTCTACCTGATATCCATTGATACCACCTGCTTCATTGATCTCATCTACTGCGATCTGTGCGGCATTCATAACTGCAGAACCATAAATTGCTGCTGCACCTGTTGTAGGTCCGATACCACCGATCTTAAATACGCTTCCATCTGCCGCGCTGTCTGTGGAACCGCTCTCCGTTGATGCTGCGCTTCCTGTGCTTCCTGTATCTGCGGATGATCCACATCCTGCGAATGTGCCAACTGCCAGTGCAGCTGCTAAAAACATACTCACTGCTTTCTTCATAATAATCCTCCTTGTTTGCGAAGCAAATCCAATTTTACGAAGTAAAATTTTTCCTCTGAGTGAGGAGAGGATTTAGCCTCCTTTTTGAAAAGCAAAAATTAAATTTTATTGAGATAATTTAATTTCTTCTTCTCAACTTTCTTTTTCTTGTAGAGAATCTTATCAAATTTTCTTTTTATGCACAATATTCAGAATCACCTAAATTATTGATGTATTTTAACGTCAAATTATGCAATTTACTCATTACGATAACTTGTGGTTATGGCTTTTATGCAGGTGTGTCATACTATACGATTTTTACGCATAAATATAGTGCTGTATCATATGTTCCAGCTTCTCTCCGCATCCCGCGTAATTGGCTTCCATAGCCAGCGATTCCATCAGATGTTCCTCCAGATATCGCTCTAAAAAGCTGTTGCGGAACTCATTTTCCATCTCTCCGACTTTGCTCTCTTCCTCATGCTGTAGATAATATGCGAGTGCAAAAAAATTTGGCGACCGCCATTCCGATGTATCCTCCAGCAATGCCTGCAGATTCTCTAACTCACTCCGCAGCATGATCAGATTGATCTTGTCCATATTTGCCGCCATATTTTTGAGTCCGTCGGCAGTGGACTTAAAATCCGGATCATCCTCCCGGATACTGCACTCATGGAAGATCTGATCCAAATGTCCGTTCAGTCTGTCGAGATCACGCTTCACATCCTCAATGGGAATCTCGTTCATGTCTTCCATCATATTGATCAGTCCGCGCCTTGCAACTGCCATATGTTCCTGCGAATCGACATACCCCTGACGCAGGTTTCCACCAAGTTCTAATGCGTCCTTTAAATCTTTCATCTGGACTTCCACCTGTTTTTTGTCCAGTTTACTCGCCAGCAGTTCTTTGCGGAGTTCTTTTACCTCGCGCGTCAGTTCCGCCACACGTTTCTGTTCCTCTGTCTTCTCTCCGAAAATCATGTCTGTCTTCTCCTCTTCCACAACCTACGAACATTCATATTCTCTGCTTAGTATAATCCAAGACAGCAAAACAGGCAATTGCGGCTTTCCGCAACTGCCTGTCTGCTTACTCTAATAACTCTGATGTATAATGCACGCCGTCTTTGTCATACAAATCTGTCAGTTCTAACTCTGGATCCGTGTAATAGAGCACACTGTTCTCTCCAAAAATCGTCTGGATACCATTTTCTGCGAGATTTTTTACCGCCTCTGTATCCATCGTATCAGCGATGTAAACCGGGCTTACCTTCAAAATGAGTTCTGCACAGCTGATGTCGTCCGCATAAGCTGCCATATTATTGACTGCGGACTTACACAGTCCGTCTGCGGTATCTGCATAACGGGTCCTGATATCACCGCTCTTAAATTCATAATAATGATATTTTTCCTTGTCCGACATCGGATAATTGTGCAGACTGACAATACTTTCCGCGCCATTATAATGCATGACACCGGCAGGATAAATGATATTCCCCTGCCTGTCATATAGATTGAAAGAATAATCCGCATTTTCTTCTGCTGTCCCGGAAGCATCCGGACCGGCATTTAATTTTGTAATAGCAGAAGTCAGATCCAGATTTCTCGTAAATCCATCATAGCTTGTCAGCGAACCCAGTGTATAACCGTTCTCTATCATGACATCCGCCACATAATCAGTAATGAAAGCGTTTTTCATCCACGAAAAATCAATGAAATCCGAAATAAAATTCTTCTCTGCAAAAGCAAGGTAATCGTCGGATACAGACAATTTTACCTGATTGCCGCCGAGCAATTCGACGTTCACGTCAGACGGATCATTGCTGTAAGCAGCCACCTCTGAAAAATAAGCTGCCACTTCCCCATTCTGGTAAGCATCATAGTTAACTGTCTCAGAGTCATCATTACAGAAAAACAGATTGTCATATTCTGTATACACAGGCGCAAGATAAATTGCCCGGTTCCCGGTCTCTGCGATCAGCTCAAAAGCATGGTATAATGCATCATCCACAACCATTGTCTCATTCGGATGCCGGTTAAGATCATACACGTTTGTGATCCCTTCAAATGATTCATCACTGCTGAATATTTTATAGGCTTTTACAATGGAATCTGTGTAGAGCAGCGTCAGCGCTTTTTTTTCTGCGGTGGCATTTACGCCCGCTGCTCCAACATAATAGCGGAAAATATAATCATCTCCACAATGAATTTCAGCGGATGAACCCACTTCAATGTTTGTCCATCCGCTGTCATTTGACATCAATCCATTCAGTGCATACATAAATGCCCCCGAAGCAATGACCAGTAATACGATCACTGCGATCAATCTCTGTCTTGTATTTTTTTCCGAAAGCTCCACCTTCTGAACCGGTCTCACATTCGGAGTATGGTTTCTGCTGCCACCTCTGACGGTTCTTCCCATATCTTAAATAAACACTGCTGCAAGTGCTAACAGGAACAATGCAAGAATGACTGCAAGTACAATAAACCCTGCAATGGCACCCTTTTTGCACATCTTGTAGTTACGATAATGTCTGTGTTTCTTAAAGATCATCGCTGCAATAATACCGATGACCGGAAGCAAGAACGAAAGCAGTGCGTACCACGCACTTCCTGTATCGTGAAGTGGTGGAAGCTGGATCTCATCATGTGCAACATTGTCATGATGTTCCTCTGGTCTCGGTGCATCTTTGTCTAAAATCGTAATTGTTTTTAAAGGCACGTTCTTCTCACGCGTAGCTTTGTATTCTTCAATCTCTTTCTTATTACCAAATACCCAGTGGTCATGACCGATACAGACTAACTCCGGTTTGTCTGTACTGTAATCATGAATGGATGGATCATAAGTAAACAGCACTTTATTTTTCTCTAACTGTGGATCCGGGATCGGGATCGCAGAGATCAGAGAATGTGTATACGGATGCAGTGGGAAGTTGAACAACTCTTCTGCATCTGCGATCTCCACAATATCACCCTTATAAATAACGGCGATACGGTCAGAGATAAATCTCACGATGGAAAGGTCATGTGCGATAAATAAATACGTTAAGTCTTTTTCTCTCTGGAACTTTTTCAGTAAGTTCAATACCTGTGCACGAATGGATACGTCAAGTGCAGAGATTGGCTCATCGGCAACAACAAGTTCCGGTTCCATTACCATTGCACGGGCTAAACCGATACGCTGACGCTGTCCACCTGAGAACTCATGTGGGTATCTTGTCAGATGTTCCGGCAGAAGACCTACTTCGTTGATCATTTCCTCAACTTTACGCACACGGTCTGCCTCATTCTCATATAAATGGAAGTTATACAGACCTTCGGATACGATGTAGTCGACAGTTGCACGCTCATTCAGGGAAGCTGCCGGATCCTGGAATACCATCTGGATGTTACGGATGACTTCACGATCCAGGGATTTTGGGATTTTCCCAGAAATACGCACACCTTTGTACAAAATCTCTCCGTTTGCCAATGGGTTGACACGGATGACTGCACGGCCGATGGTTGTCTTACCGGAACCGGACTCTCCTACTAAGGAGAAGGTTTCTCCCTTGTGAATATCAAATGTCGCATTTTTTACAGCGCGGACAGCGTTATCGCCCTTGCCGAAAGTAATATCTACATTTTTTAAAGATAATAATACTTCTTTACCATTTTCATCAATCGGACCATGCTCTGGTAAATGAGAAGCATGCTCCTGGTTTTCTGTGTTTCGATTTAGTTTAGACACGATCTAAATCTCCTATATATTGAATGCTTTAACAAGTTTCTCATGAATGTTCTGGATTCCTTCCGGTTTTTCAACCTTTGGAGCATCCGGGTGTAACAGCCATGTTTTGGCGTAATGCGTATCTGTTACTTTGAACATTGGTGGTTCCTCTAAGGTATCGATCTTCATACAGTATGGGTTACGCGGTGCAAATGCATCACCGACGATACTGTTGTAAAGAGAAGGTGGTGTACCTGTGATCGAGTAAAGGGTCGTATTTCTCTCAGCCAGCTGTGGCAGGGAAGAAAGTAATGCCCATGTATATGGATGACGTGGATCATAGAATACCTCTTCTACCGTACCAACCTCTACAATCTGTCCTGCATATAAGACTGCAACACGGTCTGCGATATTGGCAACCACACCTAAGTCATGTGTGATGAATACGATTGTATAATTGAATTCTTTCTGTAAATCCTTTAACAGTTTTAAGATCTGTGCCTGAATGGTAACATCAAGCGCTGTGGTAGGCTCATCACAGATTAAGATCTTTGGCTGACAGGACAGTGCGATTGCAATAACGATACGCTGTCTCATACCACCGGAATACTGGAACGGATAATCATCAAAACGTGCCTCCGGGTTCGGGATACCAACCTTGTCCATCAGATCAAGTGCACGAAGTCTTGCCTCGTTCTCGGTACAATCCTGATGTTTCATGATGACAGAGGTAATCTGTTTTCCAATCGTGATAATTGGGTTTAAGGATGTCATAGGATCCTGGAATACTGTAGCAATCTTCGTACCACGGATCTGGCTCCAGTCTCTTCCATCTTTGATATTTGCAAGGTTTAAGATACAGGTTCCATGTAATCTCTCACTGTTCTCATCCAGATATTTTACGCGGAATGTAACTTTATCAAAAACAGCATTTCTCTGCTCTTCATCATTCAGATCCACGCCAAGCTGCATTGCCTCTTTTAATGCATCCAGCAGTGCATTGTTCTGTTTCATACGCTTACGGAAACCAAAACGTCCGACAGAAAGATATACCTCTTTCGCAAGGATCTCATTTCTCGCTTCTGTCTCTGCTGTGATTGCTGCACTGATTTCCTTCGCATGTTTTTCCTTGAGCCCTGCCATCTTCTTGTCAAATTCCTGATTGTATGCAGTATCATGTGCCAGACTGTTTGCACGCTCTTTTACCTTCTGCTCATGCTCTTTCTCGAATGCCTTGATTTTTGTATCCAATTCGGAGATTTTCTTTCCAGCCTCTTTGATCTTATCCTTCTCTTTGGATGGATCAAATGTCTGCTTCAAGTTGAAGGTATTCGTTCTCTCACGTTTTAACTCAAGGAGTTCTTTTTCATACGCTTCTGCTTCTTCCCTGCTTATATCGGCTCTTCTTCTCTTTTCAGACTCTAACTCAAGGATTGCTTTATAAGTGTCTGCACCAAACTCCAGTCTGGAATACTCGTCTAATTTTTTCTTATTCTCTGCGATGACTTTCTTTGCATTGTCATTTAATTTTACGACAGTATCGGAAAGCTCTTCATCGCTGAAAATAATCTTGCCGTTATCAATGAATCCGTTGCTGTCTAACATTCCTGCAAATGTTTTTGTAAAAACAGATTTACCGGAACCGGACTCTCCTACGATCGCAATGGATTCATTCTCATAAATATCCAGTGACACTCCACGGATAGCAGTAAGCACCCTGCCCCTCACATGGAATTTCACGATCAAATCTTTTACTGATAATAATACTTTTCTATCTTCCATCTACCTAACCTCTACATGTGTGTTCTCGGATCAGATGCATCACCAAGGTTCTGTCCAACGACATATAAAACAATCGTGATGATAGAAGCAACGACTACCGGGCTCCAGAACTCGAACTGCCAGCCAGGGGTAAGCATCGCACTTTCTGACTCGTAAATCAATCTACCAAGTGACATATCTGACATACCCATACCGATATATGCTAAGAACACCTCATAAGAAATATAGGAAGGGATCTCTGTTGCTGCCAGTGTTACAATAACAGATGTCATAAATGGAAGAATATTCTTCATTGCGATCTTAAGTGTACTCGTTCCCAGACATTTGGATGCAAGGTTGTACTCTCTGTCTCGGATGATCACTACCTGTGTACGGATAAAGTATGCGATTCCAAGCCATCCGGTAATGGTCAGCGCCAGTACCATGGTCCAGAAACCAGCTTTAAACAACATAACCATAACGGCGATCAATAAAATGTATGGAATGTTTGCAAGAATGTTATATACCTCCTGCATAAAAACATCCACTTTCTTTGAAAATCCCCAGATAGATCCGACAACAACACCAACGGAAAGGTTGATCGCTGCACAGATAAATGCAAGGGAAATGGAAATCCTTGATCCAAACCATACGGCATCGAATGTAGACTGTCCGGCTGCACCGGTACCTAAGATCCAGTGAATGTTCATTCCCAGACGTTCGATCGCTGCAGATGGTGACAAGTGTTTAGTTGTCGCATCCATTAAGTTACCAAACTTATCATATTCCACAAATAATGGGTAAAGGTAAGTGAATGCGATCAACACACCCAGAATCGCCAAAATAATAATATTAATCTTTTTCTTAAAAAATACACGGAATACAGAATGCCAGTAAGAATATCTTGGCGCTGTAATCTTTTCTGATTCCAGATCACTGTGGTCTACCGGAGCGAATAATTCTTCCTCCGGCATACCGAACTTTTCTAAATCCTGACTCATTTCTAATTACCTGTCCTTTGTTGAGAATGAAATTCTAGGATCAACCATTGCCATTAGGACATCACCTAAAATAAGGGATGTGACTGTTAAAATCGCATAGAACAGTGTTCCACCGACAATAACACCATTATCATATTTGTTGATAGCCTCTGTTAATAAGTTACCAATACCTGGAACGACATACACACGCTCTGTGATGATCGCTCCTGTCAATGCTCCAAGCACTGCCGCAGGGATTCCCTGAATGATCGGGATCGCTGCGTTCTTCAAAATATGTCTGGTGAAAATCTCACCCTCTGTCAGACCACCGGATCTTGCGAATTTGACATAGTCCGAATTCATCTGGTCGATCATATAACGTCTTATCCACTTCATCAGATTTGCTATGGATGGAAGTGCTAACGATACGATCGGCAATATATACATCAGTCTGCTCGGCGATTCCATATCAAAGGTTGTTGGCAGACCAAAGCTTCCGCCGATCGCCTTGAACAGGAAAATATACGCAAGTGATGGTACTGCGATAATAAATACAATATAAAGCGTACCGATCTTATCGACCAGTCTGTCTTTCTTTCTCGCCATAAGGATGCCCAGCGGCACACCGATCAGATAAGACATGATAACTGCGATCAGTCCGATCACAAAGGAATAACCCACTTTGGATTTTCCTGTTTTGTATGTTGCAACATTGGTGTAGTCATCTTCATAACGGTCTGCATACAATAAGCTGGATTCTCTGGAACCCTGCATATAGGTTGCAGTGTGCAGATTGTCCGCACTCTCCTCCACAAGACCGGTTGGATAGGTGACAGTTGATTTTATATAAGATCCCTGATGGCTTGTCATCGTACTGAATACATCCACTCCCTGATTTACCGTGTAGGATGTTCCAAGATTGATCGTCACAATATTCTGATGAACAAACGGAAACTTGGAATCAAAATACAGTAAATACTTGTGTGTTGTACCATTGCCAATGATCGCCGGTGAGAATTTTTCCCCACCATAGACAGGATCATGTAACGTAAAGGTGAGACCTCTCTCACCTACGATGTCTTCTACATTATTAATATCATCAATTGTTATTAAATTTGCAAAATATTTTCCCATACGGGATGCCAATGGGACATCTTTATACGCAAAAAGCTGCTGCTGGCCACCGTCGGCATACTTCTTCTTGTTCATCATGACGGCGTCTTTGCGGACTACCGTGTATCCCTGAGACTTATAATACTTTGTGAATTTTTTGACATATTCACTGACCTGCTCAGAATCCTGTGCCTTGGTTCTTCCGAAACCAACCACTGCAGATCGCTCTTCCTCTGTTAATTCTCCACTGCTTACAAGTTCATTCAGCCAGTCAGAGTAGGTGACATAATCCAGATAACCATAATCTTCCCATTTAGAGTATTTATAGGCAACTCTTGCATTATTACTTGTATGTGAATATTTTGTATCCCCTGCAAAAACAAGGTTTCGGTCTAACATTGTGTAGATCATGATCATGACCAGCGCCACAACGATCACGATAGACACCAGTCCATGTAATATACGTTTTAATAAATATTTTGTCATAATTGTTCACTCATCAATAGTGCAGGGGAGCGGGGAATCCCCGCTCCGATGCAGTGTTGTTATTTCGTAGATACGATTAATAAATACCGATAGATTTGATCATGTATCCGGCATATTCTGGCTGGAATGTATCCAGATAAGATGCAGGATCACCATAGTCAGGACCCCATCCGGATAAGTCACAGAAGTCATAGTTCATTTCGTAACCATAGTTCATGTAATATCCGCTGTAGTACCAGTCTGTGTTATCTGCTGCTGCAATTAAGTTTACCTGGACAAGTCCCTGTGTAGAAGCTTCGATAGACTGTTTCAGAGAGTTTGCTCTGTTTGTAAATACTTCACTGGAAGAAGCATATACAACATCCATCTGGATTGGGTTGTCAGCATCGATCGTAAGACCATCTGCTGCTAACTCTTCTACTGCCTGACTCATTTCTTCCCAGGAGTTATCTGCATTGTACCATCCGTCATATCCGTCGGAAGAACCGGCACCCTCGTTAGCTGTTGGATCCCATACTGTGATCTTCACGCCGTCAGCATCGATCTGATCCTGTACGATCTGTCCATAGTATGTTCCAGCCGGATATGTTTTTTCTGTTCCGTTGATATCAACTGTTACTTCTTCTTCCAAAGTAACAAAGTTACCCGGTGTGTAAGAGTTTCTCATAGAAGCATATTTCAGATCATCACCAACCTGCTGTGCAAGATAAGCACCACGATCCAAGCCCATGGCAAGTGCTCTACGGAAGTGGACGTTCTGCATAGCCTGTTTTGTTCTTGCAGCATCTTCCTCTGTCTGTGAGGAAACTGCTTTTGTTGTATCGTTTGCGTTTGCAAACTGATTACGGTTGATATTAAAGAATCCGCTGTATGTTGTTGCATCTGTAAGTGCTACATATGCATAATCATCAAAGTTTCCATCCGCTTTTGCTGCTGCAACAGAAGCTGTGTTAAGACCTGTTCCATCTACAACACCTGCGATTGCATCGTTATATGCTTTTGTCGCATCAGAACCATCATTGTATACCCATGTCAGTGTATGGATATTGATGTGATCTGCATTCCAGTAGGACTCGTTAGCCTGGAATACGATTGTGTTCTTGGATGTAAAGTTCTTAACAACATATGGTCCGCAATATGCGATAGAATCAGAATCCTTACCATATGTGTAATCTGCTGCATCCGGATCATACTCAACACCAAACTTACCACCCATGGATTCATAGAAGGATCTGTTCATTGGAGCAAATACGTTGTAACCGAGCATTGTTGTGAAGTATGTGCAAGGAGCTTCCAGATCATACTCTAATGTGTAATCATCAACCGCTTTTACACCGACCTGTGAGAAGTCTGTTACTTCACCGGAGATGTACTGGGATGCATTTGTGATGATACCTTCGATCAGGTACTCAAGACCACCCTGGGCATCCATCATATGCTGCATTCCGGCAACAAAGTCATCTGCTGTCACATCAGCAACTTTTCTGCCCTGGGAATCAACCCATGTAGCACCTTTGCGAAGATGGAATGTGTAAGTTAATCCGTCATCAGATACTTCATAGCTCTCTGCTAATGCAGGCTGTAAAGTTCCCTCTCCATCATACTCCATTAATCCATCGTATGTGTTCACGATTGCTTCAGCATCTACAGACTGAGAAGTTGCAAGAATATCCCATGTGGTAGGATCCTGTGTATATAACTGATAATTATAAGTATCTTTGAGCGTGTAACCCTGCTCCTCTAAGTAAGATTTTGCCCATGCTTCATACTCACCTGTTCCTTTTAACTCAGCCCATTTTGCTCTCATTGTGCTGACATCGGAAGCTTTGATCAGCTCTGTTGTGACAACTGCATTATGGTATCTGTCCATATCGTTGCCCCACAGTGTATAGTCAAATGTGTAAGGAGCTACACGTGAGATGGAATAGTTACCACCCTTTGACTGTAATGGAAGCATAACGCCTGATTCCATTAACTTTGCTTCTGCGATTGCTTCAAGTGCAAATTTCTCAGAAACGGTTTCAGCTTCATCAGCTTTCTGGTAAGCTGCCCAAAAATCACCGAGTTCTTTGTCATACAGCTCTGCAGATACTTCTTCATAATTAGCCGGAGCTACTGCTTCTTCGCTGCTGCCTGATTCTGTACCGGCTTCTGTGTCTTCGACAGCATTTGCATCATCTGCGGCATTGTTCTTATTGCCACATGCAGTCATGCTGACTGTCATAGCAAGTACAAGCATAAGGCTTACTACTTTTTTCTTCATAATATTTCCTCCTGTAGAAATAATCTATATAAACGCTTATGCGCTTATATCATAATTTTTCCTGTTTCTCTGCGGTAAAAAACGTATTCTGATCCGGGCTTTCAATTTCAATGTGTTATCATTGCGCCACGTTATCGTGCTAAATTATTTTTTTACAACCAAAAAAAGTGCCAACAGACTTTTCCGTCTATTGCACTCACTAGATACAAGTGTCTTTTTCCCGCGTACAACACTTCTTCTATTATACATGCATCTGCGATTTTGTCAATAGTTTTTCTTTTGTCACTTTCTTCCTTATACACACGTTTTATCATATATTTTCCCGCTGTTTTCTCTCCCATCGTTTCTTTATTACAGCTTAATTACAGCTTATTGCAATGCCTCTGTCTCCTCATATCTCTTTAAGCTTTTATCGCTTTACTTATGTACTGTATTATCTCGATATCAGAGTATTGCCTTAATATGTATTATACAAAGCAGTCGACATTTGTCAACAGAAATTTGTTTACCAAGAAACATTTTTCTCGTTGACATAGTAAAAAAAGAGCAGGGATGCCCCATATTAGGGGCCTTTCCCTGCTCTTTATCTCTATTCATTTTCCCGACTAACTTTTACAGACATCCGCCTGTCCAAATCTGTTATCTATTAAACGCCTTTTTTTCGAATTTGTCAACCAGCTTTTCCATACATCCATCTTCAAAAGGACTATTTAACCCTGCTTCCACGATCACATTGGTAAAGAAATCACGTGCAGAAAGATTACAGAGTTTATAGTAATTCTTCCATGCTTTCTCAAAGTCTTCATCCATCATGACCTTGAACTGCATCGCACACACGCTTGCAAGACAGTAATCAATATAATAGAACGGGCTGCCAAAAATGTGCGGCTGTTTCTGCCAGAAGCCGCCCTGTCCAAAGAAAGGATCTTCTTCGTAATCCATGTGCGGGCGGTAAACTTTTTCCAATCCTGCCCAGACTGCCTTGCGTTCTGCCGGTGTCATCTCCGGTTTTTCGTACACAATGTGCTGGAACTCGTCCACCATGCAGCCGTATGGGACAAACGCAGCGGAATCTTCCAGATGCATTTTCAGGTAATCGTCTTTCCGGTCTCCGAAGAATAATTCCATCCAGTTATATGCGAAGTACTCCATCGACATGGAGTGGATTTCCGCTGTCTCCATTGTGATATCGGCGAACTCACGGATCTCTTCGTCTCTTAACAGATATCCCTGGAATGCATGGCCACATTCATGGGTGATGACGTCCACATCTCCGCTTGTTCCGTTGAAGTTTGCAAAAATAAATGGAGACTTGAAATTTGGAATATAGGTCATATAGCCGCCCTGACGCTTTGTTTTTCTTCCGAGCACGTCAAAAAGTTCATTCTCCATCATAAAATCAAAAAATTCCTTTGTCTGTGGAGACAGTTCACTGTACATTTTCTGTCCTGCCGCAAGAATTTCCTCCGGTGTTCCGACCGGCGCAGGATTTCCATTCGTGAAATAGACATCTGTATCAATATAAGAAAGCTTCTCCACGCCAATACGCTGTCTGCGCTGCTCGTGGAGTTTATTGGCAAACGGGACAAAGTATTCCTTCACCTGTTTCCGGAAATTTTCGACCATTTCCTTGTCATAACAGTTGCGGTTCATACGATAATAACCCAGCTCCACATAGTTTTCATAACCAAGCTGTCTTGCCTGCTCGGTTCTGTTTTTCACCATCTTATCGTAAATCTCGTCGATCTCATCTGTAACAGACAGGAAATAGTCACTGACTGCCTTCCATGCTTTTCTTCTCAACTCACGGTCCGGGCTGGTCTGGAACTTTCTCATGAGAGACAGATTGTAAACTTCTCCCTCAAAAGGAATCTTCGCTGTAGCGATCAGCTTACTGTAACGGCTGCTCAATGCATTTTCTTCCTGCATTAACGGAATGATCTTCTCGTCAAAAGCCTTGTTTGCGATCTCGATATTTTTAAATGTCACTTTTCCGATCTTACTCTCCAGATAGTCTCTGTAAGGAGAATCATAAAGTACTTTTCCATATTCATTCTCATACTGGCTGATGATCGGTCCGACCTCATCATAAAAATCGCTTTCTTTCTCATAAAATTCATCGGTCGTATCAATATCATGGCGGATCATTGCAAGTTCCATGCTTGTCTGCACATCCGCGGTAAATTTATAGTACTCCCGGTGGATCTCAAACTGCTCCTCTCCGCTTTTTGCATTCTTCGTGCGCTCGATAATGCTCTTATACTCTTTTTCTACTTCTTCCATATCAATGCGTTTGTATGGCATTTCTGAAAATTTCATAGTTCCCCTGCTTTCTGTATATACATCCTGTCTATACTGTTTTCTTCTCAACCATTCTATGATATTCCCGGATTTTTTGCAATGAAACCTTGTGTTTTTCCTTTCACAATTTCACAAAATAGACTATAATAACTTTACTTTCTAAAAAATTATATTCCGAGGTTTTATATGATCACAGCAGAAGATATTTTAAATATGAATTTTTATAAAAAAGAAAAATTTACCGGAAGTTACAAGGGCATGCGCTACCTTGTAAAAAAAGAAAAAGATGACGCTGAAAACGATATTTTCCGCGCCACCGTCTGGCCTGGACCTTATAATTTTTCAACCACTCCCGACGATCAGAAAATTTCCGCCACTTTTCCATTCACAGAAGAAGGTAGACAGCAGGCAGTCGACTGGATGAATGAGCAGTGGCGTTCCAGAAGCGAGTGGGGGATTATGATGCATTCGTGAAGAACGATTGCTTTTCTACATCAAAACCAGCATTTATAATAATACCAATGCGGTTTTATTTTTCGAATCTCTCCTCCATTGTCTCCGTATCCCTGCCAGCTCCAGCCCGCATTGTCTCCCTCTGCTTTTACAAGCTGACCTTCCCCGGTTCCAACCGGAATATCTTCGGGTGAATAGTAAAATCCATAATACACAGATGATGGAGCCAGCCCAAAACCTCCCATATAAAATGCCACTACGTTTTCCGGAAATAACCCTGTCAACTGTACGCTGTAACCATTTTCCTCTTTCCACTCTTCAAACATATGTCGTCTTTCCCTTTGTTCCACTGCCAGGTAGTTTTTTGTAAACTCTGTAAGTTCTTCCTCGTTCCTCAACACAAATTTTTGTATCCGCTTTTCATAATGAAGCTGTGAGACAAGTAGCAGCGTCAAAAAAACACATATACCGAGTCCAACACTCTTCTTAACTTTTTTCTGTAATTTTCCCTGTCCACTCTTCCATTTTTGTTCTGCTTTCATCTACATCCCCCGTTTTTTGTTTTTTCCACGATACTTCCCATAAAAATAATAGAAACTCATCATCCCAGCCACACATAACAGGATATCATCGACATCCAACATACCAACTTTAAAAATATACTGCACTATTTCTATTACAAATGTAATCGTAAAGCACACCAAAAAATTCTGTTTTATTTTTCGGATTTCAAACAATTCAATCAGGAAAAATTGAAGTGGCATAAAAATAAAAAAATTTCCAAAAATATTAATCACGATTGCATAAACATTTCCGCTTAAAAGCACTGTTCCTATTGTCCGAAACGGCACAATATTATAGTCAGTAACCGTCTGTGTTCTTTCCAGAAACGTCAGATTCATAAGCATAACTGCATAATAGATAAAGAGCACCGCCAGTACTGCCTTTTTCCGCTTTCTTCTCTCCTCCAGCTTTTCCAGATAGCAGCGTTCCAACACCATTTCTCCAAGCAAAAATATCCCCGAAATCACAGTCATTCTTATCATTGTCCCAAAATAGTTTCCCTGAAAACGATATGCCTCCCGTAAATACAATAAAAACAACACAAGTGAAACCACCAAACACCCGATTCCGATTTTAAATCCTGTATTGTACTTTTCTTTCCTATTTTCCTGCACATACTCAATCACATTTGTAATATCTATATCCGCCATATGTGCTTTTGTATCATGTACAGCCTCTTCCTGCACCCGTTCTTCTCCATTTAATAATTCCGTTACCGACACATGAAGTTCTTCCGCCAATGGTTCCAGCAACGAAATATCTGGTACTCCCCGCCCAGTTTCCCACCGTGAAACAGCTTTCTCTGTCACCTGAATTTTCTCCGCCAGCTGCTGTTGTGTCATACCTTTTTCTATGCGCTTCTTTCTAATATACTTTCCTATTTTTTCCTTTTCCATCGTCCGCTCCAAATATGATTGTTCTCCTGTACGCTTTCTATCATACTCATATTTGAACAAAAATGCACCCTATGCTGCGTAGGAATAGGAATTTTTTCTGTTATTTCATTCATTTATGGGATTTTTTGATTTTCTTCTTCGAACTTAAGACATGACTACTGCATTTTTGATTATCTTTGATGTATTCTCGCGGATAAATGTCAACTCATTCACAATGAGATCTTTATATCTTTCATCTATTTCATTGTCAATATCGTATATAATTATGACAAATTTCTAATAGGTAGGACAAATAATTATGTATAAAAAATAGCCGAAAAACCTTGATTTCACTACAAAATCTTAGTTTTCCGGCTATTTTCAAAGACTGCGGGTGACAGGACTTGAACCTGCACGTCGGGGACACTAGAACCTAAATCTAGCGCGTCTGCCAATTCCGCCACACCCGCAAAACTGCTTTCCAAGTATAACTTATTTATCCATAAATTGCAACTGTTTTGTTGATTTTAATGATAATGTAAAAAAATCAGACATCGGGGATTCGGTCTCCGCTTCCGCTCCGGTCGTTGCTAAGCAGGCGCCACTGGCGCCTAGCAACCCGAACAACTACGTTGTCCGTGGTTCAAGTCTCTCGCTGTTCCTAAGAATAAGAAAAACGCCGTTCATACGAACGACGTTTTTCTTATTCTAATGAGACATCGGGGATTCGAACCCCGGACAACTTGATTAAAAGTCAAGTGCTCTACCAACTGAGCTAATATCCCATATTAAGCTGGGCTAGCAGGATTCGAACCTGCGAATGCTGGAATCAAAATCCAGTGCCTTACCGCTTGGCGATAGCCCAACAAAGAAATTTGCTGCACCTATCGCAACATTTTAACAACAAAACCAACGTTTTATTGTAAGGGTGGATACAGGGATTCGAACCCTGGGCCTCCAGAGCCACAATCTGGCGCGCTAACCAACTGCGCTATACCCACCATAAAAGACTGCAAGCAACTCTGTTGCCGATGCTTAAATCCTTGTGTCTTCTTATTCCTAAAAAGGAAATGTGCTCGAAGGGATTCGAACCCCCGACCCACGGCTTAGAAGGCCGTTGCTCTATCCAGCTGAGCTACGAACACATACGCTCGCATTCACCAAATTGGCAAATGGAAAGCGGGTGATGGGAATCGAACCCACGTATCCAGCTTGGAAGGCTGGTGTTCTACCATTGAACTACACCCGCATAAGTCGGGGTGACAGGATTCGAACCTGCGACCTCCTGGTCCCAAACCAGGCGCTCTAGCCAAGCTGAGCCACACCCCGAAGGATAATCTCCAATGCTTTTCACCTCTTGAGAAGCTTTGTTTTGTCTCTCAATCCGTGACGCAAGAGTTATTATATAAGAGCGCAAAGAAAATGTCAACACTTTTTTTACATTTTTTTCAACTTTTTTCTAATTGCCAGAATCCCTGATTTTTCGAGGTCTTTGCGCCTATAAATACTCAATTTCAAACGTTGCCTCTCCTTTTTTGTCAAGATCCATAATGATATAAGATGGTCTTTTTCCTTCCTGCCTCGGATAAGAAAGGCTGCCCGGATTTAGCGCAATGACATCCTTATGATAATCGATGATCGGACGATGGGTATGCCCAAACATAACGATATCAAATCCTCTTCCTTCTGCTTCGCGCTCAATATCTTCGATTCCGGTATTAACATAATAGTAGTGTCCATGGGTAATAAGCACTTTATACTTTCCGATCTGCAGCTCTTTTTCCCGTGGCAGTGAGGAAAAAAAGTCGTTATTCCCCGCCACCACTTCCACAGGACAGCCTGCCTGCTCTGCAATATAATCCTCATACCCCTCAGCATCACCAAGATGGATCAGAAGATCAACCGGGCACTCCCGCTCTAACACTTTTAAAAGATTGTCATGTTTTCTATGGGTATCACTGATGATCAATATTTTCATAGGTTTTCCTTTGCAAGTTTCTCTTTCATGGCGCGCAGTGCTTTTCCCCGGTGGCTGATCTCATTTTTCTGTTCTTCTGAAAGTTCTGCCGTTGTACATCCGTATTTTTCCACGCAAAAAATTGGATCATAACCAAATCCATTCTCTCCTGCAATTTTATCCCCGATATAGCCTTCCATGGTCTCTCTTGTCACAAGTTCCCTTCCGTCCGGCAGCACTGCTGCAATGGAACAGACGAAACGGGCTGTTCGTTCCTCTTTTGGAACACCTGCCAGAAGGTCTAAAATTGCCTGATTTTTAATATCATAAGATATATCCTCGCCGATAAAACGCGCAGAATAAATTCCCGGCTTTTTGTGCAGATAATCCACTTCCAGTCCGGAATCATCTGCCATCACGATTACTCCCGGTGCCTCCTTAGCCACTGCTCCTGCCTTAATGAGTGCATTCTCCTCAAATGTCTTTCCATCTTCTACAATATCCAGTTTGATTCCTGCCTCTTTCATGGATAAAAGCTCCACATCCAGATCTGCCATGATGTCTCTGATCTCACGCATTTTTCCTTCGTTTCCTGTTGCAAAAATAATTTTTGTCATGTTTTAATATCCTTTCGCAAATGCATCCAGAACGGCGTCATAAACACCTTCTGCCGCTTTTTTCTGATAATCGGTACTGTTAAGAAGATTAAGTTCCTCCTGATTTGTCATAAATCCGACTTCGATCAATGCTACCGGAACTTCGCTGGTTCGAATGATATAAATCTCATCGCCTTCCACAAGCCCCTTATCCCTGCTCTCCAGCGCCTCCGTCACATGATCCAGACAAATCTGCGCAAATGCCTTACTTCCCAGCTCTTTCGTATCCGACTCACTGTACATCACCTGTGTACCGTGTGTCGAGGACATCCGCCCGCTTTTCGTTGAATTATTATGTATACTGATGAACAGATCTGCCTGAGACTTATTCGCCAATTGTACCCTCTGGTCAAAAGTCGGGTTGCTGTCATCCGTTCTTGTATAGTAAACACCGATATTCTCATCGCTGTTATCAAAAATCGCTTTCAGCTGCAGCACAATTCCAAGGTCAATATCTTTTTCGTTGATTCCCTGTTTCGTTGCTCCCGGCGCTCTTCCACCATGCCCGGCATCCACAACCACGACTTTGTCATAGACTTCATGCGGCGTCAGAAAATCAAAATAGTAATAATTCTCATCATAATCCATATCCAGTTCATAAACCTGATCCATCGTGATCTCGATCAGTCCACTGCTTCCCTTGCTCACTGCATAAGAAAGATTATCAATATGGTTGCTGCTTCCTGTCAATGGATCATTCTCGAAATAACTGACCTCTGTCTGCGGCAATTCGATACGGACAGTTTGTGTCACATAGTCATTTGAGATTGTGATATCACTCCCCTTTACTCCCGCCGGAAGCTTCAGACGCAATTGTCTCTGTTCTGTGTCATCTGCCACTTCTGTATTTTTAATTGTAAGATCACTCATTGTAATCTTCTGTTCTGCAAGTTCTGCCTCTGCGATCCGCTCCTCCTCACGCTCCACTGCCCATGTGTGGATTGCCGGAAGTTTCGGCAATAACACACACACTATGATCATGAGAAGAACCGCTGTCACGGTTGCAAACTTCATTGCTTTCTCTTCCACGTAACCCCCTGTTAACGGTCATTACTAAATGCTTTGAGACAAATATTACAATTCTCCACATTTTTTACATTTTCCCACTCAAAACCATTGGCACTGACATAACCTTCGCCGTCATCTAAGACGACATCGGCCGTGGCATCATCCGCCTCATACTCAATGGCAAGCGGATGTACTGCATCCGGTGTACTGATAAATAATACCACCGCATACCGCTCTCCTGCATCCAGTGCAATTTGTTTGTCAAATGGGATTGTATAATAACCTGCATTACTCAATTTTCCTGATGCTACCGGTGTCATATTACTCAAAGATGATTCATCTTCAAAATTTTTCACAACATAAAGCTGATACTCCGAATCTTTTCCTGTGGCATAAAAGCTCGCAGCCGTAAGATTCTGATTGGATTCCGCAGTATAAACATTTGCACCGTAAATGCTCTCTTTGTTATAGCCGAGCTGTCCTACCCAACCGCAGAGATCACTCTGATAAATGTGATCGTAGTTATCACTGTCCTCAATTCCTGTATACACGACATTGTGGGTACCAATATTCGTATCATAGTAAGAAATATAAAAAATCCCGCCATCACCGAATTCGCTTCCCCAGCTGTTCTGACAGATAAATGCTCCGTCCCCCTCAAGATCAACGGAAAAATTATCCTTGGAATAACTGTCGTCCCAGCCGATGATCACAACATCATGGTTTGGTTTTTCCGTACCGATATAGCAGTACGAACTTGTTCTGCGGTCATAATAAGGTGATTTCGACTGTGAACTTTTTAACGAGTTATAAATCGAAGTCTGCACGCCACCGTATTTAAATACTGCTTCCTTTATCTTCTCATAATCTTTTCCATCGATGATCTGCATCTCCTGCACATGCTTTACAGCCGTAAGATCCGGGTTTGTTTTGTTATCTCCATACGGATCATCCTTTTCGAATACCGGTCCTTTCCATGACGCAAGATATGCCATTCCCATCGTGTACTCACCACCATCGTCCTGCGCCAGATGAAACCCATTATTCAATGTCATATGATCCACCGAAAACTGATAATCCTGCTCCGGTAAAAGAACGGATTCCATCGCACTCAACGCTGCAAAAGACCAGCAGGTTCCATACGTTCCCTGATTGCGGATAGCAGAAACCCTCGCTCTGTCCCGCAGATCGTACTTTGTCGGAATGATCGTTGCACTCTCCGACACATCTGCTGCCTGTGCCTTATTTTCCTGAATATTCCACGTATAGGAATAGTCCAGATAATTGGACAGGTCATTCAGACTCACATAATACTCTTTGTTCTTTTTGATCAGCGGGGAAACCACTTTTTCCTTCTTTCCATTGACCTCTATCATATCGTCATTCAGAGAAAAAGAAAGCTCACTGTTATGCTTCTCTACCAGAAGTGTATCCTCATTATAAATATGTGCGCTGCAGTTTAATGCATCCCGTAAAATAGATACCGGAACCATGATGTCCAGATTCGAATCCACGAAAAACTGATACTTCTCATTCGTGTATTCTTTATTGTCGATCACAACTGAGAGCAGTCCTTCGTTAACGCTCTGAGCGATCAGAGGATTCCAGGTTTCCTCCTCAAGCTGCGCCCCGCGGAAACGGTTCACAGTCTGATACTGTTCGCCAAAATTATTAAATTTTATCAAAAGTGCAACTGCCAGCACACCCGTGAAGGCAATATAACGCTTCGAATACTTCATGTACCCTTAAATCTCCTTAATTGCGTTTTTTAGGAGGCTTCGGTCCTAAAAACTGGTAAAAATAAGTCTTTAACATACCGTTATAAATCTTGCGGTTTTTATCCGCTTTTCTTCCAATATACTTTTCTGTATCAGTATAGCTTGTGATCAGAAACATCGACCAAGAATCCAGTCTCTGGTATGCCTGCCCAATCTGTGTATACAATTCCGGCAGATCTGCCTTATCCTCAAGACGCTCTCCATACGGTGGATTTGTGATGATGAAGCCATATTTTTTCGGATGGCTTAAATCTGCAACCGCTCTCTGCTGAAAATGGATCATGTGTTCCACTCCCGCACGCTTCGCATTTTCCCTTGCTGCTTTGATCACATCTCCATCAATGTCATATCCCTGAATATCTACTTTCACAGTAGTGTCGATCATATCCTCTGCCTCTTTCACACACTCATACCAGAGTTTGCGGTCAATCAGGTTTGTCCATTCCTCTGCTGTAAAATCACGGTTCATTCCCGGTGCGACATTCGCTGCGATCATTGCTGCCTCGATTGGGAAGGTACCACTTCCACAAAATGGATCGACCAGAATCCGGTCCTTTCTCCAAGGAGTTAACATAATTAAAGAAGCTGCAAGAGTTTCCGTCAATGGAGCCTTACTCGTCATCGTTCTGTATCCACGTTTATGTAAAGAATCACCGGATGTATCCAGCGCCACCGTCACTTCGTCCTTCAGTAAAAAAATACGGACCGGATAAGCTGCTCCATCTTCTTTGAACCATTCCTTGTGATATTTCTGTTTCATGCGCTCCACCATTGCTTTTTTGGCAATGGACTGGATATCGGATGGACTGAACAACTTGCTGTTGATAGAAGACGCTTTTTTCACCCAGAACTTTCCATCCTCCGGAATATATTCTTCCCACGGAAGGTTCTTGATTCCCTGGAAAAGTTCTTCAAAAGTCGTTGCCTTAAACCTTCCGACCTGGATCATAACACGTTCTGCCGTACGTAGAAAAATGTTGGCACGGCAGACTGCCTCCTCATCACCCTCAAACGTCACTCTGCCATCTTCTACTTTTGTGATCTCATAGCCAAGATCATATATTTCTCTTTTTAAAACTGCCTCTAACCCAAAGTGGCAAGGCACAAGTAAATCAAATGTTCTCACTGAAATCTCCTCTAAAAATAAGTCTAAAAACCTATTCTTATATTATCTGTTCTATTTTGAACTGTCAATTGCAAAAATATTTCCATGAGAAATGGTTCTGCCCGTCTAACGCCTTATCTGCTCCTGCATTGCATTTGCACCGCCAATCACAGTATAAACCTCATACCCTTCTTTTCCCAGCTTGCGCGCTGCAAGAAGACTTGTACTCCCATACTCACAGTATAAAAGCAGCGGCCGGTACTTTGAAAAACGACAGCACCAGCTGTCCTCATCACTGTACGGGATATTTACCGCACCCGGATAGTGATATTTTCTGTATTCCTGAGGTTCTCTGATATCAACTACACGCACCCTCTTTTGAAAACAAATATTCTGGATATCTCTTGGATAAATGGTATAAAATGCCATATTTCCCCCTTTATAACAAGAAACAGATTACAGTGTGATCTGTAATCTGTCTCTGATTCTTTCCTTATTACATATTATGCAATGATTTCTTTTCCGTGCTGCTACTCTTCGTGATGGCAGTCAGAAGTTTTGTTTGCGGATTTGTTTGTGGACTTATTTGTTGACTTATTGGTAGATTTGTTCTGACCACTCTTATTCTGTCCATTGCTGTTCTCATAACTGTTCTGCTCGTAGCTGTTTTCACTCTTGTTTGTACCATCCATGTTCTTTGCCATGATAAAATGTCCTCCTGTTTTGTGTACAAAATTTTCTTCTTTTTCTGCATGCGAGCCTGCCTTGCCACATGCATTTTTATTATTTGAAGATTCTCACAAAATATACATTTTTTAAATTGCTTTTTAAATATAGATAGGATATACTAACGTTGTGATACGAAAACGTATCATAGTTATACCCCTTATTAATTATTTATACTCCCCTCAGAAAAAGCCAAGTGCGGTTGCATTTGGCTTTTTCTATTGATGTTTGCTTACAAAAAAATCCATCGGAAAAGTTTATATCTTTTTTCCGATGGATTTTTCTACATCTGATAATATAATAAATTATCTCTTAAATCCTGATTTAATTCTCCGCCAGCACGCTTATACTTGTCGTAAACGGCAAGAATACGTTTCACACTTCTGGAACTCTGGATATCATATCGGTTCAGAAGTTCCTGATACATTGGGTTTGCCTTCAATTCATTTCGAAGTTCTTTCGAGAACGGACAATAAGTCATCAGTATCTGTCTGGAAACCTTGTTCAGACGATAGCTTCCTCTTGACTCATATTTGATCCAGTTCTGGTAATCCTTTACAAAAACTTCCCTGTAATTATTCTTTGCGCGGAACAATGCATTTTTCAGCTTTTCTTTTGCATCAGCAGACAATTCAAAATTTTTACGGTAAAACTGCATATAATCGCAATACTCCGCCGTCAGGGATTTTTCACGGATATCATTCCAATGTACACCCTGGATCTTTCTGCAGATTTCCCAACGATATCTACCCATAGTCTCGATCATCATATCTTCAAGATCTACCGCAGTAAAAACAGGGAACATAAAACGTGCTGAAGTGTCGCGCTTCACTCCCGCTGTCTCCTGCCACATCATTGCCTTGGTTCCCGCATTTGGCATAAGAATAATATCCGGCAATACCTCTTTCATAATATTTTCATGGTTAATTCCTTTGTCCGGATCTGAAAATAATACTTCTCTGTAAAAAACAGAAAAATCAATCTTACGGATCTGATTGATAACTCCCTCTAACCGCTCTGCTGTCACAAGCATCTTTTCTACAGAGTTGATCAGATCATACTCTCCTAAAATCGGACAGAATGTCGTTATTTTTCCATACGTTGCACGGTTTCCAGAGGTAAACATGTTCTGAATCTCATATTTTACTTTCAGCTCCCGGTTATCCTGAAGTTGTTTCATCTGTGCTTCCGTAATCTTCTTTGTTTTCAGGTTTTCTAATAAATACTGGCTATAATCCAGATCAAATTCATTCTTGGAAGGCTCTTTCCGTCCTTCATAAATTGCCTTCAGCCACTCATACATGGTATACACATGCTCTGAATTGCATAGATCCAAATGTTCTGTCAGATCGTACAATGCATTGGCATTATCCTCACCAACCATCTGCACATCCATAAAGCCAAAATTGAGGAACATTTCCAGAATTGGCGTTATCTGCCCCTCTTCCTGCATTGCGCGCATAAATACCTTATAATATACATCATAAAAAACAGGCGTCAGCTGTTTTCTGATGCGGTATGCCTCATCATCCGTTGATAGCATATCCGGCAGTTCCCGGTATTCCCTGATCTTATTGCGTACATCCTCGATCTGTGATTCATCATATCCCGCATAGGTAAGAATATGTTCTAAGCAGTCTTCGCTTTCTTCCTCATCGCTCTCAAACTCTTCTTCGTCTTCGCCAAAAGCTCCAACAGATGCCACTTCCTCTAACCCATTGCTTCCAAATTCGTAATTCTGGTATTCACTCCAGCGGTAATCAATGACTCTCTGATCATAAATCTTTAATTTTTCTACCAGTTCAATGATCAGTTTCACTTCTTTATTGATTGGTTCTAATTCTTCATGATTCAACCCTGCGCGAATCGCCAGATCAAAGAATAACTGGAAAATATCTTTTCCGGATTCACTGATCAGCAGATCCTTATTATATAGAAGATACGCAACCATCTCACTGATTCCCTGCGCAACTCTTCGCATCTGTGCAGAAGCCTCCATAATTGCACCAACGCACAGACTATCATCCTTTTCCAGCAGATTCAGATATTCTTCCAGATAATTTGTCACCAGACTACTGCTGTTGTCCATCTCCCATTTTTCTGCTTTATGACGCATTTCCAGAGAATGGAAATAGTCCATTTTAGAAAAAGGCTGTTCTTCTAACTGATACTGGTTACAGATTGTTTTATAGTCATTATAAAACGTCTCTATAAACGTATGAAACTGTTTGCATCTCACATCCAGACCAGCGTATACCTGGAGCATCTGCTGTCTCTGCTCAATCGCTGCCCTCAAAAAATATCTTCGGATCTTTGCATCATTTGACAAAATCCCCTGCAGATCCTCCGACGATTCACATGGAAAAACGGCCAGTGCACTGTCCTCCGCTGCGATATAATCACAAAGGAATCTGTCATTCTCCAGAATACCAACAATGCCATTCTGTTTCAATTCCAGTTCAACAAATGCATACTTCTGAATGACAGACCCCTCCTGTATAAAATACCATTCTTTTACTTTGTCATTTTTTTTTGCAATAATCTGACCTTTTTGTACTTTCAATACTTCCATGCAATCTACCTGCTACTTTCTTGTCTATTCACGATTTCCAATCTCTCTGATAATCACATCTCAAATGCAGTTTGCAGCATCCTGCTTACTCATTCACAATTACACACATATCCATGGAGAACCCGCATAAAAATTTTTCCTTACTTATTATATCGTTTTCTGTGACGTTTGTCGCTACTTTTTTTATATTTCCTGCGCACTCCTGTGTTATTTTACGCTACTCTCCGCTTTGCTTTGAATTTTAAATATTTCATATTCCTGATAAACCTGCAGTCAGCTTCATAAAATGCAAGTCCGGCTGCGACCGTTACCAAAATATTAAATGGAAGTGCAATATACCATGTACTTGCCATAATTCTACCACCAAGTTCAAAATGATAATATACCATCTGTACCAGAAAAATATGATATGACGCCTGTCCGATCCATGTCAACGTATTTCCGATAACTCCCGGTAATTTTATATGATAAAATCTTCTGAACAATAAAATAATAATCGGAAAAATATAAAATGCAATCGGCATCGCTGTTGTTTTCCAATAACCAAACAAAATGATATCCCAATTAAATCCAAACACAGCAACAATATACCCCAGTCCGATCAAAAACATACTGATAAGCTGATACTTTTTCACTCTGTGTTCCGGATATAAATAGAGGTAACAGCCAAACGCGATCAAGAGTAAATATCGTCCAATGTTCAGGCGATAATAGTATTTATCCATATCAAATATTTTTACACCGATCTCGAACAATAAATTTGCTGCGCCTGACAATGCGATTCCCAGTCTGGCATTTTTCTCTACCAGCTTATATATAATAGGAAAGATTACCAATAACTGGATCATGATAGGCACATAATAACTACCAGGACCATATGCTCCTAAAAGGAAAATCCGTGGTGGATTAATATGCTTGTCCTCGATCACTAAAAGAACAATTTCAATGAGACACACTGTAAAAAATGGCACAAGAAAACGGATCAATTTGGGTTTTATCATCTCCCATGCATACATTTTCTTTAAATTTCCACCTGTCTTTTTCCGATTTGACATAGCAAAATTATAACCGCTAATAATCATAAAAACAGGAACTGCCATATTGATCAGCATTGTAAAAAATGGAGAATCCTTATCTCCCCAATCATAATGTGTAATAATTACCATAATAACACAAATGGCCTTCAGGTAGTCCAAAAAATCGATACGTTTCTTTATTTCTTTTACTTCACTCATATGTTTTAACCACTATCCTCATTATTCTGTTGCATAAGGAAAGTCCTTGAAAATAAATTTCAAGGACTTAGATACGTGCGCGAGAAGATTCGAACTATTTACGTAATTTAAAACCCAGTAAAATCAAGGGTCTGCGTCTTTCAATTTCCAAAGTAAACAAAATGTTCACAACACGTTATCATCCTATGCGATGTCTGCAATCTTTTCTGATAATACTCTTAAATCAAAAATTATACAAGTATAAATTAATATCACTCATCTTTCTTTCCACAAAAGCAAAGGCAGCAAATCATTTCTGATCTACTGCCTAATTCTTTTCGTATTCACTTGTCGCCTATGCCATTGCAGGCTCTTTCTTCTTAATAACTGCTTCCACAGCAGCCACGCTTGTTTCTGCAATATCTGCGATCTGATCTAATGTATAACCTTTCTTATACATATTCAGAATAAATTTTTCGCTTGTTTTCTCTGTAGCTTTTTCTTCAATGCCTGTACTCAGATTACACATAATTCTCACATCCTCTCTTAATTCATTGCTGATTGGGATATTATACTCATGTTCTATGATATCCAGTTTTTCCTGCTCCCTCAATTCGGTCGAAAGAAGTGCCCCAATCAGACGGTGCATCTCATAGTTTTCGTCATGTTCTGGAATATCATTCGTAATCCCAACTAACACGATATTCAACAGATCCATATTGCCCTTCCAGTCATATGGACTCAGCATCTCATCCTTCGCAAGATGTATATGGCTTAAATTATTATAATCCATATTCATACAAATCCAAATGCTGAATACCTGTTTTATGTCATCATAATTCGTGTTTACAAAATCTCTCTCTTTTTGTGATGATACAAGCCTGCTCACATAAAAGATTGCCCGATTTAATATCTTATATTCAGTAGGTTCATCCTTTTGAGCCTCAACATTCACAATAATCTGGGAAAGCCCATTTTTCATGCGAACATAAAAAATAATATCGAATCTGACCAGTCCCTCATTGATTTCGGCGTTCTCTGTGTTAAGTCCGACGATTCTCTGTCCTGTGGCATCTGTTTTTTCTATATTAGACAATCCCGGTTCAACTGGTACAATCCCAACTTTTGGCTCACCCTCAATGTATGTTACTACATCCTCCGGCTTCATTCCCTTGAACTCATCAACCGTTTTTACCAGAATGTGAGCTAAAATATTCTTTTGTGCTAATATCCTTTTAACACGGGCATCATACTGTGCTTTGTCTCCCGCTGCATTCACAGCATTTGTTATTTCGGTATTCAAGTCAGCATTCCTCCTTTTGTACTGTGCATAGCACCTTTCAGTTTCCTCAAAAGGCTCTCTGCCTCAATATCATTATAAGTGAGAGTCTGCACGGAATCAACTGAATTTTCCATAAACTTTTTGCAAGCTTTCCATCAATTTTATTCCAATCCTATTCTACCATCGAAAGATATTTATATATCGTCACTCTCGAACATTTCAACAGCCTCGCAAATTCAGCCACATTGATTTCACCATTTTTATATTTCTGGTAGTATTTCCAAAACTTGTCCGGCAATCTGTCAACCGTTATCGGAGGTCTTCCAATCTGTTTACCTTTCGCTCTAGCGTTTCTCATCCCCGATTTCACTCTTTGAGAAATGATATTCCGTTCCATCTCAGAGAATACGCCCCACATCTTGATCATCCCTTCAGTCATCGGATCCAGTTCACCCTTCGAGCAGTCAACCACAAAAGAGCCACCGATGTTGAGGATCAGCTTCTTTTCCTGAACTGTCTGCAAGATCTCACATAAATGTTTTGTTGACCTAGTAAGACGGGACACCTCTGTTGTCGCAATCGTATCCCCTTCTGAGACAATATCCAGCAACTTATTGAATTCAACTCGGTCGTCTTTCGTTCCACTCTCATATTCCCAATAAATACACTTCTCATCTGTGACGCCCAGTGTATGAAGTTCTCTTTTTTGTCTGTTAATATCCTGCCGATTTTCATTTGTACTGCATCTGGCATACCCATAAATCATAAAATTCTCTCCATGTGTTAACGAAAAGGTATACTGAATATTCTTTACAGAAATCGGTATCTTTTCCTATTTATATACTGTCTTTCTCAGTGTACAGGAAACCAACTGTTTTTGTTTACAGCTAATTTTTATTCTCAGAGCACCCAACCGATTGTGATTGTCAGATGCTCTGATTCGTACTCCCTCAGTTTTATTCGTTCTTAAAGCAGATTCCGAGACCAAAATTAGGTGTATTGACTGAAATAAACAACAGAGTCTGTACAGTGCACTCAGCAACCATCTCTTTATAAGCGTGCATCAACCGATCCAGCTTAACCTGTTCCTTAAAAAGATAATAATTCCAAACGCGATCAACCAGCATCTCACTAAATCTCGAATATGCTTCCGTCATCTGTTCCACGTAGGCATCACTCTCAGACAAATATTTCTGCATGTCTTCATATGCTATATCTTCCTGTTCCACCAGCTTATCAAGCCGCGTGACTTCCAGATAGGCATTGTAAATAACGTCATCAGGAACAGAATATATAGTCTTCCCAATTAATTTTTCAAAGTCAGCCTCTGTAATCCCGGATGCTCTCAAGTCGTACATCAGTCGTTCCCGATTAGTTTCTTCCTTATATAGAAGTGATGGCGAATTGAGCCATTCTTCCGTGATTGTAATTGGAACCGGAAGCTGAATGTATCCGGCTTTGACGAGCTCATGGTTGTCTGCGGTAATGTTTAATGCGTTTCTCATTGTTTTCATACTGTTTCTCTCTCCTTCGTTTAAAAAATGTTGCGTTTTTATTTTACATACATGATAAGGCTCACATTTCTGAAAACTCGTCAGATATTTCATATTTATTTTAAAAAGTTTATGTTCCATAACATTTTAATCAGATTGCTGATTTCAGAAAGTGTTTTTGTCTGTCATCTCATTATCCATATTTAGTACGAACGCGAAGAGGGACTACAAAAGTTCCTACCCTTCGTTATCACACGAGCATTCGTACCATTTTTAGTCTCGAACACAAAGAAAGGACTCACCGGAATCGGTGAGATAGGTACTTAATATGGAAAACACAAAGACATTACAGACATTGCAGAACGGCAACATTGATAACCAGAAATCGGTAACCACAGAAGGAACAGGTACAGTACTTAAAGAATTGAATCCGGAAGAGATTACACGCATTATATCCCCAGTAGTTAAAACATCAGGTTGGAAACAGTTCAGTACCGGAGAGTCTTCAGAAATTGATTTTAACAAAAGATTTGATCTCTATATTAGAAGACGAAATCTTTCGAAACTGATGATGCAGAATGACGATATTTTAAAAAAATCGTCAAATGAGGTTGATACAGTAAACCGTTCCGAAGCCAGTAAAATCAACGGTTTCGAGACTTTTCCGGACACGGTGTCAAATCCCCCTATGGGAAACCCACAGAAAGATTTGACACCACCGAAAACAAAATCGAAAGAACCGGATCGGTCAGTTATCAAATCAGGTAATAATCTCCCGGTTCTGTCTTCGTTTTCAAATTACCAGTCACTGTCTGCTATCCGACCTGATAGTCCTGCTCTTGTAATCGGTTTCGATAGCGAGTGGTATTACCAAGACCCTGTAAATAAATCTGATCGTATCCTCCTGTCCTGGCAATTTTCTGTAATCGATGGAAATGACCTTGTGGAATACATTTTTGTTCGTAAAAACTTGAAATACCGTTTAAACCTGGAACTCGCAATCGGTCGTATCTTAGACGATCTCGGTTATCACTGTACCGATAATCGTAAAGTCCGAAAATACGAATCTCAAACTGGTAAGAATCTTAGTACCGGCGATTATATTACTACCTTGTTCGATGCCGATAAGGAGGCTCTCGAAAATAGCAGATATCCGTATCCGGATGGCAAGAAAACTCATATCCGCTATGACTGGTCTAAGACTCCTCATATTCCAGTCGTTCTGCTCTGCCATACCGGCAAGGTAGACATTTCCGGGTTCGACCAGAGTGGTAAACGAAATAAGGACATCCTGAAATATTGTACTGATGTTCAAGGCGGGCTGATCACCATGCAACCAACCAGGCTGTATGCTCCTAGCCTTAATCCTAAGTATGCTTACGGTCGAAATCCGCATACCTACCCGATTGAATTCAATATAGCGGATACCATGTGTCACGCGCCTGCGAAAATGAAATCTTTAAAGGATCTTGGTGAGGCTGTTGGTTGGCACAAAATTGAACTTGGTGAGGGTGTTATCGATCACATGGATCGGCTTCTTGTAAACGACCCTTGTAAATATTTTGAATACGCTTCAAACGATAGTGTTGTCGCACTTTTATATGAATCCGCTCTTTACGGATACAACAACAAACCACCAGTGACGATCACATCCGCAGCTGCTCACGTTATGAAAGATTCCATGATGTCGTATCTGGGTTGTGCTAACACCGATGAATTCGACCGTAAATATCGTGGTCTCGAAAAGATCGGACATGGATTGGTTAAAAGACCTAATAAGCCTGGCTATGTTGAAAGTTCCAGTCTTGAACCTATTTCAGACAAGGCGAACACGATTCAATATTATGCTTCACAGGCCTACCATGGCGGATACAACGGTAGTTCTGATATCGGATACTTTTTCCAAACCACATTCGACTATGACCTTAAGAATGCTTATCCAACCTGTATGTGCTTGGTTCCTGATGTTGACTGGGAGAATCCGATCAAATCTGAAATTGTAAACCGGGAACTTACTTTGCAGGACTTTGTGAATCCTGATTCTGGTGGTTACGCATCGCTCACTATGATGTTCTGCTATGTTCGATTTGAATTTCCGGAAGACGTTAAATATCCATGCATCCCAGTTAATGTTGAAGGAGTACCGATTTATCCGTCCACATCCGAAGGGCTTGATGGGGTTTACGCTTGTGGCCCTGAACTGTTTCTGGCTTTGAAACTCGGTGCCAAGGTGTTCGTTGAGCAAGGTTATGTTTTGAATGCGATCATTAATCCTGAAAACGGTAAAATGTCATACTCGCTCCGTTCCGCTGTAAAACAGCTTGTGGCTGACCGTGATAAGGCTAAAGCAGAACATGGGAAGAAATCTTTAGAGGAACTTATCTTAAAAACCATGGTGAATAGTGGATACGGAAAAACTGCTCAGAATGTTGTTGAGAAATCTACATGGAGCGCATATAAAGACGAGATGGAAAATTTGGGTTGTTCGTCGATCACCAACCCGGTTGCCGCATGCATGATTACATCAATTGTACGCGCTGTGCTTTTGGCAACGCAGAATCAATGCCACGCTCTGGGATACATGACCTGTTCTGTCACCACAGACGGTTTTATATCAGACGTTCCAGAAGACACTCTGAAATCGCTCGATTTATTCGGATTCAGACACTCCATGGAGCAGGCCAGATTATTCTTAACTGATAATAAGAATCCTGAAATCTGGGAAATTAAGCATTGCCAGAACGACCTCATTAATTTTACGACGCGTGGTAACGTGTCCCTGTATTGTAAGTCACATCCTATGCTTTTTAACGGTAAGGAATACGAAGGTGTATGTGCACATAACAGCACGAAATCCGGTTACGATTCTGACACTTATAAAGACAGACTGTGGTTAATGACACAGGTTTTAAGTCGTACCAAAGCTGTTGAGTATAAGAATGAGGAGTGGACAACCTTTAAGGAGTTAGCTCTGGGAAAGGATTTCATTGTCAAAAATACTGTAAAACATATCCGTATGGATTTCGACATGAAACGGAAACCCGACAGAAAAAGCTTTTCTTCAAGCACCGTTACCGTGGAAAACAGTACATATGAAATCGCTAATTTTACAACCGTTCCTTTCCGTTCTGTTGCCGAATTTAAGGAATATCGTGAACGAAAGGCAACCGCTCCATGTCTTCGCACAATGGACGACTGGAATGCGTTCTGGTTCAAATTCGATGCAAAATCCTCAAAGAATAAAGTTCGTGACATGGCTTGGGCTGTATTAAATTCCTGCATTATAGGACATCGCGCCGGCTTCTGGACGATTCCGAAACTTAATGAGTTATCCGGTTCTGAGAGAGATGCTTGGATTAATTCTCATAATGCTTCTTCTAAAGTGTGGAAATCTAGTGACTGGAAAAACGCTGGTCGAAACGCTCGTCAGGTAAACATGCTCCAGCGTGAACTGATTACAGATAAGCTTCAGGAGCTTATGAATGATAAATAATTTCGTTACTACACAAGGAATGCACTAAAAATGCATTCCTTTGTAATTCACTCGCACATATTTAATTATAACAAGCCTATGTTATCTTGTATCGTCTAGTATAACAGACTGATACCGGATGTCAATAGGTTTGTAATTAAAAACTTTATAGACGCTATATATCCGTCAGAAAGGATCCGCTTATGAAACAAAACACCACAGCACAAACTCTGGAACAACTTATCAACGCCTTAAAAGCATTCCCGCGAATCGGACAAGAAGATTTCGCACATATGATGTCGGAAGCCTTTAGCAACTTTGACTGCCCGATTAAATACGACTGTAACCTCACCACAGGACGTCACTCCGTATGGATGCCCGATTGTTTTCAAATCGCGGACGACATCACATGGACTAACGCAGCCGAAGCCGCACGAGAGCTCACCTGGTTTTTGAACAAGTTCAATGAGAACTGCACCAATCTGGAAACCGCAATCAATTAACTATTAACCAATACTTATAACATTTAACAAAAATTGGAGGAATTTATTATGTATGGATACACTTACCGCCCATCCGCAGCCAAAAGACAAGAATTTCATGAGAAGATGCTCGAAGTCGAAGCATTTTGTAAAAAGTATGGTATCTCTGCAAGCCGTAATAACGATAGCTATTATTTCAGCATTGAAGGTCAGCGCTATCGGGTGAGCAATCATTCTGTTGAAGCAAGTAACCGAGCCGCATTCGACGAATATACCGGCGAACAATTGAGAGAACTTTATCATGACCCGGAACGTGAAGAAGATGTTATCGAAATCCTGGCTGGCAAAACTAGGATTATCGATATTTATAATGATCTGGTTGCTGGATATAATCTCGATTATCGTGGTCGTAGAGTCGAATAAATAGCTTTCCTGAATCCTATAATCACAAACTCAAAAGACAGCATATGGAGACCTGATGATAGGTCTCCAAAGTCTGCCTTCCATATGTCTACTCTATAATTCCAGCTGGATATAAATCCCCATTCGGCAAGTTCGGTGTTTCGGATTCTGCATTCTCTTTTGTGACCTCTTTCCGCTCACCCGGATTCAGTTTGATTGTACCAACGGACGATTTCACATACAGAGTGACATCCCCGACATTTTCAAGGAACAGCGGCATTCCCTGTGTATGCTCGGAATAAAACTCAATGTTCTGAAAATGTGGGAAGTACCGTAAATCAATCCGTCCGTGATCTGCTTCAACTAAATAACTATCCTGAAACATTCCTACATGCGCATCCCCGCTGTATTCACATGGTTGCTCAGCTCCTTCTGGAATGCAATAAAGTGAATGAAAATAATAATGACAGAAGTTCGAAAGCACCAGCAGTACTTTACCTGGTTCGATTGGCGGTCTTAAAGCTTTCTCCTTGTATTCTGCCTTTATCTTCTCATATTCTAGAATCATATCTGGGTACTGATCCTGCCTTTCCCAATCACACGAATTCAAAGGACAATGGTATTCCGTGTTCATCGTCATCACTACCAGCTCGCCCTCTCCATTTACATAAGTTTCTCGGATTTTAGACGTGTAAATAAAAATGGAATCCGGTAAACGAGAATGTCCCGTGACAATTCCGTGTGCGAGTGCGTATCTGCCGCTTCTTTGAGATAAATGGTCTTCTATATACCAGTTGTGCAGCATGACTTTTCGATCCTTTGAGCTTAAATTCTCAATAAAGGATTCCAAAATCTGTTGTCCAATCTGTGCATAGTCAGTGTTCATGAGTGGATTGTTATGAATTCCGAGTTCTATATCTTTTCCATCATAGTTGAACACGAGTTTTGTGACTACGCCATAATCCATCACTTTTCCGTGAACGTTATACTTTTCAGAATATACTGTAATCTCTTGTTTCAGTATTTTCTTGTCTGCTGTTTCCTGCTGCTTTTTTTCCATATATTATCGTTCCTTTCCTTATTGTCCTAGCAATAATTCCGTCCGTATTTATTGCGAAATCATTTTAATCCTATCTCAAAATAGGTTTCTCCGCAGCGGAGAAAGCCTCATATTTCAAGGCTTCCCAACACCTATAATACCCTTTTTATCTGTTTTACAATTTTGCAATCGTTCAACAGTCTGACTCAAAATAGGTTTTACCGCTGTGGTAAAATCCTTATTTTTCAAGGCTTTTCGGTACCTAAAACACCATACTTGCCAACGATTTCACTTTGTTTGCGATTCTATGGCTATTCTCTAATCCGACCGCAAATAGGTTTGTCCGCTGTGAACAAATCCTTATTTTTCAAGGCTTTGCGACACCAAAATCTCTGTAATCCTTACCATTTCTCCCCACGTGTAAGTGCCTCTTCACGGAGTTTTAACATTTCGTTTTTAAACTCTACCGCTTCCTTATGCATTTGTGTATGATCCGGCATCGGAGCCGAGTCAAACATATCATTGATTCGTTTTGCCGTTTTTCTCGACACCCAGCGTCCATGCCACGGTCTCACTCTTTTCATACTGCCGTCCCCTTTCACAATCTATCCGTCCACAAGCGGCACTGATAAAAGTACCGCAAAGCTATTCCTGCTGTGTCTGTGCCCGAATCAATGCTTCCATTCTTTCTTCAAAGCTCATTTTCGGAACCGGGATTTTATCATCTGCATCACATCCATTGTTATTTCCCGTCGTTTTAGTGGTTTCGAATGGAATATCTTCCTCTTCATAATCTGTGAAACGATATTCATATTCGTGCAGCGTGATAATCGTCACAACCAGCACGTCTCCATTCTCGCCTGACTCCAGTGCTTCACTGTAAGCTCTTAGCACAATATCCCGAATCATGCTCTCTATCAGTCGGCATCCGAATTTCGAATTGGCCTGATCACACAACTCCTTCATTGCTGGCTCTGCTAACTCAATCTCACAATCAAAGTCATCCGCAATTTTCTCACAATTCTGCTTGATGATTTCTATAATTGTCTCCTGATTCAGCGAATGATAGTTTTCGATATATGAAAACCGCCCGATCAGTTCATAACAACCACCTGCTGAGATCATGTCCTCTCTTGTGATTGGAGCCGCATGTTCAGATTCTGCAATTTCATCACTACCCTTGGCTCCAAATCCAATCGGTTCCTTGCTATCATTTTCCCTCTTTTTGCGGAACTGGTCAAAGGAGCCCATGCCGATAAACAGCAGCTTATTCGTATTAACGTATCCCTGCTTCGTTTCAACACGTGATCCCTCAACCAGCGTAAGCAAATTATGCTGCACTTCGAGGTGAACGTCTCCGTGATTAGCGTTGTATGAAGGTATGCAGATCTTATCGAACTCGTCCATGAACACAATTCCAATAGGTTCCAATCCGCATCCGAGAAACGGCTCCACAATGCTCGACGGCTCGGCTCCTCGATATCCAGTTGCAGTCAGATTGCTGACGTCCGAAATGCTGAGCCGGAGTGCCGGGATGCGCTTTTTAAAGTAATCCTTAAAAGCTCTGTAAGTTTCTGTTTTCCCGCTTCCGGAAGGGGCTGCCAGAATCATATTATTACAGTTTCCGTGGGTCGGCATTTCCATGCCTGTATCCGGAATACTGACATTTTTCAGGTAATTATATACGTTTGCGACCACAACCGCTATGTTTTCCTGCCCCATGACTCTGGATCTCATGTACTCTAACAACTCCTGATACGGATTGCTTGAAAGCCATTCCTGAATCTGCCTTTTGGTCTCCTGATTAACTACAACGGCATTTCGTTGTCGGATTTCGTTTTTGATGTTATTATTCTGGTTGTTCATTTCTTCCGTTTTCGGTACATTCTGATTTACTGTTTCTGTCATACGCTTTACCTCTCTTCTTATGTGTTTGAATTCCTTAGCATTTACACATATAACAAGGCTCAAAATTTCATTTGCTCGTCAGAAATCAGAACATTTTTTACGTATTTCAGTTTATTTTTGTTATGTTTATTGCAAATAGTGCTTTCACACTACCATTTCTCACCGCGTGCAAGCGTCTCTGCTCTCTTTTTTAACATATATTGCTCAAACTCATCTGCCTCTTTTTCAAGAGCCGTCCTGTCTGGAATGACTGCTGAATCGAGCATCTCTCTTAATACTTTTGCCTGTTTGCCAAAAAACAAAACAATATTGTGCTTGCGTCTTGCGATTCTCCAAATCATTCTGTTAATCCTCCCCTGTAATCTATCTGTCTTTCGAAAACCATTTTCATCATGACGATTCAGATTTCTTATAGATACATCTTCATCAGTGCCGCTCTCTCAAGGCTCTCCCGTGCCAGATACTTCTCTTTATAAGCCACGTATTTACTCATTCCCTCTTCGGCGCCGTTCTCCAGAAACCGTTCTTTAACGGACATTACATAGATCTCTGCAAAGGTTTCCAGACAAAAGGCGCCCAACATAACTGGATACTCAGGATATGCCTCCTTATAGACGCAGCCGCAATCCACGTTAACATCATTTTGGTGATAGCTTATAAGACCGGGACGAATATTATACGTTAACGAATCCCCGGCTGCCAGTGCAATCGTAGGCGTATGTCCGTGCACGACAATCTCATCACTCTTATAATTTCCATACTTTCTTGCATACAGATTTGTATAATATTGCTCTAATTTTGGTACTCCCTCATCATACTCATAAAAAGCGTGCACGATCCTGTAATCCACTGTCTTCCCGGATGCTGTTTCAACTGTCATTTTCCGGTTGTATGGCAGATGGGAGAAGAAATCAATATATGGTTTCAATCCATCCGGTGTCAGTTTTCCCATCGCGTCCATCCACCTTGAAAAATCATAATAGGTTTCAGGCATTGGTTCTCTGGCGGAATAACTACCGGCGTCATCATACCAGTCCATAAACTCCTTATACCACTCAATTGCCATCTGCTCATGATTTCCTCCGACCGCCCTATATTTGCCGTCTAATGTAATGTTCTCCATACACCACTCCAACACCTTGTCAACGTCCGGTCCGCGGTCAATAAAATCGCCGACGAAGATGATCTGTGCATCCTGATCCTGTGACTCAATTTTATTTAATAATGCGATCATGTCCTTATAGCAGCCATGTATATCCCCAATCACATAATGCATCCATTCTCACCCGCTTTCCATAAAAATACTGCTGTCATAATGTCAATCTAAATTGTTTTATTATCTCTTCCTCAAATGCCAGCGATTCCGGTGTCTCCTGTACCGCTCTCTCATACTCAGGCTCAACTGGTTCATAAGGTCTCCCGGTTTCATCCATAACAAACCTCAGATTCTCACTCTTCATCATCATCGCTGCCTTCGTATTCGACCAGTTCTTCATAATCCTCTTTGCTTCCTACTCTGCGCAGATAATCTTTTCCGCCGTCTACAGCAACCGCTCCACACTTGCAGAACTTGAAATCATGCCTGCTGGTGCTCTCAATAATCTCTCCACATTTTTTACACTTGATTCGGTTTCTGATAATCTTTTTCATGATGTTGCCCCTCGCTTTCTATATCTATTGTTAATTATAATTGGATTTCCTGTCTGCCGCCACATGAAATTTTGGTGCTGTTTCCTTCGATATTTGCGATTTTGTCACCGTTTCAGTCGATATTTTAAATTTTGTCGCCGTCTCAGTCGATATTTGCAATTTTGTCACCGTTTCCTTCGATATTTTAAATTTTGTCACCATCTCAGTCGATATTTTAAATTTTGTCACCGTCTCAGTCGATATTTTAAATTTTGTCGCCGTTTTTTTCGATATTTTAAATTTTGGCACCCTCTCAGTCGATATTTGCAATTTTGGTGCCGTCTCAGTCGATAAACGCACATCTGATTCGATAATCGCTTATCTGATTCGATAATTGCGGATTCCATTTTGCAGCACCAAAACATCATTTATCCTATTCAGCATCCATTGTGTATTAATGCTCCGTAATATATTAATATCCTCGTCAACGACGAGGATATTCTCAATGCTGATATTCAATAATTTGCTTAAGATCAGGAGGTTTTCGAGATTTGGCAGCGATTTCCCGGAAAGCCATTTATAGACAGCCTGTGGATTCTCAAATCCCATGACTTCCTGAACATCTTTCACCGTATACCCATTGGTTTTCAACAATCTCCGAATGTTTGCTCCTGTTTCTTGTTGTTGGATTGATAGATAAATTGGTTTCATAAGCACTTCCCCCTTATTTATCTGCCGTTTTAATATGTAGTAGTTGCATCCTAGCACCTTTTGAATAAATCCGCCAGTATTTTATTCTTCTTTTTCGCACACACGGATTCCTAATGCTTCGCTCGCCCAGTCGATATAGATTTCTGTGATAATCAAGGATTTTATATCATCGGGAATCTCATTTTCGTAGCCGAAGTATATCGCTTCTTTATTTTTACGAACATTTATCATAAAATAATCATCCGCTGAAGTTATCTTTAAAAAGTCTCCCAATGTCTGTCCCATAATGCAATCCTCCCTGTTATATCTGAATGAAAAGTGGTTTTAATAAATGTCTATTTTCCTTCATTAAGCATACACTGGATAGCAGATTATGTCATTCAACTGATGGTTTAAAGCGTCTTTTATACTCTATATTCAACGTATAGGATCTCATAATACCCATCAGACTACGACTCTATCCGCCTCCAACACTTCCGTATTTCTTAATTATTCTACTGCTTTTAATTTCTTTACATCAACTACAATAGCTGCGGTTCCGGCAATAATAAACAGAATATTCATAATCAAAATACTGGTTGTAGAATCACCAAATGCAAATACCAGAAGCAAACCAATTGTTCCAAGTATTTTCCACTTGATTGCGTTAACTTTCGTCCAAAGCCAAATAAGCGCGGTCACGACAGCATAGATACATAATGGGCTTCCAATCAGGTTAACAATCGCTGCTAAAACTCCTACTCTACTTGCATATCCAGGAAATTCTGCAATGCTACTGATCAGAAATACTGCTGCTAATACTGCTTTTACCACCATCATTGTTAATTGTTTTTTGTTTGTGTTGTTCATTTTGTTTTCTCCTTTTCGTTTCCATAATGTTATATTTTTTTTGTTACACTTATTAGACAGTGCCATTTACAAACAGGTTTTAGAAATCTATAAATATTTTTATCCAATGAATATATTTTCAATATCATGCAAAGCTAATATAATAAATAAGGCAACAAATACTAAATTTAAGATCATTGCTGCCACTGTAGCTGTACAGAGGCTCATTAAAAATACCAGTAAAACAAATGCGATAAAAGTCCCCAATAAAGAACATGTCATCAGAAATACCATAACCAGTATTGTCACAACGACATAGATTGATGCTGTGCTGCCGACAAGTTCAATAATAGCAAATATAATAGATCTGCCATCACTGAGACGATCAATAAAAGTTGGTACTCCCTCAAAAATCAGGAATAATACCATCAATACAACCTTAACTGCTGAAAATACTACTTGTCCTAAGTTTAATCCATTTTTGTTCATAACTTGTTTTCTCCTTTTCGTGTTTGGATTTTTATTTGTTTACACTTATAAGACAGTACGATTAACAAACAGGTTTTAAAAAAATACAAATATTTTAAAAAGTTTTTTATTTATCATCATTATCGCTGTACTCTACCAGATACATACAGAAAAAAAGCCCATCACATGGATGAGCTCTCTTCCGTATAAACCAAAATATTTATAAAAGGTGGAAACAAACTGCCAA
>ENA-UERN01000537-UERN01000537.1-human-gut-metagenome-genome-assembly--contig:-NODE-537-length-44594-cov-10.893119_pt1 | contig 44594 bp, 53 predicted proteins | sample MGYA00242950_ERZ507950 | MGnify/ENA primary metagenome ERZ507950 (study PRJEB26167, sample SAMN06115515) | human gut metagenome | host: Homo sapiens | place: China:Ningxia | collected 2014-11-26...
AACCGCCGTGTACCGGTCGGTACGCACGGTGGTGTGAGAGGTCGGCTCTCTATTCACGAGAGCCTCCTACTCGATTGCGGCCACTGGTCTAACTGGAAATCCATATACAGTTCTTCCCTAGTCTAGCCATTCAGTGCTTCGTTTACAGGGTTGCCCGTTGGGTTTCCCGCCTGCGACATGCCTCTAAAACGCATTTTGAGGGGGTATCTACGGCAGTTCTCTTTCCAGAGTATATTACATGGGAAACTTCACTTTTACATTCAATCGCTGTAAATCATATATACTATACACTGATTGGAACTGAAAACTTAGAACGCTTTCTGCGAATCTGTATGTCCCTGCGCAGACAGTCCATGCATATGGCAAATGGGATTTGATTGAGTTTCAGAGCGGTTTGTGCTACAATCATTCTGAAGCTATCTGCCATTCAGGATACAAACGCCACAGAAAGTCCAGAGGAAATGTCAGCATGACCAGAAGCGAATTTGACCGGAAATACACATCACAGCTCAACCCGCAGCAGTTGGCGGCGGTACACGCCGTCGACGGCGCAGTGCTGCTTTTGGCCGTACCCGGCAGCGGAAAAACCACGGTGTTGGTGACCCGGTTGGGCTATATGCTCTGCTGCTGCGGGATCTCTCCGGACGCGATCCTGACCATGACCTACACCAAGGCGGCCACCAAGGAAATGCAGAATCGGTTCGTCCGGCTTTTTGGTCAGGACTGTCCGCAGGTCCCGGAGATCCGCACGATCAACGGCGTTTCCTCTAAAATCATCGATTTTTATACCCGGACACATGGCAGCGGAAACGCCTTTACAGTGGTTGAAAATGAAGGTGAACTGGCAAAAATCGCTTCCGATCTGTACCGGGAGCTCAGCGGTGAGTTTGCCACCCAGAGCGTGATCAAGGAGCTTCGCAAGGGGATCGCCTATGTGAAGAACATGATGCTTGGCAAAGAGGATCTCGGCGAATTGGATACCGGGTTTGACCAGTTCCCGGAGCTGTATGTACAGTACAATCTGGCGCTGCGGCAGCGCCGGTGGATGGATTATGATGACCAGATGATCTACGCCAAGACCATTCTGGAAAATTATCCGGATATTCTGGCCCATTTTCAGGACGCCTTCCCCTATATCTGCGTGGACGAAGCGCAGGACACCTCCAAAATCCAGCACGCCATCATTCAGTTGCTGGCCCGGAAAACCGGCAACCTATTCATGGTCGGAGACGAGGATCAGAGCATCTACGGCTTCCGGGCCGCCTACCCGGACGCGCTGATGCAGTTTGAGCAGACCTATCCCAAGGCCCGGGTGCTGCTGATGGAGGAAAACTACCGCTCCACGCCGGAGATCCTCCATCTGGCCAACGGGTTTATCCGGAAGAATACGGACCGCCGTCCCAAGACCGTCCGCCCCACCAGAGTGTCCGGGGCGAACGTACACCTGATCTCGGCGGCAGACCGCACGGCCCAGTACGCATGGCTGCTGGACATGGCGGCCCATTGCGATGGGCAGACGGCGGTCCTGTACCGCAACAATGACAGCGCCCTGCCGCTGATCGACCTGATGGAGCGGCAGGGCCTTCTCTACCGGTGCAGACAGATGGATGACACCTTTTTCACCCATCGGCTGGTGGCGGATCTTCTGGACATCATCGCCTTTGCCAATGATCGGAGGAACACGGAGGCGTTTCTCCGCATCTACTATAAAATCGGCTGCGGCATCACCAAAAAAGCCGCGGAATATGCCTGTGAAGCCTGTCAGTACTCCGGGAAAACGGTTCTGGAAGAGCTGCTCACCTTCCCCCAGCTTTCTCAGTACGCCCGGGACAGCGCTGCCGGACTGATGGACCTGCTGCCGCAGCTTCTGGAGGAGACGGCGGCCCGGGGCCTGAAACGGATCTGGACGGAGCTGCGCTACAAGGATTATGTGGAACAGCAGCAATTAGACACCAACAAGTTTGAGATCCTGACCCTGCTGGCGGAGCGGGAAGCCGATCTGAATACGCTGGTCGCCCGGCTGGACTACCTGCGGATGCTGGTCTCTGCGCCGCCAGAGCCCTCATCGGAGGGGCTGATCCTTTCCACCGTCCATTCCAGCAAGGGCCTGGAATATGAAACGGTCTACCTTCTGGACGTGCTGGATGGAATTCTGCCGGCCGTTACGGAGCCGAAGGGCCCGGAGGAGGAACGGCGGTATCAGGAGGAGCGCAGGCTCTTTTATGTGGCGATGACCCGGGCAAAGGACCATTTGTACCTGTTCTCCTGCCTCGACCGCAGCTCTGCGTTTATCAGAGAATTGCAACGGGAGTTGCCGGTGGAAAAAACCGAGGAGGATGACCTCTTCGCCGCCTTGCGAGAGGAGCTCTGCGGAAAAGCCTATTACCACGGACAAAAAGGCCGGGGCACCATCAGGGCCGCCTGCGAAGGGCGCTGCATGATCGCCTACCCCGGCGGTGAAACGGAAACTCTGACCATCGGCCAGATGTATGACCGGCGGCGGGTTCTGCGGGCCGCACCCAGCCGCACCACCGTTCAGGGAAAGCCGCGGATAGCGATCCCCCCTGCCGGACAAACTGTTCCGCAGCGGGACAGGAGCCTGACGTCGGAGGAAACGACGGCGCTGATGGCCGGTGCGGTACGTGGCCGGAAGGTGATCCATACGGCCTTCGGCACGGGAACCATCGTCAGCTGTCAGGGAGCCGTTATGACCGTACAGTTTCCGCAGTCCGGCGAAAAGAAATTCGTCCTGCCGGATGCCATGCGGCGAGGTCTGCTGCGCTATGACAGCGATGATTCGGTGTAGGAAAGCACTCATAGCGTTCCCATTTGTCTCAATCACTCAACTATAAGGAGGATATTTATGAAAAAGCTTTGGATCGTTTTATTGTCCCTTTTCCTGCTGACCGGCTGCGGACAGAAACCCGAAACGCCGGTCCCCCCTTCCGACCCGTCTCCCACACAGCAGGAACCCAATGAACCGCCTGTGAGTCCGGAGCCGGAAACGCCTGCCCGCGCGGAACAGGTCGATTTGACCTTTTTCGTTGAGGGTGAGGAAGAAGCTCTGCCCGCCACCCTGTATGTCGGAGATGGGTACTCCCTCTATATTCCCGATGAGGACTGGGACGGCCCGGAGCAGTCCGCGGAGAACGGCGTCCCGACAGACACCTGGGTCAGTGCCTTCAACAGCGATGTGGCGCTGTCTGTATCCCGCTATGGGGATATGACGGTCACGGAGGCGCGGGATGCCTTTGCTCAGTCCAGCGGCTATGAGTTTGAGGATCTGATGGGCGGCAGCCCCGGTGACCTGCTGACGGGCACAAATGAAAAGGGCGAATACCTTTCTTTCTTTGTAGCTGCGGGCGGCGGCGCGGATTCCTATGCTGTTTCGTGGCGGTATCCGGCGGAAGCGGCTGAGGGCTTCGGCGCCCGGCTGCCTACCATCGCGGAAACCTTCCTTGCAAGCTGAAAGATCCCCATCTGCCGAGAAAAGCTCCGCAGCCGGCAAATGCCCTCTGGGAGCTGTTTCGCGGAGAAAACGTTCCGAATCGCGTGAAAGACCGCCTTGGGCTTGACCCGGGCGGTTTTTTGCCGTGAAAACAGGCAATGCAGAATTTGGTACGGTCATTTTGACAACGTGGAAAAAACTGCTCCGGCACACAAGTGTCGGAGCAGTTTTGTTTACCGGAAAAACCCAGATAGACGGGCTTTTTGCTATGCAAAAGCATAGAAAAATAAGAAATGTGCCAGTTCCTCGCCTCTGCGGGGCAGCCGGAAATGATGAAGAAAAACTATTTGTGCATGTTCGCGGTGTGCTGCTCATGCAGGAAGCTTTATGGAGAATGAGGCGGCATATTGAGATCCAGGCCCTATCTATCGCTCACGCCTTTTCTTCTTCCCGGATGAACATGATGAAGAAGCTGACGGCCAGCAGTGCGCAGGAGACCCAGATACCCCGTTCGGCCATGTGCGCCGACAACAGTGCCCCCAGTCCCGCGCCTATGGCAAACAGGCCGATGACGCCGAAATAAGTCAGCGCCTTGCAGAGCACCTCCCGGTCATGAGTGTGGAAATAGACGCACAGGGCCTCCGTGCCGCTGCGCATATTGCCAATGCACATGGTACTGGCGTAGGCGTGGCCCCGGACCTTGCGGAAGGTCTGCACCTGCATGGCGCAGACAAAGGACACAACGGCGTTGGCGAAGGTGTTGGCCTCCTGCGGCAGAAAGCCCACCGCAAACAGCAAAACGATCTCCGCTAAAATGATCATCTGCCGCCAGTGCACCTTCTCCGTGTACTTGAAATGGCGGTGGATGCACTCCGCCGTGAAGATCCCCAGCAGAAATGACAGCACCGGGATGAGATACCGGGCGCTGTGCCGCCACTGGCCGTCAAACAGATAGGCGCTGCACAGCACGATGTTGCCTGTCTGGGCATTGGCAAACACCTTGCCCCGGCAGAGATAGGTATAGGCGTCCTGCAAGCCGCCGGAGAGAATGATAAATGAGGCGGTCAGCAGGGATTCCGACATCTGGCCGTGATGATTCCGGAGGTTCACGATCAAGACTCCTCTTCAAGTGTTCTCATAGCTCAGCGTCTGCTGTTCCAGTGTTCTTTGGTCCGCAGACGGCTGATGGCCCGGGCCAGCTGGGCCTCCGCGTTCCGGTGCTCCTGCATACTTTTCTTTTGCAGAAGGGCCTCCTTTGCGGCGTCCTCCGCCCGTCTTGCCCGGTTGACGTCAATGTCCTCCGGCCGCTCCGCCGTGGACACCAGAAGCATGACCTCCCCCGCTTCGACCTTCACCAGTCCGGCGGAAACAGCCGCCGTCCGCAGCGGGCCGCCCACCGGCTGAAACCGCAGCTCCCCCGGCACCACAGCCGCGATCATATTGCTGTGGTGGGAGAGGATCCCCATTGCGCCGTCCGTACAGGGAACCACCATGAATTCGCAGTCACCGTCAAAGAACAGAGTGTCCGAGGCCAGAATCTGTGCGTGAAACGCGCTCATCAGACCTCACCCTCCTCGATCTTTTTCGCCTTGGCGACCACATCCTCCAGCGTACCCACATTGTAGAAGGCCGCCTCCGGATACTGGTCCATTTCACCGTCCACGATGGCGGCAAAGCCCCGCAGCGTCTCCTTCAGAGGGACATACACGCCGGGGATACCGGTGAATTTTTCAGCTACATGGGTGGGCTGCGCCAGAAAGCGCTGGATGCGGCGGGCGCGGTTCACGGTCTGCCGGTCTTCGTCGCTCAGCTCGTCCATGCCGAGAATGGCGATGATGTCCTGCAATTCCTGATATTTTTGCAGCGTCTCCTGCACCCTCCGGGCGATGCGGTAATGCTCCGCGCCCACAATGTCCGCCTCCAAAATCCGGGAGGAGGATTCCAGCGGGTCCACGGCGGGGTAAATGCCCTGCTCGGAGATCTTCCGGCTCAGCACCGTGGTGGCGTCCAGATGGGCAAAGGTGGTGGCGGTGGCGGGGTCAGTCAAATCGTCGGCGGGCACATAGACCGCCTGTACCGAGGTGACAGAGCCGTCCTTGGTGGAGGTGATGCGCTCCTGTAACTGGCCCATCTCGTTGGCCAGCGTAGGCTGATAGCCCACGGCGGAGGGCATCCGGCCCCGCAGGGTGGAAACCTCGCTGCCTGCCTGCACAAACCGGAAAATGTTGTCGATGAACAGCAGCACATCCTTGTGCTCCACGTCCCGGAAATGCTCGGCCATGGTCAGGCCGGACAGCGCCACCCGCATACGGACACCGGGAGATTCGTTCATCTGGCCAAAGACCAGCGCCGTCTTATCCGCCACGCCGCTCTCCCGCATTTCCCGCCAGAGGTCATTACCCTCCCGGCTCCGCTCGCCTACGCCGGTGAAGATGGAATAGCCGTTGTGCTCCATGGCTACGTTGTGGATCAGCTCCTGGATCAGCACGGTCTTACCCACACCGGCGCCGCCAAACAGGCCGATCTTGCCGCCCTTGGGATACGGCTCCAGCAGGTCGATGACCTTGATGCCGGTCTCCAGAATCTCCACGGCGGGGCTTTGATCCTCAAAGGAGGGCGGATCCCGGTAAATGCTCTTGCGGGGCGTTTCTGCCGGGAGCGGCTCTCCGCCGTCGATGGGCTGGCCCAGCACGTTGAACATCCGGCCAAGCGTCTGCTCTCCTACCGGGACCTCGATGGTCTTGCCGGGGGCGGATACCTTCATGCCCCGGGCCAGACCCTCGCTGCCCGCCAGCATGATGCAGCGGACGACCCGTTCGCTCATGTGCTGGGCTACCTCCATCACGCGGGACTGACCGTTCAGCTCCACGGACAGCGCTTCCTTGATCTTAGGCAGATGTCCGGCTTCAAACTCCACATCTACCACAGGGCCGGATACCTGCGTGATCGTTCCGATTTTCATACTGTTATCCCTCGCTTCCAAAGGTTCCCCGCTGTGCCGCCGCGCCTGCGGAAATTTCTGTGATCTCCTGGGTGATGGCCGCCTGCCGCACGCGGTTGTATTGCAGCCGCAAGGCGCTCAACAGCTCCTCTGCGTTCTGGTTGGCGGCGTCCATAGCGGTCATGCGGGCGTTCTGCTCGCTGCAGAAGCTGTCCAGCAGGGCGCTGTACAGGAAACCGGAGACATAGCTGGGGATCATGCTGTTCAGCACCGCCCCTACGGACGGATAGAATTCAAAGGGCTCCTGCACGGCCTTTTCCTTGGCGGGCGGCGCGAACTGCATCCGGTGGAAAGGCAGCAGCCGGGTGGACTTGGCCTCGGAGAGCAGACTGCTCTCCATATCGGTGTAGACCACGAAGATCTCCTTCAGCGTTCCCGTCAGAAAACCGTCCAGCAGCAGAGCGCTGATCTCCCGCGCCCGGTCCAGCGTGGGATTCTGGGCGGTGTAGAGAAAGCTGTGCTCAATGGGGATCTTGTGCTGGTCAAAGTACCGGCGGCCATACTCCCCCACTACATACAGCTTGGTGTCCGGGTGCTGAGCAAGGAGCTTTTCAGCCTCCTTGATGACGTTCTGGTTGTAGGCCCCTGCAAGGCCCTTGTCCGCCGTGATGACCAGACACCCATAAGTGCCCTCCAGCGGCGTGTTATTGTCCGGCGGATAGAAATAGGGACTGTCCACATCCCCTGCCGTGCGAAAGACCCGCTTGATCTCGCCCCGCAGGGCGTCAAAATACGGCCGGGTGTTGGCCAGATCGTTCCGTGCCTTCCGCAGCTTGGTGGAGGCGATGAGGTACATGGCGTTGGTGATCTTCCGGGTCTGCTGTACGCTTTCAATCCGGTTTTTGATCTCACGGGTATTGGCCATCTCACTCACCGCTCTTTTCCGCGGCTTCCGTCTGGAACCGCGTCAGAAATTCTCTGGACAGCTTCAGAATCGTCTCCCGATCCTCATCGCTCAGCTGACTGCTCTCGTCGATCCGGCGGCACAGCGCTTCGTTCCGAGTCTCCATATCCTGCAGAAGTCCTGCGCGAAAATCGTCCATCCGCGCAAGGGGCACCGTCTGCATCACATGATCCAGCGCCGCCACCAGCAAAATCACCTGCTGGTGCTGCTGATAGGGGTGGTTCTGGGGCTGGCGCAGCAGACGCATCAGGCCCTGCCCGTAAATCAGCTGCCGCTTGGTGGTCTCGTCCAGATCGCTGGAAAACTGGGTAAAGACCTCCATTTCCCGGTACTGGGCCAGATCCAGACGCAGGGCGCCCGCCGCCTTTTTCATGGCCTTCGTCTGAGCGTCGCCGCCCACACGGGACACCGACAATCCCACGTTGACCGCGGGCCGCTGGCCGGAGAAGAACAGACTGCTCTCCAAAAAGATCTGGCCGTCGGTAATGGAAATGATATTGGTGGGGATGTAGGCGGACACGTCGCCGGCCTGGGTCTCCACGATGGGCAGCGCCGTCATGCTGCCGCCGCCCAATTCCTCCGAGAGGTGGGCGGACCGCTCCAGCAGACGGGAGTGCAGATAGAACACATCGCCGGGGTAGGCCTCCCGTCCGGGGGACCGCTCCAGCAGCAGGCTCAGCGTCCGGTAGGCCACGGCGTGCTTGGAGAGATCGTCATAGACGATCAGAACGTCCCGGCCCTTCCGCATGAAGTACTCGCCCAGTGCTGTTCCGGCATAGGGAGCGATGTACTGCAAGGACGCCGACGCGCTGGCGGGCGCGTTCACCACGATGGTATAGTCCATAGCGCCCTTGTGCTTCAGATTCTCTACCAGTTGGGCAACGGAACTGGATTTCTGCCCGATGGCAACATAGATGCACACAACGCCCTTCCCTTTCTGGTTCAGAACGGTGTCCAGGGCGATGGCGGTCTTGCCGGTCTGCCGGTCGCCGATGATCAGCTCCCGCTGTCCCCGTCCGATGGGGAACATGGAGTCGATGGCGAGCAGGCCCGTCTCCATAGGAGCGTTTACCGGCTGGCGGTCGATGATGCCGGGGGCCGGGGACTCAATGGGCAGATAGCCCTCCGACGGAATGTCGCCCTGCCCGTCAATGGGCATACCCAGCGCGTCCACCACCCGGCCCAGAAAGCCGTCCCCCACCGGGATACCGGCGGTCTTACCTGTGCGGCGGACGATACTGCCGGATTCGATGGCCTCACTGCCGCCGAACAGGATGCAGCCTACACGATCCGGCCGCAGATCCTGCACCATGCCCTTCACACCGGAGGAAAATTGCAGAATTTCGCCGTAGGCCGCGTGCTCCAGTCCGCTGACGGTGGCGATCTCGTCACCCACCGTCAGAACGCTGCCCACCTCCTCCGGCGCGGCATCCGGCTGCCAGTTGCGGACGGCCTCCCGCATCAGCGGGATCACGGAGACCCCGGCGGGGTTCAGCTGCTCCAGCCGCTCCCGGAATTGCCGCAGACGGCCTTCCAGACTCCAGTCATACAGGTCGGCACCCACTTCCATCCGAAAGCCCTTTTCCAGCGCGGGGTCCTGCTCCCAACGGAGGGGAACCTCCTGCCCGTACTGCTTTTTCAAAAAGGCCGCAAAACGGTTCCGCTGCACCTCACTGGGGGCGTCCGCACTGCGCAGGACCGCTTCCAGTACCGTTTCACGCATGGGACTCCCCCCTCTCCGCCGCGTCCAAAAACTGATCGAACGCATCGCCGTCGGATTGCAGCACCAGCTTTTCCGTGGCTGTCACCGCCAGATCCTTCAGCTCCTTCTGCGCGTCGGACAGCAGCTTGTCATGCTCCCGCTGGGCAGCGGCATGGGCGTCCGCCAGAATTTGCTCCGCCTGTGCCCGTGCGTCGGAGAGCTGCCGCTGCATGGCGGCGTCCGCCGACTTCTGGGCGGCGGCGAGCTTTGCCGCAGCGTCGGCGTCGGCATTTTTCAACTGCTGACGGACCTCTGCCATCGTTTTCTCCGCGTCTGCCAGCGTCTTTGCCGCTTTCGCGTCCTGCTCCTGATAGTACTGCTGCCGCTTCTCCATAAACGTCTTGACGGGCTTGTAGAGCAGCAGATACAGCCCGCCTGCCAGAATCACAAAATTCAGCAGGTGCAGCAAAATTTGCTGCCAATCAATATTCAACGGGATATTCACGGTTTCCCACCTGCCTTACTTATAGGACAAAGATGATCAGAATGACGACCAGCAGCGCATAAATGATAGCGGTTTCGATAAAGACCAGTCCCAGCATCAGCGTGGTACGGATCTTGCCCTCCGCCTCCGGCTGACGGGCGATCCCCTCCGCAGACTTGCTGACGGCAACGCCCATGGCCACGGCGCCGCCTGCGGCGGCAAGGCCGATGGCAATACCCGCGGCGATGGACTTGGACCCCGTGGCGTCGCTCTGGGTCTGGGCGGTTTCCGCCGCAGCGGGTGCGGCAGCGGTATCCGTGGAAGAAGCGGCCAGTGCGGGGACTGTCAGGGACAGCACCACCAGCAGGAGCAGGAACAGCGCGGGGACCTTTTTCTTAAGCAGTTTCATGTTTATTACCTCCAAAATGATTCAATCCGTAAATGATTGGGATGGTCATGCCCGCCCGGACGCCGGTTCGGGACGCTCCGACACCTCGCCGTAGAACAACGCTGTGAGCATGGTCAGAACATAGGCCTGGATCAACGCGTGAAGCAGGGTGAACAGAACGCCCACCAGCACCGGCAGCACATAGCTCAGCTGCACATAGTAATAGACCAGCTCCGTTACCAGCAGGCCGCTGAGCAGCGCGCCGAACAGACGGAAGCTCATGGAAATAGGCAGCGAGAATTCCTTCAATGTGCTGCCCACGCCCTTCAGACCGTTGCCCGCGATCCCGCCAGAGAGGATCACAAGATAGGATAAGCAGCCAAGGGCGATGGCACCGTTTACGTCCGACAGCGGCGCGGGAAGGGTCACGGAGCGGCCCGTGGTGGTGACGGCCTGCAAGCCCAGCAGCTCAAACAGCGTCCCCACGAAGATATACGCGCCCGCGCCGAAGATGTAGGCCCCCAGAAATCCGTTTCGCTGAGGACTGCTGGTTCTGGCCATACCGTCAAACAGGCTTACGGCCTGCTCCAGCAGCAGCTGGAACCGCCCCGGCACCACCTTGAATTTCGGGATGACAAACACGCGGATACACGCCGCCGCTATCAGCAGGATAGCGGATACCGTCATGGCGGAGATCAGTCCCGGATTGACGTTTTTCCAGCCGAACAGGCTGATCTGATTTTCCTCATGTAGGACCGCGTCCCGCATGGCGGTCTGAATGGTCTCCGTTTTTCCAGGCGGCGCCGTCAACAGACTGCCCGCGAACAGGACCGCGATGAGCAGGACCCATAGGATCATAAATTTCTTTTTGCTTTTCATGCTGATAGCCAGTCTCCTTTCCACACCGGAATACAGGCGCTGCGGTCTGCCCTGACCGCGTCCCATTTTTCAGCGTGACCGTTAAAGGACTTGTCTTCTAAGAACGCCCGTATTATACTGTTCTAACAGAAAGATGTAAAAAGTATATTTGATATGTTGGACATATCTGAATGATATGGCACGGAGGCGAAAAAAGTGGCTGTCCCCTACGATTATTACCGCATTTTTTACTATGTTGCCCAACACAAGAGCTTTACCAAGGCCGCCGAGGCTTTGGGCAACAACCAGCCCAACATTACCCGCTGCATGAACAATCTGGAACAGGATCTGGGCTGCAAGCTGTTTGTCCGCACCAACCACGGCGTCTCTCTGACCCCGGAAGGCCAACGACTTTACAGCCGTGCTGCCGTAGCCTTTGAACAGCTACGCCTTGGCGAAAGCGAACTCCGGGCGGATTGCAATCTGCGGACCGGCAGCATTTCCATTGCCGCCAGCGAAGCCGCGCTCCATCTGACCCTTCTGAACCGCCTTGACGCGTTTCACCGGCGGTATCCGGGGATCCACCTGCGGATCACCAACGATTCCACCCCCCGCGCCATGGAAGGGCTGCTGCGGGGACAGGTGGATTGCGCGGCGGCCACCACGCCCTGTCCGGTGAGAAAGTCCCTGCAGGAAACAGCGCTGGTCTCCTTCCGGGAGATCCTGATCTGCGGTTCGGATTTTCATGATCTGACCGCGGAAACGCAGAGTCTGCGGGATCTGGAAAACCTCCCTTTTGTGTGCATGAGCAGAGGGACCAGTACATATACCTTTTATCAACAGCTGTTCTTAAAGCATAATCTGGCTTTTCATGTGGAAATGGAAGCCGGCACCATGGATCAAGTCCTCGCGATGGTGCAGAGCAATCTGGGCGTCGGTTTCTACCCGGAGTCCATGGCCGCTCCCGCCCTTGCCGCTGGGACGGTGTTCCAGATCCGCCTTGCGGAGCCGATCCCGGAACGGTTCGTTAACCTGATCGAGGATACATCCCGCCCCCAAAGCGTTGCCATGAAAGCCTTTAAGAAAATGCTGCTGGCCCCGGAGGAAGAGTAAAATACCGGAGAGGAAATTGCTTCCTCTCCGGTGTTTTTTTGAGATGGTTTTGCGTCTGCCGGTATGGGCTTTTGCGCCGTCAGTCACCCAGCGCCTGCTTCAGATCGGCGATGATGTCATCCGGGTCCTCCAGACCGACGGACATCCGGATCATGCCGTCGGTAATGCCGGCAGCCTCCCGGATCTCCTTGGGGATCATGGTGTGGGTCATGGCGGCAGCCTGCTCCACCAGCGTTTCCGTATCGCCCAGAGAGACGGCCAGCGTGCAGAGCTTTAGGCTGTTGATGAACTTCTTACCGGCCTCCAGACCGCCGGCCACGTCAAAGGAGATCATGCCGCCTCCGCCCTTCATCTGCTTCTTGGCAATGGCGTACTGGGGATTGGATTCCAGGAAGGGATAGCGGACCGTTTCAATCTTCGGATTGGCCTCCAGCCACTTGGCAATCTTCAGAGCGCTTTCATTGTACTGCTTCATGCGGACGCCCAGCGTCTTGAGGCCGCGGCACGCCAGAAACGCGGTAAAGGGCGCCATGACGGAGCCAAAGTGCATGAGGGTACCCAGACGGCACTCCCGCAGGAACTGCTCATCGTTGGAGATCACTGCGCCGCCCAGCAGGTCACCGTGGCCGCCGATGTATTTGGTGAGGCTGTGGATGACTGCGTCCACGCCCAGATCCAGCGGGGTGGTGTTGTAGGGCGTGGCAAAGGTGTTGTCGATAAAGACCTTGACGCCGTGCTTATGGGCGATCTCCACCACGGCGGCAATATCCACCAGCACCATGGTGGGGTTGGCGGGAGACTCCACATAGATCAGCTTGGTGTTGGGCTTGATCAGGCCTTCCAGTTGGCTGAGATCGGCGGCGTCAAAGGTATCGTGGGCGATCCCGAAGCGGGGTAGCCAGTCGCTGGTCACGTCCTCCGTGCCGGAATACTTGGCCTTGGTAAAAATGGCATGATCACCGCTTTTCAGCAGTGCGAAAATCGCGCCGGAGACAGCGCCCATGCCGGACGCATAGGCCACGGCCTCCTTGCCGTGTTCCAGCGCCGCCAGCTTCTGCTCCAGATAATCCACAGAGGGATTGGTGATCCGGCTGTATGCAAAGCTCTCGGCATAGTCATCGCAGGCCTTCACCGCATCGTCCGTGGAATCAAAATAGAATGTGGACGTCTGATAAATGGGCGGGATCAGGGCACCGTACATATCCCGCGGCTCGCCGGCGTGGACCTCTACCGTGTTGAATTTCAGATCTTCATGCTTCAAATCGGGGTGCTTCAAAACTAACTGGCTCATTTAAAATACCTCCCGTCGGTTGTGTGACTGCGCAATATATCCTACTGACTTACTTGGTTGTATTGAGCATAGCACAAACACCCATAAAAACGGAAATATCCGAATGTTATCGCTGGCAATAACATTCGGATATTCAGCTTCTGCGTTTTGCCGCACGGTGGAAATGCGTCTGGGACCTAAAGTCCCGGAAGCACCATCCTTAGCGTTTGCGCTTGGGTGGTGGAGTTCACGTTGAGGCTGTGGCTGTCTTCATGACAGAATATATTTTCAAAATATCGTATAAAAGCGTGATTATTAAGCATAAAACGCCAATAAAAATGTGAGAAGCGATTCTGCAGAGCGATTTATCTCAAAAAAATGCTGACTTGGAAGAATTTTTCCTACCGCAAGCCCTTGATCTTGAAGGGCGTACGTCAGGTGGGTAAGACTTGGATTCTGAAAGAGTTCGGCAGGCGCTGTTATGCAAATACAGCTCAATAGGAGCTAAACAGTACGCAGATTTTGCGTATTGCTTGACTCTTTAAATGACATAAACCTTACCACCCTTCAAATCTATAACCATTATAACACAATAGATTTGGGGGTGGTAAGGTTGGCTGCGAATTATTCCATTTTCAGAAATTTCCTATACTTTTGACCCCGGCATCATGACATTGGTCTTAGCTGGAGGTTTTGACTCAGATTTCGGGAAGGTCCCGTCCGTATTTTTGCAGAAGCTGGATAAAGCGTTCCGCGGGCTGCGACAGCGTATGGGCCTTCTGGCAGACCCAGCCGATGGTGATGGGATCGTCAAAGCCCTTGATGGGACGCTTGATTACCCCCTGCGCCCCGTTGCTTTCGGAGATGAAGCCGGTACCCAGATCATAGCCCTGACACTGCTGCATGACCATCAGGCTTTGATAGAGTCCGTTGACAATGGTGACCTTCTGGGGATAAAAGTCCGGCACCAGCATCTCCTCCTGCAAAACGGAGGGTGCGTCGGAGTCCAGCTCGTACATGATGCAGGGATACGGGTGCAGCTCCTCGATCGTCAGGACCTCCTTGGAGGCCAGAGGATGGGACTTATGGATAAACACATAGGGCTTGCTGTCAAAAAGCGGGTGAAATTCCAGATTGTTGTCGCCAAAGACACGGTTCATGTGCTTTCGGCTGCGGCTGCTGATGAACAATACGCCCAGCTCCGTGGTTTTGTCCACGACCTGCTGGATGACCTCCGGGCCCTGCCCTACCAGAAATTTATAGGTATAGGATTCCTTTTGATAGGTATTCTGATAGGCCATCATGGCGTCGATGACGAAGCAGTAATGCTGGCTGCTGACGCTGAGGGTCTCGTGGGTCTTGCTCAGATCCTGTGAAAAGTGCTGGGAAATATGCTCAGCGTCCGTCAAAAGCCGTTCTCCCATGTTCAGAAGCTCCCGGCCCTCGGCGGTCAGGGTGATCCCGGCGGCAGAGCGGACAAAAATCGTGATCCCCAGCTCCTCCTCCAGTGCGCAGACCATTTTGCTGATGCCGGGCTGGGAGACATACAGGACCTGAGCAGCTTTGCTGAAGGAACCGCATTTTGCCACCGTGGAGATATACTTCAACTGGAGCAGTGTCATACCAAGTGCCGCCTTTCCTCATTTTTCGATGGATCTCTCGTATTATAGCACAAGAAATTCAAAATGCGCAACTAAAATCATACTAAAATGGTTTGCTTTAATAAAAACAAACATTTCTGCGGCACAAAACAGCATTTTTTTAAAAAATGCACGATTATGAGGCGATATACACAAAAGTAATTGCAGTTTATAACATTGGTTTATTGGACAAATCCGACCTTTGCGGCTATCATAGAAAACAGCAAGCGGTTCTCAGTTTTTCGGTGTGCAAAATAGAGAAATAGGGAGGAACTTACTTTATGCAAGAGAAAAAAATCAAATTTACCGACGTATTGTTCGTCGGTCTGGCGTTCTTCGCCTCCTACTTCGGCGCGGGCAACCTGATCTTCCCGCCGATGCTGGGCCTGCAAAGCGGCAGCAGCTGGCTCAGCGGCATGATCGGTATGCTGGCCTCCGGTGTGGGTCTGCCCATTCTGGCCATCATCGTGCTGGGTATGTGCGGCTCCGTCCAGAAGATCTCCGATCATGTGAACAAGAAGTTCTACACCGTCATGATCGGCGCCATCATGATCCTCTGCTGCTGCGTGTCCATCCCCAGAACCGCAGCCGTCGGCATTGAGATGGGCCTTCAGGGCATCTGGCCCGGCGCGCCCTATCTGGTTTTCGTCATTCTCTACTTCGTGATCGCGTTCCTGTTCGCCAAGGATCGCGGCACCGCACTGGATAAGGTCGGCAAGATCCTGACCCCCATTATGACCATCATCCTGTTCATTCTGGTAGTCAAGGGCGCTGTCAGCCCCATCGGTACTCCCGGCGCCGCCTCCGTGGATAACGCCTTTGTCAACAGCTTTCTGGGCGGTTACAGCACCGGTGACGTTCTGGTGTCCTTCCTGGCTGCCGGCGTGTTCTTTGACAGCATCAAGCGCAAGGGCTACGAGGGCGAAGCCTTCCGCAAGGCCCATGTCCGGGCCTGCCTGATCGCCGCCGTCTGTCTGGCTATTGTCTATGGCGGCCTGCTGTATATGGGCGCCTGCGTCAGCACCGAGTACACGCCCGACAGCATCAGCAACGCCAACCTCCTGCTGGCGATCATCCGCTCCAGCGGCGGCCAGATCGCGATTTACGGCCTGTGCCTGTCCGTGGTGCTGGCCTGCCTCACCACCGCCATCAGCCAGATCACCGCAGTGGCAGATTTCTATGAGACTGCCACCCACGGCAAGCTGTCCTACAAGGTTCTGGTCATGATCGTCCCTATCGTCACCACCATCGTCGCCAGCTTCGGTCTGGATACCATCGTGAGCCTGACCTCCCCCTGGTTCTCCTTCTTCTATCCCATCACGCTGGTGATGACCATTCTGGGCATCTTCGAGAAGAAGATCCCCAATGACGGCGCGTTCAAGGGCGCTGTGTACTTCACGGTGATCTACGCCGTTCTGGATCTGCCCCACGAGTATGGCTTCGGTTTTCTGGACCCCGTTCTGAATCACATCCCCCTCTATGGTCTGGGCTTCGGTTGGATCGTTCCCGCCATCGTGGGCTTCATCGTGGGTCTCATTGCCTGGAAGGGCAAGGGCCGCACGGAGACCTGAGCAAACTGTTTCTGAGCTTTATACCGTATTGGAATGGAACGCGCAAAGCGCGTAAGGAGGAATTTCTATGACCATTGAAAAAGGCGACGCGACCAAATATGTCCATACCGGCAACGGCGAGCTGTGCTATGAGTTGAACAAGGCGCTGACTGTGCCGGAGACCTTCCCCATCTACCTGTCCTCTGCCTACATCTTCGACTCCATTGATCCCATTGACAAGATCTGCGACGAGGGCGCTCCCGGCTATGCTTACTTCCGTCTGGGCAATCCCAATGCCGACGCCACCTCTCAGATCCTGGCCGCCGGTGACGGGGCCGAAAAGGGTCTGGTATTCTCCTCCGGCATGGCGGCCATTACGACCTCCATTCTGGCAACGGTGAAACCCGGCGATCACATCGTGGCCTCCCCCATCATCTACGGCGAGGCGTTCTACTACCTGAAGTATGAGCTGAAGCGCTGGGGCGTGGAGACCACCTTCATCGACTTCAACACGCAGGATGTGGCGGACTATATCCGTCCCAACACCAAGCTGGTATACGGCGAGACCATTGCCAACCCCCTGATGAGCGTACCGGACATCCAGCATCTGGCGGACGTGGCTCACGCCAACGGCGCCAAGCTGTTTATCGACAACACCTTTGCCACTTCGATCATTGCCAAGCCCATCAAGTACGGCGCGGATCTGGTGATTTACAGCGCCACCAAGTATCTGGGCGGTCACGATGATCTGGTAGGCGGCGCGGTGGTCGGCTCCGAGGAGATCATCAAGTCTCTGAGCTTCTACCTGGGTCTCTACGGTGCGAATCTGGGCGCCACGGAATCCTGGCTGCTGGCCCGGAGCCTGCGGACGCTGCCCCTGCGGGTAAAGAAGATGGCTGAAAACGGTCTGGCACTGGCCAAGTTCTTCGAGAGCCATCCCAAGGTGGAAAAGGTCTACTACCCCGGTCTGGAATCCTCCCCCAGCAAGGCGCTGGCCGATAAGCAGTTCGAGGGCAACGGCTACGGCGGTATGCTCTGCGTAAACTTCAAGGGCGGTCAGAAGGAGATCGACAAGCTCATCGGCAACTTGCAGCTGGTACGCTTCGTACCCACTCTGGCCGGCGTCGGCACCACGCTGACCTATCCGCCCAGAGCGTCTCACCGGGATCTCAGCCCTGACGAGCTGGCGGCCATCGGTATTACTATGGGCCAGATCCGGCTTTCTTCCGGTCTGGAGGATACCGACGATCTGCTGAACGACTTCGATCAGGCATTGGCAAAGATGTGATCCAGCGAAAGCAACACCGCAATTTTTCAAAAGAGGGACCGTTTCAGAGCGGTCCCTCTTTTACACGTCGTCAGATCGGATATTTGGCGGCAGCATGAAATTTACGGTGCCGATACATAGGGATCAGCAGCGGTAAACGCCGCAAAATATGCTGAAATTTCCAATAATAAGTGACATGGTAAACTACTTTACACAGACTGAAATCAGCGGATGCGCGATGCAATGACCTTTTGGGAGCGCGCATGCATGGAAAAACCTTTATTACGGCAATGTCCCGGTGGGAACTGTCCAGACACCGTCCGGCGCGGGGGTCTCGACCCATAGGGTCTTGCCCCCCAGTTTGATCTGAACGGAGCCGCGCTCCATCAGCCGTTTTCTGGCAACGCCGTTTGACGGGAGGCCGTTCCGTCGCTGATACTGCGTGGTGGAAACCAGACTGCGGATAGTCCGGGGAGACAGCTCCGGCAGCGGAACCGGCTGCCAGAGAAACCTCGAGAACTGCGTCCGATACGTGTAAAGCATGTATCCTTCACGGGTAAGCAGGCGGCGCATTTCTGCATCGTGACGCTGCCCTTCCCCCTTTGTTCGCTTCGCAGCTTCGTGACGCGCTTTCTCTGCGGAGAGCGCTTTACGGGAGCGGCTGTCAGTCAGATAGTCAGCCAGATCTACGGTCCGGCACTTGACGGCGGCAGACGCATTTTCCCGCCAGAAACGGCCCAGATCCACGTCAGAGAGAAAGTAGTGCCCGTGGATCAGGTGGGACTGTTCCTCCGGGGTGAGACGGTCCGCAAACTGCTGGATGATATAGGACATGAAGAAGTGATTGACGTGAATGTGGCGGATGTTTGGGACGAAAAAATCTTCGATCCACTGCCGCTCGCAGCAGAACATACGGCACAGATCCGCCACCGTATAGCGATATTCCGACCGAATCAGCGCAAGAATTTCTCTTGCCACCGCCTCTGCCGGGCGGTCCTCGGAGACCGGCTGGATGGTGTGGAGGAATTGAGTTGAAATGGACATGAGAGCACCTCCGATGGTGTGGTGGAATGCTTTTTTGTAAAAGATTTGCCCCGGAGGGGCAATTTATTTTGATGTCGAAGGTTGTCGATTATAATCAGTATATACTGTTTATAAACGATTGTCCACATATTTTATTTGATTTTTCGGGCTTAACCAAATATGCAATAATTTCGCTGCCTATCGCATGTCTATCCATTCAAATATAAGGGTTGACATGGCATGGAACTTTACAGCTTGAACCACGCTTCATTGCGTAGACCCCGCTGCTCTGCGGCGAAAAAGGAATGGTTCGCTCCCCCTCCTTCTCCGTCAAACAAAATCCTGTAATCCGATCCGCGGACTGCTAACACATTTTCTGTATGGCCGTAAACATCCAGCGTAAAACTGGCAGTGACATGGCCCAGATTGATCTGCATTTTCTGCATCTCCTCTCATCGTTAACCGACTGCGGCAAGCACCATCTGCTGAATACGGCTCATGACGCCAATGTAGTAGGAAAGCTCTGAGGCCGTTAGCTCAGACTCATCTATGCTTTCCAGTGCCTCCATGGTCTCTGTGTATGGAAAACGCGGTCTCTATCGTAAGAGAGGATGAAAATTTCGCAAATACCGCAGCAGAGGCTTTGCGGTTTGGACATAACGCGCGCATTCAAGACTTCCTTGGATGCGCGCGGCTCCTTTTACGCTGCACCAGCCACTCGCGCCATGCGGTTCAGATTGAAAGACCGCCTTAAAATAGGTTGATTTTTACCTACAATTTGCGTATAATAGGTGCTGCAAGGAGGTGTTCCCATGACCATTGATACGAACACAATCGTTTCCGTGACAGAGGCCAATCAGAATTTTTCCCGCGTGACGCGCATCGCTGAAACGAATGGACAGGCTGTGATTTTCAAAAATAACCGCCCCAAATATATGTTGGTTGATTTGGACAATTCGCCCTTGATCGACATGACGGATGACGAGAAGATCGACTTTGTGGCGGCAAGAATTTTAAAGAAATATAAGCCCGCGTTTATGGAGTTGGCAAAATGATCAAATTCTCAAAAGAGAAGGTCTTGCTGCTTCACAGGCTCATCGCGGAGGAGACTGGCGGGAGCATCGGCGTCAGGTATGAGACTCTGCTGGAGTCCGCGCTGGAGAACGTCTTTTCCGGCTTTGGCGGGCAGGAATTCTACCCTACTAGGGAGGAAAAGGGCGCTCGGCTGGGCTATGCGCTCATCTCTAACCACGCCTTCGTGGATGGCAACAAGCGCATCGGTATGTATGTGATGCTGACCTTTCTGGAGGTCAACGGTATTCGGTTGGACTGCGCCAACGACGAGGTTATCGAGGTCGGTCTGGCTGTCGCCTCCGGCGCAATGGACTACGAGGCGCTGTTGGCGTGGGTGCGGGCGCACCGTGTCTGACCCAGTTTTGACCCAGAACGGAATTGGAGTGGGCAGGGCCGGACGGAAACAACGGAAAATCCGCCGAACGTGTGTAAAGACCCAGCAAGTGGACATCTACTACAAGTTCATCGGTCTTATCAACCAGAAGGCAGAGGGCGGCTACAAGGGGGAAGTTGTCAAAGTGAAAAGGACAGAGATAGAGAACCAGCCTGCTTAACGGAAGGGGGGTGTCGGCAGAAAGCCGACACCCCCCCTTTTTTAATTCACGCGAACGGCATACTTCATGCGATTTCCATACTGCGTCGACTTGATCAGTCCCAGCTTCTCAAATTTCAAGACAAAGCTGCGGATCGTCGCGTAGGCGGCGTCCCCAAAGTCCTTTTCCAACTGCTTGGTGGAAAACTCTGCGTCGCCGTAGGTCATATATTATCTTTGATAGCTTCGTTCAGCACACCATCCGCTGCTGAGGATCGGGAGCGGCAAGCTCAGGCGATGACACTGCCTGAAACAACCGCAGAGAAATAAAGCAGCAATGCCCGGAGCGAGGCAACTCATTCCGGGCATCTTGAAATTTTTATGAATAAGTCTCGGAAAAACCGCAAACAATATTGTCAAGTAAAAATGAAATTTACTTGACATTGCGCGTGCTGCGGCATAAGATATAAACATCATCGGGACAGGAGGTGGAGCGAGTGACCGGTGCGCAAATCATCACGCAGACAATGGAGCAGTTCCCGGAAAGTGAATTGATCTTTGCCAGTAAGCTATATACCGAGCAACTTAGCGAAGCGGTCAGCGAGGAGGCGTATTATCAGACGCTTGGTCGGATGTGCAAAGCAGGTTCACTTTGCAGAATAGCAAAGGGAACGTATTATCGGCCTAAAACAAGTAAATATGGTATTGTTCCGCCGTCCCAAAAGGAGATCGTTGCGGCCTTCACAGAACCGGACAAAGGTACTGTTGTCGGATATTCCTTGTATAACAGTTTGAAACTCACCACGCAGGTTGCTAAAACTGTTGAGGTTTTCTCTTCCGAGATCGAGCAACGCACCAAGAACATCAGTAATGTTCTTCTGCAGTTCTGCAATTTGGTGTATACACCGGAAGTGAAGGGTATGATCCATATGCTTGAAGTGCTGCAAAATTTCGGTGAAATTCAGGACTTGAACTATCATCAATTCATTACGTTCTGCGAAAAGTTTGCGCAAGAATACGATGGCAAAGTTTTTGAACAAGTTCTCCAGAAAATGCGGTACCAGAAAAAAACGATTTCTTTCCTGCGGAATATTTTGAATCATTATGGTGTGGAGAACAACCTGAATAAATACCTCTCCACCCTATCCGAATATAAGCATCCCACTATGGAGGAGATTTATGAAACTGCATACGCATCCTGAAGAATTTCGTGAATTGATCACCGTTGTTGCCAATGAAAAACACATTTCCGAGTCTGCCGTCGAGCGCGACTATTATATCGTCATGATGCTGAAATCGCTGGCCGACAGTCCTTATGCAGACCAGTGCGTTTTTAAGGGCGGCACCTCTCTCAGCAAGTGCTACCCAGGTTCCATTGACCGTTTTTCCGAGGACATCGACCTTACCTTCCTGGGAATGGAACTGTCGGATAAAGCCTGCGACAAAACGATCAAGAAAATCGAAACGATCATGGCGGCTGGCGCACAAACGGAGAAGATCGTGGAGGAACGCTCCAACCGCAGCAAGAGTATGTATGTTTGGTTCGGTAATCCTGAAAACCGTGTGAAGCTTGAAATTGGAAGTACTGTCCGTCCAGACCCGTATCAGAAAATGCCGGTGAAAACCTGCATTCAGGAGTTTCTGGAAAGCCGTGGGTTTACCGATGATATCGAACGGTTTGAACTGGAAACTGTGGAAATCAACACGCTGAATATTGAGCGAACCTTCATCGACAAAATCATGTCCGTAAAGCGCCACGCCATCTGCGGCACATTGAACCGTAAGGTGCGCCATATCTATGATGTGACCCGTCTGTACCAGATGCCGGAGATCCAGGCATTCCTGGCCGAAACAGACGAACTTAAACGGTTGGTGCGGTTGACGAAGGATACGGATTCTTACTATATCGGAAAACGCAATATTTCTGCCGAATATGATCCCACCGGCGCTTATGACTTTGATGGGTGGCAGAAATATTTTGACGCTGATATCCGAATAACCTACGAGACTCTGCACACCACGCTGCTCTATACAGACGAAAAACAGGACTTTGATGTTGCGGTAAACACTTTTAAGCAAATCAACGGGAGACTAACGGAAATCGGGGAATAACATCATCCATCCTTACCAACAACCAGCGGTCGCAGGTTCGAGTCCTGTCTCCGCAACCAGAAAAGTCCTGAAATCAGTAGATTTCAGGACTTTTTCCGCACTTTTACGTCCACTAACTTGCTTGCCGTTTTTTCTGACCCAAACGCTGACCCCAACGGGAGCGGATAGCGGAAAGGTCTATACCGTACGGGATAGGATATTGCCCATTGTTTTTGCTGCTTCACGCTTGGCCGAGGTCGTGGCGTGGGTGTAAGTCCAGATGTATATCGGTAAGATGGACAGCACACAATGAAGTATGGGATAATCGCAGGCAGCGCCTCTTTTAATGTCTTTATTTATTGACAATTATAGATGTATCGTCTATAATAACAAGCGCAAAGATGATGTAGAGGTGATGTGCAGAATGGGACGAAAGAGTGTTGCTGTGCTGCCGCAGACGCAGGCGATTTTAGAACAGCTGGGAGAACAGATCAAACTTGCCAGATTACGGCGGCATCTGTCTGCCGAATTGGTCGCGGAAAGAGCCGGTGTGAGCCGAGCCACAGTGTGGAATGTTGAAAAGGGAAACCCCTCTGTCGCGATTGGGATCTATGCCGCAGTCCTGCACGCACTGAACAATATGGATAAAGACCTCCTGCTCGTTGCAAAGGATGACGAGCTGGGGCGTAAACTCCAAGACCTTGAACTTACCACTCGCAAGAGAGCACCACGAAACGGAGGTGATTGACCGTGGCGTCAAACCAAAAAATAATTTATGTCTATGAGAGCTTCAAATCTACAACGCCAAACTTCCTGGGAACGCTCTTCGTGGAGAATGTCCGCGGCCGTGAAAGCTATTCCTTCGAGTATGATGCTGACTGGTTAAAAAGCAGCGCAAACTATATGTATCTCGACCCGGATCTTCAACTGTATGCCGGGCGACAGTATCCCACCGGTGCAAAAAATGTGTTCGGTCTTTTCGCTGACTCTTCCCCCGACCGTTGGGGTTGTCTGCTGATGACGCGCAGAGAAAGAATACTGGCGGAACAGGAAGGCCGGAAGCCTCGAAAGCTATTAGACAGTGACTTCCTGATGGGCGTCTACGACGAGACTCGGATGGGAGCGATCCGCTTCAAGCTGGACAAAGACGGGCCGTTCCTTTCGGATGATTCGGAAACCCCGACTCCTCCCTGGACCAGTCTGCGAACGCTGGAGGAAGCCTCCCGCCAATTCGAAAACGACGAGTCCGGTCTTGAGCAGAAATGGATCAATCAGCTCATTAAGCCCGGTTCCTCGCTGGGCGGCGCTCGTCCGAAGGCCACCGTTCTGGATACAAAGGGGAATCTATGGATCGCCAAGTTCCCGTCCAAGCACGACGATATCAATGTGGGCGCATGGGAAAAGGTCACCCATGACCTTGCAAGACTTTGTGGCTTGGATGTTCCTGAGTCCATGTTGATCGACTTCTCTAAGTACGGAAGCACCTTCCTTGTACGCAGGTTTGACCGGAATGGTGCTGCACGGATCCATTTCGCGTCCGCCATGACAATGCTTGGAAAAACGGATGGAGTATCGGCAGCGGACGGCTCCAGTTATCTTGAACTGGTGTCCTTTATCAAGGCCAACGGCGCTGCTCCCAAGAGAGATTTGACAGAGCTATGGAAGCGGATCGTGTTCAATATGGCTGTTTCCAATACGGATGACCACATGAGGAATCATGGCTTTATCCTCAAGGCGGATGGCTGGCATCTCTCACCCTTGTACGATGTAAACCCCGTCCCGGAGGGTGACGAGCTGTCCCTCTGCGTAAACGAGGACGATGCGACGATCTCCCTCGACCTTGCGCTGGAAATCGCACCGTATTGTGAGATCAGCACCAAGGACGCAGCTGCTATGGCGGCGGATGTCCTGAAAACCGTCCGAGAAAACTGGAACCGCCTTGCAACAGAATGTGGATTGAGCCGGAGCGCACAGGAATATATGAGACCGGCCTTCTCGCTGGCTCTTGAAGAATAGAAGAAGAGGGGGAATATAAGGCTGTATCTATTTTGGTCACTCTTAAAAATCCCTCGACTTTTTTCTACCACGGGAAATTGTAAGCAAAAAATATGGCTGAAACAGCGCAAAGCCGCTTTAGCTCTCGATTTTTCCTATTTTCAGCATGTATCTAAATTGGTCACGCATGAAAACAATATGGACTGGCCAGATAATGGTGACTTCGCCCTCGACACGGATCTACGCCTGTGATCGACCTATGATGATGTGCGGTAGAGTTAATTGCACCATTTCGGCATAAATTCCTGACCTTAATTGCACCATTGCAGACGAAAAGCCAAGGCCGTGGTTGGCCTTGGCTTTTAACTGCGCTTTATTCGTTTAACAGCCTGTCCGCTTTCACGGCGCAGGCATAGCCGGCCGGAGCGACCTTCCGCAGACTCTTCAAGGCTTTCAGTTCATCTGAGATGAAGCCTGCTCCCAAGTAAGCGGCGGAGTCAATGTCCTTTTCAAAAGGAACATTTTTGAGCAGACAGGCGACCAGGTACATAACGACCGGAACCCGCTTGGACGCCTCTTCTGCGGAGAAGTTCTCTACGTAGATATGGCTGCGCACATCACGGAGGCCTTGCAGATAAGAGACATAATCCTCTTTGCTGACCTTGCCGCGGGAGGCAATACTCACCGCAGCGTTGTATGTATCTCTGAGCGCATCCCCGGGGCCGATGTCAAGACCACGATATGCGATCTCGTCCTGCACGAGGCTGTAGTAGGTTTCCCGCACCTCGGTAAAATCCTCTGCCACTTCGATCAGAGTCATCACATCGTAAAGCTGCTTGATGATCTCCATATCCTTGTTGCTGTTCAAGAGAATGCCGGTGGTGTGCGGTGCAAACGCTGTCAGCTTGTCACCCAGGATAGATTCCACGCTGGGGATCTGCACCGTCAGATCCTCTCCATCAGTGAGAATCAGCTCGTTTTTGATGGGTTTGGCGATGAGCCGCTTGTACTTCGCATCCTCGAACAGCACATCCAAAAGGATATAGATGCTACGCTCCATGACCGGCGACTCGTAGACGACCTTGAAGTGCCGCTTCTCTATGTTGTTTTTGCCCTTTCTGACCTGTTCCTCAACACTCACAAAGGGGAATATCTTGCCGGCCTCCTCGATAAAAGTATTCAGGTCGGTACCCGGCGCAACGATGATGTCGATGTCGGTGGACAAACGCATGGGACGCTCCAACAGCAGCATCAGACAGGTGCCGCCCTTAAAGATGAACGGCATGCCGACTCTCGTGATGGCCTCCAACAGGCCAAAGGCGTACACGGAACGCTCCAGAAGCAAAGGGTCCCGATGGCTGGCACTTTGCAGATCGCGAATGTGCTCTTCGGTAAAATTCTCTTTCTTCAACATGGCCTTACTCCGTTCTTAACAGTGATTTGTCTATCTGCTCAAGCACCTTGGCCTTAGCGTTCCTTCTCCGCGCATAGCGGAAGAGTTGGCTTTCATCAATATAGAAATCTTTGAAAGCCTGCGTGAAAATTGTCTTGTATTCGCCCTGGTTCACACAGGAGCGAAGCAGTTTATCCGAAACAATGTCTACGAGCATCTTTTCCAAGTCAGTATGCCAGAACTCGTCGGTGCCTTTTGGTGCCTCCGTGATCAGTTTCTTGATAACGAGCATATCGTCCGCCCAATACTGGTGGTACATATCCGCATTGGGATTGAGCAGGATGTGTCCGGCATACTCTTCTTTCAGAGTGTCAAAGACATACTCTCCGAGGTCGCCTTCTACAAAGATGAACACGGCATTATGTGCAATCTGGTGATTCACAAACTCGTTGAGCTGGACAAGTTCAAAAATGCGGAAGTCCAGTTCCGGATAGGTCTCTCGGATCTTACCGGCGACCGAAGTTGCAAGGTCAGAATACTCGTGGGTGTACTTTCTCGAGGTCTTATCATTCACGCAATAATTGTTCCTTCCAACTCGGGCAATGGAACCGCTGTCCAAGAGCTTTTGCAGAACAAAGCGACAGGAAGACTCTGTGGCGTCCTTATTCTTTGCCCTGTAGACAAGGGCAAAATCGTCCCGCGTAAAATTGCCTGCGTTTGAAAGCGCAGTTAAAAACTCTGCCATGATGTAGCACTCCTTTCAGCGAGAACTGCAAATCGGCAAAAAGAATCCTAATTTGCCGTATTGCAGTTATATCATACTCATCAGCGCCTAAGTTGTCAACTGCAAATCGGCAAAAAATAAGAAATTTGCCGTTTTGCAGTATTCGCTTATGTTTAGTATATGCCAAATGATAGAGGTTGATACTGAGCCAAAAGGTTGTCCTGGCTTTATGTGGCAAGGGCGGGTATAGTGTTCACTTACCAACCGCCCAATGAAACAACAAAGAAACGAGGAATGGAAATGAAACAAATCACGAGAGAGTGGCTGGCGTTTCTGCGGGAGCAGTATCCTGTCGGTAGCCGCATCAGACTCAACAGTATTCAAGCCCGGATTCCGCATCCGTATATATCAAAACAGATATTGACCTTTTGCGCGAATGCTCTTTGAGCCTGTCGGAGGCTGGATTATGGGAGCTCTAAATTTTAGGAGCAGATTAGCTCCCTACATAATAGGCTTGATTGAGCAAAAACGAGCCTTGGGGTACAAGTACACAGCTCAAGTTAAAATACTGCAAAAGTTTGATATGCTGTGTGCTGAGAGATTTTCAGAGGATTCCACTGTAACGAAGGCTATGCTGGATGTATGGGCAGTTAAAGGTCCAGAAGAAGCGCCGGGTACTCTACGGCATCGAGTAACAGTGATAGCACATTTAGCGCAACACATAGCGTCCTTGGGGTTTTATGCATACATCTGCCCAACAAACGAACTTCCAAAAGAGCCCAAATACAATCCATATATTTTCTCCGGGGATGAGCTTACAAGGTTTTTCCGTCAAGTAGATTGTTGCCATTTTTCTTCCGAGGTTCCTAATCGGCATATGGAAAGCAACGAGGATGAATTTAAAGACATCTCCGAACAGATTGAGCAGCTTAACCGCCGTATCGCCGCCATCCAGGACAGCTTAGCCAATGATATGTCCCGGCAAGAGCGTCTCGAGCAGATCCAGAAGGTGATCGAGCAGAGGGAACAGAATAGCGATCAATATGATGACTCCATCGTCCGGCAGATGATCGAGTGCATTAAAGTACACTCGGACGGTAAACTCACCATCATCTTCGGCGGTGGCTATGAAATCGAAGAATCCTTGAAATGATCCGAGAAAGGAGCTACAACATGGAGAACAAACTTCCTGTTACGCAATGCCAGTATTGCGGTTCTCGTGACATTGGTGAGGGCTGGCAGCATGGCGAGGCACTAGTCACCTTCCGCAAGCGTGGCTTGTCAGGAAATCGCCTTCGCTATCTCCTCTGCCGACAGTGCGGAGCCACCCTCTACCAATGTGTCGCTGAGCCCCAGAAGTATAAACAAGCAGATTGAACCAGCAGTTCAATGACAAACGCGTAAATCCACATTATTATGAAGTCAGTGAAACAACAAACGAAGGAGTTGATTGCTATATGAACATGAAAGACGCATTCCGGTTCCAGAACAAGCTACAGACCCTGATGGGTACTGCGCAGGACATTCTGAGCTCCTCTCGGAACATCACTAAGGTCGAGAACACCTATTTGCGCAAGAAGGTGATGCCCGAGGCCGAGGATGAAGTCACTGTCGACCAGCCCACCTCCGAATACAGCGAACAAATCACCTGCGTGACTGAGTTCCTGCTCTATCTGATGACGGAGAAAGAGAAACTGGGCGCCGCCATCTACCAGGCAAAGGCCACTCTCGACCTGCAGGCTGGTCTCGACGGCGAGATTGGACTCAACAGCACACGTCAGGAACTGGCCGGTCTGTTCCGCCGCATGACCGAGGTGCGTAACTCCGAAACGCTGATCCCTAACGGTGGCACCGGCTTTCGCTTCAACAACGAAGGTAATCAGGTCTCCTACCGCTGCGACGTGAAGAAGGTGGTCACCATCAACTTCGACCGCAACAAGGTGCGCAAGATGTGTGCTGACCTGAGCAAGAAGTCCAACGAGATCTCCGGCCAGATCGATGCGGCAGTGGTCAATACCCAGGTGGCCTATGAAGCCCCCTTCGATGTGAACGACACCTTCTCGGATGTCTTCGAGGCCTTCGCAGTGAAACAGGCCACCGCCTGATTTGCTGTCTTAAAGGGGAACACAGCTATTGAGGGGGCGACGGAATAAGAGGGAGTGGCGACCGGTTCAGGTGCAGACGAACTATAGTGCTGCACACTTTAAGCAAGATGAAAGTCTTGGATTATAAATACTTAAGACACGCAGTCTTTAACTGCTCCATATACGGATATTGAGAGGATAAAACCCTCTTGAGACCGAAGAGGTCAAGCTCCGTATCAAGCAGCGATCACCGCACTGCAGTCTTTCGATCCTCGCTAACTCGATATTCCGTTCAGCACAAACTTACATCTCCATCGAAAGAGGATTTCGCCTCTAATCGGGCGAAAATAGGATTGGTTATCCTATTGCTATAACAGGCATAATGATCGTGCTGGAAACTGAATGCTGCCGTTCTGCTTGCAGAACCCTAACACTCACAGCCCGCACAACAAATGGTTCAAATGATCTTAGACTTCCGTCGCACCCCCAATAGCTGTGTCAATCTACCCCAAAAACGCGGAGAGCAGCAGGCTGCTTTGGCCTGCTGCTCATTCACTAAGATATTCAATTTTGGCCTCGTTTGCACCAGGATCTCATCCATAGTTACATCGAGCAAGGCACCGAGAGCGTACAGGTTGTCGACGGTCGGAAGGCTTTGGCCAGTCTGCCACTTGTAGATGGCACGAGGCTCTTCAAAGCCAAAGTAGGTTTGCAGATCTCGGACAGTGAGTCCCCGATCCTCACGCAGACGCACGATGTTTGCGCCGGTGGCTACAGGGTCAATGACCGGAAAAGGCTTCTTCATCATGGCAATCGCCTCCATTCAAGATTTCCCAGTGGGAAGTATTTAAGAATAATCTATTTGATTTTGAAAAGCAAGACTTTTCGGCCCGATGTAATCTAAATGTTATATTTTCGAGGTGCATTCAAATGGAAAAAGAACGGAATCTTAACTACTGGACGATCCGAAAGTTTTCTCTGTTGTATTCCTATTACGCAATCATTGACACGACAGACTATCTGGCAGACCAACTCTTTGTCAAGAATGAAGTCCGCGTGTGGTTCGGTCAGGAGTACATTTGCCCGGACGGACCCTATTGCGTAATTTTCTGTAAGTGCAGAAAGCGTGATACAGGAGCCTTCGAAAGCGCCATGAATGAACTACCTCGAAAGATGCTCCTGCGTGGTCATACAGATTATATTCAGTTCTGCGAAGGACTCAAAAACAAGATAGCGGCAGCCTGGAAGTCAGGAGGTGAATTACAACATGAGGAAGCTCGTCCCTCTGCATAAGCAGAGCAAAAAGCAAAGAAAGGAGTACAACGCAAAACAGCGAGGCTCCTGGAATGGCATCTCGCCTGTTACGCGCATCGTACCGAATGGTAAAGCTTATGACAGAAATCGAATTAAACGAGAAGATCACCAATTTGCTGAGTGAGAATCCCACCCAGCAGAAGCAAAGCCGTAGACCGTATGCCCGAGAGAACCGAGTGAAGAAGGATGACCGACTCTTGCGGATCATCCAGAGATACTATATTCCTCACGCCGGGTATGTGGACTGCGGCTTTGATAGCACTACGCTCCTGCACTCTGGCAAGTACATCAAATATCCGAAGCACAGCCATTGTCAGCGATGGATGAAGCGGCTGACGTCAAAGAAAACTCGCCGCTGCACCGACCTTGTGAGGAAGGGCAATGAGTACCGCCGCCTGTTTGATTACTGGTGGACACTGTACTGAGTCTTCCTACGGATTGTCCAATAAATCATCACAGAGAAAATCGATGAGAGGGTGTCCTTTGTAATCTTGCTCTGCGCGGCAAATCGCATTTGCTCGTCTCTGGTGGGCTTCAAATTCTTTCCACATCGTGGTCATGAAAGAGGCGCCCAAAGAAAATCTTTCGTCGGCAGTATCCAGATGAAGAGGCCTATCCCAAGCTGCTCTTCGCCAGGGACGGTGAGGTCTTCACGCTGGGTGGCAGAGCGCACCTTGTGTTGGGTGGTGCCTACAGTGTGGACAAGTATTATCGGCTGATGAGAGGCTTCAATTGGTGGCCGGACGAACAGCCTTCCGATGAGATCAAGGAAGCCTGCTGGCATAAGATGGAAGAGTGTGGTTTTGTAGTCGACACGGTGCTGTCTCATACTTGTCCATACAAGTACATCCCCCGTGAGGCCTTCCTGCCCATGATCAATCAGGACAGTGTAGATGACTCCACCGAAAAGTGGCTGGACAACATTGAGAGCCGCCTCTACTACGAGCGCTGGTACTGTGGCCACTGGCACATCAGCAAACGGGTCGACAAACTCCACTTCCTGTTCCACGACTTCGAAATTGCAGAGGAATGATAATGAGTGACCAACAATACTATCGAATCCTGCTGGATGACTACTCCGCAGCATCCTTCACCAGTTTCGATAAAGCCTACTTCGGGACTATGTCGGACTTGGAAGGGTGGATAAAGGCCATCGAGGTTGAGAAGTGCTTTGCTGAGCGATTCTCTTCACTCACCAAAACCTTCCGCGCATACCAATCGGGGCAGCACAACATCACCCACAATGTTGCTTATCAGGAGGTTCGCTTCCTCGATAAGGTGACCCTGCTCTACCGAGAGAGCTATACCGCCGAAAAACTGGCTTGGGAGCATCTCAACACCTGGCAGTGGCCGTACTTCATGAGTTGTGAAAAGGTGGAATCCGAACACCTCTGGCTACGATGTAAAGACCGATACTACCGATGCTTCATGGCCAAGTTCTACAGTCTCAAGTATGGCACAGATCCAAACGAGCAAACACCGGCAGGCGGTATGCTGTGGGGGTTCCCTGAAATGCTGGAGGTCGACGATCTGCCGCTGATGTGGAATCGATTGGCCGAACCAGAAAAGAATTTCAAAACACTCGCAGAAGCGCAAGCGGACTGGGAAGCCTTCAGAGCCGCCCCAAACCCTGACTTCAGCGAATTCTGCAACGATATATTTGGAGATGGCTGAATTAACAGATGCTCGTAGAGATGTAAACGAAGCAGATATTAATGTCAGAGAGGAGGCTGTGAAGGCTATGGATAGAACGCGATTGCAGGATTTCCGGAAGCTCTTAAATAACCTTTTCGAGAGCGGAAAATGCTATAGAATAGAGGAAGCCATGGAGCATATCAACTTCGCCAAGGCTGAAATTTCGCTTTGGATGATCATAGACGAAGTACCCGATGGCAGAATCAAGAAATGCACACAACTTTCAATGATTACCATTGAGGCCCGGCATCTTCTCTTGCAGAAGAAATGATGGAATCTGAGGCAAAAGTGAAAAACGAAATGTTGATGGAATCAATAAATATGACGAGGAAACAGCCATGAAACCCTACATTGAAAAAAATGACGGCGTTCCAGATAACAATCGCTACAGCGAAGCCTTGGAAGCGGCCAAGGAAACTGTAGAAGCACTAAATAAACTTACAGACCAGGCGTTGGCGCAGTACACAGCACTGGTCGACTCCGCTGTGGCTGGCCACATCACAGATGAGAGGGAATTAGAGCATATCATGGATGGCCTGCTTGACTTTGGTGATGATTTACGGTTCCTCGAAATCTAGAGACCATCCCAAATTTTGTGTAAACCTCCGATGTGGTGTAGAATAGAAGCACCACATCGGAGGTTTTACATATGGCCAGAAAGAATCGTACTCCAGAAGAAAACGCCCGGCGGGAGAAAATCCGAGAACTGTTGCAGATGGCAAACATCGGCAGCATGGATGACATTCAGAGCCTGTTTAAGGAGGCAATCTCAGAATTCATGGAGAATGGCCTGGAAGCAGAGCTGGATGATGAACTGGGCTACAGCAAGTATGACTACAAGAACAAGGACACAAATAACAGCCGCAACGGTCACAGTCATAAAACACTGCGGACCAGCTTCGGAGATGTAGCGGTATCGGTGCCTCGAGACCGGAAAGGCGAGTTTGAGCCTCAGGTGCTGAAGAAAAGCCAAACCAGCATCAGCCAGGACATCGAGGAAAAGATCTTGTCCATGTATGCAAAAGGAATGACCACAGGTGATATTGAAGCACATATTCAGGATATCTACGGCGTAGAAGTCTCAGATACAACTGTAAGCCGCATTACGGATAAGATCCTTCCCATCGCAAAAGAATGGCAGCAGCGGCCTTTGGAAAGCGTATACGCAGTGGTTTTCCTGGATGCCATCCACTATCATGTTCGCAGTGAGGGGCAAATCGTCAAAAAGGCCGTATACATAGCTATTGGTATCAATCTGGACGGCAAAAAAGATGTTCTGGGCATGTGGGTCGGTGAAAATGAGAGTGCCAAATTCTGGGCAACGGTGCTCAACGGCTTGAGGAACCGGGGCGTAGAAGATATTTTCATTGCCTGTACGGATAATTTGACCGGATTTGCCGCTGCGATCGAAGCAGTGTTTCCCAAGGCAGAGATTCAGAACTGTATTATTCACCAGCTTCGGAATTCCAGCAAATATGTATCTTACAAGGACTTGAAAGCACTCATGGCCGATTTGAAGGCTGTTTACGCTGCGGTAGATGAGCCTACCGCTTTGGACGCACTGGACACCTTCGCTGAGCGATGGGACAAGAAATACCCCAAAATTTCTCAGTCCTGGCGGGATAATTGGCCCAATCTGAGTACCTATTTCAAGTATCCCCAAGAGGTTCGTCGCTTGATATATACGACCAATGCAATTGAGGGATTCAACCGTCAGCTTCGGAAAGTAACCAAGGCAAAATCCGTGTTCCCCACCGATGACAGCCTACTGAAAATGCTGTATCTGGCCATGATTGATATCACAAAGAAATGGACTGGCCGGAGACAGGATTGGAGCATGATTCATGCTCAGCTGGCAGTATTCTTTGCTGATCGCATGCCGGAATAACCTGCTGCATACCGGCATGTCAAGGATCAAGATGAACGGGGGCTGGCGCCCCCGCCCTTGACATGCCCACTATCCACTGCTATTTTGAAAACAAGGCGGCAGCAGCTTGCGCCACTTCCGCCTTGAATAAATTTTGCTCTATTTGCACCGCATTTCGGCGTTTACACAGAATTTGGGACAGACCCGACATATACATTTTCTGTGGAATATCATTTCCCTCTATGCAATCAAGACGAATTGATTTAAGGTTTCTTTCCCTTGCTGTGTCTATTGCGTGTTGAACTAACTGCTTCGAGTATCCACGACCTCCATATTCCGGAAGGACACGCAAGGCATGAAGAACTACTGTCTCGTTATCATTTGCATCAATAAGCCATTTAACTGCGTGATACGCCTCATCACGATCATGATTCATAATATACGCCGCAACAATTCGACCATCTTCAATACCGATAAACTGATTTCTCTCTTTGATTGCATCTTTGATCATTTCATCTGGAGGGAAGCCACCTTTATCTCCCTCCGGCAGAAAATCTTTTCCGCTCAAAACTTTACACATACCGTCATAAAACTGTCGCAATTCTATAAAATTTTTCTCTTCTGCATATCTGATAATCATAGAAATCTATCCCTCCAACTCCCGATTTGTTTGCCACATCATAGCACACCCCCCCAAAATGTGTAAAGCCAAATTCTACACCGAAAGGAGACCAAAATCTTGAAAAATGCAACACAATTCCATATCCGACCAGCCCGCCCGGAGGAGGCGGGCTTATTTTATACCCCGCCCCCTGAAGAAGATAAACGGCTGGGTACCGTTGGCCATGTCCGCATGGACTTCGGGCGCAGCGGAAACGAGTTCTGGCATACATGGTGGCCCCGTGGCCCGGAGGAACTGAATAGCCCCGCGTTCAAAGCGGAGTTGCAGCAGATCGTTGGTAAGCTCCGTGAAGATGTGCTGAAAAGCCGCTTCGCAATGGAGCGTTTTTGCTATGACCACGGCGGGAAAATCGACGGCGGCTATGTACAAAACTATGGCTACATCGTGGAAACGGAGCATTATCGCTACTGCCTGCGGTGCAACCCGTCCCCAGGAGATTACAATGGTTACCTCACCGCTTACGATTTAGCTGTCCAACGGCAGAACATGGCACGGGACAAGCCCCTGGTGGGCCGCGTGTCCTATGCCAACGGCGATACACAGGAGTTTACCGATGCCGAAGCCTTTCTCAAGTGTGTGCGGGAAGAACTTCCGTATCACCCCACCACAGGATTCCGTTACGAGGTGCTGACCGATGATCCCAGCGTCCGCAAGCAGGTGGATGACATGATCTTTGACTTCTATGGCGAGGAAAATCCCCGTCAGTTGGAGGAATATCAAAGAATGCCCGATCAGGGCATGACAATGGGAGGAATAAAATGATGGACAGAAAAATGGTGAATTTTATCAAGGAGCAGTATCCCCCCGGCACCCGCATCCGGCTAAACGCTATGGACGATCCCTATCATCCCATTCTTCCCGGCACCGAGGGTGAGGTGGACTTCGTGGACGACAAAGGACAAATTTTTATGAAGTGGGACAATGGCCGCACGCTGCCGCTCGTCCCCGGCGAGGACAGCTTCACCGTGCTGCCGCCCAAGCTGACCACCCTCAAGCTGTATATGCCCCTGACCGCCGATCTCTACGAGCGGAACGAGTACGGTGATTTCGATGACAGCAGCACATTGCTGGAGGGCGGTGAACTGCGCGGCTATCAGGATCAGATCACGGCGGCAATGCTGAAAAACCGGATGCCGGAGGAGGCGGAGCGAGGGCTCATGCATTGGTATGATGAAGTCGACAGCGTCAATACCAAGGTGCGCACCGCCGTCTTCGCCGTGGAGGAGCGTGATCGCCAGCTCTGGGGCGTGGCGGAATGCCGCGTCGCCGGGGAATTATCGGACACAGAACTGGAAACCTTAAAGGAGTACCTCACCGGACAGGCATCGGACGGCTGGGGCGAGGGCTTTGAGCAGCGGGAGATTGCCGTGGATGATTGTGAATTGCATGTCCACTTTTGGAACTCGGACGAGTGGAGTATCCAGACGGAGCAGGAACGCTTTGAGCCAAGGCTTTCTGAAGGTTACACGGCGGAACAGCGGATGGGAGGACTGTAAAATGTTTGATACAAAAGAGATGCAAACAAAATTTATTTCCAATATGGCAGAACGGCTCAATACCATGAATTTTCGCGCAAGATTTCGAGAGGACGGAGATCTTACGGTGAGTAGTTCGATCAACTTCCTGGGTGTTGTCGGAAAGACTGGCGAACTATACTGCAATTCCAAAGACCTCTGCAATCCATACAGGCGATTTCAATTGGAGAGAATCCTCCAAACGATGGATGCCGTTCGCACGGAAATGGTACAAGCCAATACATCAACACCGGAAGAAGCACTGGAATTAGAAACACTGCTGGGGGCATATCCGAGCCGACAGCAGGCACAGGAGGAGAAGCCTGAACCGAAACAAAACGAAGATGCAACGCTCAAAATGGTACATGAGCAATCTTCTGAAAAGAATCCTTCCCAGTCCAATTTGTCGGAGGGACTGCCGGAACTGTGCTTCTCTACCCTCCCCGGCACCGGGGAACTTATCTGCATCAAGCGCGGTGAGAGCGGTTATTATCCAAGTGATTGGAGTACAGATGACCCTGCACAGAACCGTGAGTTGGCGGACTACAACAACGGCCGCCTTGGCGTGACACAGGAACAGCGGCTGGCAATGGAGTGCGGCAGTATGCACGGCTGGGACGTCCCCGGTGCGGACCCGAAAGCCTATGAGCAGAATGGGATGAAAATGGGAGGTCTCGGCCGTGGATAAGAAGATATTTCATGTATATCTTGCGAAAGAAGGCGTACCCAACAACGAATCCTATGCCAAGCTGGACTTGCCCGCCTCCCCGTGGGAACTGTGGGACGCGATGGAAAAAGTGCGGCTGAACGAGGGCGAGCAGTTATACATGGAGATCGAAGACTACGATGCCTTTGCGTATCTTGCTCCCCATTTGGACGGGTTGGACATCAGCCTCAACGAACTGAACGACCTTGCCGCGCTGCTGTCGGCGCTGGACGAGGTGCAGGAGGCCGCCTTTGAGGGGCTGTTTTCTATGGATGTGCAGAAAAAAGTAAACGCCAACGGCGGCGTCATCACGCTGCAGGATCTGCGAGATCTGGCGGTCAGCGCAAAAACAGACTGCTATCATGTGGTGGAGGCCGCAGATGACGCCCAGCTTGGCCGCTTCTACGCGGAAAACGACTTTGTGCCGGAACTGGAGGGCATATCGGATGCGGTATTCGAGATGCTGGACTTCGCCGGCATCGGAAGAATGATGCGATGCGGTGAAAACGGCGTTTTTGTGGACAGTCTGTATGTACTGCGGGATGGCGAATTGACCACCGCGCCGCCTGTCCAAAAAACGCTGCCGGAAAAGCCGGGATACCTCTTTCGGCTCACGCTCGGACTGCATCCCGACATTGGCGATGCGCGCACGGTGACACTGAATCTGCCCGCAGCAGAGGCAGAGCTGCTGGACGCACAGGAACAACTCGGTGTGGAGGGCTGGGAGGGCGTCACGGTCATTGATTATGACGGGATCATCCCCTATGCGGCGGACTTCACCGACCTGCCCATGGAGCTGGAGGAATTTAACGCCTTCGCCAAGGCCGCGCGGGACATTCCGAGATCCGAGGTGCCAAAGCTGAAGGCTCTGTTGGAGCAGTTCGAGGTACGGAACATCGAAACCGCCCTGTTCTTGACGGAGCATCTGGCGGACTACGTCCTCACGCCGGACTTGAGTTCCCCGCAGGAAACAGCCATTGACCACCTACGCTTCATGACGGATGACCATTCGGCGGAGCTGCTGCTCTCCCATGTGAACCTCTACGCCTACGGCTGCGACCTCATCAGAGAGGACAACGCCACACTCTCACCCTACGGCCTGCTGCACCGTGCGGACTATCAGCCCATGCTGTCACCAATGCAGGAAACACAGAAAATGGAGATGAAAATGAAATAACACCGCCTTGACCCGTAAAACGGGCAAGAAACTTTCAGAACTCCTCTTCCCGGCATCGCATCGCGGCATAGGTGATGAGATCCTCCGGCGTGAGGACGTTTCCATCACAGGGGATCTCACCCCAGATTTTCCGCGCGGCAGGGGCAGGGTTACACATTGCCATCGCCATAGCCAGACGGATCTCCCTGCGCACCTCTTCCACGGTGGTATGGTGTCTGCGGGCTACTTCCAGCAGAGCTGCTTCGGCACGAATATTCATTTGTTTCATATCGTTCACTCCTTCCTTTTTAGAACGGTTATCGTTCTCGTGGAACTACAATACCACAGGAGTCTACGGGAAATATGTCGAACGCAGTCGAAAAAAACAGAGGTCTGCAAAAAGCAAACCTCTGTCATACTGTTACTGGAATTCAGTGATCAATGCGTCCAGCACATTCATCACCTTACGCTGCCCGTCCGGGGAGAGCGTCTTCAAACGCTCGGAGAGTTCCGTGGCTCGGAGCATCGTCGCCGCGTTCAAACTGTCCTGAAGAAGCTCGTCTGTCCCAACATTGAGCACGTTGGCAATGGCAACCAGCTTTTCCAGCTTTGGCGGCTTCACGCCCCGCTCTACAACGCTCACATGATCCACGCTATAATCCACAGCGGCAGCAAGATCTTCCTGCGTCATGCCGACTCGCTCGCGAGCGGCCTTGATCCGTTTACCCAATGCGACCTGATCCATACGCACTCTCCTTTTGAACGGTATCCGTTCTTAAATTATATGGGAGATGGCGTTTGTTTCACAGGAGCACACAGGGCGATTGCCGTTCTGAAAGAACGGAACATTCAGAAAAACAATCACACTTAGGGGCCGTATTCCCGGAGGGGGAAAGCGGCCCCTTCTTTTTTGCGCATTGTCCCTTCCTCCGGGAGTACAGTCCCGGAAAGGAAATCACAATGCAAAACGAAAAAATTCTGGCATATCTCGAAGGTTCCTGTTTCGGAAAAGCAAACCGCGCCAGCGGAACGGAGCTGGAACGGACCCTCCATATCAGTGGAACTTGCCTGCGAAAGCAGGTCAACCAGCTGCGATGCAAGGAGCACCCCATTGCCAGTGACCGCAGCGGCTACTTCTACGCCACCAATGCCGGTGAAGTCTATGACACCATCCGCCAGCTAAAGCAGATGGTATCCGGACTGGAGGCGGCCATCAGCGGTCTGGAACGGTCTATGGAACGGTTCCGGGAGCGTGGGGAGGCCGGACATGGCTAAGCCGCCCTTTCCGTGGATCGGCGGCAAGGAGAAGATCGCGCCCTACATCCTGCAAACCTTTCCCCCGAAGCTGGCGCAGTATGTGGAGCCCTTCGGCGGCAGTGGCGCGGTGCTGCTGGCGCTGCCCCAGGACCCAAGCCGCTTGGACATCTATAATGACTTGGACGCCGAACTGGTGAACCTGTATTCCTGCATCAAGGAGTGCTCCAACGTTCTGCTGCGGGAACTGAAATTTCTGCCCATCCACAGCCGCAGGCTTTTCGAGTATTACCGCGACTTTGTCGCCCACAAGGAGGTCTACTATCAAAATGTGCAGGCGGAGATCGCGTGTCTGGGCGACCGCTCCTATTTTACGGAGGAACAGGCCGGGGAGCTGCTCCCAATTTTTCAGGAGCGGCTGGCACTGTTCGATGTAAAACGGGCGGCGGCGTATTACCTCGCCATCCGGGGCAGCTTCAGCGCGACGGTCACCTCCTTCGGCGTAAAGGGCATGGATGTTGAAAACCTTTTGAAACTGTTTCCACCGGTGTCCGCACGGCTGAAGGACGTGCCGCTGGAGAACAAAAACGCCTTGCAGCTCATTCGGGAGCGGGATCGGGAGGACGGTCTCATCTATGCCGATCCACCCTATGTCAAAACGGAGCGGATCTATCGGATCGCGGGAAAAACCAGACGTTTCCGTAAGTTCCATGTCCGGCTGTGGCAGGTGCTGTCTGCCTGCAAGGGCTACGTAGTCCTCTCCTACAATGACTGCTCCTTCATCCGCAAACTCTATAGAGACTGGTACATTTTATCCTTCCAGCGCGGCAACCCGCTGTCTCAGAAAAAGGGCGCGTCCTTTGGCGAGCTCATCCTCACCAACTATGACCCCCGCCCTTATATGACCCGTCAACTGAACCTCTTTGACGAATCTCTGGGCGAGTGGGAGCTGAAGCTGGTCCACATTCCAAATCATCCACCAAGACGGAAAGAAAGCCCAGCCGGATGTAGGGCTTCTAACCAAAACTTATTACAATAGGAGGCAAACAACATGAAATTCCATTTGAACCATGACCCCGCAAACAAGACCCTTACCATCCCCCGTGCCGCGCTGCAGCTCTCCGGCCTTGCAGATGTCAGCGACCTGATCCTCCATACCGACAGCGGCTGTGTTCTGCTGCTGCCGGAAAAGCTGTCCGTCGCGCAAACGCTGAAAACTTTCCAGCTGCTGACGGCGATCAACGCGGAGCTTCTGTTCCGACTGGCAAAAAGCAGCGCTCTGGCCCACGGCACCGAAAATGACGAGTGCAATGGATGCCATTGGGAAAAGGAGTGTTTTCAGGACGTCCTGCCGCTGTGTATGCTGGCAGAGGCTGGCATTGACCCGGTGGAAGGAGATTTCGAATGCGCGGTGAAGGACGGTACGCTGGTGCTGCGATCCGGCGCTGATACAAATGTATATGAAATGATGAAGAGTCTGGATGATGACTTCCGCGATCTGCTGAAAGGCGCGGGCGTTTCGTTGTCCGGGCTCTTCCTGCTTTTGAAGGAGGAACTGGATCATGATGAATGACACCTATCTCTACCCCTATTCCTCTGCCGAGGCGAGAGATCGGAACGAGCTTCCTCTCTGGCGGGAGAGCCACAAGGCGAACATCGCCTGCCGCAACGCCATCGAGGACGCCATCCGCCGGAGCTTCGACGGAATGCATCTGGACAAGAACTGTATCACGCCGGTGCTGGACGAATACGGCTACAAGCGCACCGCATGGGTGCTTGCCAACACCCTGCACGAACTCAAGTGGGACGGGCGCTTCGGCCATGCCAACAAGCAGTGGGCGGAGCACGCCTGCATTCCCAAAGACATCAACCACAACAGCGACTTTGTTGTCCGAAGCCATCCGGCCGTGCTGGATGGCTTCGTCACTTTCTACCGCAAAGCGGTGCAGGCACTGAATCTGTTTGGCGCGGAGCATTGCGTTGGTGACCGCGCCGAGCAGGACTTCACCGGCAAGGTGCTGGTGCTGTCGCCGGAGGCGCTGCGGGAGCAGTATTGGGGGCAGGAAAACCAGCTCTGGTATGCTCGGAGCGGTTTTGGCTGCGAGCCGCATTCCAGTGGTCGAGCAGTCTTTGCCACCTGCCTCTCGGACGGCGAAACAGCCAGATGGAACCGGGAGGATTTCATCGGTGTACTGGACGAAAAATACCTACCGGACTGGGCGCGGGAAAAGCTGGAGGAACTGATGACGCAGGAACAGGCGGACGCCCCCACAATGGGCGGTATGAAAATGAAGTGAGGAGGATACTTGCATGAGCATGACCTATTACACCGTGGACGATCTTCGGCCCGGAAGATCCGGCTGGGGTGTGAAACGTTTTTCTACGTTGAATGACGCGATCTCCCATTACCGGTCGCTCCCTATGGATGGGGCCCGCGTCCTCGGCATGGCGGATGACACCCACGCCTATGAGCTCATCCGCTGTGTGCGTCTTTTCCCCGGCGATGCCCAGGGCGAGGATGTTCTGGCGGCAGATCACTGGCGCAGCGGCTTGACGAAAAAGAATCCCGCCCTGAAAGACGCGCTGGATGTTTGCTTGGAAAGCCTGCGGCCCCGTTTTCTGTTGGAGCCGGAGCGCCTGATCCCCATTCCCCAGTGCAAGAAGCTGCGGAAAGAACTGCTGGAGGCCCTTCTCTGGCAGGGCTATGAAGAAAACTACGATTCCGCCATCCGTGCTGTTTTTGTGGGAGGCACTGGCTGGCTCTCACCCCAGGATGTGAAAAAGCAGCGGCAGCTTCCCCTGGTGCTGCGCTATCGGGTGGACGGCATGACGAAGGATGGGGCCTACCTCTCCTTAGAAGTGGAGCCTTGGGAATATGACCTCCTGCTGGAGCAGACAAGAGATCACTATAAACTGAAGAAAAGAGGATAACAACATGAAACGAATGCTTTCCCTTTGCGCCGCGGCGCTGTGCCTGACCTTGACGCTGACGCCCACCGCGCTGGCAGCGGACTTCGAGCCTGCGGTGCCGAACGCCAAGGTCTGCTACCCCACCGCCATCGTCCGCGGTGACGATGGCACGGAACTGAAAAAAATCTATGATCTGAGTCCGGAAGATGATCCCGCAGGTATTCCCCGCTCGGACTTCCGGCAGGATGGCTTCCACTACACCCTGACGGACCTTCTGAAACAGGAGCTTCCGGAAAACGAGAGCCGCCAACACACGGAGCACATTTCCGTTGAAAGTGCCAAGAAAGACATGGAATCTGTATTGGCGCTGCTGCCGCAGGAGCGGGAATTCATCACGGATGACGGGCTCATGGGGACCCTGACGCTCCGACTTGATACCGTGCAGGTGGAGCCGTCCGGCTACGGCAGCTCCACCAGGGAAATCACCACCAAGCGCAGCTATCCTAACCTTGCCGAGCAGGATACGCAGTATCTTCCCAAAACCATTACAGAAAACGGCAAGACCCTGACGCTCACGGACATCCAGTGGCAGACGGACAACACCGCTAACATGGATGGTTACGCCGTGGCAGACCGCTACACCGCCGTTGCCACCTACACCGGCAGCGCCACCAGCAGCTATGTGAAAGGCTATACCGTCACGGCGGATTATGTGGGCACGGTCAGCCGGATCGCCCTGAACCGTGTCCGCTATGTTGCCATTTTTGAGGGAACGCCCATCCAGCCCACGGAGCCTGCGGAGACACCCGCCACGGCGTCCGCGTTCCGCTGGTCCTATGTGCTCATCCCCATTGGGATTGTGGCCGCGGCAGGCGCGGGCGTCGGCGGCGCGCTGCTGGTGAAGCACAGAAAAGAAAACGCGGATGAGGAGGATACAGAATGAAAAAGGTTTTGACTTTCGCACTTGCCGTCAGTATGATGGCATCCCTTGCGGCCAGTGCCTCGGCGCTGGAATACAGCATTGCCCCTCCGAAGGACTTTGACTTTGGCGGGGATACATCTATCGAGGTCATCCACACGACAGATGGCGGCGCTATGAAAAATGCCGACATGAGCAAGAACGCCGCGCTTATTCCGCCTGCTTTCGGCTCGGAGAGCATGAACGCCCTCCACACCGGTGAATTCCTCACGCCCAACCTTGCCCCCGGTGGTATTCCCGCGTCCGGCGCGGTCATTGGCGGCAGTGCCTCCGGCGTTGTCACCCCAGGCAGCACGGTGAATGGCGGCAGCGGCTATCAGCCCGCCGTGCTGTTCACAGAGGTGACCAGCGACCTCTACTACAAAAACGGCTCCCTCGGTAGGCTGGAGATCCCCTCGCTGGATCTGAGCGTCCGCATTTATCAGGGCACGGACAGCAAGACGCTTGCCAAAGGCGTCGGGCACTTTGAGGACACCTCCATCTGGGACGGCAACGTCTGCCTCGCCGCCCATAACCGGGGTGCCAACAGCTACTTCGGCCAGATCCACACGCTGGACATCGGGGAAAAAATTACCCTGACCACCAAGCTGGGCACCCGTACCTACAAGGTGACGGACGTCAGCAAGGTCAGCGAGACAGACCGCAGCGGCCTTGCGGACTCCGGCGAAAATATGCTGACGCTCTACACCTGCGTCCGCAACCAGCGGGACCAGCGCTGGTGCGTCACCGCAGCGGAGGTCTGAATCTTTCTCCCTTTTGCCGAATCGGTTCTGTTCGACTTCTGCCCCTCACTTGTGATATGGTGAAGCTGCAAAGAAGATTTTCACACATACACAGTTAGAATGGAGGCAGAAAGATGAACGAGAGCAAAAACGCGAGAAAGAATGTCAGTATGATGCTCACCGGCATGGTGATCGGCGCGGCGCTGACCGGCGGCTCTATCGCGGTCGCGGCCGGGATCACGGCGGAACCTACCTGGCAGCCCATCTTTGTGGATGGTCAACAGGTGGAAATGGAAGCCTACAACATTGCGGGACACAACTATGTGAAGCTGCGGGACATGGGCAAGCAGGTCGGTTTCAATGTTTATTGGAGTGCCGGAGTCCAAATCGACACCGGGCATCCATACACGGGGATCGCCCCTGCCGCATCCGATATCCGCGTCAGCAGCTACAAAGGCAGCACCCTCCGCCCCGGAGACCGCAGCGGCTTGAATATCAGTCCCAGCGCGGATATAAAAAATGTGGTCTCCACGCAGCCCAATGTCATCCGCGTTGAGAATGCCTCCGGCTTCTGGACCGCTATCGCGGTCAGCAGCGGCACATCCGACGTGGTCGTGACCGATCAGCATGGCCAGACCGCCGCTTTAACGCTGGCGGTAGTTGACGACAAGCAAAGTTCGAGCATTCCGGAATCCGGCGCCAGTCAGACAGACGCGGCGCGGCAGGAGATCGTCCGGCTGGTCAATCAGGTACGCCGTGAAAACGGCGCGCCAGAGCTGACGGTCAACGCGGCTCTGATGGACGCGGCGCAGCATTGCGCATCCCTGCGTGTCGCATACCACCAGAACAAGGTGGAGTGCGAGGCGGTAGCGGCCTCCGGGTATCCCCATGGATTTGGATCGAACATCACCGCATTCGCAAATGTGCCCGCCGCTGAGATCGCAGGGCGGGCGGTAGAGAATTGGCGGAATTCTCCCGGCCACTTCCAGACGATGGTTGACCCTGATTGCGACACCATCGGCGTTGGGATCTCAGCTGATGAGGGCGGAACGATCTGCTTCCTGTTCGTCGGTGCTCCCAACGCGCACAATCCCTACGCATAACCTATCCGCAACTCAATATGCTCACATGGCCTTCCAGCTTCATCGCCGGAAGGCCATTTCTTATGAGCAAATCTAAAAAGAAAGGTCAAATAACGATGAAAAAGACATGGCATTCATTGAAAAATCGCGTGACCGCGATGCTGCTGGCCCT
>ENA-UERN01000570-UERN01000570.1-human-gut-metagenome-genome-assembly--contig:-NODE-570-length-42761-cov-5.131876_pt1 | contig 42761 bp, 53 predicted proteins | sample MGYA00242950_ERZ507950 | MGnify/ENA primary metagenome ERZ507950 (study PRJEB26167, sample SAMN06115515) | human gut metagenome | host: Homo sapiens | place: China:Ningxia | collected 2014-11-26...
GATGCTAAATCTTGCAAGTAATACAAGATTTAGAGATTTTACTGATTTGACACTGAAGCAATGCTACAATGGATTGAATACGGCAGCAAAGTTGCAATATGCATACAATAATATGGTGTACGGACAGCGAGAAGTTTATGAAAATGTTATGCCTAATGTTATGAGGGATTGGGTATTGACTGGATCACCAATAGCCACAATGAGAGAGAAAGTATCAATAAGTAGTGCTTTGGGATTAACAAAAGATCAAGAAGAAGAATGGCTTTCAAAAATAACAAAAGATATGTATGATGCAAACAGTGTTACCTGTATGAGTTTGACAATCGGGAGATTAGATAACGAACTTTGTGTACTGGCAAGTATTGGGGTTATAAATCTGGAAGGCGAAAAGACAGGTGGTATTGAATTGCCCGTTTGGGTATTAGATGATACTGGGATACAAAAGGATGTTGTGGTAACTGGCTTGGCTTTTGGAAATCCAATGAGTGTACAAGGGTTGCCAGAGATTTATTGTGATACAAAAATACAGTTAACACTTAGAAAAGTTAACTAACAAACTATTGACTACTATTTATGAAGTGCTGTAAAATAGTAGTCAATTTTTATTTTTATTGGGGGTCTTATGAACACAAGATATATCGAATTGAAGATTAATGAATTGATAGAAATGGGTTTAGTAAAGCGTAGTATAAAACCATATTTATTACAGAATTTAGAGAAAGTTTCTGAAATGTGTAGGGCAAAAGAAATAACACCCAGAACACCAAATTTTATGAATAAGCTTGCAGATGTCTGCAATACAGTAGGTGTAATTGTGTCATACTCTTTTAAAGAGGCAATGAAGAAAAATGGTTGTACTGATGCCGAACAATTTATGAATGAGTATTGGTTTCAGTCAATACATATTTCAAATGGAAATAAAAGTGCATGCACCTTAAAACTTAGTGATTTGTACAAGATTTGTGGCAGTGTGGAATTTTTTGATACATGCACTGATAAGGGACCAGAAGATTACTTACATGGAAATTTCACAGATGATGAATTAGGGATGCTACTGAATGTAGCAGAAGGTTTAGATGTCGAGTATGTACTGGATAGTTTGCCAGAGGATGAAACACAAAATGAAGTAGAAAAAGTAAAGACCTCAGTGGTAAGTGATGAAAAGATCAATGATGATGCTGTAGATGTCAATGCTACTAATAAGCATGGGGCTGTCTTAGAAGAGGTTTCTCGAATGTTTGATGAAATTACATCAGCCGATACAATTCGTACACAATCAGAGATAATTAATGAATTAAATGAAGAGACTGAGACAGCCTTAAATGAATTGTATAAAAAAATGATTGGTAATGCTTTTTGTGGTAAAAGAGAGACAATAGCAACAGCAGATGAGTTAGTAGATACAGAGCAAATAGCAGAGTTTCTTGAAAAGCAAGGATTTACAGTACAGTGCAATGATAGGGTAGTGGTGAAGACTACAGTAAAGTGTGAGATTAATGAAGGCTACAAAGAATCAGATTTGCAAAAAATGGCAGAGTTGCCAAATGCCGTTAATTTGGCAGTTATAGCAGATTGCTGTAAATACTGTATTAAACCTGCAATCTTGAAAAAAGTTATAGCAGATGTGATCGATGCTCTTTACAGAGTTACGATAAAAGATACAAGAATTGTAATGCAAAAGGTTGAGACTATTACAGATGCATACAGTGAGCTGTACGCTGCGCTGATTAGCAAGGGATTTAGCGTGACAAACTATCAATGTTATTTTGTGATAAGGTGGTGATTTTTATGCAATGTAATCTGGTTAGTGTACTTGCTGAAAAGACAAGAACGGCTTTTCAGAGATTAGGTATTTGTTGTTGTGTGAGTTTACTGCTATTAACATTGACACAACTTTTAGTTAGTAAAATTATTGCAATTCTTTGGGCTGTAAGTGTTTTTATAATGGTTTGGTTTGCATTAGCGAATGTTTATTTCTTTTCGGTCGGACTGCTGGTCTGTTTTACCAATTTTGGATGGAAAAATAAAATGCCATCTAAATCTGTAAAAAGAGCACTTAAACTGAGTACAGATTGTAAATGCAGATACTGGTATGTACCTTTTTGTGGGTATTACTATGACGAAGAAGGGATTGGAAAATAATGAAAATTAAAGAATTGACAGATGGTTGGAGAGGCGATTTTAGAGCACTTGTAGCTTCTATTACTACGAAGCTAAAAAAGAATGGTGATGAGTACTACGATGTAGTACTGATGGATAGTTCAGGAACTATTACTATGAAAGTTTGGGAACCATGTACGTTTAAGATATTAGTAAATCAAGTGGTGGAGGTAAAAGGTGCTACAGTGCAAGAATACAATGGTGTCTTGCAGATGGCAGGGAAGTCCTTCAGTGTGTGCGAAGATGCAAAACCAGAAGACTTTTTGCATAGATCTGAATTTACGACTGAATCAATGTGGAAGGCTTTAGACACAGTGCTCAATAAGGTTGAGGATAAATACTGTAAAGAATTGATACAGGCTGTAAGAACGGATACAGATTTTGTAGAAAGATTCAGTAAGCATGGCGCAGGTAAGAAGTTGCATGGAGCATACATTGGTGGATTACTGGAACATACATTAAGGGTAGTTCAGATAGCATACAAGATAGCTTTGGTTTACGGAAATCTGAATACAGACTTGATAATCACATCAGCATTTTTTCATGATATAGGTAAGTTAAGGGAATTTTCAGAATTGCCAGCCAGTGAATATGGTGATGAAGGAAATTACTTAGGACATCTTGCAATAGGTGTCTTGGAAATAGAAAAACTGACAGCCAAAATACCAGATTTCCCAGAGGATGTAAAATTAAAAATTATGCATTGTATAGCATCCCATCATGGAAAACTTGAATTTGGTGCAATAAAATTACCAGCTATTCCGGAAGCTTTTGTGGTGAGCGAAGCAGATATGATTGATAGCAGATTAAATATTTTTGGTGAGAATACTATACAGGGAAAGTGGTCTGAAAAGAATTTTCTGTTGGGCACTGCAATTCATTCCGGAGGATTTGAATATGAACAGTAAAAATTCAATCTTAGAGGAGAGGAAAAATGAAGCCTATTTTTGACAGAGAGTGTATTCAGGTTGGGTGGTATGAACCATGTGACAAGAATGTTTTTGATAAAGAAATGCATTGGGTTGCATTTGTGGATAATGAGTATCTTTACTCTACATCTTTCAAATGGTTGGGTGCCATGATTGATGGAATTTTTGTTGATAAGAGTGGTGATCCAGTTTGTTGGTTGGAAGGAGGAAGTCTAAAGGGAGTATATAATTTGACTCCACCGGTGACATTTCCGGCAACGCATTTACGACCATTAACACCACTTCGTGAATTTACACCATTACGACCATTAACACCACTTCGTGAATTTACATCATTACGCGATTGGTCACCATTAAACTGGGATGAGTACATAAATCCTAAATAAGTGCTATAAAGCTCAAGTAAGTTGATTTTGTGACAACAGACTTGAGCTTTATTTTATTTTAATCAGCATTCCTTTAGCTGTAATCCATTCCGGGGGATTTGAATATGAACAATAAAAATTTAATCTTCATAGATTCTTCTGCAATACTGAATGAGATAGGCGAAAGTGTAACGGAGAAGATGCAGCAATACTGTGAAGATAATAATATCTGTGTATTTAACAAAAACAAGAAAGTACCTAAGAGGTGGGGCGGTTACTTATTTCCATTAAAATTAAGAAAATACACAAAAGAGGAAGTAGCAGCGTTTCATAAAGAGATAGCAAAGTTTTGTACAGATGAGAGATTAAGGGAGGTAGCAGATAGGTGTTATAAGGATACAAGACGTTTACGTAGAAAAGGAAAAGAAGTCAATGTTTGTGTTGGATTAGTGAAAGCGTGTAGAGATGTGAAGCATGCTGGTATTTTAATAGTATGGGAAAGGTAAATAAATGAGTGAGATTTGTAAATTGCCGGAGTGGGATGTTGTAAGTATCTCAAATGATGGAGAGGCAGTAATGGCTTCTGTTCTTGGTGAAGATCTTGTAATAGCAAAAGCAAGATCATTTACTAAAGTGGCTGATATGAAGAAAGTGAGATCAGCATATATCGATGCATTAAAGAGAGAAACTGATGTTGGAAGTCTGTCTGTAGATGATTCAATCACAGTTGATGGACAAAATTGGTCAACACATTTTATTCAGATAGATCAGGGAGATGTGGAGTGTATTTTGTATGCGGACACATGTACTGTTGAGGATATTAACGTGTTAGAGATACAATTTTCTAGTCTTGAACAATACTTAGGATTTAAACCAAAGTTAGCTGAATTAGTAGCGGCTATTAATTTTCACGCTCTGCGCCGTGAATACGGAAGGATAGAGTACTTGGGTGTTGAGGTGAATGCAATCGCTGTTTCTAATTTAGTTTACGGTGGGTCAAATTCTGAGAACGTAATGTTTTTTACTGGAAAGAATCGATATATCACAGTAAGCGTTTCATCAGAATCGCACGGAAGTGCCATGCAAAGGGAATTAGAGAAGAATAGATTAGAAAGTGTCACATCCAGAATGGTTGATGGAATTTTGTATACGAAATACTATGTACATAATAAAGCTGGGAAAGTAACCGGTATTCTCGAATTTGGTACGATAGAGAAGGATGGTGTCAGTATTGAAGTATTTGGGTACAGTAAAAGTGAATTGGATACATTTATAGTTAACGATATAAATTTGACGATAGGGGGTGTGGTAAGCAGTGCTAAGACGGAATAGACGATACAATAGGGATGATCGGTACAGTAGGAGAGAGTACGACCGTAGGGAAGATAGATACGATAGAAGAGAGTACGACCGTAGGGATGATCGGTACAGTAGGAGAGAGTACGGCCGTAGGGATGATCGGTACAGTAGGAGAGAGTACGACCGTAGGGAAGATAGATACGATAGAAGAGAGTACGACAGGTACGAGGACGATAGAAGGTACAGACATGGCAGGTACGAGGACGAAGACTACGACTACAATCCACATGATACCATAACAGGTAGATTAATCGAAGGTATTTCAAACGCTTTTACGTCTAAGAAGAAGAAGGCAGTGAAGTGCGAAAATGTTACATTTGATTCCGCTAAAAAAACTGGTTCCTATAAAAATCTGAAAACGGGTGAGGTGATAAAATGTGAAGATCCTTGATTTGATTCAGATGTTTACACTGTTAGAGGATATTGAGAGATATGATGTAAGCACCTTTAGACATTGTGTACGTGTAAATTCTTTAGCAATGCAAATAGCAGACAACTTGGGGTTGAGTGAGACAGAAAAGCAGGATCTTTTTGTAGCAGCACTTTTGCATGATTATGGAAAGATTTTTATTCCTAAAAATCTTCTTTTTAAGTGTTCAAGAATGTCTAAATATGAATATGAAATAGCAAAGTTACATGTAACTTTGGGTACGGAATTTTTGAATGGATATGATTTTATTTCAAGTGAATCAATGGATGGTATTTCACAACATCATGAAAGACTTGATGGGTCAGGATATCCAAAGGGTACAAAAGATATAAAAATACTAGGGAGAATACTAGGTGTAGCAGATGTTTTTGATGCTTTAACAAATGATAGATGCTATAAAGGGCCTTGCTCTGTAAAATACTCATGCGATGTAATACGTAAAGATGGAGGAATAAAATTTGATGAAAAAGTCATTGACAGCCTTGAGACTGTCGTCACTTCTAATCACATTATCGATGACAGTATGTTCACCATTATCAGAGAGAAGCATAATTAATGCAGCACCTGTGAGTGGTGTGACAGGAGCAGTAGCAGAAATTTACGAAGCAACTAATGAAACAAATGAGAAAGGTAAAGTAATTGGCGCCACGAAGGATAGCACAATCTATGAAGATAAAGCGTGCACAAAAGTAGAAAACAGAGTGTACACAAATCAGATTGTTCGAGCGTTGGAATTAGATCCAAATACAAATATTTACACAATACAGTACGGAAGTGATGTAGCTTACGTAAAAGCAGAAGATTTTGTAAGTGGTGATAAGCTTCTGAAATATGTGGTAGATAATCCAGATTGGTTTAAACGAAATGCGGTGATCACAGAAGATACTACAGCTTACGACTGGGTGACAGGTGGTAGTGCAGGCACTATAAAAAGTGGTGAAAAATATCAGATCTCTTCAGAAAGTGATAATTACTACACAGTGATCAGCACTAGTCTTGATAACGATGATAATGAAGTAAATACATTAATCAATGTTGATAAAGACAGTGCCAGATTGGAATACGATATAAGAGTAACTTCATACAGTGATGGTGATACAAAGGTAAGCACTGAGTCATTAGATGTGGTTGAACTTGCGTGTAGTTTAGTAGGGACATCATACGTTTGGGGTGGAACAGATCCTGCCACAGGTGTTGATTGTTCGGGATTTGTACAATACGTTTATAAACAGTTTGGATATAGTTTACCAAGATGTTCTTGGCAACAGGCAGAGATAGGAACGAGAGTAAGTTTTGATGATTTAAAACCAGGAGATTTAATTTTCTATCGGAGGGGCTCAAGAATTGGGCATGTAACTATGTATATTGGGGATGGTCAGTGTGTGCAGGCTAGGAGTAGACATTATGGTGTATGCATAACGCCTTATGATTACTCAACGCCATTGTACGCTGTAAGAATTTTAAAATAAGGTGGTACAGGATATGAGGAAGAATGTTGCAGTTATAGTTACTGTGGTGTTAGCAGCATCACTGGCAACTACCACGGGGTACACGTGGTATAAGTACAAAGAGTTGAAAGCTGTGGATACAGAAAATGTTCAGACACTACAGCAGCAACTTTTAAGCAGAACAAGGAGCGGTTACTTGGCATTGACAAATATAAAAGCTGGAGATATCGTTACAGATTCAATGGTAGTTTTCGCATCAAATATAGTCTCAGATGTCACACAGGATAGATTTATAAATGCTGATGATATCGGTAAAACGGCAGCTACCAATATTGAAGCAGGTATGCCTGTTTACAAAAGTAATGTCACAGATGAGTCTCCAGATGCATTAAGAGAGCGTGAGTGCTCATTTATTTGGTTAAATTCAAATCTAAAAGATTATGATTTTGTGGATGTACGAATTCTTTTTCCAAATGGAGAGGATTATATAGTGGCAGCAAAGAAATCAATCTACGACACAAGAATACAGGTCAATGATGTATTCTTGCGTTTGACAGAAGAGGAAATTCAGCTTTTAGATGCAGCGATTGTAGATGCAAATATGCACAATGCTAAAATTTACGTAACAAAATATGTTAATCCGGAAATACAGGAAGCTTCTGAAGTTTCATACAGTCCGAGCAGCGATGTAATGCGAGTGATTGCAAATGATCCTAATATTGTGGATGTAAGTGCAAGTGCTTTAGCAGTCGATGCTCGTGCAGCAATGGATAAGCGTATGCAGCTTTTTGAAGAAGCGTACCCATCTTTTACATTGGATGAAAATGCAGGAACAAACTCAAATTATGATGAGCAATTTTTTAATGCAGAAAGTGAGGTAGTACAGTAGTGGCAAAAACATTAGGATTTGTTGGAATTGAAAGCTATGATGTGATGCTTACTTTGACCGCACTTTTAAAAGAGTTAGGGTTGAGTGTAGCATTACAAGATTTATCATACGATAAAAGCTTGGTGTATTCAGTTCCAGGATTAAATGACTGCGATGGTAGTAAAGTCTGTGAATGGCATGATTGCTTGGTTGCTGATGGAGAATATGATTTTCCAGAAACAGATTATTTGCTGATTTACTTCGGAAGAAATCTTAACAATACAGATCAGTGTGATGAAATCTATGCTGTTACGGATCAGCAAAAGCATAATATTGAATTCTTAAAGCAGTTAGAACTAAATGAGGACCAGTACCCTGTCGTAATTTACAGGCACTTTCAAACAAAGATAAAGAAGAGTTATGTGGCATATGAATTACAGTTTCTTGAATTAGAAGAAAATGCTTTGTTAGAGATGCTTGACACAGAGCAAACGATCGAAATGAAAGTTGCTATGCAGTACAATGTTGATAAGTGCATTCGCAAAGTTAGTCAGGATACACTGAATGTTTGTAAGTTTATAGTTGCAACAGACTTTTCAGAAAAGCAAGTGGAATCTGCAGTAAGAGTTGTTAAAAAGTTAGGAATGAGGTAGGAATATGATAGTAGCATTTTGGAGTCCATTTGCTGGATCTTCAACGTCTAGTACATTATTAGCGACAGCAATAGTGACAGCAGCGTCATGCAGAACGAGGTGTTCTGTGATGAGTTTGGGATACGATACAGAAAGTATATTTCCGTATTTTATGCCAAATGAATCATCAGAGTTGCATTTATTTGAAAATACAGGTATAGATGCTCTTTTTAGAACTTCTAAAAATAAAGTTGCTACAGTCCAGGAAGTTGAGGACTGTTCTTTTTCTTTTTTGGAGAATAAGTTAAATGTTTTCACACAATCAAATGTAGCAACAGAAGTACTATACTATGATAATTTAAAAAGTGCAGTAGCAAATGTCTTTGAAGGTTTGAGGAACACATACGCAGTAAGCTTTGTGGATACAGCTTCAGGAGTAAATAAGTACTCAAAAGAGGTATTAAATTTAGCAGATCTGGTTGTGATTTGTTTACCACAGACGCAATACAAAATTGATAAGTTCTTTAAAGATTACGATTTTAAAGGATCTAACGTGATGTATGTGATTGGTAATTACGACGATCGGCAGAAAACAAAAGCCTTCAAAATAATGATGCAATACACCGTAGGAAAAAAGTGTGGACAGGTGCTTACACTCCCAAATAATCCAGAGTATGCAGACAGTATGAATAACAGGGAAGCGATCAGGTACTTTTTGAGAAATATTGAGTGTACACAGAAAGATCCGAATTATCATTTTATCCAATCAAGTACGAAGATTGCTAAGGATATACTTAAGCGCTGTAAGATAAGTAGTACTGTTGGAGGTGAGTGATAAATGAATGTTGTTTTGATTTTAATACTGATACTTGGTTACATCTTGGTTGTGCACAAGATACTTTTTGGTAAGATGAGGAGTGACCTTGAATCTTTTGAGGAGGATACTTTAGATAAGTACTCAATAGAGTACTTAAAAGATAGTACAGTGCAGCTGCTTGATGATACGCTTCAGACAGATTATTCATCATTGAATCTGAATAAATATGAGCAGTTAAAGTGTGAACGTAACCAGGATAAACTGCGTCAGTGCTTGAAAACATGCTCCTGTGGGGATTTACTCGCAAAACAGTACGTAAAAGATTTTATAGCCGATCTTTTACAGAGAAAATTAAATATAACTGAGACTACGATCAATAGTGTAATTCCTTTCACTGAGGAGGATAAACTGTCAGTTATTGATAAGTTTGAAATACTGATTTATCTATACGAACGCAAGTACGATGCAGAAGGATTTTCAATGTTTATACTTGAGAATGGTTTGAATGATCCGCATGGGGATGGCAGTGCGCTTCACTATGTAGTCGTAGATAGTGATATATGTGATGTATTTACGAAGATGCATGATAAAGTTGAGAGTTTATCCTTTTATGATAAGCTCTCAATTTTGACTCAGAGAGTTTATGAGCTGTCCTACGGCTTAGGCGCGATCGATACAATTAGATATATGAATATCGATGGTTTCAATGCCGGTACATCAGGAATCCCGGATACAATGTACTTGGATGGTGAGTTAAGTAAGTTAGTGCTTTCACCTATAGATAGTAGCCTGCCATTGTTCTCCTTTAATGCCATTTGGGCAATGTTTCATGGTGTTCAAATTAATTTACGATTTTTAGGATTTGAATCCCAAAAAGAACTTGTTAGAGTTTGTAAACGTATTTACAAATACAATAATCCAGGTGCTCTGGATGCTGCACATCCTAAAATTGTAAACTTTACAAAGGATGGGTGTCGTATTACTGTAGCAAGACCACCTATGGCAGAGTCATGGATGTTTTTCTTACGTAAGTTTGGATCAGCACCAAGAACACTGAAAAGCAGTTACCCATACAAGGGATTAGAAAAACTTATAGAAATAATTAAGTGGATTGTACTTGGAAATATGAACATAGCTGTAACAGGAGGACAGGGTTGTGGTAAAACATCCTTTTTGAAAATGCTTCCTGCATTTATGAGAGCTACAGAAGCCCTGCGAGTACAGGAGATGGCGTTCGAGACAGAGCTTAGAAAGTCATACCCTTACATAAATATTGCAACATTTGCAGAGACGCCGACAGTTTCAGCCGAAGAAGAAATTGAGTTTTCAAGAAAGTCAGATGGTACTGCAAGTATGTTCGGTGAAATTGCACAGGCAGCCGTAGCAGCTTTAGCTATTCAGATGGGACAGGTTGGTGCCGGACAGATTTACTTTACGAACCATGCAATTACAACAAGCGATCTGGTGGAATATTTTCGAGATGCTCTGATAGAGAAATCAGGATACACAAATGAGAAGTTAGTGGAAGAATTAGTTTCGAAAGTAATCAATTTTGACATTCATCTTGTTAATATAGGTGGTAAACGTATTCTGGAGAGAATCACAATGATTGAGCCATTAGTTGGTGCAGAATACCCAGAAGATGTTGATGATGCCCGTAAGGAATACTATTACAGACAGACAGATAGACCTGTCTTCAGGGCGATTGATATCATGCAGTTTAAGAATGACGAGTTTGTTTACTGTAATAGTTTAAGTAAAGATATGATTACAAAATTAGAACATTCTTTACGTGATTTTGAGATACCGGAGTTTAGAGACTGGATTAAAAGAGTCAAAGCAGATGTAAATGGTGAGGTGATTGAATGTCAGATTACACAATAATGGGTGGAGCAATTGTCCTTGTTGTTTTATTACTTTCTTTACTCCAAAAAAGACGTGAAAAGTCAAAGGTCAAGAATATTGCAATTTTAAAAGATAAGAAAATACATTTTTGGGATAGAATTAATTACAGGGCAGCATTTTTAAAATTGCAAAAAATACCTTTACTTAAAAGGTACTTGTATAATCTATGTAAAATCCTAGAGTCATACTTCCCTGGTGATAAGAACTCAATGCAGAAGGTTTCTGTATTAATCTTGCTAGGATCGTCGACTGCATCAGTTTTAATTTTTTCTATTTGTGTTGTTCTGAGCCCTTCGATTTACACAATGCTTTGTAGCTTTGTTGTTATTTACATAGTAAATAAAGAAATCATTGATGGGGTGATAGATAATCTCAATGGAAAAATTATAGAGCAGCTGGATAATTTTGTAGAGTTGCTTCAATTTAATTATGCACAGAGTCATATGATTGATGAGTCTTTGCATGATTCTATTTGCGGTAAAAACAAGATTGTTGAGAAACATGCAAAAGCTATTTTGCAGATACTGAATGCAGATGATATGGATAGTGCTTTGAGCGTTTACTTAAAAAACACTCAAAATTCATTTTTAAAAGAGCTGATGTGTATTTGTGTGGTGGTATCCGAATATGGAGATTCCGTAAGAAATGGTGAGTCCTGTATGATGCATAATATCGTAAAGTTAAAAAGTAGATTGGGAAATGAATTAAACAATTTACGAAAAATACGATATGCCTTTGCAGCACAGGTAGTACTTTCAATTTTTCCTATATTTTGTTCCATAGCTTTGATTAGTTGGGGAACAAGCACGATACCAGAGTTGGAACCATACCTGAATTCATTTTATGGGTTTACAGTACGTGCACTAGTGCCTGTGCTGACTTTGGTTGTTTACTATGTGATCAAGCGTTTAAAATCACGTGGCGAGGTTGATTTGAATGAGCATACGCTGCTAAATAATATAGCCGCTTTCCCAATTGTACATAGTATTTTGGTACGCTATTACAATAATAACTATGGTAAAAAAATAAAAATGGATAAGGAATTAAAGCGAGTTGGTAGTAAATTGACAACATTTACACTAGCTGTGAAAAGATTTATTTTTGCTGTAGGTGGGATGGCACTCGTATTTATGATAATAGTCGGTATCAACTTTTCAATAAAATACAGGATAACACATGAGATAGTAGGTGATAGTAGCAAATCATCGGCATCACCAGAGGAAGTAAGTGTTGAGATGTTGATGTTGATACGTGCATACACAGATAAATACTTAAGTGCAGATGTTTTAGGTCTTTATAAGAAGGAGACAGGTGCACTGACAGCAGAATACAATGATTCTGTGCAGCAGTGGTTAAAAGATAGAATAACTACAGAATTAACAACTAATCCTGTAGAGATTACATATGCTCAGGCTTTGAGTGCAGTAAAGCAATACAACACAGAGCATGCCAATACAACAAAGCTTTATCTTGCGTACTTTGGTTCAAATGATGGTTCTATTCGTGAAGAGAACGATGCGATGTATGCAATGGCTGAGGAACAATTAAAGACCTTGTTAGAAACCGCAAAGAAACCGAGTGGAATTGAAATTTCAATACTGAGAGAGAATATTGCGAGCGATGTTGCAGCTAATATAGCGAGCTACAATACTGCACGTTTACAGTGGTTCCATATTTTTATTGTATTGATGAGTTCATTTATAACATTTCAGATTCCGTATATTTGGCTGACATTAAATAGGACAGCAACACAGCAGATGATGCAGAATGAGGTTTTACAATTCCAAGCATTGATTCTTATTTTGAGCGCAGAGAAGCGTATTTCCGTTGATGTGATCTTGGATTGGATGCTGAAGTTTTCAGTAGTTTTTAGATCAAGTTTGCATAAATGTGTAGTTCATTTCCCGGAGAGTGAAGAGCAGGCTTTTGAACAGTTGTTGGAAGATGAAACGTTTGAACCATTCCAAAGCTTAGTGAGAAATCTTATGATGTGTGATAATGTTGGTATCGCGCAAGCATTCAGCTCATTGGAAGTTTCACAGAATAACTATATAGAATCTATTCGAATAAGTACTGAGCATAGAATTAATACCAATTCACAGTTGGCTATGCTTCTAGTAATTTTTATGCTTGGATTTGTTATTATGGCTGACACTGCGTACCCATTGATGGCATCTGCTCAAAATTCATTAACTACTACAATGAATGCTATGTCTGATGAATAGAAGATATAGAGGTGAGGTAGATTATGTCAAATGTAATAAATAGATTTTTACTGGTTGCTATTTCAATACTGATAGTAGTGGTTCTGATCACGAAATGGCAGATGATGACCAAAATAGGTTATGATACGCAAAGGCAAGAAACTGCTGAAGTTATTACAGCAACAACAGCGATAGATGCTGAGAAGTCAAAAACAATGCTCGGGTCAGAAGTACGTAACTGGATTAGATATAATGTTGGCAGCGAAAAGTACACTATAGAGGTAAAAGCAAGAGATAAGGAGATAGCTGAGGTTGTCAGAAGTTTTGATGATGTAAAACAATACGACTCAGAAGTTTTTGTAAATGCCGCAAGTACTTACAGCTACAATGTTATAGATGGTGTAGGAAAAAACACAGTTGTATTTACAGAGGAGGTGATGTAGATTGAGCGCGATTGAAGAATATGTACTATTTGCAGCTGGACTTTTATTTATTTGTGTAGTAATTAGTTATGCAATTACTTTAAAAGACACAGGAACAAATATAGTTTCAAATGCAAATGAAGTAATGGTAGCAGCAAATACATCAATTAGTGATGGGAAGGTGACAAAATATGATGGTTTGGTAGTGAGTGGTGCAGATGTTACCAACGTGGTTCGTCGGTTTCCAGAAGATGGTGTTCGTGTAGTCGTGCAGACCAAAAATCAGTCAGTTGATCCTGATGATAGTAAAAAGTTGGTGGTCGATGATTTAACGAATACTTATGCAAATTCTAAATTTGCTGATCTGGCTGTAAATGGGTGGAAAGATTATACAAAAATTCCGCAAATAGGGGACAAAGACTATATAAATCCATCGGCTGATTTTCAGTGTTCAGTAACAACAGATACAAGTAGTGGCTACGTGAAAGTGATGACATTTACACAACAGGAAGCAACTAATGTTGCAAAAGCTGTGACAAATAACGAGGTAAATGGTGGTGACGGCGGAGGCAATGGAGGCAATGGGGGTAACGGTCAGTACGAGATTGGTGAAACATCCTTAGCAAGTTTAAATACGGCTTTAGCTACAGTGGCTACTTCATTACAGACAGTTTCAACACAGCTAACGACAATACTTAACGGCGATGGCGCTGATGTTACACCTGATCAGTCAGGCTCAGTGGCAAAATCTTTAGCAGACTTGCAGAGTTCTATTAATCAACTGAGTACAGATATGAAGACTAATGATAGTCGTATTGAAACAAAAGTGGACAATTTAACAGGCACAGTTAATATGGTGCAATCCACTGTTGAAGCAATGCAGAAGAGTCTGAATAGTTTGACAATTGCAGTTAATAACACCAACGTAAGTGCAACAGATGTTAAGCAATTAAAGGCATCACTTGATGAAATGCAGAAATCATTAGAGACATTAAAAAGTTCTGTGAACTCGAACACAACAGCTGTGAAACAGATAAAAGATGCCACGCTTAATACAAATAGCAGCAGTAGCTTGATTTCTAGGCTGAATAGTTTAGATCAACAGATGAGTAATATGTCAACAACGATTGCAACGTTAAAAAGCAAGGTAGCTGTTTTGGAACAGCAGGCAGGAACAGGGGGCTGATAAGAGTGTCATTACAGAAATTTATCTTGACAAGTTTCGGTGTGCTGATTATTGCAATGCTTATAACATGGGCGACTTACCAGGCTAGAGTTATGAAGAATAGTGTAAATGATGCAAACTCTACACTTGTGAAACAGCAGACGATAGAGGCAACATCAGAACTATACGATTTAAATGATAGTATACTGGCAGGGTCGAAAGTAGTGAGTTTAATCAAGAAATACGGAAGTGATTATAGTATACGTGTTAGAAAAGAGGTAGATGATGAAGATGTTTCCAGTTTTATCAATGTGACAGAGGCAATAAGTGTGATCGACAAAAAAGGAAGCTATAAATGTAGCTTACAACTATACAATAACGAAACAAGCAGTTACTCTAATACCGGAGAGATTGATAGAGTAGCTGCTTTGCTTTTTGAAAAACAAACGACAAAACAAGAAGCAAAACAAATCGATTACAGCCCGTTACTAAATTTTCTTGAAAAACAAAACGGTGATGCTACTCAAATAACTCAAACAGATGTAGATACACTAGCAGATTATATAACTTTGCTTAATGACAAGAATATAAAGTTAGAACAGAATCAGTTTTACGGAGCACAGGGGAAACTAAGTAGACATTCATCATGGGTGATGCCAGAAAATGATGTACAGATAGCGAATAGTCAAGTAGATTTTGTCCCGACAGATATAATAGTTTGGCAGGACGATGGTGTAGGCTATTACACTAACTTGATTGGTTTACCAGGAAATACAACAGTACTAACAACAGGAATTGATGGTGTAAGTATCAAGCTAGAACGAAGCGTTGGTACAGTGACAAAAGTAACAGTAATTAATGATACCGATACAGATTTAAATGTAAAAGTATACAGAGTGGGAAAATAAGGAGGGAATAAAATGGATAAAGTGACAGATATCATAATTATGGCAGTAGTAATTTTAATCGTAGTTTTTGTAATTACAAAGGCTTACAGTATTTTATCAGTTGGTAAAGATGCAAGTAATAAAGCAGCCGATGATTTAACAAATAGTATGGCAAAGTTTTCAACATCACAGTACGATGTGTACGATGGCACAATACAGTCAGGAAGATCAGTAATCGACGAGATTAATTACACATTTTCCGATAATACTATTGAAATATTAGTTTGTACAAAAGATGGCGTTAACTATGTATACAACAAGGCAAATACTCCAATCTTTGGTGCATTAAAGAGTTTTAGTACAACAGGTGGTGAAGATTCTGGCTCTGGATCCCTGGATTCATACGATGATGCTACAAATACATCAGCATGTTATCTTGTAACAAATCCTAATAATAATCAGTTCCTGTCAGGAATTCCTCAGAGTGATGCAGTGGGAAAAGCATTTAGTTGCATTGATGCCGCAAGGCAGACTAGTACAGCTACAGTTCAGAAAGCAACCATTTATAGTGCAACAAATATCACAGGCGTTTGCACTTCTTCAGGTTATAATGCATCACTTGGTATATCATCAAAGGGATTCATTTCAACAAGTGCAACATTTAAAGGTTCTGTACAGAAAGATGTTAACGGAGATGTAAGACGAATAACTTTTGTTCAGCAGTAATTTATAAATTTGATCGGAGTGAGTGGGTATGTCGGAAGCAGTACTTGAATTTGTATACAGATCAATTGCTCCTATTCTTTTTGCCGCTGCTTTAATGCAAGCATTAAATGGACTGGGTTCTCAGAATGAGTTTTTAAGAACTGCTAAAAAAGCTACAATGAGTGACGTTGTTTTTGAGCAAGATAGTTTTTACTCAGAGAACAGTGAAATTGTTGATGCTTCAGTAGTTAAAAGCAGTGTGATTATGAATCCTGTATGTAAGATAACAATAAAGACAGGTACAACCACAGTAGCTTACACATGTATGTCAAATGGAAGTTACGTGGTCGTGACTGATTCACTCAATCAAGCTCCTGGTGTGAATAGCAAGCATCAGGAGCTTGTTAATTCTTCAGCTGAACTTAGCTTGAGTTGGATAATTGGTGAATACAAACAGAAAGAAGTCTATGATGATGCAGGACAGTTGAATGAAGTAATTTATGAGAGGAATGATTGATGAATGTAATTGAAAAAGCTATTGTTTTAATTATTGCGATAGCAGTGATGTATATCGCTCCAACGCTATTAAAGGCAGAGTCGCAGGATCAGATAACGCAGTCAGTAGTTTACCAAGATACTTCAAATTTTGTAGATACTGTGTGTACAGAAGGCAAAATTACACAGACAGAGTACTTAAAATTTATAAATGAATTAGATACCACAGGACTTTTGTACGATATAAAAATCACAGTAGGGCATCAGACCGTAGTCCCTGTTTACAAAGATGATGGAACAGTATGTTCTACAAAATCAGTTGATATGTTCAGTTACACAGATGAAATACTTGAATCAGTTTTCCAGACGGATGGAATCTACACACTGAGTAAAGGTGACTCAATTTCTGTGACAGTGGCAAACAGAGATCTGACATTAGCACAAAGATTAACAATTTACGGATTAGGGGTCGCAGACTACGGCACAAAGATACTGGTAAAATCTGGAGGTGTAGTGAGGGATGAGTCTTTCTAAATTTATAGTCCTTTTTGTGCTATCATTTAGCTGTTTTGCTTTTATAGCAAATACGAAGGTACAGATATTTTCAGAAGCAGTGGAGAAAAAGGTTGAGCTAAATGACGCTATTGATAGGGCTTTAGATGCAGCTGTGGATGATTCTATTTTAACAACAGATGATTACACTGTTGAAGTGAGTAGAAAGAAGTGCTCAGATAATTTTTACAGAGCTCTTTACGCAGCATTTGGTATTCTTGATGGTAGTGAGGAACAGCAGAATCTTTTAGATTTGTATATTCCAGCATTTGCAATGGTTGATGATAATGGAATAACTGTACAACACAGTGAGATAATAGATGGAGAGCTAACTAAAGTTTGGGGGCAGAAGAGGGTTTACGCAAAGAAATACAGCCAACAAATAGGTGCAGTGGCTAACCAGTATATTGACTACACGATAGCATACACGCTTGGCAGATCAATTACTGTAATAGTTGGTGATAATCAGTACACAGGTGTGTGGTCAAGTTTGAAAGATCTGTACAGCAAATCTACAAAACCTGAAGATAGTGAAATAAAAATAGTTATGAATAGTACTATTTTTGAATCAGAGAATTCTTTTAGTCTTGAGAAAAATGCTGCAATTGCTGATACCATAATAGACACATTTGAGTACTATGCGAACAGACATAATGATGTTGCAAAACAATACGGTATCACATACACATTTACAATACCATCGTCTATGCATTCAAGTTTAGCAAGATCAATAGAAACAACTTCATTTTTGTGTCTGTTTCAAGGATATCCGTTAGGACAGGGAACAAGTGAAGAGTACAACACATTTGCATTAGCTGGTGTGAGAGCAGCTAAAAATTCACAATATGCAGTAGCAAAGGGTGCAGATGGACAATTATACTATCACAAACTTTGGTGTGAAGATACTAAAAATGCGACTACAATCTATAATAGTAAAAGAAAATGTGCACAACATGGCGCACTACCATGTGAGAAGTGTAGACCATGACTAAAAGTGCTGAATTTGTATTGAAAATGTAAAAAAATAGTGACAAAGTTTAAAATACTCCTTAAATTTAGAGACTGGGTAGAAAAATAGCTCTGTCTATAAAAAAATGTAAGGATTAATAGGAAATCCAAATACAAAAAGAATTGAGAGGTAGAGGTAATGGAAAGAGGAACTGTAAAATGGTTCAATAATAAGAAAGGTTATGGATTTATCAAGGCTGAAAACGGTGATGAAGTTTTCGTTTACTGGAAGAGTATTCAGATGGACGGATTCAAAAAATTGGTAGAGGGTCAGAATGTTAAATTCGAGAGGAAAGAAACAAAGAAAGGTTTCGAAGCTTTTAATGTAGAAGCCGAGTAAGACTACAGTTGCACTTTGTTGAATTTTTCAACAAATAACAAAGAGTGAGGTAAATGATATGGATTACGAAGAGTTCAAGGAAGAAGTAGTCAAGAGACTCAGCAAATTTGCTGGAGAAACAAATGTGCAACTTATGGGCAACAGACTTAATTTAATGCTTGGTGATAGGATTGCAATTAGTTTTAAGCTCAACGAAGCTTACAAGGACTTTGAAAGCGGAAGTGTTGGTCTGGATGAAATAGTTTCTGCTATGTGTAATACTAAGGCAGATCCGGTGGAGATTGCGAAGGTAAATACTTTTGCAGATATGCTAATTGATTTTGACAGTAGTAGTAGTAAACTAGAGCTGAAATTGCAATCAAAGAAACCAGAATTTGGTTTAGCAGATGAGGTGGTTCCAGGAATCTGGAGAAGTGTCTGTGTAGTTGATGGTGTGTTTTCCACTGTAGTTACTGACCTGATACTGCAGAACTGGAATAGGAACTACGAAGAATTAGTTCAGATTGCATTACAAAATACAAGTGAGTGGGAACTGTTTACAATGAAGCAGGCAATTACCGCTGAAATGGATGATTTAGATTCAACCGATTTAGATTTGGCTGATTTAGATTTGGCTGACCAGATGTTTATACTGAGAACAAAAGGTCGATATGGAGCCTCAGTGCTAATGAATGAAGATGCTATGCAAGCTACAGCAGAAAGACTTGGTGGAGATTTAATAGTCTTGCCAAGTTCTATTTACGAAGTGATAGTGTTAAAAGCAAAGAAGTTTGGCAGCGATTTTTCTGAACTTACTGAAATGGTAAAAGAAGTTAATACTTCTTTGGTTGAGGAGAGAAATGTACTTGCATGGCAAGCATACTATTACAGTAAAGGTAAAAAAGAACTAAAGCCATTAAGTGAAATAGTAGTACCTATAAACGAGTGTTAAAAACACTAGGAGGTACAGACAAGAATGGAGAGACTTTTGGTAGGGGTGACAATTGCAGTTGTTGCACTAATTGCTATACTGTACGTAGTGGAGCAGAGGAAGAGAATGAGGTTTTCTACGATTGAAATTCCAAAGTACGGTAGAGCTGGGATTGGAAAAGTCGGAAAGCTGATATGGAAGGTGGCAGCTGTGATCTTGAGCTTTTTAGAAACAGTAATGTTATCTTTAGGCAAGGTCAGAAGTGTAGCTGCTAAGTCGAAGTAATTGGAGTGATAGAGGTATCACAGCCTCTATCACTAATCGTGACAGTAGTCACAAATGTACATCTGGTTGCAGGTGTAATAACCCGCTAAGAAGCGAAGGTTTGGGACAATAGTCCAATTAGGATACTAGGAGAATTTCTAGTATCCTTTTTTATTTGAGATAGGGGTGATTTAGATGGAAGAAAATCATGAAAGTAATAAAAATGATTCTGAGGAAGTTACAGAATCATTTTCAATAGAGGATACCTGCAAGGATGATGAAGATAGTGGGAAATACAGTCTACCAATAGAGATGTACGGAAAGATGTTACTGATCTTAATTGTGTTAATATTTGTGATGGGCAGATTTGTTAAATTAAATTATGTAAGTATTAGTCAAACAAAAGATGTGATTAAAGAGGAACTTTCAACAGAGTTAGACGATGTTGTGGACAGTCTTAATGATCCAGAAAAAGGTCAGGAATGGCATTTGGTGGATAAAGTATTTCTTGGCAATTAGATAATAGAAAGAGGTGTTGTACAAGTGAAAAGATGGTTTAGTGAATCTGTTAAGATGTTAAAATCTATGCATGAGAAGTGTACAGAGGTGAAAGCCATAGCGTTTTGGATTTGGATAGTTACAATGTGCGTAGCATTTGTAGTCGGAGGTATAGGTATTGCTGCAATAGTAAATGCAATAATGGTCTTTAAAGCAGAGTTGGTAGTTCGTAGTATTGTGGCAATGTTGATAGTAATAATACTTCTTTCAGTATCTACGGTTGCTGCTACGATAGCTAATGGAGAGTTCTATGAATAAATTAAAAGTTGTAATTGTTTTAGTCACTGCAGTGATGACTGTTGGCGCGAGTGGTAGAGTGAGAGTCAATGCCTCTCAATCTGAGTGCAATGCAGTTTACACAGAGGACAAGACGACCAATGGAACAACAGTTGAGGATACAACAATCAAGGTTGTTTACCCGACAACCGGCGCTAATGAAAAATACATGTGGTCTATAGAAGATTGGGTTTTAACCAATGATGAAGTAAATAGGTGTAGTATTCCGGATGACGCTAAAGTTTTAAAGAAATCCGAGATGACAGCAGAAGGGTACAAACTTGATTCGGAAGAAGTTTTTACATACGCTGTTGAGATTGGGAGTACTCCAGATTTTGATACTGGAGAAGTTGTTGTATATGCACAACCAGTAATAAGAGTGAAAGAGAAGACGAAATCTGGTGATTGGCAGGTAGTCAAAACTAATATAAGAAGTCTTGAAGAATGGGAGGCGTCAGCAGATTGGAAAGGTAGTTCCTCTTTTAAGAATTTTTACAATAAAAAAGTAAAGGTTCGTTTAGAAACGGGAGTTGAGCTCAACTCAGCTAAAGTCTATGTGAATAGTGGGACTGTTAAGAGTCTGAAAGAGCTTGGGCTTAAGAAGTTCAGTGATGAAGAAGAACGATTTTACTTAACAGGTATCAATATTGATGGTAGTCTGAGTAATGATGGAAAGTCAAAAAATGAAAAAGGATCTTTGGCACTTTCAAGTGAGGTCACGGAGGGAAGTTACAAATTAACAGATGATAGTTCACTGGTCGATGTTGATGGACGACAGGTTCTCTTTTCGAAGGAAGGATACGTTCTGGAGAAGTCCCAAAATGTCTTTTACGATGTAGTAGCTGAGGATAAGATTCGTATAGGGTTAGTGACAAAGATAACACCAACGTACACGGAGTTTGGAAGAAAAGTGACAATAGTTACGAGAGATAGAGTGCTTGGTGAGGATGCCCAATTTTTCACAACATGTACAAAGAAGAAAACAGTGATAGCTTATGGAAATCAGTACACTCTAAAAGAGAGTGGTAGCAATACCATTTCATACGGTGGATCAAATAAGTGGGAACTTGATTCAATAGTAGTTGCTGTTGAAGGTGAAACAGCCTCATCGCCAGTCGGTAACGAGATACAGAAGGTTACTACAGGCACTGAGATTACTGCAACTTTAGACTTAACAAAAAGCACTAACTGGGTAGTACAATTCGATTACACAATACAGGCACCACAGATAAGTCTTTGCTACTTTAAGGATAGTGAAGGGAATCTAAGTTTAGTTAGTGAGGAGTCCGATAGTACCAATCAGTACGGAACAGGAGTTTCCAATACTTCTTTTTCAAGATACAAGTCTGATTTTTCTGTAAATGGGAAAGAAAGAGATTTAGTTTTAACAGAAGCTTACGCTTACGAAGCACCTAAAATAGATGGTAAGAGTGGTTACTTGTCAGACGCTAAAGATTGTTGGTCAAATGATAGTGAGCCAACAGGCGGTCGGGTTGTAGAGTACACAGTAGATGGTGAGAGCAGACAGTCAGTTTGGATTTTGAATGACAGGGATAATGCATTTAAGAATTCAACCGATAGTACCGGGAAAAGTAAAGCACTGAGTCTAGCAGTTAAAAACACACCAATGAGTCCACTGATTTACGTGGCAATTTATGAGGAGTTGCCGACGGTCTATACGGTTTCTTTTATCACTTCGGATGATAGGATCAGCAATGATACAGTTTTACAGCGACTTGGATACAGTTACGGAACATTTGATTACGATGATGTTATTTACAATAGAGGTACAAAAGTCACACTGGGGTTAGGAACAACTTCAGTGGATGCTTACAGCGCATACGCTCAGGATGGTATCGATGATGGTATTCGGAAAGGTACATCAACAGTTGCGACAGATGATGTAAGAGGGACACTGACTGTAGACGAGCAGACGCTTTACTGTACAAGATATGTGTGGGTGACAGGTTCTTCTTGTGATGCATTGAAGAATGGTGGAGATACTACATACGGTGCACTTGGAAAAAATGGATATGCAGGACTTTCGAGTTCATCACTTGGTGGAAGATTGGTACTGGAAGATGGTACCGGTATGCTGGTGAAAATTTTTACAAAAGAAATTAAGGATACAGGTGATTCGAGATGGGCAGCCACTTACCAGTCTTTAGAGGATGGTCAAGCTACAGGAGGGTTTGATAGTTTTGAAAATTCTTACCAGAGGATGCAGAGAGCACAGTTGGTAGGGGATTTTAGAAATGTAATTGAAAACAGTACATCAGATGTTGCTATACAAAGAAAAATAGAGAGATCCTTTGGTCAGCCAGAATTAGTACTTACAAGTGTTTCCAGTCAAGTAAGGAATGAGACAATAGGGAGACAAAATAGTGCAGCTGACGGTGGTGGCCATACATTGGAGTACCATAATACACTGGCAGATGCTATTGCTAAAGAGGAGCTGATAAGAATTGAAGGTGACACTAAATACGGTACTTGGTTGAAGCGATCAGGTAATCAATTTGATTGGTTAAATCAGATGTACAGGGGACAATCTGAGAAAACATGGAATTGGTATATATACAGGTATGCTAAGAGTATAAACTACGCAAGTGTGCTGAAAACGATTGATAGTACTGGAAAGATTTCATACAGTTCAGATGATGGTTACAGAGAGAAAGAACTGGATCCATACACAAATGAATACGAGTTCAGTTTTGTCCCCTTTAGAGCGGATAAAAACTCAGGAAAGATTTATGTGTTGACTGAATTAGTTTATGGATACAGCGACAGCAAGGAAAATACTTTTGATGAAGCAGTACTGGAAGGGTTGGAAAATTCCACATCTAGTCTAAGAGGTTGGAAAGGTGGGAGAGTCACGCTTTACAACGGTAACTTTGATGCAGCGAAGGTAGCTAGTGGTACAGACACAATTACAAAGGCGGAAGATTCATCAAGAATTTACAATGTGGACAAAAAAGAATTAAAGGTAGTAGGAATTTACAGTGAGTACACAGCAAGTGGTGCAAAACAAGGCAGTCCAACCGTTACAGAGAAAACAATAAGTTTTCGTGATAGTGGAAATATAAATGGTAGCGGTGAGACAGAAGTAACCATAAGTGCTGCATCAGTAAATGCTGCGAAAGATGCAAAAGGAGATGCAAGATTTACTGGAGAGATAATAAATGATGTTGACAATAGCTCAGATAGTTACAGAGCTAGTAGTGCAATACCTACTTCAGAATTTTTGAGAACCAGTGCTTCTATGCCGAAATACCTGGTCGATCTTGATTTTAATCAGAATACCGTAAAAGTAGACTATACACTGGATTACTGCAAAGCTTTTTACAGTCAGAGTATAACCACAGATAAATATGGTAATGAGGTTGTAAAGTACAGTGGAGAGGTGAGAGAGGCACGACCTACAGTTGAAAGAACTGCAACAAACTACTCTTTGAGAGGTTCAACTATTTGGTATCCTGAAGATGCTACGATATGGAATTATGCACTTTCAGAAAGTAATGATCAGCATGTTACGATGGTTCGTACAGGTGCAGAATGGGTTAATGGGTTGAAGATCACAACAAATGGAAGTGCAGAATTTTCTTTTCCGAACTACGTAGATAAAAATGGTGAAGCAGCATTGATATTCTGGTGTGGTGTGGAAAAAGGCATAACAGGAGTAAGCTACGATGCTGATTCCATAAAAGATGTGGCTGAATCGGTAGTCGGTGAAATAACTGCAACTAATCAGGGTGTAACATTTCACGATGGAAGCGGTAACTCTTACGATTTACTGAAACATGTAAGTTACAGCGCAATTGTGGATGAACCAGTGGACGCTCCTGCAGCAGGGAAGGTTCCAATGGATATCGTAAATAAGAAAGGCGATACAGTAAATAAAGTCTTTAGCAGTAAAAACGATAATACAAAGTTAGCATGGGGTTCACAGATAAACACATCCAGTTTAAAAATTGATGATGTCAAAGACAATGGTATTTATGAGTCGGATGGGTTAGTTCGATACGTGACAGACCATGAAAAGATTGAACAGCATGGTATTGATTACGTTAGAAAGGGTGATAAAAATTACACAGCCGTAGATAATGGAATCTGTTATCGACTTAGTATAAATGATGTTGTGATACTAACACCTGCTGTGGTAACAGTAGCTATTTCGGATGGTAGCAATGATGATCAATCAATAACTACGTCAGTCGGGTACCCATTAGTTCTGGATAAGAGATTTACAATAGCTACCAGTGCTTTGGGTTCATTTAATGGATTACCGGGATATGGAGCAAAGAATTATGCAAGGTATCTTAATACAATGAAACAGAGTAGAGAAAAGGCTGTGAGAGTTAGATTTCCATTCGTAGTTATACGTATAAGGTTGAATGCTTCCGGTAAAGAAGTATACGATGCTATTCCTGCAAATACTTGGTTAACAATAGGAATAGGCAATACAAGTTTTATGCTTCCAAGTTTTGTAGATGAGGGTGATTTTCAAGAAATTGAAGTGAGAGCATATACAATTAATGTCACAAAACAGAATAGCTTAACAATGTTGGAGTACGGTGCTAACACAAACAGTGATGTGCTAAATGGCACAGTAAAGAACACAGATGCAGGTTGGAACTATGTGGCATACAGAATACTGGAAACATCGGTAGTAGGAAGAGTCTACGGTTTAAAAATAACCGATATAGGAGATTATCCACTATGGAAAGGTGTTTTTAGAGATAGTACCGGAGAACTTGGAAACTATAGCTTCTTTTCTGGGTTAGCAGATCAGAATGGTCAGCTGAGAGGTAATCTAAGCAATAAGTGCTTCCCAATCGTTGATGGTGATAATCCTAAGTACAGTAACGAGGGATTTAGTAAGCTTGGATTTGTGACGAGATTTGAACTTGAGACAGTTGGAAGTATGTATAGTTCAACTGATTTGATAAGTCTTACTCCTGAATTTTACTGGGTTGATGAAAATGGGGAAAATCGAACAAAAGTAGATCTATACTACGATGCTGAAGTAAATGGTGTTAAAAAATTGGCAATAAAGGTTGGAAGTGCTGAAGATAGAAGAAATACGCATGAATACAATTTTGCCAATGGCGATTTTGGTATCTCAGCAGACAGATTAGAATTGACGGCTAATTTACTGGGATTTAAAGATATTCAAGCATTTACTAACAGAAAGACTCCAGTTTTTAGTTTTGGTGAAATACAGTTAAATCAATACACAAGAATATTCAGAGGAGATCTTCATGAGACTTTTAGCGGATTACAATCAGTACTTTTGAATAAGATGGTAATGGAAAGTGGTAAAGGTTTGAATATTCCTGACAGTGTGATAGAGAGGAGTACACAACGATGGTACGGGCAGTACTATTTACCAACAAAGTTACATGTGACTGACAAGTCGGAGGCAGAGTTAGCAGTAGACAATGACTGGAGACTTTACAAGAATAAGGAAAACTGGAAAACAGATGGATACTTGATAGTAAATTTCACAATAAGAACTGTAAATGACAGTAAATACTCTTTAATTTACAATGCTGATGTGCTCAATGAAAATAACTCTACAGAGTGGCATTACGATGCTGGGCATTGTAATATGTGGAAAACAGAGTTAGCACCTGCAGTGAAAAAAGCATCAAATGGAACGGTAATAGAGGTAGAGTCAGGAGATTTCTTAATCTATGATGTGAAAGATTTTGGTACAGATGATGCAGATAATTACAGTGGAGGTGGAACACATTAAAGATACGCAGGTATTTTCTTAGAATAAGTAACTATAAACTTAGTTTAAGGAGGTACTATGAAGAGTATTGAAATTTTTAGAGTAGTGAAGAGAGAAGATAGTTCACTGGTGAAACTGAAGAGTACAGGAAAACTTGCTGTAGTTAATACTGTGCATAAAACACCAATTGATGTTGCAAATTTTGTGAGGAAGTGCCTAAAAGATAATTTACTTGCAAAAGAGGAAATTTGGGTACTCCCTTACGATAGTAAAAGAGAAATACTTGGTATAGTAGAGGTGGTGATAGGCACAACAAATTCAGCAGTGGTGGATCCAGTGAGTGTACTGCAGCCAGTACTTTTACTAAATGCTATTGATTTTATAATAGTACACAATCATCCATCAGGAAGTTGTGAGCCATCAGAATACGATTACGCTACAACAAAAAGAATGAGAGAAGCAGGAGACCTGATAGGTTTACGGATGACTGATCATTTGGTGATGGGAGAACGACAGTTTTGGAGTTTTACAAAAAATAGAAGATTAAATTTAAAGGAGGAGTGATTCAATGAAGAATAAACTTTATATAATGCTTCTTACGGTGATGATCTTTACAGCAATTGGCGGTGTAGTTGGGTGCTCCAGTAAAGATTCACAAATCAGTGATATGGCGAGTAGCTTAGGTGAGAGCAGTGATAGTGGTGTAGGCAGTACAGAGATTGAAGAATCCAATTTTCGTGGTGCGAGTGGAGACGAGGTTAATGGCGACACAGGTACAGCTAAGAAGTCTAATGGCTTTTCAAAAATTTTAGAGAAACTTATGGCTATTACAAATTATAGTGCAGCTAGTACGAGCAGTAAAGATGGTGTGTCAGACACTGACAAAACATCTATGGAATACACAGATAATGACGTACTTGGCGGTGACTCAATAATGAAGAAGAACCCAGAGGATTCTATAGGATTGAGTGAGGCTGCAATCGATAGTCATAGTTCATCGGATTTAAGTAACTACAAAAATGATTACGTGGAGTTTATTTCATACCCGGATCAGCAGATCAGTGAGGGTATGGGGATGGTTCTTACCAATTTGTCTGCAAATAAGGGTGTGAAGATGGTCTTTACGATTTCAGAAAATGGTAAAGTTTTAAAGAAGTCTGAGGCAATAGATGCCGGAAAAGACTGGACAGTTAATGCCAAAGATTTAGGTCTGAAGGAAGGTAAATACGATATAACAATACTATCAGAAGCTTACACAGAAAATGGGACTACATTAAACTGTGTGGAACAGACAATAGTATTGACAGTTGGAGAGCAAGTAGCAGGCACACAAACAAAATTCTTTGAAGATGATAATCAACCGAATGGTACAAGTTACGAAACAGCTGTTTACTACGAAGCAGATAATACAGAATTTTCAACAATAGTTCCTGCAGTAGTTGGAATTGAAAAAGATGATATTGGTGCTGATATCTACGTAAGTTTTAGAGCACTAAATGCTAAAAAAGGTATGACTGCAACAGTTAAAGCAACTAATGTTGATAATAAGACAACAATTGCTTTAGCAGGTGGTAGCGAAAAAGCAACAGCAGTACTGAGTAGTGAGAAAGATGGGGATGCTTCATTGAACTACACTTTCAATAAGGTTTACTCAGGTTTACAGCAAGTAGGGCCAATACATTGTAATGTTGAAAAGGGTAAAGCTGCTAAGCAAAGTTACTATGGAACTTGTAAGTTTACAGTAGGTTTGACAACATCGTCGTCGAAATAGAAGGGAATCGAATGTATAAAATAAAATTAGATTTTGGACTGATTTTTGCAGATATAGTGTGTTTTGTACTTACAAAAATATCAGGTACAATAGTTAGTGTTTTGAAACATATAACCATATTTAAATTTAATATAGGAGCAGTTATTGCTTTTCCTTTTTCCATTATAGGTGCTATAGGGAAAGTGATTTATCTAGTGCTGACAGCAATACTTATTATTAAGTTAATAGTAATGATTGTGAAACGAGTTAAAATGAAAAATCAAATTAAAGAGCTTGAAAGTGGTGTAGAAATGGCAACAAGTTCTGAAACGGTAAGTTCTGGAGCTGAGAGTTCCGGTTTAGTGGATTCTGTTAAGTCAGAATTTGTTAAGGCAGCAAAAGATAAAGCTGCAGCAAAAACAGTCGATGTTTTAAAGAAGCTAAGTGGGTTCTAAAGGAGGATTCAGATGTACGAAGTGGGTAGTAAAGTAAAAGTAAAATCAATAGCAGAGCTTGTTACTGATTACGAAGTCGGTCTTTGTGGTGATGTACTATGTGAGCTTTCTTTTGCAAAAGGGATGCGCAAATACTGTGGTAAGGTTCTGACAGTAGCTAAAAAAGAAAAGCTGAGTTCGGGCTGTGTAGTTTACAAATTGACAGGAGAAGAAGGATGCGATGGTTGGGACTTTACATCTGATATGTTTAAAGCAGTTTAAAGTAATAAAGTCAATAATTGAGAGGTAGAGGTAAGATAGAAGATGGAGAGATTTAAAAATTTTACAGATGATCAGAAATTAGAACCAATTGCTATGATGTCAGAGGAAGGATCAGTGATTCAGAAAAACACAGAGATTAATGGTGATTTAGTAACAGAGTTGCCAATCTGTGTTCATGGCACAGTTACCGGTAATATAAAAAGTAGTCAGGGGATTACAATTACTGGTGAGGTGACAGGAAATTGTGAAGCAACTGAGTTATTTACAGACAAAGCGAAAGTCAGTGGTGATATTAAGTGTAGCGGCATTGTAAGAATTGGTATTGGGACAGTGGTTGTCGGTAATGTTGTTGCTGATAGCGCTGTAATTGCTGGATCCGTTAATGGTAATGTAACCGTTGACGGTTCAGTGATTGTAGATGCAACGGCAGCAATAGTAGGTGATGTAAGCGCTGCAGCAATTCAGGTGAACTCCGGTGCTGATATTGAAGGTAAGTGTACAATCGGAAGAAAGGACGAATCAAAGATTTCAGAAGTTTTCCAGACAGCAGGTTGAGCTGAGAAAAAAATAGTTTGACACCACTACTTTGGTAAGTTAATATGTACTTACTAAAGTAGTGGTGAGGTGATAATAATGTCAAGTTTAGAAAAAGATATACTTAGATTTCTAAGTGGTGTTGGGTACGCAGGCAGTAGTGAAATAGCTGCTGTTCTTCAGCAATCGGTGAGTCAGAGAGTTCTGGCAACACTTTTGATGAGGTTGGAAAGATTAGGAAAAATCAAAAAAGTAAGTACAGACACAATAAAATTTAAATGTACTGAATGAAGAATAGGATGAGTAGGACAAGTAGACTGCTCATCCTATTTTTTATTAGTTGATGATTAGTTCTGTACAGAAATTTAATGAGTTGAGTAATTTTCAAAAAAAAAATGATAGCCAAATGATGAAATAGAATTTGGATATAATTAATCGGTGTAGAGTGCACGAGAAATAAGATGATGTCCTGAGTGTGAACTATTTGTAATAGGTATTCATCTTCCACCAAGTATGACATGGATAAAGTTTCTTAGTTTTGGTCTCCAATTAGTCTGGACCATTAGCTCAGTTGGTTAGAGCAACCGGCTCATAACCGGTCGGTCGTAGGTTCGAGTCCTACATGGTCCACTCCTCTCATTTGAGAGGTAGACGACATGTTAATATCAATGTAACACAGACTTGTTCAGCTATTCCAGGATGATAATGGTGGCACCTCATAGAATGCCAGTTCACTTTGGTCAAGTGATGTATGTGGTGGGTTCTAATCCCACTAGCTGAATTAGGGCTGTAGTAGTCTCATGCATATAGGGGCATGCATGGTGAAAGTGCAGAGGGTGGATAGATTGGGTAGCACGCTTCTACAGTTCTCATGTTTTATAAGGAGAAAGAGAGGTATAAAATATGTCTAGTAATTGTAACGTGAAGATTGGAGATGTTGTTTGGAGATTACTTGACCCACATGATGGTGGTGGAGTGGCACCTCAGATTGGATGGGTAGAAGAGATACATGAGGATTATGCCATCGTAAAATTCTTTACAGGAAATGTTGCGATGAAATTCTCAGAATATGGTACGCACTGGAGTAAGAATGAAAATGAGTTATCTTATGTGTATCATATGAAGTTCTAAAGTCGGATTTAACAGCATGTAGACAAACAGGGTGATGGTGGTGCCATCGTGTGTGAGCGAATCGAGATTGGGTAGCACGCTTCTACAGCCATCGTGTTTTATAAGGAGGATGTAATATGGAAAATAATGGTTTAGCAAAATTGCGTTTTGATACATTTATAGCAGGCACGGAGGCATTAGTTTTGTATTTTTCCTGCGCACTTTGTATTTTTGATTATCCTTGAATAAGCGTGATTGGATTTATCATATCTTTACAGAGAACATATATAAGTACAGTATACTCAATTCCTGTATACTTTCCATCAACCTTTACGAGATGGAAATGTACTAATGAGTTTTTGGGGACATGTAGATAATGTAATCAAAAACAGATATAAAATAAATATTTAATACTAAACACGAGTGGATGTGTGCACATGCACACCATTATGTAGGAAACCGGTGATACCTAAGGATGCTGTAACCTATTGGGGAACGCTGGATAAGTTTAAAATAAGGAGGATAAAGCTATGTCATTATTTAGTAAGAAAGAAGCACCTGTAGATAAAGGAATCGCACCAAATGTGTATCTTAACTATAACGGTGCAACATGCCTTGTAGCTGACGTAAAGGAGGATTGCGCGCTCCTTGATTTCGATACTGTAAACGGTACGAAATGTGGAACTGATGGTTGGTACAAATTGTCTAGATTGAACAGCGATCCTGGAGTGCAGCCAATTACTTCTGCAAAGACTAAATACAAACGTCAGATTACAATACCGAATTATGTAACAGAGGAGTGGTGCGATGCTGTAAAGAAACTCATAGACAAGTTAGGCGCTACCTATAGCCATAAGGATGCATCACGATTTCATAATGGAGGGGATCATACATCTATAGTGATCGAATATGATGATCCTGATGTTGATGTGATTCTCAGCAGCCTTAGTATATGTGATTATCTGCACAGTGAAATATTTACAACTGACAAAGGAAATGATCTTAAAATAGCAGCAGGCTTCTCAGCTGTCGATGAAGATTAGTTGAAATGATTTAGAGAGAATGCTCCATCACTATGGTCAAACTTGTCAGATGATGAACTTAGAGACAAGATGCACAATAAATATGTAGAATATCATAATAAAGATAACTAACTCAATATTTGTTATGTGTAGCATGCTAGAGGTATTTATCGTAGGCAATACAGGAATGAATGCACGAAATTAAAATAGACGTAATATTAAAATGAGGTAAAAAGCACAGTCTTTTTAATGCATGTAACAAGATTATGCAAAGAAGGTAATAGTAAAGAAAGAGTAAAAAACAGTCAGCTGAATAAAAAACATTAACACTAGTTGATTGAAACATGCATTAGTACATATATAAAATATAGATATTATGGAAAAATGAAAGTGTATGGGTATAAGGAGGATACAATGATAAGACAAGAGCAATGTGCAAAAGAGGTAGAAGAGTTAAAGGTGTTCAGAGAGCAAATTAGGACAAGAGATAACATTGAAGGAATGGAACAGTACATGGATAATATACATGTAGGGGGATTGCATAAGTGTAAAATGTGACGGACCTGGATCATGCACTGGAAGAGTTAGAAAAATAACAAATGAAGGGATAACAATAAGCTACTTATTTAATGAAAGAGTGACAAACAGGTTCATAGAGTGGCGGTACATAAGGGCAAAACTATTAAAAGTTAACGCATATGCTGACTTAGTACAGAAAGCAATAAAGAAGCATGGGATTAATAAGATTAAGGGCAAAAAGTGCATTGTAAGAACAAATCAGACGGATATTTGTGGATACAGGGATAAGGAAGTCGTAGAAGCTGTATGCGGAACTGTGAGTAGAATATTGACAGATGCAATCATAATTAACACAGATAGCGGAGAAAAAGTATGCATCTTAATGATAGACATTAAGAGCATAGATGAGGCATGGGAGGTACATAAAAGTGTTTCAGAAGAGCTGTGTAATGATATGATTGAGTACAACTCAAGATGTAGTAGTAATGCAGGCAATATAGAAAACAGAGAGGGTGATCTTAAAACGGTGACAGGTTTCTCAGCTGTTGATGAAGACTGAAAGTGGAGTAAATGATGCAGTAAAAATAAAAGCGTTAACACAAGTTAATGAGAACATATATTAGTGCTTATAAACAATTTAGGTATTATGGACGAATGAAAGTGTATGGATATACGGAGGGTATGATGACAAAATGTGATTTTTGTACAGAAAGTAATGAGAGAGGAAAGTGCTATTGGGAATACCAGAGTAGTAAAAGAGAGTACTGTGAGAAGGCAATAGACAGAATGTCAAAAGCATTGGGGCAGGATAGTAGCAGTAAAAAATAGATGCAGCAGGTGTCCAAAATGCGGAACAGGAATGTCATCAGCTAAGTACTATGCATACATGAAAAAAGAGACTGTAGCATGCATAAGAAAAACTTAACAAAAGTAATGGTATGTGTACTTCGTATTATAGTACTAGTAATTATGCCTATGATAAAGATTATTGAGCGTAGGGGGTGAGGAATAAGATATGGAGAATGTTATAGAGTACTTTTCAAAAGCAGGAGTCACAGATATTAATAGTATATCTTTGATGATTTTAGATAGGCACATATATGGACCTAACCGAGATGACGTATGCCATACAGGAAATACTACAGAGGATGTTATCAATGCTTTTCCTGTTTGGCTAGACTGGAGAGAATCAACACTGCAAGATATAAAAGACACATGTAATCTTTTAAACGTCCAGTATGAAAGAGTATTTAATGTTATATGCAAAAGATTCAACTTATTGGCAGGTGACCGTTATACTGTAGATGAAGAAGATGGTGTATGCATGCATTGGTATTCTTTTAAGGAGAACGTTTTATGTTTAACTAGAGATAATCACTACATTGATAAATCAGGTAAAATAATTAATAACTTTCAGAAGGCTAAATTATATTTACTATACAATAGTACTGCTGAGATATACGAGAGCATGCCGGATGTTTACAAGGTGTGCGCTAGTAAAGAGGAAGCAGTTGTGATTTATCTAGATGTTATTCGCAGATTTATTGATTTTCATGAGAAAGACTGTCGTGAACTTGCCGGTAGATCATACTTAAGAGCATTGGAATGAAAGGAGGTGTGTCAAATTGGTGTGGTAATTATCGTAACAATAGGTGCGTTCATTGTAGGGTTCGTTATAGCAGCAGATAGCAATGGCGGTGCAACAGCTGGTTTAGGATTCGGAATAATATTTGCATTAGTAGGGGCAGTATGCTCATATGCTGTAATGAATACTATTGGAGCTATCCAGGAGGTACTTTACAAAATTGCTGTGTTCCGACAATTGAATCTAAATCGGTTGTATGCGAAGCAATAAGAACAGCAATCGTGTGCGAAGCTAAAGAAATTCTTATCGCGGATGATAACTGCAGTATGCTGAGTGATTGCTATGCTAAATGGTTTAGTGTCTGTACACCGTTGCATATTGTTAATTACGTAAATGGTTTAACCGACGATAAAAAAAGCTTTAGAGAGTGAGGATAAAATAATGAAAAGAGAAATTTATTTACCATATTATGTCACAAAGGAATGGAGATCTGCAGTAGAGAAATTACTAAACAAGTTAGGTGCAGCTTACAAGAAGATACCACAATTTTGAGGATGGGGCATCAAATGTAAGTGTAGTTGTGGAGTACAGCGATCAGGATACTGAAGATATTTTGCAGAGCTTGAATATTTGCAATTATTTGTCAAGTAGAAGAATTAGTGAAGAAGATTCAGAAGTTAAGAAGGCAGACTCTTTTTTGAGTGATTTAATAACACAGGAGGAAAATTATGAGTACAGAGAATATAGATTGTCAATATATTTTGAATTATTTTGCTTACACAGGTATAACCGATATTTGGAAAATCGGCGGGAAGATTTTTAATAGACCTATCCACGGGTTTGGTCATGATGCTTATTTTGGAAAATATTATTGGGATAAGACGCATGTTGAGTATGTAGTCGAAGCGTTTAATACTTGGCTTGTATGGAAGGAAGCTACGTTGAAGGATTTGAAAGATACTTGCACTTTGTTACATATACCGTACGAGTGTGTTATGGATGATATTTATAAAAAGTATCATGAAACAGTAGATGAGTTAGCTTTCGATAAAGAAGATAGTGTATGTATGTGCTGGTATGATTACAAAAAAGATGAATTTCATCTGGATCGTAATAACAATTATATAGATGAGGAAGAAGCTGTTATAGGGCGTTTTTTTCTTGATCTCGGTGTAGCTGAAGAGGAAGTAATTGATCGTATATACAATGGTTTGCCTGCTCAGTACAATATCGAAGATACAAAGAAGGAGTGTGTTAAATTGTATTTGCGTTTTGTACGAAAGTTTTTAGGAACTGACAGTTTTGCGGCGATAAAAAAACTTAGTGAGAAAGTGGTGCCTGCACCGAAAAAAAGTGATAGTATCGGTGATGTTACTGCGGAATCCAGTCAGAGAGAAGAACAAATACCAAGGGAGAGTTATGTTGAAAAAATATCAGTAAAGCAATCTGACCTTTCGAGCACTTACAGAAACAGTAGTAGTGTAGGATATGGTTTTATGTTATGTTACAAGAATATGGTACCAGCATTTCCTAGTTGTGTGTTTGACGCACAACTGTATCCTGATGTGAGTGTTTATCCGGCATCTAAGCTGTTTGATCGCTACGATTTTGCATACTTCTATTCTCACCAGAAAGAATTAAAGGATGCTCTATCCGATGATGAAGAAACAATATTTACTTACGCATTAGATTGTGGCAAAACTTCCGATATGGTGACATTAACTAAAACAAATATTTTTGTTTTAAAGAAGGACAATACAGCTGGTGAATACTGTGCAATTCCGGTAAAGGTAGACAATGTTGGATCACGCTATTTACAGGCAGCGGATGGTACAGTATATCGATACAAGGATGAGAATAAGTTATGGTCATGGAATGAAGAGGTAATAAGGGATCTATGCAGCAGTGGTGGTGCAGATGTACCGTCTGCTGAAGAGATGATAACTTTTGGTACTAAGTCAATGCGATTGTTGTTCAGCACCAACGGACAAACTTATACGACGATGGCAAAGCCAAAAGAACTTACAGAAATTTTCTCATACTTGAAGAATTACTTTTGTAACGGTATAAGCTTCTCATTTCGTTTTACGCAGGATAACACAAGAATAGATTACGATGCAGAGCGGGATATGCTGAGTTTTGAAAATTATGCCGTAAGTGTTTATGTACCAGGTACAAAGGTTGATGTTGGTTCGATTATGCGTGCTTGTAGAGAGTTGAAGATCCATGATATAGTTAGGCACTCTGTCGAAGAAGGTTTAGGTGTGCCTGGAGCGGAGTTAACTGAAAAAGAGATGCCAAGCAAGGTGTTGAGTAAAGTTCAATCTTTTGGCTTTTGAGATGGTTACCTCTGTACAGTAACCGCAAACTTAAAGTATAAATATGGAAATAGACATTTCTGGGCAGAAGGCTACTATGTGAGTACAGTAGGATTAAATGAAGCAACAATAAAGAAATATATCCAAGAGCAGGAAAAACATGATATAGCTTTGGATAAATTAAGTGTAAAAGAATACGAAGACCATTTTAAGGGCAGCGACGAGTCAAAAGTATTAGTAGCTTGAACGAAAGTGAAGGCTAGCGTCTTTAGACGCTAGCCGGTAACAAAGGCTTATAGCTGCTGAGCAAACCACCAGTTTGACGGGTGGTATTGATTAGATAAAGATGTGAGGTATAGTATGAGTATTGTAATCTTTATTGCTATAGTTGTATTCATTGTATGGTTCGTAATAGCAGCAGATAGTAATGATGCAGCGGAAGCCAGTTTAGAATTTTGAATTATATTCGGAGTGATCGGAGCTTTTGTAGCATACACAGTACTGAATACAATTTGGAGCTATTTAGAGATGTGAGCCCATCAATAGCGTAGTTGCGAATGCAGTAAGCTGAATGTTTACATTTAAGAGTGGAAAGGGTATACTTAAAAATAGAATAACATGTAGCGTTTGATTATGTAGTTTTGGATACTTTATATACAGAAGCAGGTTAAGATGTAAAGGAGATTACCTATGAGTGAAATAACTGATATAAGGAAACATTCATTAGATTTATGCATCAAGAGTATGCTCAATTTAGAGCCTGATCTTGATATGGATTTAGCTGAGTCATTTGTAAATTATCTTAGCACACATGATCAGTGTGTGCAAGGATATCGAATAACTGAGATACTACTACGAAGTGGTAGTTGGTCAAACTTGTTGCAGCAATGGTTGCTTAATACTGATTTGCCAATTACTGCTAGTATTAAAGATGAGTTAGTAGATAGATACCATACAGCAAAACTAACATACACTGTATACAGATTTGAGAAACCAACCACTGAAAGAAAGTATCAATCTTACGTGTTAGAAGCTTCTTTATATTTCAAATCATTCGTTGTGATAAACACTCTATGTAGCTCAGCCAAAGGTGAGGGTTCTAAACTTCTCGATAGGCTATGTAAAGTATTCCCAGACTCTATAATCCTAGGGGAGGCTGGATGCCTGCTAGCTTGCGACTATGACTTGTTCCAGGCAGGATTGATATCTGATCCAGTGGATGCCCTTGTTAAGTACTATGTAAGAAATGGTTTCGTCAACATCAATAATAAGATTGGGAATTATGAAGAGTCTTGTATAGTTGCGAAGTTTAATGGTTACTATGAAAAGTATTCAAGGGCACCTGGATCAGTGCTGCTACTATGAAAGGAGAAATAGTAAGAGTTGTGATGTACAGTTGTCTTGTTATTGATAGTGAGTATGTGTTTTGAGGATCATGTGCTCTTACAGGAATTTAATGAATTACCGAAAAACTTTAAAGAATTTAGATTGTAAAAGCAGAACTAAGTTATGTATAAGGATGAAATGAGGCAGTGAGGAGTATTTTTATGGCAAGAAAACATAAAATTCACAAAGTAGGGAATGAATACGAAGTGATTGTACGGCATAATGGAAAAAATCTTGCAATAAAAGTGAAAGTTCCGGATAGTGTGAAAGATCAGTTTACACAGGATTTTATTGACATGTCTGTTCATCGACGTTTAGAGCAACGTAAACGTCAAGAAAAAATGAAAGAATTAGAGAATAAGATGTGGGGTGTTTAAATGTTATACTTTCTTATGCATAAAGATGATGCTGTCTGTCTGTTGGATATGTCACCTGATGGTATTATAGAAAATAGAAGTCATTATTATGTGAAAGAGTTATTACCATTGCCAGCACAAAAGGATGTTCATTTTTTACAGGATTGGATAACGTCAAGAGCAATTTCAAAAGTTCGTCATGGCATAAACAAAACGCTTGCCAAATTGAAATTACCAAGCACTAGTAGCTTACTTTTGCAGAATTTGGGATTATCCTTGACTGACTGCTATTGGTTCAAGCCAGTAACGTTGGATGTAAATTGGTCTGATGTAAATATGTATGTCAATGATTTCAGTGATGCATTATACGATGTGACTGATGCGGATGCTAAACAGATTACACATACCAGATTTTCACCAAATTCCTCACTACAAGGTGAATTACAGAAAAAGTGGATAGTAGATTCCACTGGGACAAGAGTGCTTTTAAAGGGGAATTATGGTAGCAGCTGGCAACAAAGTTTAAATGAGAATTTTGCTTCTTTGGTAAACTCCAAACAATTAAGGAGGTTCCCATACGTTGAGTATAAGCTATTTCACACATCTTTTGATGGCAGTGATGCAATTATTTGCAAGTCCGACAATTTTATAGTGTCAGATGAGGAAGAGCTTATTCCTCTCGCTGATGTATATTGTAGTGTTAAAAATCCAGGATATGAGTCGTTATATCAAACTTGTGTAGACGCGTGTGTTAAGTATGGTTTGGATCAGAAGTATGTTGAACAGTTTTTGAGTTACCAGATTGAATTGGATTATGTTATCTCTAACACTGATCGACACCTTAATAATATCGGAATTATTCGTGATTCCGATACATTACAGTTTAAACGGTTTGCACCAATATACGATTGCGGTAATTCATTGTTTTGGAATACACGGTTAATCCCATCAACTAAAAAAGAAATGTTGAAGATTGAAGTAGCATCATTTGTGAAAAAAGAATACCATCTATTAAAGTATGTGAAATATAATTTATTTGATTGTGAAGCATTACCAACTTTTGAAGAGTTTTATAATGTATACTGTCAAGATCCGGCAATGTCGGATGAGCGTATACAGCAGCTTTATAATACGATCAATATGAAAGCCGATATATTATTGAGTTACTTCTCAGATGAAGAATTACAGAAGATAAGAGTTTTCAATTAAGGTTTTATTTATGGGAGATGGCAGTGTAACATGCTTTCATTTAGTGAGTGAACCATTTGGCTACTTAAGTAACTGGTACGACAGCCCATTTGAGCTTAATTGATTGCAATTTTCGTGTGTTGAGCATTATATGATGTACTGTAAAGCAATGCTGTTTTGAGATAGTGCGACTGCATTAGGTATTCTGGCAACATCCGATCCAGCTGAGATGAAACATTTGGGCAGAAGTGTTAGAAACTATGTGGACTCAAGATGGGCAGCAGTTCGCTATGGTGTTGTGAAGAGGGGAGTTCTTGCAAAGTTTGAGCAGAACCCAGAGTTGCGCAATGAGTTCCTAAGTACGGATGGAGAGTTTGCAGAGTGTACCAAGAATGACTTAGTCTGAGGTATAGGGTTGGATAGGCAAGATCCTGATCGATGGGACAGAACGAAGTGGCGAGGTCAAAATTTGTTAGGGTTTGCTTTGCAGGAGGTTTACACAGAACTAAAATGGTAAATACAATGTAGTTTATGTTGTAGAAGCAGGTACACTATTGTATAATTGTCTGAATGAGGCGATGTGAAAGTCAGAAGTTGAAAGGGTAGATACAATGATGATGGCTAAATCAATAACAGCTTTTAATGAAGAGGAGAAAATGAACAAACCAGCAAAGATGGACTTCGGTGTCAAGCAAAAGCAAGTATGGGAAATGACACCGGAGGAAGTGCAACAGTGTTGCACTGAAGGAAGAATTCAAGAGGTTGCAAGTGTCGGGGATACATTTGGAGATGGTACTTTCACATACACTATTATCGGAATTAATCAGGATATTCCATGTGATGAAAATGGAAACCCATTTGTTCTGAGAAGTTACAGGGATGTCTTAACAGTAATGTGTCTTGGCGCTTCAGTAGGACCTGGAAATGGAAAGCCTGTAGCTATGGATGCAGAAAAAACTCCGTTGAGCCTCGCACAAATGAACGGATACAATAAGAATCAAGGAAGTTGGAAAGAATCTGAGATGCGCAAGGATATTATGTCAGCATACTTTACACAGCTACCGATAAACACACAGAACGTGATTGGATGTGTGCTAAAAGTCACTGGTCAGTACAATGTCGATACCGTTTACATTACCTGTGATAAATGCTTTTTGTTATCTGGTAATGAGATTTGCAGTGAATCCGATTGTACTTTAGCAGAGGCAAATGCAACATTTCAATATCAGTATTTCACAAAAATAGCTACAACAGTAGAGAGTAAAGATCTCAAACAGTTGTGGTGGTTACGAAGCCCATACTACTATAACGATAGTAAGTTTTGCTGTGTCAAGAATGGTGATATGGGAAGGGAGGATGCAGACGCTAATTTGGCGGTATTTCCAGCATTCTGTATTTATTAGGAAGGAAAGAAAAATGAACTCTAATTGGGGAAAAATAGTTGATTTACGAAAACTGTCCTGTTTTCCTTTGATTTCAGGTGTAGATGATAGTAGGTTATCTTGTGTATACCCACTTATGCAGTTAGATGTAAAGAATATTTTAAAAGAGTGCACGCAGTATAACGTAGATGTGATTTTATTCGGAAGCTCCATCACAATGATGTGCAATGTCACGAGTGATATTGACATTTGTATTAGAACAGCCTCGTATGATCTGGACTTGTTTCATGAACTACAACGTAGGATTCAGCTGTGTAGCAAGCACCCATGTGATGTAATATATTATAATGATTTACAGGAGTCAGATAAAATACTTGAGGAAATAAAAACAAAAGGTGTAGTACTTCAGGAGGGTAAGTGATGTGTTTACTTATTGAAAAAGCACAAAAGGATATGGATGTTGTTAATACAATGCAAAAAGCGAATGATGAGATGTATCTCGATGTTTGCTGTTATCACACACAACAAGCTATCGAAAAATTATTGAAGTGTTCTATAGAACTCAAGGGTGTTAACTACGAGTTTACTCATTCAATTACAAAATTATACTCACAATACGTTTCTGTTGGTTGGGATGAGATAGAAATATTAGAACTTATGGCGGGGACCATCACTGATTGGGAAGCCAGTAGTAGATACAAGGAGTCTTTTGTCGCAACAGTTAAGCAGCTTAACACAGCTAAGGGGTTATACGATGAATTGTTGAGTAGACTGTTAACATTTCTTTCGTGTGGGACGAAAGAAATAAACTCATTTTGAAAATAAGCTAGTTTTATTAAGATATGGAGATAAGTGATTTGCTATGTCAAAATGGTGATATTGGAAAAGAAGATGCGGAATGACAAAAGGGATAGCTTACTATCAGTGGGCTATCCATTTGTTGTTCTGTAGAGCCTTATGAATTTAGAAACTATCAAGTCTATGTAGGTGTGTACTGTGCCCTGTTGCCAGAATTACAGCTTTTGCAACATCATTTGTTACAGTGCATGCAATGCACGTAGACAGGCAAGATTGGAGATGGACTTTGTCAACAAATTCCCAAACACATTTGAAGATTGTTTGAACAGCAGGTAAGTTTGGATCATATGTTACCATCGAATAAATAAAAAGTATAAGAAGTGTGACAGCTAAAACGATTGGTCGCTCAAATGGTTTCAAAATTGGTATAACAGAATTTGTTGCTACTCCCATTTCTTTAAAAAGTATAGTCATTAAAATCAAATAGAGAACATTTATAAGCGAAGTAGCTACAATCGTTGACAAGGAAAGTGCACCGAATAGTCCTGCACCAATGAGTCGAAGTAATGTGAAAAATACATTAAATTCTTGACCTGACAGTACAGTTATAGAAATTTCGTCAAGCACTTCAGAGCGTTGTGGGGCAAAATTATTCATCAGTAATGATTGTATAGCACCTATAATGATAAAACCAACCAGAAAGGAAGCAAAGTTAATAAATGCTTCTTTCAAGGTAGAGCAATCAGGTGATGTTAAATCACCATCTGTGATCCGATTATAAAGGGAGCTTGGTGCATCTATTGGCGCTGAGAATAGCGTTCGATAGAGAAAATAAGTAGTAAAGAGTGAAACAATAATATCCATAACAATCCTCCTTAGTTTAGTTATTCTAGCAGATACACAGAGTATTTGTCAATAAATGGGAAATACCGAACGTTTACGATTTGTATTCACCGCGGGACACAGCACGTGTAGAGCACCAGAAAATAAGAGTAATTATGAAAAACTGCTAAGAAAGCAGAAAGAATATGAAGGATAAGTGGCTGTCACAATAAGTATTAGTGCACAGCTTCTTTTTGATTGGAGGTAGCTGAATATGTTTAGTGTATTGGCTGCATTAGGAATACTAATGGTATGAATTATTGTTGTTAGCTTTGTGTTTTATGCCTTTAGAGAGATTCTGCATAAAAGGTATAACGTAAGCATTCAATAATCGAGTGCTTATAGTGAAGGGGTAGTCAGGATAGCGCCAGATCACTGATGGGCACTTACATAAAGACAGGTAATGGCATGTCGTGGTCATCAATCATTAGAGAGTATTCGCCAAGTGGTAAGGCACAGAATTTTGATTCCTGAACTTTGTTGGTTCGAATCCAACATGTCCAGTTCAAAGAAATATTGAGGAGCGTGTATATGAGAGAGCATAAAGTGAATTTAAATGGTGATGTAATTATAGTAGGTGAGAATAGTAGTGAGGAACAAAGGGCAGCATTTAAAGACAGAGTGAAATCAACAATGAGAGATACAGTTGATCTTGTGTTAGGGTTTTTAAAATGTATTGCATTACCGGTGTTATGCGTATTTTTTATTCTGGTTGAATGCACGCTTATTTGTATACATGCTGTATTCTTTTACTAGGTGGTTGTAAACTTAAGCAAGAGTTT
>ENA-UERN01000580-UERN01000580.1-human-gut-metagenome-genome-assembly--contig:-NODE-580-length-42522-cov-8.290446_pt1 | contig 42522 bp, 38 predicted proteins | sample MGYA00242950_ERZ507950 | MGnify/ENA primary metagenome ERZ507950 (study PRJEB26167, sample SAMN06115515) | human gut metagenome | host: Homo sapiens | place: China:Ningxia | collected 2014-11-26...
GCGTTGTAAACGTAGAAGCCCTTGCCGGTCTTGCAGCCCAGGTTGCCGCCGCGGACCATCTTGCGGATCAGCGGGCATGCACGGTACTTGCTGTCACCGGTCTCCTTGTACAGCACGTCCATGATGGCCAGGCAGATGTCCAGGCCGATGAAGTCGCCCAGCTCCAGGGGGCCCATGGGGTGGTTAGCACCCAGCTTCATAGCAGTGTCGATGCCAGCGATGTCGGAAACGCCTTCCATCTTGATGAAGGCAGCCTCGTTGATCATGGGGATCAGGATGCGGTTGACCACAAAGCCGGCAGCCTCGTTGACCTGAACAGGGCTCTTGCCGATGGCAACGGAGATCTCCTTGATCTTCTCAACGGTCTCAGCAGGAGTGTTGCAGCCTGCGATGACCTCGATCAGCTTCATGCGGTCTGCGGGGTTGAAGAAGTGCATGCCGACCACAGGGCGCTTGACGTTCTTGCCGATCTCGGTAATGGACAGAGAAGAAGTGTTGGAAGCGAAGATGCACTCCGGCTTGCAGATGGCATCCAGCTCACCAAAGGTGGTCTGCTTGACCTTCATATCCTCGAACGCTGCCTCCACGATCAGGTCGCAGTCAGCGCACAGATCTTCCTTCAGGCCCGGGGTGATGGCAGCCACGATGGCGTCTGCCTTTTCCTGGGTCATCTTGCCCTTAGCAACCAGCTTCTCGTAGCCCTTCTTGATCTTTGCCAGACCATTCTCAGCCCACTCCTGCTTGATGTCGCACAGAGCAACAGTGTTGCCCTCAACCTGTGCAAATGCCTTTGCGATGCCCTGGCCCATGGTGCCAGCGCCGATAACACCGATCTTCATAGGAAATCTCTCCTTTAATATCAAAAATTGTATAGTTGATTAGTTGTTGGTGAATACTGCCTTGGGCTTCGGTTTCTCACGGCTCAGGAAGCAGGCCATGCCTTCCTTCTGGTCGTGGGTCTCGAAGCAGTCGCCGAACAGCTTCTCTTCGACCTCAACAGCCTTCTCAATGGGCAGGCTGATGCCGTCGTCGATGGCCTTCTTGCAGTTGCGCACAGCGATGGGAGCGTTCTTGGCGATCTTATTGGCCAGCTTCAGCACGTTCTCCATCAGCTCGGCCTGCGGGTACACGGCATTGACCAGACCAATGCGGTAAGCCTCATCGGCCTTGATGTTCAGGGCCGAGTAGACCAGCTGCTTTGCCATGCCCATGCCCACCAGACGGGCCAGACGCTGGGTGCCGCCGAAGCCCGGGGTGATGCCCAGACCGACTTCCGGCTGACCGAACACAGCGTTGTCGGAGCAGATGCGGATGTCGCAGCTCATAGCCAGCTCGTTGCCGCCGCCCAGTGCAAAGCCGTTGACGGCTGCAATGACGGGGATGGGGAAATGCTCGATCATCAGGAACACATCATTGCCCAGCTTGCCGAAGGCCTCGCCCTCTGCCTTGGTCATGGTGCTCATGGAGCCGATATCGGCACCAGCAACAAAGCTCTTGTCGCCTTCGCCGGTCAGAACGATGCAGCGGATGGTGTCCTGATCCACAGCCTCAAAAGCTGCCTTCAGGTCTGCCAGGACCTCGGGGTTCAAAGCGTTCAGTGCCTTGGGACGGTCGATGGTAATGATCTCGACAGCACCCTGCACCTCGGTTTTTACAAAAGCCATTGTGAAAACCTCCCATTCAATTCTATCAAATCTCAAAACAGCCCCCGGAGCAAGGGGAGGCTCTCCGGTTCCTCCCCTGCTCCGGGTCTGTTATTCAGTCTCGTTTAAAAGGGTCGGAGCTTAGTCCATCTCAACGATGGTAGCGCAGCCCATGCCGCCGCCGATGCACAGGGTAGCCAGGCCCTTGTGAGCACCACGATGCTTCATGGCGTACAGCAGAGTGACCAGGATACGAGCACCGGAAGCACCCACCGGGTGGCCCAGAGCGATAGCACCGCCGTTGACGTTCAGCTTATCCTTATCGAAGCCCAGAGCCTCGCCGACTGCGATGGACTGTGCTGCGAAAGCCTCGTTGGCCTCGACCAGATCCATGTCAGCAACGGTCAGGCCGGTCTTGGCCATGACCTTCTTGGTAGCAGCGATGGGGCCCAGGCCCATGACCTCGGGCTCAACGCCTGCCAGAGCACCGGCGACCCAGGTAGCCAGAGGCTTCACGCCCAGCTCCTTGGCCTTCTCCTCGCTCATGATGACCAGAGCAGCTGCACCGTCGTTGATGGCGGAGGAGTTAGCAGCGGTAACGATGCCGTCCTTGGTGAAAGCGGGCTTCAGCTTTGCCAGCACCTCGGGAGCGCTCAGACGGGGGCCTTCATCGGTATCGAACACGGTGTCGCCCTTCTTGCCCTTGATGACAACAGGAACGATCTCGTCCTTGAAGGCGCCGTCCTTGATGGCCTTGTCGGCCTTCAGCTGGCTGTTGTAAGCAAACTCGTCCAGCATCTCACGGTTGATGGGGCTGTAGCCGTACTTCTTCTGGTAGGTCTCGTTGGTGCAGACGTTCTCAGCGGTCATGCCCATGTGCTTGTTGAAGCCGCATGCATCCCACAGTGCGTCGTTGACCATGGTATCCACGATCTCGCTCTTGCCCATGGGTGCGCCCATGCGGTAGCCGTAGCGGGCCTTCATCATGGCAAAGGGAGCCATGTCCATGTTCTCCATACCGCCTGCGACCACGATGTCGGCATCACCAGCCTCGATCATCTGAGCAGCCATGTTCACGCAGTTCAGACCGGAGCCGCACACCACGTTGACGGTGACAGCGGGGGTCTCGATGGGCAGGCCAGCCTTCAGGGAAGCCTGACGAGCGACGTTCTGGCCCAGACCAGCCTGAATGACGCAGCCCATGTAAACATGATCGACCTGCTCGGGTTTCACGTTTGCACGGTTCAGGGCCTCCTTGATGACGATGGAGCCCAGCTCAGCTGCGGGAACGTTGGCCAGGGTGCCGCCGAACTTGCCGATAGCGGTACGGCATGCAGATGCGATAACGATCTTTTTCATGTGAATAGCCTCCTGAATTGTATGTGTGTTACGTTTCGTAAACCTTTTTATCAAAATGCCCTGTGGACATTTTTTCAAACAGATTAGAGCTTGCCGTTCCGGCGCCGTTCATCGAACTTTTCGTTGACGGCCTTTTCCACATTGGGCGTCACGAATTTGCCGATGTCGCTGCCGTAGCGGGCCGCTTCCTTCACGATGGTGGAAGAAAGGTAGCTCCATTTGATGCTGGTGGCCAGAAACATGGTTTCGATGCCGGGCATCAATGCGTGATTCGTCTGAGCCAGCTGGATCTCGTTTTCAAAATCCGTGACCGCCCGCAGCCCCCGCACCATGACGGATGCGTGCCGCTTTTTGGCGAACTCCACGGTCAGGCCGTCAAAGCTCTCCACGCTGACGTTCGGGATGCCCTTGCAGCACTCGGTAAGCAGTGCCACACGCTCCTCCACGGTGAACAGCGGGTCTTTTGCGCTGTTGATCAGCACCGCAACGATCAGATGATCGTTGATCTTGGCGGCGCGCTTGATGATGTCGAGATGTCCTTTGGTGACCGGATCGAACGAACCGGGATAAACTGCTGTTGCCATCGGCCAGTGTCCTCCTTGTGCGCTGTGAAAAGCGCGTTTTGGTTCTGCCATGATAGCACTTTCCAGTCTTGTGTGCAAGCCGCAGAACGATTTATCGTTAAATTTTAAACAATCAATTCTGCACTGCAGGGCAGCTGCTTGCTACGTTATTAGTAAATCACATCGTCAAAATTTTATCAAGTCCTTTTCCCAACTTTTTTGGATTTTACGCACCAAACAATCGTCACAAAAAGCCAAGAATTTTGGTCAGATTGCCAGATGGCGTATTTTTTCGCCCGAAACTATTGATTCCGCACTTTGTTAATGTTATAACTAAGTTGTGCAGACGCATCTGCTCTGTGCCTTATTTATATAGTAACAGACAGATGTGGCAAAGCTGTGTACAGGCACCCCCGCCGGGCGGCCTGTGCCGCCAAAATTTATCCGTGCAGAATTGTAGAAAGTTTACAATTCTTTTATGTTTTTTAGGAGAGGATGGTTTATAATGGATTTTATGGAACTGTACGCTCAGAAACGCATGACGGCCGCACAGGCTGCTGCTCTGGTCAAAAGCGGTGACTGGGTGGATTACGGCTGGGCCGTGAACACCCCCGTTGCTGTGGATGCCGAGCTGGCCAAGCGCCTGCCGGAGCTGGAAGGGGTCAACTTCCGCGGCGGCATTCTGATGTGGGTCCCTGAGATCTTCCAGATCGACGACCCCGCTGCCCACATGACCTGGAACAGCTGGCATATGGGCGGCATTGAGCGCAAGGCCATTGCGCAGGGCTTCTCCTTCTATTCCCCCATCCGTTATTCCGAGCTGCCCCGCTACTACCGTGAGAGCCCGGACCCCGTCGATGTGGCCGTGTTCCAGGTGACCCCCATGGATGAGCACGGTTACTTCAACTTCGGCCCCAGCGCTTCCCATCTGGGTGCCGTGTGCGAAAAGGCCAAAAAGATCATCGTGGAGGTCAATAAGAACATGCCCCGCTGCCTGGGCGGCATGGAGAACTGCGTGCACATCTCGCAGGTGACCGGCATCGTGGAGGGCGACAACCCGCCCATCGGCCAGATGGCCGCTCCCGGTGCTGCCACCGAAGTGGACCTGAAGGTTGCCAACCTGATCGTTCCGCAGATCCCCAACGGTGCCTGCCTGCAGCTGGGCATCGGCGGCATGCCCAATGCCATCGGCAGCCTGATCGCACAGAGCGATCTGAAGGACCTGGGTGTGCACACCGAGATGTATGTGGATGCCTTTGTGGACATTGCCAAGGCCGGCAAGATCACCGGTGCCCGCAAGCAGCTGGACAAGGGCCGTCAGGTCTACGCCTTTGGTGCCGGCACCCAGAAGATGTATGATTACCTGAACGACAACCCGGAGTGCATGTCCGCTCCCGTGGACTACACCAACGACATCCGCAGCATTTCCGCCTTGGATAACTTTATTTCCATCAATAATGCCGTGGATATCGACCTGTTTGGTCAGGTGAACGCCGAGAGCGCCGGTGTGAAGCACATTTCCGGTGCAGGCGGTCAGCTGGATTTCGTGCTGGGTGCCTACCTGTCCAAGGGCGGCAAGAGCTTCATCTGCCTGTCCTCTACCTTCTTTAATAAAAAGACCGGCAAGTTGGAGAGCCGCATCCGTCCCACGTTGGAGAACGGCAGCATTGTCACCGATACCCGTGCCAACGTGCACTATCTGTGCACCGAGTATGGCTGCGTGAACCTGAAGGGTCTGACCTCTTGGGAAAAGGCTGAGGCTCTGATCAGCGTGGCACACCCGGATTTCCGCGAGGAGCTGATCCGCGAGGCCGAAAAACTGCATATCTGGCGCAGAAGCAACAAAATTTAACAAGCGCTGTGGGTGTTCCCGCTGCCCGCAGCAGGAATGGAGTTTGTCATGATGGACAAAAAACCGCACATCAAACCGTATCTCTATGGGATGCTCGCAGGGTTTGGTGCCATTGCACTGAGTATCATCTTCTTTTTCCTTATTTACCGCTTTGACGGCTTCGGCTCGGCCATCTCTACCCTGACCGGCATCCTGATGCCGTTCATCTACGGTGCCGTCATTGCCTATCTGCTCAAGCCGGTGTGCAACACCATTGAGGCGTTCCTGCGCCGGTTCATCCCGGAAAAGATGAAGAACCTGATCAACGCCCTGTCCGTGACGTTCACCATCCTGTTCGGGCTCCTGCTGATCTACGCGCTGTGCATGATGATCATCCCGCAGCTGATCACCAGCGTGACCACCCTGTACTACACCGCGCAGGCCAATATTACAAAGTTCATGTACTGGGCAAACCATCTGGAGTTCATTGAGAAGAACGAGCAGATCATGGAACTGCTCAATTCGGCTTACGCCGCCCTGAATACCAATCTGGACACATGGATCAAGAACACCCTGCTGCCCTCCATGCAGAACATCGTCAGCGGTGCTGCCATCGGCGTGCTGAATGTGGTGACCGTAGCCAAGAACCTGATCATCGGCATCATCGTGGCCGTGTACATTCTGGCCAGCCGCAAACGCTTTGTGCAGCAGGCCAAAATGGTGCTTTACAGCCTCGTCAAGCCCCGTTGGGCCAACCTGATCACCGAAGAAGTGAAGTACGCAGACCGGATGTTCGGCGGCTTTATCAACGGCAAGATCATGGACTCTGCCATCATCGGCGTCCTGTGCTATATCGGCTGCCTGATTTTCAAGTTCCCCAGTGCGCTGCTGGTCTCGGTGATCATCGGTGTGACCAACGTGATCCCCTTCTTCGGGCCATTCATCGGTGCCATCCCGGCCACGCTGCTCATTCTGATCCAGAACCCCATCAAAGCGCTGTGGTTCGTCCTGTTCGTGCTGGTGCTCCAGCAGGCGGACGGCAACATCATCGGGCCCAAGATCCTGGGCAACACCACCGGCCTTTCCAGCTTCTGGGTGCTGTTTGCCATCCTGCTGTTCGGCGGCCTGTGGGGCTTTGCCGGCATGATCGTGGGCGTGCCGCTGTTCGCCGTGATCTACGACGTGATCAAAAAGCTGGTCATTCACGGTCTGCGCCGCAACGAAGAGCTGGATATGCTCAACACCTATCACGACAACTTCGGCGACCCGGAGGATGATCCTCCCGCACCGGAAGCCCCGGCGCAGGCCCCCTCCGCCGACAAAACGTAAGCATCTTCTCTGCCCCGTACCGGCTCCCCAGTGCGGGGCTTTTTGCTGTCGCCGGGTCGTTCACGCAAACGATTTGAAATGGTCTCCGCTGCGCTCTGGCCGTTCCCCATCATTTCTCTCACAGGCAGAACAAAGCCCCTGCATCCGGTCGGGACGCAGGGGCTTTTGTTCCGTTTTATGATGTCTGCCGCTGATTACTTTTCAATGGGCTGCGAGGGCTTCCAGTCCTTATAGTTCTCGTAACGGCTCTCGCGGATCTTGGTATGGGACCAGATCTCGTCTGCCGTGGGCTGCCAGTTGGCGGCGTAAGCCTTGCACTTCTCGCACAGATGCTCCACGGTCTCCGGCGACTGCAGGTCGGTGCTGTGGGCACCGGTCTCGTGCACCATCTTCTGCAGCAGCTCGGGGTTCTCCAGCATCGGGCAGGGACGCAGGTGATTCTTGTTGAAAGGCTGGCCGTTGTGGTAAGCCATGAACAGCGGGCTGTGCAGGATCTCCAGGATGCTCTGGTCGTGGATGTTGGCGTTGGAATAGTGGATGAACACGCAGGGCTCTGCGTCGCCGGCCGAGTTGATATGGAAGTAGTTGCGGCCGCCGGCAATGCAGCCGCCCACAAACTCACCGTCGTTCTGGAAGTCCATGGGGTAGAACGGGATGTCGCACTCCTCGGAACGCAGGTAGCGGATGCGCTTGATCATATACTGGCGCTGTTCCGGGGTGGGCATCAGCTCCGGAGCAGCATCGTTGCCCACGGGCATGTAGTGGAAGTAGAAGCCGAAGTGTGCGCCCTTGTCGCACAGAAAACGCATGAAGGTGTCGTTGGTGACAGCCTCAATGTTCTGGCTGGTATAGCAGATGGAGGTGCCGAACACAATGCCGTGCTTCTTGAGCAGGTCCATGGCGTTCATAACGGCAGCATAGTGGCCCTCACCGCGGCGGGCGTCGTTGGTCTCCGGGGTGCCCTCGATGGACAGCATAAAGGCAATGTTGCCAAGACGCTGCACTTCCTGGCAGAAGGGCTCGTCGATCAGGGTGGAGTTGGTGTAGATGGCAAACTGCACATCGTTGTGCTTTTCGGCCAGCTTCAGGATGTCCTTCTTGCGCACCAGCGGCTCGCCGCCGGTCAGCATGTACAGGTACACGCCCAGCTCCTTGCCCTGGGTGATGATCTTGTCCATATCCTCAAAGCTGAGGTTGTTCTTGTGGCCGTATTCACCGGCCCAGCAGCCCACGCAGTGCATATTGCAGGCAGAGGTGGGGTCAAACAGGATCAGCCAGGGAATGTTGCACTGGTACTTCACGCGGTTCTCGCGGATGGTCTTGGTGCCCCGGAAGAAAGCCTCATAGCCCAGGTTCAGGGCCATGGTGCGGGCAACATTGGGGTCGGTCTGCTCCAGCACACAGTTGATCAGCTTGGACCACTTGCTGTCCGGGTCGCTCAGGGTCTTTTTGGCGCGCTCGTAAGTCTCATCGCTGAAGGAGCTGCCGTAAAACTGCTTTGCCAGATCCACGATTTGGCCCATGGTCTTTTCAGGATCCTTATCTGCATGAGAAAGCACCACGTCCACCATCTTGCCAACGGCGGCGCGCTGCATCTTATGGGTCAAATTTTCAAGAGAAGTGTTCATAAGTCGTTTTCCTCCAAACAGATTCTGTTGAAATCATCCTTTATTTTATGGATGTATGGTACCACGTTCAGTCGAAAGGTGCCATAATCAGAAAATACGCCGTGATGGAAAACCCATCACGGCGCACTGTTTGATAAGATTTTTACGTTTTCGGCCGGTTCCGAGGCTTAATCCTCGTCCCGTGCGGTGCCGCCCCGGTTGCTGGCCAGTCGGCACAGGGCACGCCGCAGGTCACCGTGGATCATGGTGCCCAGCCGCTCAGTCATGGCCGCCGGGTCGGTTTTCATGTCACGGCGGATCCATTCCAGCGTCATGCCCACCAGAGCGTACTTGTAAAAGTCCACCACGAACTGCTTGTCGGCATCCTGGACCGTGATGTCCTTGCACTCGCGGTCGGCATATTCCTTCAGCGTGGGATCCAGCAATTTATAAAGATACTGCTCCACCTGTTCGCGGCCCACCGAACGGTACACATTCAGCACCAGGGTCTTGTTCTCCTGCAGCTGATGCAGGATGTCCAGAAATGCCTCGTTCCAGGTCTCAAAGCTCTGTCGGCCCTCCAGGATCTTGGAGGCGTCCTCCACAAGGATCCAGTCCACCAGATCGTAGATGTCTTTGAAATGATAATAGAAGGTCATACGGTTCACACCGCAGTCCTCGGTGATGTCGTTGATCGTGATCTTGTTGAGGGGCTTCTGGAGCAACAGCTTTTTGAGCGATGCCTCCAGCGCCCGCTTGGTCGTCTGTGACACAAAAACCATCCTTTCCAGGCAGAAATTTTCCTGCCCTGTGCGGTGAAAGCCGTGAGAAGATTTTCCATGTCCTATTTTACCGCAGAATCCTGTCAAAAAGCAAGGACAATCTTTGTACACTTTTTGAATTTATTGTGCATTCACGCAAGTTTGTGTTTTGCATCGCGTACATTTTTGGGCATCCGGCCATATCAAATCGGAATACCTCCTCCACCCTTCCGGCATGTCCGCCCGGCTTTGCCGCGGCAAAAAAGAGGCGGTTCCTCTTGATTTTATCGTCCCGCGTGCTTACAATGGAGGCAGGCAGAAATCGTCTGCCGTAAGGGAGGGTATGAATTATGATGGAAACGATCGGTTTTCTGGGCTGCGGCAACATGGGCGGCGCAATTGCGCGGGCCGTGTGCAAGGCTGCAGACCCTAAAAAGGTCTATCTGGCAAACCGCACCACGGCCAAGGCACAGGCTCTGGCCAAGGAACTGGGCTGCAAAGTGGCGACCAACGCTGAGGTGGCCGCGGAATGCGACCTGATCTTTCTGGCGGTGAAGCCCCAGATGATGGAGGCCCTGCTGGCACCGCTGAAGTTCTCGCTGGACGAGCGCCCGAGCCGTTTCGTGCTGTGCAGCATGGCCGCCGGACTGTCCATTGCCCGCATTCAGGAGATGGCGGGCGAGGACTTCCCGGTGATCCGCATCATGCCCAACACCCCGGCTTCCGTGGGCGAAGGCATGATCCAGTACTGCTCCAGCAATGTGACTGCCGAGGAAGAAGAAGCTTTCCGGAAGATCATGGCCCCGGCCGGGCGGCTGGATGCCGTGCCGGAAAACCTGATTGACGCAGCCAGCTGCGTGTCCGGCTGCGGCCCGGCCTGGGTGTACCAGTTCATTGAGGCACTGGCAGACGGCGGCGTAGCCTGCGGCCTGCCCCGTGCCAAGGCACAGGAGTATGCCGCTCAGATGGTCCTGGGCAGCGCCAAGCTGGTGCTGGAAAGCGGCCAGCATCCCGGTGCCCTCAAGGACGCCGTGTGCAGCCCCGGCGGCAGCACCATTCAGGGCGTGCGCGTGCTGGAAGAGCGCGGCCTGCGGGGCGCGGTGATGGACGCCGTGCTCGCCGCTTACGACAAGACAAAGGAAATGGGAAAGGGTTAATGGACTTATGCGCATCGTTGTGAAGGTAGGCACCTCTACTCTGGCATACGGCACCGGACGGCTGAACATCCGTCATACGGAGCAGCTGGTCAAGGTACTGAGCGATTTGAAAAATGAGGGCCACGAGGTCATTCTGGTATCGTCCGGTGCCATTGGCATGGGCGTGGGCAAGCTGTCGCTGCCGCAGCGCCCAAAGGACACCGCCAGCAAGCAGGCCTGTGCCGCAGTGGGTCAGTGTGAGCTGATGTATACCTACGACCGGCTCTTCAATGCCTACAATCACACCGTTGCGCAGATCCTGCTCACCGGCGTGGACGTGGAGCATACTGACCGGCGGGTCAACTTCCAGAACACCCTGTCCCGCCTGCTGGAGCTGGGGGCTCTGCCCATCATCAACGAAAACGACACCGTTGCCACCGACGAGATCACGTCCATCGGCGACAACGACACCCTGGCCGCCATCGTGGCCTGCTGCTGCAAAGCCGACCTGCTGGTGCTGCTGAGCGACATCGACGGCCTGTACACGGCCAACCCCCACACCCATCCGGACGCTGCGCTCATCCCGCTGGTGGAAGAGATCACCCCCGAGGTAATGGCACTGGCCGATGGGGCCGGTTCGGCACTGGGCACCGGCGGCATGGCCACCAAGCTGCGGGCTGCCCGCATGGTCACCGGCAGCGGCGCCGATATGGTCATTGCCAACGGCGCACACCCGGAGGTGCTGTACGACATTGCCGACGGCAAGCCCGCCGGGACCCGTTTCAAAGGACGCAGACAGGAGGATCCGGCATGACGACACAGGAGATTCTGGAAGCCGCCCGCGCGGCAAAAACAGTCGTTGCACTGGCAAGCAGCGAGACCCGCACCCACGCTCTGTGGGCCATGTCCGACTGGCTGTGCCACCCGGAAAACATGGAGGCCATCCTGGCCGCAAACGCCGAGGATATGGCCGCCGCCAAGGGGCACATCAGCGACGTGATGCTGGACCGGCTGGCCCTGACCGAGGAGCGCATCGGAGCCATGGCCCGGGGCATTCTGGAGGTGGCCGCCCTGCCGGACCCGGTGGGCCGGGTGCTGAAACGGGTGGAGCGCCCCAACGGGCTGGCGATCGAAAAGACCGCCGTGCCCATGGGCGTGATCGCCATCATCTACGAGAGCCGCCCCAACGTGACCAGCGACGCCGCCGCCCTTGCCATCAAGAGCGGCAATGCCTGCATCCTGCGCTGCGGCAAAGAGGCCTGGCGCAGCGCCAATGCCATCGTGAAAGCGCTGCGGCAGGGTCTTGTGGAGAACGGCCTGCCGGAAGCCGCTGTCAGCCTGATCGAGGACACCTCCCACGCCTCGGCCAACGCCCTGATGACCGCCGTGGGCTATGTGGACCTGCTGATCCCCCGCGGCGGGGCCGGGCTGATCCGCGCCTGCGTGGAAAACGCCAAGGTCCCCTGCATCCAGACCGGCACCGGCATCTGCCACATTTTTGTGGATGACACCGCCGACCAGGATAAGGCACTGGACATCATTGAGAACGCCAAGGCCAGCCGCCCCAGCGTGTGCAATGCCGAGGAGGTATGTCTGGTGCATTCGGCCATTGCGGCAGAGTTTCTGCCCGAGCTGGCTCAGCGCCTCGGCCCGGACCGCACGGCAAAGGGCCTGCATCCGGTGGAACTGCGGCTGGACGAGCGCGCCGCGGCCATCATCCCCGGCACCCCGGCAGGCCCGCAGGACTTTGACACCGAGTTTCTGGATTACATTCTGGCCGTCAAGGTCGTGGACAGCGTGGACGAGGCCATTGCCCACATCGCTGCTCACTCCACCGGCCACAGCGAAGCCATCCTGACCCGGACACAGGCCCACGCCGACCGGTTCACGGCAGCTGTGGACAGTGCCGCCGTGTATGTAAACTGTTCCACCCGCTTTACCGATGGCGGAGAGTTCGGGCTGGGCTGCGAGATGGGCATTTCCACCCAGAAGCTGCACGCCCGCGGCCCGATGGGGCTGGAAGAGCTTTGCAGCTACAAGTACATCATCCACGGAGATGGGCAGATCCGCTGAGTTCCCCACCTCCCCAGTGTGAAAATAATTTTCTCGTGCAGGCCGACGTCCGACGTCCCGGCCTGCATTTTTGTTTTATCGGCATGGAGCGTTTTTTCTTCAACAACAATTTTTGAAGATTGTTTTCACTTTTGATGGTTTTTCCGTGTTTTGGGGCAAACTATTGTATCCAAGTTTTTTCTGTTTCTCACAAATAAAAAGTGCTACTTTATCCGTTTTTTCTTGCAAAATCTTCAAAAAAGCTCTTGACACCCCTGTTTTTGCGCGGTAAAACTATATTGGAAATTTTGATAACGATTTCAGCGTGTTTCATCATTCCGTCTCAAAACTGTCCGCCATCCACAACACTATACTGAGAACAAAGGAGAGAACACTATGACGATTGCCATTCTTGCACACGATTCCCGCAAGGAACTTGCGCTTCAGTTCTGCACTGCCTACAGCGCGATCCTTTCCAAAAATGTAGTCATTGCCACCGGTACTACCGGACGGATGCTGGCGCAGACCACCGGTCTGCCTGTGCATTGTTATCTCTCCGGCAAGCTGGGCGGCGTACAGCAGATCACTTCCCGCGTTGCCTGCGACGAAGTGGATCTGGTGCTGTTCTTCCGCGACCCGCTCAAGGTGGATGCTTCCAGCCTGAACGAGCAGAACCTGCTGCGCCTGTGCGATATGCACGGCGTGCCCATTGCCACCAACATCGCCACTGCCGAGGTGCTGCTGCGCGGTCTGGATCAGGGCGATCTGGACTACCGCGAGGGCATGCACCCGCCGGTTGTGGAGCCCGTGCCCGTACTGGAACACCGCGCCGTGTGCTGAGACAGACTTTGTGTATAGAGGGAAACAGCGCCGCAGAAATGTTCTGCGGCGCTGTTGTTTTGTTTACTCCTGTTTGCCTTCCGGGCGGAACACATAGCCCTTGCCCCACACATTGCACAGGTACACCGGCTTTGCGGGGTCCGGCTCGATCTTGCTGCGCAGGTTGTGGATGTGCACCTGCACGGTGCGCACATCGCCCAGACTGTCTTTGCCCCAGATCTTCTGGTAGAGCTCATTGGCCGTAAAAAAGGTGTTGGGGTTGCGCACGAACAGGCTGAGGATGCGGTATTCCATATCGGCCAGATGGATGTCCTCGCCCCGGCAGTGCACACTGCGGTTGTCGGCATCCAGCCGGAAAGCCGGGCAGGTGTAGCCCCGGAGACTGGGCTCGGCGGCATCCATCTGCACCCGGCGCACGTTGGCCAGAATGCGGGCCTCCAGCACCTTGTTGTCGTAGGGCTTGGTGAGGAAATCGTCACCGCCCAATTCCAGCGCATGCACGATGGTGTCCACATCGTCCAGGCAGGAGGTAAAGATGATGGGGCAGTGATGCCCGCTGCGCAGGGTCTGACACAGCTGCATGCCGTTGGTGTCCGGCAGCAGGATGTCCAGCAGGATCACGTCAAAGGGGTCTTTTGCATGGGCCAGTGCTTCCTCGCCGGAGGCTGCACACACCACCTCAAACCGCTTCTGACTTTCCAGAAAGATCCGGGTCATTTCCCGGATCATTGCATCATCCTCCACCAACAGGACACGAATCATGCCGCCGCTCTCCCTTTTTTGCCAAAATTCTGGTATACTGAAACCACCTTACAGTTCAGTATACCCTATTTACGATACCCTGACAACCGCTTTTAGCGAGATTCATGCTTGTATTTCTGAGGAAGGTGTGTTTATGCGGCACAAAACATCCGGCTATTTTCTGCTCTCAGCCCTGCTGGTGAGCCTGATCCTGGGGCTGTGCATCCTGCTCAACCTGCGCTGTCCGCAGGCGGTCAGCGACGATGCTCTGACCCAGGAGCAGCTGACACGGGGCGTCACCCTGACCGGCTGGCAGCAGACCGGCCCCGGGCACTGGCGTTTTGCCTTTGAAGCGCCTGCCGACGTCCCGGAACTGGTGCTCTGCCTTTCCACCCGGTCGCTGGACGCCGTGCCGGAAGGGCTGGAGCCCACCGACCAGCGTGGTGAGGCTTTCTGGGTGCGGCCGGTGCCCGGCCGGACGTCCGAGATCACTGTGACCAGCACCACGGTCCCACAGATGTGGTTGATGCTGCCCGACACCCTGTGGCACTGGCGCGAACTGCGCAGCAGCCTGCAGCTGATGGCGCTTGTGGCTTTTGCCAGCATGGGTGCGGGCATTCTGGCGCTGTTCTGCTTCAAGCCCAAGCATGAACTGGGAGTTTTCCTGCTGTATCTGGGCGTCATGTTCGGTTGGGGGTTGGCTGTGCTGTTCCCGGCCGGGCAGACCGGCGCACTGCTCGGGTTCCTGATGGGGCTGTACTTTCCCTTTGCGGTGCTCACCCCCATCTGGCTGTGCTGTTCCCTGCTCCATGTGGCACTTCCCCGGCGCGGCAGCCGGCACTTTGCACTCTCGGTGCTGGCCACTTTGCTGTTTCTGATGCTGGGCACATCCACCCAGACGGTACTGCGCAGCGTCACATTGCAGGCCGGTATGGCGATGGTGCTGGTGGTGCTGGCCCAGGCACTGGCGAAAAAAGAGCGCCCGGCCTGGTATCTGCTGGCAGGCTACATCCTGACCTTTGGCCTGCGTCTGACGGTCGTACTGCCATCCTTCCGGTTCTGGTTTTACCGGGAAAGTTTCCCCTTCTACATGGTGCGCTGTGCCCGGCTGTACGACATTCCCTTTACACTGGGGTGTCTGGTGTTTGTCAGCCGCCGCTACGCACTGCAATTTGACCGCACCGAGCAGCTGGCGCAGGAGCTGGAAGCCCGGGTGACACAGCGCACCCAGGCCCTGCAGAACGAGACGGACGCCCGCAAGAGCATGATGCTGAACATCTTCCACGACCTGCGCAGCCCGCTGTTCGTCATCGGCAGCGGGCTGGACACGCTGGCCACCGCGCCGGACGCCCTGCCCACGCTGCTGCCGGTGCTGCAGGAGCGGGTGGGCTTTGTGCGCAGGCTGACCGAGGACCTGTTTCTGGCGGCTAAGCTGGAGCAGAAGCAGGTCCTGCTCAACGAGGACCGCGCCCGGCTGGAAGCCCTGACTGCAGCGGTGTGCAGCGCCTGTCAGGCCGAAGCCGCCCACAAAGGAGTGGAGCTGCGGACCGATACCGGCACTCCCCTGCCCGTGTGGGGCGACGCTGTGCGGCTGGAGCAGATCTTGCAGAACCTTGTGACCAACGCCATCCACTACACCCCCTCCGGCGGACGGGTCACCGTGGTGTGTGCTGCCGAGAACGGGCAGGCCTGCGTAAAGGTCACGGACACCGGCTGCGGCATCGCGCCGGAGGATCAGCCCGCCGTGTTTGACCGCTACTTCCACACCACCGCCGACACCAAGCACGATTCCACCGGCCTCGGTCTGACCATTGCGCAGGAGCTGGCGCACCTGCACCGGGGCGAGATCATGCTGCAGAGTGAGCCGGGCAAGGGCAGCTGTTTTACCCTCTGCCTGCCGCTGTTGGACGCTGAATGACACCAAAAGCCCTGTGGCTTCCCGTTTTGAGAAGCCACAGGGCTTTTCTGTTACAGTGCTCAGGCAAGCAGAGCGGACAATTTTGACGTTATTTTTTCAATGACCCAATCAGTCCTTGAAATAAGCCTTCTGGATGGCCAGCAGCACACCGGCGCGGCTGGCGGCAAAGTTCAGGCCGCCCTGCAGGTAGCAGGTGTAGGGCTCACGCAGCGGGCCGTCGCAGGACAGCTCGATGGTGCTGCCCTGGGTAAAGCTGCCGCTTGCCATGACCACCTCATCGGTGTAGCCCGGTTCCGGGCTGGGTTCCGGGGCCGCATAGCTGTCCACCGGGCTGGCAGCCTGGATGCCCTGACAGAAACCGATCAGGGCATCGGCGGTGCCGGCATCAAAGCAGGTCACGATGTCGTTGTGGTCATCACAGTAGCGCGGCACCGGGTTCTTGCCCAGCAGCTCCAGCATGCACTGCGCATAAATGGCAGTCTTGATGGCCTCACACACCACGCCGGGGGCATAGTAGAAGCCCAGATACATGTCGCGGGGCGTTTCCAGTGTGCAGCCCAGTTCCTTGCCCAGGCCGGGCGCGTTCAGGCGGTAGGCGCACAGCTCCACCAGATCCTTCCGGCCGGCAATGTAGCCGCCGGTGGGCGCAATTCCGCCGCCGGGGTTCTTGATGAGACTGCCCACCACAAGGTCGGCACCCACCTGGCAGGGCTCCTGCGTCTGGGTGAACTCGCCGTAGCAGTTGTCCACAAAGATGATGATATTCGGGTTGGCGGCACGGGCGGTGTCGGCAACCTTTTTGATGGTGTCCAGATCAAAGGCGTTGCGCTGCAGATAGCCGCGGCTGCGCTGGATATGGCACACCTTGGCCCCGGGGGCCTTCTGTGCAATCAGGTCGTAGTCCGGGGTGAAGTCAGCCTTGAGGGGTGCTTCGTCGTATTGGATGCCGTAGTCCATCAGGGTACCGGTGCCCTTGCCCTTGCCGTCCAGACCGATGACGCCCTCCAGCGTATCGTAGGGGCGGCCGGTGGCGGCCAGCAGGGTGTCCCCTGCCCGCAGCAGGCCGAACAGGGCCACCGCCAGCGTATGGGTGCCGCTCTGGAACTGGCTGCGCACCAGTGCATCCTCTGCGCCCATCACCTCGGCAAAGATCTGTTCCAGCTTTGCACGGCCGGTGTCCCACAGGCCGTAGCCGGTGGTGCCCAGCATATCGGTGGAGGACATCTGGGTGTCGGCAAAGGCCTTGAGCATCTTGAGCTGGTTGAAATCGCGAATCTCCTCCATATGGCGGAAATAGGGCTGGCACAGTTCCATGGCCTTTTCGTCCAGTGCCAGAACTTCGGGTTTGTAATCAAAAAAGTGGTTGAGAATCGACATATCTGTTTCCTTAATTTAATGTTCTTGTATTTTCAGAAGCATGGACGCTCCGCTGGGCCAGAGGACAAACGCCAATATAAAATACTTCTTCCTCTGAATATGCCCAGAGTGAAACGGAGGGCATTCAAATCGTCCGGCTCACGGCGCGGCAAAACGTACATACTCCCCCAGCTTTGCAAAGCCGAGGCGGGTGTAAAAATGCACCCGTTCCGGGGCGCAGAGGAACACCGGGTGCTCCCCTTCTGCTGCAAGGGCGTTGGCCATCTGCACAATGAGCCGCCCGCCGATGCCTTTGCCGCGCAAGGGCTCCGCTGTCTGGCCGCAGGCCATGTAGGCCTGTCCGTTTGCGACCGCATAGGCACCCACGGTGCACACCGTCTGCCCGCCCTGCTGCAGCGCCCAGACCATGGCCCGGCCCCGGCTGCGCTTGGAGCACAGCTCTGAATAGGCATCGTCCCGCCGGGCGGGGTCCGTTGGATAAAGCGCCTGCGCCACCGTCATGGCGGGCGGCTGGGCGTCAAGAGTCAGGTTGCTCCAAAGAGCATCCTCTACAGCAGGCAGGGGCAGCATTTTGCCGGGAGCAAGGCCGAACACCGTCAGCGTTTCGGCCCGGTGCCAGCCTGTGGGCGGCGGGCAGATGCCCTCGTCCAGAATGACGCTCCCACAGCCGCAGAAGGCCAGAAAGCTTGCCAGCTCCTCCGGGTTTGCATGCCCGGCTGCCCATGCCGTGCGGCCGCTGAGTTCCAGCGCCAGTGTGGGGCCAGCATAGAACCGGCCGGGCTGGCTTTTGCCGAAGATCTGCTGATCCAGCGGCAGCAAGGCGTCCAGCACCCAGCGACCCCGGCAAGCGTTCCGGAAGCGGGCATGGCGCGCCGGGGTGTTGACCCGTGCGATCACTTGAGCGCGTTGACGATCTTCTTGAACTCACGGCCGCGCACCTCAAAGTTGGGGTACAGGTCGAACGAAGCACTGGCCGGAGACAAGATGATGATGTCGCCGGGCTTTGCGGCGGCGCGGGCCAGCTCCACAGCGTGCTGCATGTTGTCGGCGTGCTGGATGGGCAGAGCTGCTTCGTCAAAGCCCTCGCATTCGCGCACAGCCTTCTCGATACGGGGGCCGGTGGCCCCCATCAGCACCAGGTTCTTGACGTGGGCAATGACTTCCGGTGCCAGCGGCTCATACGGGATGTGCTTGTCGTAGCCGCCCGCAATGAGGATGACCTTCTGGTTGAAGCTGCGCAGGCCCGCAATGGTGCGGGTGGGGCTGGTACCGATGGAGTCGTTGTAGTACAGCACACCGTCCAGGGTGCGCACCGGCTCAATGCGGTGCTCTACACCGGTAAAGGTGCTGCCCACCTGCTGGATGGCTTCCACCGGCACGAGGCCCCACACGGCAGCCGCAGCGGCCAGCAGGTTCTCGATGTTGTGCAGGCCGCGCAGCTTCACGTCCTTCTGAGCCAGGAACGGGGTCACCACACCGTCCTCGGCCATGCAGAGCATGCCGTCCTTGCGCAGGAAGGCACCGTTGTCGGTGTCGTGCAGGCGGGTGAACCACACCTGCTTGCCCTTGCAGTCCTTCTGCATGGAGCGGCTGATCTCGTTCTCATAGCCCAGCACGGCACGGCAGGGCGGGGTCTGGTACAGCAGGATGTTGCGCTTGGCGTCGATGTACTCCTGCATATCCTTGTGGTGGTCCAGATGGTTGGGGGTGACGTTGGTCACCACGGCCACATTGGGGCTGGAATGCATGCTGATGAGCTGGAAGCTGGACAGCTCTACCACGGCCACATCGTCGGGGCTCACCTCGGGCAGCATGGGCAGCAGCGCTGCGCCGATGTTGCCGCCCAGATGTACCTTGCGGCCAGCGGCCTCGAAGAACTTGGCAATCAGGGTCGTGGTGGTGGTCTTGCCGTCGGAGCCGGTCACAGCCACGATGGGGCAGGGGCAGAAATCAAAGAACAGTTCCACCTCGCTGGTGACCATAGTCCCGGCCGCCATGGCATCCTGCAGGGGTTTCTCAAAATAGCCCACAAAGCCGGGGGTGCGCATAATGATATCCTGGCCCTTGAAGCCGTCCAGATAGTTCTCACCCAGGCTCAGGTCGATGCCCAGCTCCCGGATGGTGGCGGCGTAATCTCCGAAGTCCTCCACGCTCTTTTTCTGGTCGCACAGGGTAACGTGTGCCCCCAGCTCCACAAATTCTTTGATCAGGGTCTTGTGGCTGACGCCCGCGCCGATAAAGGCCACCTTTTTGCCCTTGATGAGCTGTTCGAGCTTCTGTTGATCCTTCTGCATAAAAACAGATCCTCCTTCGTACAGTATCGTATTCTGAACACGCCGGAACTGCCCGGCATTTGTGAGTTTCGCTGTACTATTATAGTCCATTTGGCCGCGCTTGGCAACGGAAAACCGTGCACTCGGCACCAAAAAGCGCGGTAAATTCACAAAAAGGCAATTGTTTTTTGTCTGTGTTTCTGCTACACTTGTCGATGCAGAGCCGTTTTTGAGGGTTTCTGCACCATGATGAACGGAATGAGGGTTTCTTTTTTGAATCGTTTTTTGCGCATGACCGCAGTGGTGCTTGCCGCTGCGTTTGCTTTTCTGCTTGCGGGCTGCGGCGGCAGCTCCGCCAGCACCAGCTTTACCTGGTTTGTGGACAATATCCCCGCAAACCTTGACCCGCAGGTAGCCACCAAGGCCGAGGATGTGATCGCCTGCGAGAACCTGTACGGCGGACTCGTGCGCCGCAATGCCAGCGGCGAGCTGGTGCCGGACTTATGTGAGCGGTGGGAGATCTCCTCCGACGGGCTCACCTATACCTTTTATTTAAAGAGCGGCCTGACCTACACCGGCACGAAAGGTGCCGCCACGGACTACGCCATCACCGCTGAAGATTTCGTGTATGCATTTCGCCGGGTGTTCGACTCCCAGACAGCCTCGCCCTATGCGGTGGAGTTTTCTGCCATCCAGAACAGTGCCGCCGTGCTGGACGGCACTGCCGACCCCGGCACGCTGGGCGTGTCGGCCATCGGAGAACTGACGCTGGTGTTCCGCCTGAGCGAGCGGGACGACACCTTCCTTTCCAAACTCACCCTGCCGGGTGCCATGCCCTGTGACGAAGCCTTTTTTGAGAGCACCCGCGGCACCTACGGTCTGAGCAGTGCATCCACTCTGTCCAGCGGCAGCTTTTACATCTACAACTGGACGGCCAGCGGCCTGTTCCTGCGCCGCAGTGCCGCGTCCCCGCTGGTGAACAACCTGCGCCTTGTGCAGAACACCAGCAACACCGACAAGAGTGCCGCCCAGCTCATTGCAGACGAAAAGTGCTCGGCCGCCCTGGATGACACCGCCGAAGCCACTTCCCTGCAGAGCGTGGAATACTCCGACACCACCTGGGCCCTGCTGTTCAACGCATCGGAAGACTCGGTGTTCGCGGTTGCATCCCTGCGGCAGGCGCTGGCCGGCATCGCCCTGCAGAACCTGTCGGTGCCCTCCTCAGAGCTGTTCACGGAGGTGACCGGCCTTGTTCCGGACGGCCTGACCGTGGACGGCATCGACTACCGCGATGCTGCCGGGGCCCTGCTGCCCACCATCCCGGATGCAAAGGCACTGTACATGCAGGCCCGGCAGGGCATGGCCAGCTCCGACTTCAACGGGGTGACCATTCTGCTGCCCCAGGGCTCCGGCCTGACCGAGACGGTGGAGCAGATCAACGGTGCCTGGCAGAAAGACTGTTCCCTCTTCTTCTCGGTGGAAGAGGTGCCGCAGGAGGAGTTCTACGCCCGCCTTGCCAGCGGCAAATACACCATCGCACTGGCTCCCATCCGGGCCGAGGGCGGCAGCGTATACCAGATGCTGCAGCAATTTGCCGGAGACAACAATCTGACCGGTCTCACCGACCCGCTCTATGCCGGGACCCTGTCTGAAAGCATCCAGCGCACCGGCTCCGCACGCTGCCAGCTGCTGCGTGAATGTGAACGCCAGCTGCTGGAGGGCTGCACCGTGGTGCCGCTGGCCGCCCAGCAGAAGCGTCTGCTGGTGGCTGACGGCGTGGAAGGGCTGGTGTTCGACCCCTTCACCCCGGTACTGGACCTGACCTACACCACGAAAAACTGACCCGACCGTTTTCGGCGCGATCCGCTCTTGACATTTGTCCCCTGCTTTGCTACAATGATAAAGCAGTGTGCAGGGTTAGCTCATCCGGTAGAGCGGCTGCTTCCCAAGCAGTAGGCGGCGGGTTCGAGTCCCGTATCCTGCTCCAGCACAACAAGCCCCCGGTCTTGCATGAATTTCGTGTAGGGTCGGGGGCTTGTTTTATGCCGCTCTTGCGTTTTTCCCGGTACTGTGCTATACTTCTCTGCGAACTGAACAAAAACAGCAGGTGCGTTCCGCCGCAGGCGCTTTGCCGCGGCAGGAACGTTAAAAGGGAAGCGGGTGCAAATCCCGCACGATCTCGTCACTGTGATAAGGGAGCCCGCGGCCCGGGTGCTTCTGGCACCGGCCACTGAAGCGTTGCTTTGGGAAGGCGGCGGCGGGCGCAGATCTTTCAGCCAGGAAACCTGCCTGCTGTTGGTACAGGAGCGCACCGCTCCGGACCACGAGGAATTGGTCGTGCCGAAAAGCCTATGGATCATGGGTCTTTTTGTGTTGCCATTCCGCAAGCAGAAAGGCCTTTTTTGTTTGCGGAAAACGCCCTTTCAGCGCCATGTTCAGGGGTATGCAAACTGTTCTGTACGAACAAAAAGGAAAGGAACTCATCATGAGAAAACGCAACATCCGCAAGGCTGCTGCCGCCCTGACTGCCCTGGCTCTGTGCGCCGGTGTGCTCAGCGGCTGCGGCGGCACCGCATCCAGCACCGCTTCCAGCGCAGCAAGTTCTTCTGCCGCTGCCAGCAGCGAAGCATCCGGCGAGGACGCCGACGAGGCTGCCGCAAAGAACGTGGCAGACCTGATCGATGCCATCTATGTCCAGGAGCGCAACGACAGCACCGACGAGCAGTGTGCTGCTGCCAAGGCTGCCTGGGACGCCTTGACCGACGCTCAGAAGGAGCTGGTGGAAGGCGAAAATGCTGACCCCGATTACTTTGGCCGTGACACCGGCGATGCTTCCAAGGATGCCGCCCGCAACGAGGACAACATCGGCGAGAACGAGCTGCTGGTGGTCTCCTTTGGCACCTCCTTCAACGACAGCCGTGTGAAGGACATCAAGGGCATCGAGGACGTCCTGCAGGCCGCCTACCCTGACTGGAGCGTGCGCCGCGCCTTTACCGCACAGATCATCATCAACCATGTGCAGGCCCGTGACGGCGAGAAGATCGACAACATGCAGCAGGCCATGGACCGTGCTGTGGCCAACGGCGTGAAGAACCTAATCGTGCAGCCCACCCATCTGATGCACGGTGCCGAGTACGACGAGATGATGGAGATGATCGACTCCTACCGCGACAAGTTCGAGAGCGTTGCCGTGGCTGAGCCCCTGCTGGGCGAGGTCGGCTCTGACGCCACCGTGATCAACTCCGACAAGGAAGTGGTTGCCAAGGCCGTGACCGAGGCCGCCGTGAAGGATGCCGGTTACGACAGCCTGGACGCCGCCGCTGCCGAGAAGGTCGCCTTCGTGTTCATGGGCCACGGCACTTCCCACACTGCAAAGGTGAGCTACAGCCAGATGCAGACCACCATGCAGACCCTGGGCTATGACAATGTGTTCATCGGCACCGTGGAAGGTGAGCCCGAGGAAACCGCCTGCGAGAACGTGATCGAGGCTGTGAAGGCCGCCGGTTACACCAAGGTCGTCCTGCGTCCCCTGATGGTAGTGGCAGGCGATCACGCCAACAACGACATGGCCGGTTCCGACGAGGATTCCTGGCTGAGCCAGTTCAACGCTTCCGGCGTATTTGAGTCTGTGGACTGCCAGATCGCCGGTCTGGGCGAAGTGCCCTCCATTCAGGAGCTGTACGTTGCCCACACCAAGGCTGCCATTGATTCTCTGAACGGCTGAAGATAACTGCCAAATTGCCCGAAGGGAGTGATCTTTTCGGGCAATTTTTCTTTTTGACAGGATTGTGGTATACTGAGACCTGCAGGGAGTTTCTCCCTTTCTGATTCTGAAACATTGAGGTATTTTTCTATGCGCTGCAAACAGATGCTTTCCCTTTCCGTTGTCACCGTGCTGCTGGCCGCTTCTCTGGCAGGCTGCGGCACTTCTTCCACCGCTCCGTCGGCCGTCTCTTCCGAGGCTCCTTCCAGCGCGGCAAGTTCCGCCGCATCCGAAGTCACGGAGACCGCCGCTCTGCCGGACGGCGTATACACTGCCGAGTTTGATACCGACAGCGGCATGTTCCATGCCAACGAGGCCTGCGACGGCAAAGGCACCCTGACCGTCAAGGACGGCAAGATGACCTTCCACGTCAGCCTGGTGTCCAAAAAGATCGTGAACCTATACCCCGGCCTGGCCGCTGATGCCGAGGCCCACAAAACGGACTGGCTGCTGCCCACCACCGACACGGTGACCTACTCCGACGGCACCAGCGAAGAGGTGTACGGCTATGACATCCCGGTCACTGCGCTGGATACCGACTTCCAGCTGGCCATTCTGGGCTCCAAGGGTACCTGGTACGACCACACCGTGAGCGTGCGCAATGCCCAGCCCACGACCGAGGAGACCTCCGAGACCCCCGCAGACGGCGAATACACCGTATCTGTGGCACTGGAGGGCGGCTCCGGCCGTGCCACCGTGGACAGCCCCGCCACTCTGACCGTGGCCGACGGCAAGATGACCGCCACCATCGCATGGAGCAGCCCCAACTATGACTATATGGTCGTGGACGGCGAGAAGTACCTGCCCACCAACACCGAGGGCAACTCCACCTTTGAGATCCCGGTCGCTGCCCTGGGCACCCCGCTGGCCGTGACCGCCGACACGGTGGCCATGAGCACCCCGCACGAGATCGAATACACCCTGACCTTTACTTTGGAGTAACCTTCCATGAAGCTGACCCGCGCTCAATTTTTAAAGGCACTGCCCGCCGCGGTGCTGGCGCTTGCAGGCTGCACTGCCGCGCCTACTGCACCGGCCGATACGGACGAGCTGGTGTTTGACCACGCCTACCCGCTGGACTACGCCACCCAGTTTACCGCCGACTGCTATGCGGACGGCTCTACCCTGCTGACCATCCCGGACGCACAGGCAAAGTTCCTTGTCCGGCCGGAAGGCGCTGCCACCCTGCGCACTGTGCCCGAGGGCGTGACCGTTTTGCAGCAGCCGCTGCAGAACCTCTATCTGGTGTCCACCTCGGTGATGGACCTGTTCCTTGCACTGGACGCACTGGACTGCATCGCCCTGAGCGGCACCCGCGCCGAGGGCTGGTATCTGGACGAGGCCCGGCAGGCCATGCTGGACGGGCGCATTGCCTATGCGGGCAAATACAGCGCCCCGGACTACGAGCAGATCCTTGCCGTGAATTGCGGTCTTGCCATCGAGAACACCATGATCTACCACACCCCGGAGGTCAAGGAGCAGCTGGAGCGCTTCGGCATCCCGGTGCTGGTGGAGCGTTCCAGCTACGAGAGCGGCCCGCTGGCCCGCATGGAGTGGATCAAATTCTACGGCATCCTGCTGGGCAGGGAGGAACTGGCACAGCAGGTGTTTGACCGACAGGCGGAGCGCATCGCTCCCCTGCTGAACCAGCAGTCCACCGGCAAGAGCTGCGCATTCTTTTCTATCTCGGCCAACGATCTGGCCAACGTGCGCAAGGGCGGCGACTATGTGGCCCGCATGATCGAGATGGCCGGGGCCGACTATGTGTTTGCCGATCTGACCGACAACGGCAACAGCCTTTCCACCATGAACCTGCCGCTGGAAGACTTCTACGCCGGTGCACGGGACGCCGACTTTCTGATCTACAACAGTACCATTGAGGGCGTTGTCTCTACCACCGACGAGCTGGTGGCCAAGTGCTCCCTGCTGGCGGACTTCAAGGCTGTGCAGAATGGGCATGTCTGGTGCGTTGCCCAGAGCTTTTTCCAGCAGAGCATGGAATTGGCCGATTTTATCCTGGAGCTGCACCGTCTGTTCACCGAGGATGCGCCGGACGGATTGCAGTATTTCATTCACGTTGAGTAAGGAACCGCTTATGACCCGCAAAAAACGCTATCTGTTTTCTTATCTCCTGCTGGCGCTGGCGCTGGTGGTTCTGTTTGCCGCCAACCTGTTCTGGGGCAGTGTTGCCCTGACCCCCGGTGCCGTGCTGGCGGCCCTGACCGGCCGCGGGCAGGACGCACTGTCGGTAGGCATCATCACCCAGCTGCGCCTGCCCCGGGCCGTGATGGTGGTGTTGCTGGGCGCGGCACTCTCTGCGGCAGGCTATCTGCTGCAGACCTTTTTTGCCAACCCCATCGCCGGGCCTTTTGTCATGGGCATTTCCAGCGGAGCCAAACTGGCCGTAGCACTGGTGATGGTGGTGTTCCTGAACCACGGCCTGCTCACCAGCTCCCTCACCCTGATCCTGGCCGCCTTTGCGGGGGCTATGGCCGCCATGGCCTTTGTGCTGGCGGTGGCCCGTCGGGTGCAACGCATGAGCATTCTGGTCATCTGCGGCGTCATGATCGGTTACATCTGTTCCGCTGTCACCGAGTTCGTGGTGGCATTTGCGCAGGACTCCAACATCGTCAACCTGCACAACTGGTCACAGGGCAGCTTTTCCGGCATGACCTGGGGCAATGTACAGGCGGCGGCACTGGTGGTGCTGCCTGCGCTGGCAGCAGCCTTCTGCCTGGCCAAACCCATGAGCGCCTACCAGATGGGCGAAGCCTATGCCCAGAGCGTGGGCGTGAACGTGAAGCGTTTTTCCCGGCTGCTGGTACTGCTTTCCAGTCTGCTGGCGGCCTGTGTCACGGCCTTTGCGGGGCCCATCTCCTTTGTGGGCATCGCAGTGCCGCATCTGGTCAAGCAGCTGCTGGGCAGCGCAAAGCCGCTGATGGTGCTGCCGGGCTGCTGCCTGGGCGGGGCCGCCTTCTGTTTGCTGTGCGATCTGATCGCCCGCAGCCTGTTTGCTCCCACAGAGCTTTCCATCAGCGCGGTCACCGCCGTGTTTGGTGCGCCGGTGGTCATCGGGCTGCTCATCCGCCGGAACCGGGAGGGTGCACAATGAAGGAATTTCTCTGTGAAACGCAGGATCTTGCCATCGGCTACGGCAAAATGCCGCTGGCCTCCGGCATTGCACTGGGGGCAAATCCGGGGCAGATCCTTGTCCTTGTCGGCCCCAACGGCGCGGGCAAATCCACCCTGCTCAAAACACTGGCCGGACAGCTGGCCCCGCTGGGCGGCACTGTGCTGCTGGACGGGCAGGACCTGACCGCCTACACCGGCACGGCCCGGGCGCAGAAGCTGGCTCTGATGCTGCCTCACACCCGCCGCACCGAGCTGACCACCTGCTTTGAGTTTGCCGCCGCCGGGCGCATCCCTTACACCGGGCGACTGGGCATTCTGTCCGACGCCGACCGGCAGGCCGTGCAGGATGCACTGGAAATTGCCGGAGCTGCGCATCTCGCGGACCGGGACTTCAACTGCATCAGTGATGGTCAGCGTCAGCGTGTTTTGCTGGCCCGTGCCATCTGCCAGCAGCCTAAAGTGCTGCTGCTGGACGAGCCCACCTCCTTTCTGGATATCAAGGGCAAGATCGAGCTGCTGACCATCCTGCAGAAGCTGGCCCATGAACAGGGCCTTGCGGTCATCGTGAGCCTGCACGAGCTGGACATGGCACAGAAGATCGCGGACGCAGTGGTGTGCGTGTTCCCGGACCATGTTTCCGGCGTGCTGACCCCAGACGCCGCCTTTGCCCCGGACAATATCCGTGCCCTCTACGCGCTGAGCGAAGCGCAGTACACGGCCCTGTTCGGGCAGACAAAACCCCAAAAGCCCACGTTCGAGCATTACGTCCGCAGCGGGCAGAAGCTGCTGCGCTGCGGCTATACCACCGGCACCTGTGCGGCGCTGGGGGCAGCGGGCGCGGCCCGGCTGCTGCTCACCGGCCATGCGCCGGAGACGGTGGCGCTGCGCACCCCAAAGGGCATCGTGGTGGAGGTAGCACCCCTGTTCTGCCGCCGCACCGACACTGGGGCCGAATGCGCCATTGAAAAGGACGGCGGCGACGACGTGGACGTGACCACCGGCCTGCCGGTGATCGCCACAGTGGAACTGCTGCCGGGCTGCACGGCCATCCGCATCGACGGCGGCAGAGGTGTGGGCCGGGTGACCAAACCCGGCCTCGACCAGCCCGTTGGCGCTGCCGCCATCAACCATGTGCCCCGGCAGATGATCGCCGAGGCCCTGCGCCGGGAGGCTGAAGCCGCCTGTTATACCGGCGGCTTTGCGGTGACCATTTCCATCCAGAACGGCGAGGAAGTGGCCCGGCGCACCTTCAACCCGCACATCGGGGTGGAGGGCGGCCTTTCGGTGCTGGGCACCAGCGGCATCGTGGAGCCCATGAGCCAGCAGGCCATCCTGGACACCATCCAGCTGGAAATGAACCAGGCTGTTTTGCGGGCCGGTACCCCAAAGCGGCTCATCCTTGCCCCGGGCAACTACGGGCTGGACTACCTGCACGACACCTACCCGGCCTTTGCGGCCATCCCGGTGGTCAAGACCTCCAACTTCATCGGAGATACGCTGGATATGGCAGCCTCTGCCGGGTTTGAACAGGTGCTGCTGGTGGGCCATGTGGGCAAGCTGGTCAAGGTGGCCGGCGGCATCATGAACACCCACTCCCACACGGCCGACTGCCGCACCGAGCTGTTCTGTGCCCACGCCGCCCTCTGTGGGGCAAGCCGGGAGCTGTGCGCGGCTTTGTACGCCGCCGCCACCACCGACGCCTGTCTGGAGCTGCTGGACGCCGCCGGACTGCGCGCCCCGGTGCTGGAAAGCCTGCTGAATGCCATCCAGATGCACCTCGACCGCCGGGCGGGTGAAGCCTTCCGGGTGGGTGCAGTGCTGTTTTCCAACCAGCACGGGCCGCTTGGCGCAACACAAACTGCAAAGGAGCTGCTTGAACAATGGAACAACGCATGACCGGCACCTTTTACGGGGTCAGCGTCGGCCCCGGCAATCCGGAGCTGCTGACTTTGCAGGCCGTGCGTCTGCTGCGGCAGTGCCCGGTGCTGGCTGCGCCGCAGACCGCTTCCGGGCAGATGCTGGCGCTGGACATCGCCCGCCGGGCGCTGGGCAGCGAGCTGGACGGCAAGACCATCCTGCCCCTGCAGTTTGCCATGAGCCGGGACGCCGCCGTGCTGCGCGCTTCTCACGAGACCGCTGCCAGCGCAGTGCGGCTCTTTTTGGATGCCGGGCAGGATGTGGCCATGCTGAACCTGGGTGACGTGTCCATTTATGCCACCTTTGGCTATCTGCAGGAGATCCTGCAGGCGCAGGGCTATGCCACCGCGATGGCGGCGGGTGTGCCCAGCTTCTGCGCGGCAGCAGCCCGGCTGAACCAGCCCCTTACCGGCGGCATGGACGCTCCGCTGACCATCGCCCCCGGCAGCCGGGCCGACGAGGTATTGGACGCCCCCGGCACGAAAGTCCTGATGAAAACCGGGCGTCAGCTGCCCGCCCTGCTGGACACCCTGGACGCCCACGGTGCGTTGAGCCGCAGCGCCCTCGTGTGCAGCTGCGGCCTGCCGGATGAAACGATCTTCCCTGACCTTTCGACTGCGCGCCCGCCGCAGGATGGCAGCAAGGCCGGATATTTTGCAACGGTACTGGTAAAGGAGTAACTGCTATGGTACACTTTGTAGGCGCGGGACCCGGTGCCCCGGACCTGATCACTCGGCGGGGCGCAGCCCTGCTGCAGGAGGCTGATTGCATCATTTATGCGGGCAGTCTGGTCAACCCGGCCCTGCTGGGACTGGCAAAACCCGGCTGCGCCATTTACAACAGCGCCGAGATGACGTTGGAACAGGTGCTGGATGTGATGCGCACCATGGAGGCAGACGGCAAAATCACCGTGCGCCTGCACACCGGCGACCCCTGCCTGTACGGGGCCATCCGGGAGCAGATGGATGCACTGGACGCCGACGGCATCGCCTACAATGACACGCCCGGCGTGTCCAGCTTCTGCGGCGCGGCGGCGGCACTGAATGCCGAATACACCCTGCCCACCGTGAGCCAGACCGTGATCATCACCCGCATGGAAGGCCGCACCCCGGTGCCCGAGCGGGAAAAGCTGGCCAGCCTTGCCGCCCACGGGGCCACTATGGTGATTTTCCTGTCCATCGGTCTGGTGGACAAGGTGCAGGATGCTCTGCTGCAGGGCGGTGCCTACACGCCGGACACCCCCGCCGCCGTGGTATACAAGGCCACCTGGCCGGAGCAGAAAACCGTGCGCTGTACCGTGGGTTCTCTGGCGCAGAGCGTGCACGACGCCGGCATCACCAAAACAGCGCTCATCGTGGCAGGCGATTTCCTTGGCACCCGGTACGAGCGCAGCAAGCTGTACGACCCCGGTTTTACCACCGAGTTCCGCAAGGGGTCCGACCAATGACCCGGGCCTATCTGGCCTTTACCGACACCGGTCTGGCACTGGCCCGGCGGCTGGCAGACGCCCTGCCCGGCAGTGTGGACCGCTGCGGCAGCGGCGGCGTCTCCCTTGCCGGGTGGACCGCCCTGCAGTTTACGCAGAGCGACGCCCTTGTTTTTGTGGGAGCCGTGGGCATTGCGGTGCGGGCCATTGCGCCCCACTGCCGCAGCAAGGCGTCAGACCCGGCGGTGGTGGTACTGGACGAATGCGGCCGCTTTGCGGTGCCGGTGCTGTCCGGTCATCTGGGCGGTGCCAATGACCTGGCCCGTGCACTGGCCGCCGTGTGCGGAGCCGTTCCGGTGATCACCACGGCCACCGACGCCCACGGCATTTTTGCGGTGGACGAGTGGGCAAAGCACCAGAACTGCACGGTGCTGGAAGCGGAGCGCATCAAGCATGTCAGCAGCAAGCTGCTGGCCGGGCAGTCGGTGCGGTTTGCCGCTGAGTTTCCCGTGCAGGGCACCCCGCCCGCTGGGGTGGATCCTGCACGGACCCCTGCCGAAGCCGATTTTGCCCTTACCCTCTCCCCTGCCGGGGACGCTTTGCATCTGGTGCCCCGCATCGGGGCGCTGGGCATCGGCTGCCGCAGGGGGACGTGTGCCGAGCAGTTGGAAGCTGCCTTTGCTGACTTCTGCGCCCGGCACAGCCTTGCCCCGGCGTGCATCACGGCGGCGGCCAGCATCGACCTGAAGGCCGACGAGGCCGGGCTGCTGGCGTTCTGCCGGGCCCACGGCTGGCCCATCACATTTTATTCTGCGGAGCAGCTGCGGGCACTGTCCGGGCCGTTCACACCATCTCCCTTCGTGCAAAGCGTCACCGGGGTGGACAACGTGTGTGAGCGGGCCGCTGTGCTGGCGTCCGGCGGCTGCATCCGCATCCCGAAGCAGGCGGGCGGCGGTGTGACCTTTGCGCTGGCGCTGTGCCCCTATGCCCCGGACTGGAGGTGGCAGAATGGCTGATATCGTATATGTGGTCGGGCTTGGCCCCGGCGACCCGCAGTTTTTGACCGCACAGGCGCAGAGCGCCCTGGAAGAAGCCGAGGTGCTGTGCGGCTATCCGGTCTATCTGGATCTGGTACGCCCCTATTACCCGGAAAAAGAATATTATGCCACCGGTATGACCAAAGAACTGGACCGCTGCCGCTGGGCACTGGAAACTGCCCACAGCGGCCGGACCGTGGCTCTGGTGTGCAGCGGTGACGCCGGAGTGTACGGCATGGCCAGCCCCCTGCTGGAGCTGGCCGAAGGCTACCCGGACGTGACCGTGGAGGTGGTGCCCGGCCTGACTGCCGCCCTGAGCGGCGGCGCGGTGCTGGGTGCCCCGCTGGCCCATGATTTCTGTGTGCTCTCTCTTTCCGACCGGCTCACCCCGTGGGAGGTCATCGAAAAGCGGCTGGCCGCAGCGGCCATGGGCGATTTCTGCATGGCGGTGTACAACCCTTCTTCCAAGGGGCGGCCGGACTATCTGGCCCGGGCCGTGCGCATCCTGCTGCAAAACGGCAAGGCCCCGGACACCGTCTGTGGGCTGGTGCGCAACATCGGCCGGGAGGGCCAGAGCGCTCAGGTGCTGACGCTGGCCCAGCTGGAGCAAGCGCCCGTGGATATGTTCACCACCGTGTACATCGGCAACCGCAACACCCGGGTGCTGCAGGGCCGCATGGTCACGCCGCGGGGGTACCGCGTATGAGGGCAGTGGTGTTCAGCGGCACCACCGAGGGCCGCATTTTTTCCCGACAGCTGGCCCAGCTTGGGGCGGACGTTCTGGTGAGCGTGGCCACCCCGCTGGGCAGCGAGGAACAGGGCAGCTTTGCCGGCATCACAGTGCACTGCGGCCGGTTGACCCCGGACGAGATGGCCGCCCTTGTGCAGGGAGCCGACCTGTGCGTAGACGCCACCCACCCCTATGCGGTGGACGCCACCCGCAACATCCGCACGGCCTGCCGCACCGCCGGGGTGGAATATCACCGGCTGCTGCGGGCACCGAGTGCCCTGCCTGCCGGGAGCATGGTGCTCCAGTCGGCGGCACATGTGGCGGATCTTCTGGCCCAAACGCAGGGCAATGTCCTGCTGGCCACCGGGGCCAAGGAGCTGCCTGCCTTTGCGCAGCTGGCCCCGGAACGGCTGTACCCCCGTGTGTTGCCCACGCTGGACGGCATTGCCGCCTGCGAGGCCGCGCACATCCCCCACAAGAATATCCTTGCTTTACAGGGGCCGTTCTCCTACGCGCTGAACCGGGCCCTGCTGGAGCAGTTCTCCATTCGCTTTCTCGTGACCAAGGACGGCGGGGCCGCCGGTGGCTTTGCCGAGAAAGCGCAGGCTGCCGCCGACACCGGCGTCCAGCTCATCGTGATCCGCCGCCCGGCCGAGACCGGTGAGACGGCAGACCAGATCCTGACCCGCTGCAGGGAGGTGCTGAACAGATGATCACACTCATTGGTATGGGCTCCGGCACCCCCGGCAGCCTGACCGCACAGGGTCTTGCCGCCCTGCAGGGTGCCGACCGCATTCTGGGTGCAAAGCGCCTGCTGGCCACACTGCCGGAGGGCTGCACCGGAAACCGGCAGGCCCTGTACAAACCGGACGAAATTCTGGCCTGTCTGGCCGCACACCCGGACGAGGAAATTGCGCTGGTGTACAGCGGCGATACCGGGTTCTACTCCGGCGCATCCCAGCTGCTGCCCATGCTGCGGGCCTTTGGCATCTCCTGCCGGGTTCTGCCCGGCCTTTCCAGCGTACAGCTGCTGGCCGCCGCCGTAGGCCGCCCCTGGCAGGACTGGACTCTTGTTTCTGCCCACGGCTGTGCCTGCGACCCGGTGTCCGCCTGCATGAACCATAAAACCGTATTCTTTCTTACCGGCGGGGCCGAGACCCCGGCCACCCTGTGTGCCGCACTGACCGCCGCCGGGCTGGGCGATGCCCACGCCCTTGTGGGCGAAAACCTTGGCACGCCCGACGAAAAGATCCACTTTGGCACCGCGCAGGAACTGGCCGGGCAGACCTTTGCTTCCCTGAGTGTCCTGCTGGTGGAACATGCCGTGCACCCGGAACGCCGCACCCCCGGCCTGCCGGATGAGGCCTTCATCCGGGGCGAGGTGCCCATGACCAAGCAGGAAGTGCGGGCCGCCGCGCTGGCCAAACTGGCCGTGCGCCCCGCCGATACCCTGTGGGACGTGGGGGCCGGTACCGGCAGCGTGAGCGTGGAGCTGGCACTGGCCGCCCCGCAGGGGCATGTGTATGCGGTGGAGTGTGAGCCGGACGCCTGCGCCCTCATCCGCCGGAACCGCGAAAAATTTGCGGCGTGGAACCTCTCCCTCATTGAGGGCCGTGCCCCTGCCGCACTGGAAGCCCTGCCTGCCCCGGATGCCGTGTTCATTGGCGGCACCAAGGGCAGCATGGCCGCGGTGGTGGACACGGTTCTGGCCAAAAACGCCAATGCGCGCATCTGCATTGCCGCCATTGCGCTGGAATCCCTGAGCGCCGCCATTGCAGCCCTTACGGCTCATGGCCTTTCCGCTGAGGTGACCCAGCTTGCCGTGAGCCGTACCAGACCGGCAGGCAGGCTCCACCTGCTGACCGCCAACAACCCCATTTTTCTGATCACGGGAGAACGCAAATGATGCAGTTCGTCATCGCCGCACCGCGTTCCGGCAGCGGCAAGACCACCGTCACCTGCGCCCTGCTGGCCGCTTTGAAAAAGCGGGGCATGGACCCCTGCGCCTTCAAGAGCGGGCCGGACTACATCGACCCCATGTTTCACCGGTCGGTGCTGGGGGTGGAGAGCCACAATCTGGATCTTTATCTTTCTGCCAAAAATACGGTACGGGAACTGTACGCCCATTATGCCGCCGGACACGGGGCTGTGGTGTGCGAAGGGGCCATGGGTTTTTACGATGGGCAGGGCCTGACCACCCGCGCCAGTGCCTGGGAGCTGGCCGATGCGCTGGACCTGCCGGTACTGTTGGTGGTACAGCCCAAGGGGGCCAGTGTGACGCTGGCCGCAGAGATCCAGGGCCTTGTGCATTTCAAACCGGAGAGCCACATTGCAGGCATCCTGCTGAATGACTGCTCCGAAAAGCTCTTCCGGATGCTCAAGCCCCTGCTGGAAACCGAGACCGGCCTGCCAGTGCTGGGGCATCTGCCCCGCCTGCCGCAGGCGGTGGTGGAGAGCCGCCATCTGGGCCTGAAAACCGCCGGAGAGATCACCGATCTTGCCCAGAAGATCGGCCTGCTGGCCGATGCGCTGGAAGCAAATCTGGACTGGGCAACGCTGGAAGCGCTGACCGAACGACCGGCTCCTGCCCCGGCGCCGCCGCCTGCTCTGCAAACGGCGGGCGTCCGCATTGCTGTGGCACAGGATAAGGCATTCTGCTTTGCCTACGCCGAAACGCTGGACTGCCTGCGCACTGCCGGGGCAGAGCTGGTGTTCTTCAGTCCGGTGCACGACACCACCCTGCCGGAGGACATCTGCGGGCTGTATCTGCCCGGCGGCTACCCGGAACTGTATGCCCGGCCGCTGAGCGAAAACAAAACCATGCGCGATGCCATCCGGGATGCCGTAAATGGCGGCCTGCCCACGGTGGCAGAGTGCGGCGGCTTTCTGTATCTGGGGCAGACGCTGGAAGATGCCAGCGGTACCGCCTGGCCCATGGCAGGCGTTCTGCCCGGCAAAGGCGTCAAGGTGGGGCGGCTGGTGCGGTTCGGCTATGCCGACATGACCGCCAAAGCCGCCAGCCTGCTGTTCCATGCAGGAGAGCATTTGTATATTCACGAATTCCACCACTGGGATTCCACCGACAATGGTTCGGGATTTTCCGTTTGGAAAAGCGAAAAAGCACAGTGGGAATGCGGATTTGCAAGCATGAGTTTGTACGCCGGTTTCCCGCATCTTTACTGGGCAGGCACTCCCCTGCCCCGCCGCTTTGTGAGCGGTGCAAAGTTCTATCAACGACAAAAGAGAAACACACATGACTGAAACGGAACTGAAAACTTTACTTTCCGGCATCACCCCGCCGGATGAAGCTGCCCGCGCCGCCGCCCACGCCCACTGGGCCGGGTTGGCCAAACCTCTGGGCGGGCTGGGCGCACTGGAAACTTTGCTGGAAGATGCCGCCGCCCTCACCGGCAGTGCGGCGCTGGATGTTTCCCGCCGGGCTGTGCTGGTGCTCTGCTCCGACAACGGCGTGGTGGCTCAGGGCGTGAGCCAGACCGACCAGAGCGTGACCCGCGCAGTGGCGGAGAATCTGGCTGCCCGGCGTACCAGCGTGTGCCAGATGGCCCGTACTGCCCACTGCGATGTGGTGCCCGTGGACATGGGCATAGCCGGAGACCCGGTGCCGGGGGTGGCAGACTGCCGCATTGCCGCCGGTACTGCCGATTTCACGCAGGGTCCCGCCATGACCCGCGCCCAGGCTGTGGAGGCCGTCGGCCGGGGCATCCGGCTGGTGCAGGAGCAGAAAGCTGCCGGTGTGCAGCTGCTGGCCACCGGCGAAATGGGCATTGGCAACACCACCACTTCCAGTGCGGTGGCAGCGGTGCTGCTGGGCCAGCCGGTGGAACGGATGACCGGCCGGGGAGCCGGCCTTTCGGATGAAGGGCTGGCCCGCAAGGTGGATGCCATCTGCCGGGGCATCCTGCGCAACGAGCCGGACCCCACAGACCCTCTGGACGTGCTGGCCAAGCTGGGCGGCTTTGATCTTGCCGGGCTGTGCGGCGTCTTTCTGGGCGGTGCGCTGGAAGGCGTGCCCGTGGTAATGGACGGCTTCATCAGCGGCGTGGCGGCCCTGTGCGCCGTGCGGCTGTGCCCTGCCGCGGCCAAAGCGGCGTTTGCCAGTCACTGTTCCTCGGAGCCTGCCGCCCGTCTGGTGCTGGATGCACTGGGCAAGGCCCCGCTTCTCACCGCCGGGCTGCATCTGGGCGAGGGCACCGGCGCTGTGGCCAGCCTCCCACTGTGGGACATGGCACTGGCGGTGTACGACCACTGTTATTCCTTTGCGGAGGGCGGCATCACGCCGTACACCCCGCAATGCTGACGCTGGTGATCGGCGGGGCGGCCAGCGGAAAAAGCGAATACGCCGAGAGTCTGGTACTGCGCAGCACTCTGCCGCGCTATTATCTGGCCACCATGCAGGTGTGGGACGCCGAATGTGCCGCCCGGGTGGAAAAGCACCGTAGAATGCGGGCGGCAAAACAGTTTGAAACGGTGGAGTGCCCCCTGCATCTGGACGCCGTGCATCTGCCCGCCCGTGGTACCGCGTTGCTGGAAGATCTGGGCAACCTGACTGCCAACGAGCTCTATGATCCCGCCGGGGCCGGGCCGCAGACCGCGCAGGCCATTCTTTCCGGGCTGGACGCCGTGTATGCCCAGTGTGAAACCCTGATCGTCGTCTCCAACGAGGTGTTCAGCGGCGGGGCCGACTACGCAGGCGACACCGACCGCTATCTGCTGGCGCTGGCGCAGGTGAACAACGCGCTGGCTGCCCGGGCCGACGCCGTAGTGCGGGTGGTGTGCGGCATCCCTGTTTATTATAAAGGAGTGGAAAAATGATCGTTTTGCAGACCGTTGCCGTGGCGTTCGCCATGTTTTCGGCTGTGCCGGTGCCGCAGTTCAACTGGACCGAAAAGAACATGCGGTATGCGATGTGTGCCTTCCCTCTCATCGGGGTGGTCATCGGGCTGCTGTGGTTCCTGTGCGGCGTGCTGCCCCTGCCGGGTGCGGCGCGGGCGGCGGGCTTCTGCCTGATCCCGGTCTGGGTCACCGGCGGCATCCATCTGGACGGCTACGCCGACACCTGCGACGCACTTTCGAGCTACGGCGACCGGGAAAAGAAGCTGGAGATCTTAAAGGACCCTCACTGCGGGGCCTTTGCCGTGATCCGTCTGTGCAGCTACTTTGCGGCCTATCTGGCCCTGTGCGCCTGTGTACAGTTCACCCCGCAGGCAGGGCTGCTCTGGATGATGGCACTGGTGCTGGAACGGGCGCTCTCCGGCTATGCGGTGGCGGCGTTCCCCATGGCAAAGAACACCGGCCTTGCCCACACCTTTGCCTCGGCAGCCGACAGAGCCACTGTACGCCGGGTGCTGGCCCTTCTGGCCGCTGTACTGTGCTGCGCCATGCTGGCACTGGGTGGTTGGGCGCTGATGCTGGCCGCACTGGCTGTGCTGTGGCGGTACCACGCCGTTGCCTGCAAGCAGTTCGGCGGCATCACCGGTGATCTGGCCGGGTGGTTTTTGCAGAAAACCGAGATCTGGATGCTGGCGGCACTGTGTGCCTGCCAGTGGGGAGGGCTGTTATGATCTTTATCACCGGGCCGCTTTACAGCGGCAAGCGCACCTTTGCCAAGACCCTGCCCGGACGGTGCATCTGCGATGTACAGGAGCTGGCCGCCGGGGCCGAAAATCCGGAAAAACTCGCGGACGAGCTGTCCGCTTACGATATCGTGCTTGCCACCGAGGTGGGCGGCGGCGTGGTACCCATGGACCCCGCCGAACGTGCCGGACGCGAAGCCGCCGGGCGGCTGGCCTGTCTGCTGGCCGCACGGGCAGAATGCGTTGTGCAGATGTTCTGCGGCATCCCCACCGTTCTGAAAGGAGAACTGCCAACATGCTGATCTATTTCCTGCGCCACGGCCTGACCGAATACAACGCTGAGAAGCGCTATCAGGGCCAGCGGGACATCCCGCTTTCTGCCGCTGGCCGTGCGATGCTGCGCAAGGCAGACATTGAGCCCAAAACCGTGTACATCACCCCGCTGTGCCGCACCCGGCAGACCGCTGAGGTGCTGTTCCCCACTGCAAAGCTGGTGGTGGTGGACGGCCTGAAGGAGATGTGCTTCGGCAGCTTTGAGAGCCGCAATTACATTGAGATGGAGCACGACCCGGACTATCTGGCCTGGGTAGCCGCCAACTGTGAGAGCCCCTGCCCGGACGGCGAGACCAAGGCCTCTTTTTCTGAGCGCATCTGCCGCGCCTTTTCGGCACTGGTGGACAAGGCACTGGCCGACGGTGAGGAACTTCTGGTCATCCTGGCCCACGGCGGCACCCAGATGGCCGCGTTGGAGCGCTACGCCCTGCCCCATAAAGACTACTACGAATGGTGCGGCCCCAACGCGGGCGGCTTTGTGCTGGACGCCGCCGACTGGGCCGACAAGCGGGTGCTGCACCTTGTAAAGACCGTGCAGTACACCAGGGAGGCCGACGTATGATCGGGCTGGCCGTTCTGGGCGGCTTTGTGCTGGACACCCTCTTCGGCGACCCCGCGTGGCTGCCCCACCCGGTGGTGCTCATTGGCAAGGCCATCTCCGCGCTGGAAAAGCGCCTGCGCGCCCGCCTGCCCAAAACGCCGCAAGGTGAGCTGCTGGGCGGCGGCATCGTGGCTTTTTGCCTGCCGGTTGGCACCTTTGTGTGCACCGGCCTTGTCTGCCTGGGCGCAGCAAGGCTCAGCCCGCGGCTGGGGCTGGCCGTACAGATGTTCTGGTGCGGGCAGGCACTGGCCGCAAAGGGCCTTGCGCAGGAGAGCATGAACGTGCACAAAGAGCTTGTGAAGGGCGACCTGCCTGCAGCCCGCAAGGCTGTGAGCCGTATTGTGGGCCGCGACACCCAGAATCTGACCGCTGAGGGTGTGACCAAAGCCGCCGTGGAGACCGTGGCCGAAAATGCCAGCGACGGCGTGATCGCGCCGCTGCTGTATATGCTCATCGGCGGGGCACCGCTGGCGCTGACCTACAAGGCCATCAACACCATGGACAGCATGCTGGGCTACAAAAACGAAACGTACCTCTACTTCGGCCGCATCCCCGCCAAGCTGGACGACGCGGCAAACTATCTGCCCAGCCGTCTGGCGGGTCTGCTGTGGTGCGCGGCGGCGGCCCTGACCGGCAACAGTGCCAAAGGGGCGTGGCGTATCTGGCGGCGGGACCGGCGCAACCATGCCAGCCCCAACAGTGCCCAGACCGAGAGCGCGTGTGCCGGAGCACTGGGCGTGCAGCTGGCCGGACCTGCCTACTATTTTGGGGAATATTACCCCAAGCCTACCATTGGCGACGCCCTGCGTCCCATTGAGCCGGAGGACATCCGCCGCGCCAATAAAATGATGTATGCCGAAAGCCTGCTGGCCCTGCTGCTGGGGCTGGCGATCCGAGGGGTGATCTTATGACACAGCTGACACACGGCGGCGACTGGGCCGGATATCGGGCACAGTACGGGCATGACGCGCTGGATTTTTCGGCCAACGTGAGCCCGCTGGGCCTGCCGCAGGGCGTGGCGAACGCCATTGCTGCCGCCCTGCCTCACGCCGACCGCTACCCCGACCCCCTGTGCCGGGCACTGCGGGCAAAGCTGGCCCCGCACGAGGGGATCCCGGCAGAATCTATCCTCTGCGGCAACGGCGCGGCAGACCTGATCTTCCGGCTGGCGTGGGCGGCAAAACCCCGCACCGCGCTGGTGACCGCCCCCACTTTTGCCGAGTACGCCGCCGCGCTGGAAAGTGCGGGCTGTGCGGTGCGGCGACATTTTCTGCAGGCAGAGGTCGATTTTGCCGTGACGGATTCCATCCTCTCCTCCATCACGCCGGAGGTGGACATGGTATTTCTCTGCCAGCCCAACAACCCCACCGGGCAGCTCACGCCGCTGCCCCTTGTGGAGCGCATCCTGCGCCGGTGCGAAGCCTGCGGGGCACTGCTGGTGGTGGACGAATGTTTTCTGGATTTTCTGCCCGACTGCAACGCCCTGACCGCCAAAGCCCTGCTGGACAGCAAAAATCTGCTGATCCTCAAGGCCTTTACCAAGCTGTACGGCATGGCCGGGGTACGGCTGGGGTACTGCCTGTGTGCCAACACGGCCCTGCTGGAAGTCATGCAGGCCGCCGGGCAGCCGTGGGCGGTGTCCAGTCTGGCGCAGGCCGCCGGGCTTGCCGCACTGGACGAAACGGCCTATGTGGCACAGGTGCGGGCACTCATTGCGCAGCAGCGGCCCCGGCTCACGGCCGGGCTGCGGGCACTGGGCCTGCGGGTACTGGACGGACGAGCAAACTACCTGCTGTTCCAGGGGCCGGAAACGCTGGGCGATGCCCTGCGGCAGCGGGGCGTGGTGCTGCGCAGCTGCAGCAACTACCCTGGGCTGGACGGCAGCTGGTACCGCACCGCCGTGCGTACCGGGCCGGAAAACGATGAACTGTTAAAGACCCTTGCGGAGGTACTGGCATGAACAAAGCAAACTGTATTATGGTGCAGGGCACCATGAGCGGTGCAGGCAAAAGCCTGCTGTGCGCCGCACTGTGCCGCATTTTTGCACAGGACGGCTACCGGGTGGCTCCTTTCAAGAGCCAGAACATGGCCCTGAACAGCTTTGTGACCCGGGACGGGCTGGAAATGGGCCGGGCGCAGGTGGTGCAGGCGCAGGCCGCCGGGATGGAACCGGACGTGCGCATGAACCCCATCCTGCTCAAACCCAGCAGCGACACCGGCAGTCAAGTGATCGTGAACGGCGAGGTGCGGGGGCAGATGCCCGCCGCCGCCTACTTCAAAATGAAGCGGTCGCTGATCCCGGACATCCTTGCCGCCTACAACAGTCTGGCCGAAGAGGTGGACATCATCGTCATTGAGGGAGCTGGCAGCCCGGCCGAGATCAACCTGAAAGCCGACGACATTGTGAACATGGGCCTTGCCAAGCTGGTGGACGCCCCTGTGCTGCTGGCCGGAGACATCGACCGGGGCGGCGTCTTTGCACAGCTGTACGGCACGGTGGCCCTGCTGGAGCCGGACGAGCGGACCCGCATCAAGGGGCTGCTCATCAACAAGTTCCGGGGCGACGTGGAGATCCTGCGTCCCGGCCTTGCCATGCTGGAAGAAAAAACGCAGCTGCCGGTGCTGGGGGTCATCCCCTACCTGAAGGTGGACATTGAGGATGAGGATTCCCTTTCCACCCGGCTGGAGGCAGGGCGGGCCGTCAAACCACTGGATGCGGCCATTCTGCGCCTGCCGCACATCTCCAACTTCACCGACTTCATGCCGCTGGAACAGCACCCGCTGCTGGGGGTGCGCTATGTGCAGAGCCCCCGCCAGCTGGGCACGCCGGATGTGGTGATCCTGCCCGGCACCAAAAACACCATAGACGACCTGCTGTGGCTGCGTCAGTGCGGGCTGGAAGCGGCGGTGCTCAAGCTGGCCGCGCAGGGCACCCCTGTGCTGGGCGTGTGCGGCGGCTACCAGATGCTGGGGCACACCCTTGCCGATCCGGACGGCGAAGAAAGCGGTACCCCCTGCACCCTGCGCGGGCTGGCGCTTCTGCCCACAGACACCGTGTTCAACGCCGAAAAGCAGCTGCGCCAGACCCATGCCACCGCCGAGGCCATCCCCTTTGCCGGGGCAAAGCTGACCGGCTACGAGATCCACGCCGGGCGCACGACAGTGCAGGGCAGCCCGTTCTGCATTCTGGCCGACGGCACGCCGGAAGGGTGTGTGCAGGCCAATGTGTTCGGCACCTACCTGCATGGGCTGTTTGACACCGGCGAGCTGACCGAAAAGCTCACCGCATTTTTGTGCAAAAAGAAGGGCATCTCCCCCGCCGACGCACCGTTGCTCTCGATGGAGCAGTACCGGCAGCAGCAGTTCGACCTGCTGGCCGACGGCGTGCGGGCCGCGCTGGACATGGATGCCGTATACGCCGCCATGGGCATGGACCGCAAAGGAGGGAACCGCGTATGACCCCGCAGCATCATCTGCCCGCCGACATCGAGCGGACAAGCCTTTCCATCATCACAGCCGAGCTGGCGGAACTGGGCCTGACGCCTCCGCCGGAAACCGCCGCCGTGGTCAAGCGGGTGATCCACACCACCGCCGACTTTGACTATGCCCGGAATCTGCGCTTCACCCCCGGTGCCGTGGCGGCCGGGGTGAAGGCCCTGCGGGCGGGCACTCCCATCATCACCGACACGAACATGGCGCTGGCCGGCATCACCAAGCCCGGCCTTGCCCGCCTGGGCGGCACGGCCCTGTGCTACATGGCTGACCCGGAGGTGGCCGCCCTTGCCAAAGCAGGCGGCACCACCCGGGCGGTGGCTTCCATGCAGCGGGCCGCGCAGGAGCACCCCGGTGCCGTGCTGGCCGTGGGCAACGCCCCCACCGCCCTGCTGACCATCGCCGACCAGATCGAAGCCGGGCTGCGTCCTGCACTGGTCATTGGCGTACCGGTGGGGTTTGTGAATGTGGTGGAGAGCAAGGAGCGGCTGTTTGCCACCTGCGAAGCCTTTGGCGTACCCGCCATCGTGGCCATGGGCCGCAAGGGCGGCAGCAACGTGGCCGCCGCCATCTGCAATGCCCTGCTCTACTCTGCCGCCGAAATGCTGGACCCCGCGGCCCGGGGCTGGCGGTGACCTATTTTTGACCGGAATACGCAAAAAGGACAGAACTGCCGCCATGCAGTTCTGTCCTTTTTTTTGTATTCGTTCAGGGGCTCACCGGGTAAATCTCGGTTGACGGTCTCTCATTTTTTTTTTGGGGGGGTAACAAGGTACTTCCGGACAGCACGCTCCAGCACCGCAATGTCCACCGGCTTGGACAGATGCTCGTCCATACCGGCTTCCTTGCTCTTTTCCATGTCCTCGGTGAAGGCGTTTTCGGTCATGGCAAGGATAGAAGAGTATAACGAAAAAACGGTGACGTTCCGCATTGTGGAAAGTCACCGTTTTCTCTTATGCTGTGCAGTGGTCGTTCACTGCACAGATTGATAAGGAGAACTTAAATTTCATACCATCTGATTTCATTGGCATCCAGATGCAGGTCAAAGCTGTTGCCATCCGTCGTAT